>Ga0129307_1000244_pt1 | contig 94636 bp, 87 predicted proteins | sample P1105metagenome_FD_94437 | JGI IMG/M metagenome (GOLD analysis project Ga0129307, IMG submission 94437) | Capybara group fecal microbial communities from Wisconsin, USA - P1105 metagenome | ecosystem: Host-associated > Mammals > Digestive system > Large intestine > Fecal | place: USA: Wisconsin... | reverse complement strand
GGAAAAACTATGCTGGAAAAGTCCTGTTCAATATAGGCTTTCCTTGCAGGCAGCATAAAAAAGTAACGAGACAGTAAAAACCATCTCGTTACTAAGGTCTAACTTTTTGGGGTCACATCATTCTTCATTTTTTCACAGCTCCTTTTTTGTCACTGGTCAACGGTCACTGGTCACTGGCCGATGGAAAGAACCCGTGGCTGACGGGTTCTTTCGATTAAAAAAAGAAAAGTGCTTTTCTTTTTATCTGTTGCTTGTCTGGCGTTTTTTTGAATAGGCAAGGACAAGCCAAGGGCTCATCCTTGCCAGCATCATACAATAAAAGGCAGCCGCATCCCGGCTGCCTTCCTTCGTCCAGAGACCAGTGACAAGAGACCAGTGACAGGGGGTGTGAATTTTTTCACACCCCCTTTTTCATACCCTGAACCGGGTGGTGCTCCCCTGATTGGTGGGGATGATTTCCAGCTGGGCGGAGATCCTTTCTTTCAGTTCGGCCACGTGGGAGATGATCCCCACCAGCCGTCCTCCTTTCTGGAGTTCCAGCAGGGCGCTGATGGCGCTGTCCAGGGTTTCCGGATCCAGGGAACCGAACCCTTCGTCCACCAGGATGGTATCCAGGTGCAGGCCTCCGGCGTAGGATTCCAGCACGTCGGACAGCCCCAGGGCCAGGGAGAGGGAGGTGAAGAAGATCTCCCCGCCGGACAGGGTGGTCACCGCCCGGGCCTGGCCGGTGAAGGCGTCCATGATTTCCAGTCCCAGCCCCTGTTCCTTCCGGGCATCCACGATGTCCTGGCTCCGGTACAGGCTGTAGCGGCCCTGACTGATCTTGCCCAGCCGCAGGTTGGCGGTCTGGAGCACATCGTCCAGGACGGCCTGGAGCACAAAGGAGGAAAAGGTCAGTTTCCGGCTGTTGTCCCCTTTGGCGGTGGAGGCCAGGAGACCGATGGGCCCGTAGGCTTCCTGGAGCCGGTCCAGTTCCTTTTCCAGTTTTTCCAGCTGCTTCAGGGCCGTTTCTTCCCGGCGGAGGGCTTCCTGGAGGGCACCGGTCCGGGTGGCCAGGGTGTGGGCGGTGCTGCCAGTCTGCCGGACGGCTTCCTGGAGGGGGGCCAGGTCCGGCGGGGTCTTGTCTTTCAGCTGGTCGGCCAGGATCTTCAGTTCTCCCTGGAGATTGTCCGCCTGCTGCCGGTACCGGTCCACCTGTTCCTGCCACAGAGGTTTGCTGGCCAAGGCCTTGTGGGCCGCCACGAAGGTGTGCTGGTCCGGGAAGGGGGACTGGTCCAGGGCGGTCTTGTAGGCCTCCCGGTCTGCTTCAAAGGCCTGCTGAGCGGCAGCCAGGTTCGCTTCGGCAGTTTTGCAGGAGCCGGCGGCCTGGTCCGCTTCCTTCTGGGCTTTTTCCAGGGCCATCTGCTTCCGGTTCAGCCGGGCGATTTCCTCTTCCATGGCCCGGGTCTTCCGGGCCAGTTCCTCCTGGGCCTTCCGGGTCTGGGTGGCAGGCTGGGGATGGTCCAGGGACCCGCACACCGGGCAGGGCTTACCGGGAATCAGAGTCTGGGCCAGCCGCACCGTTTCCCCGGAAACGGCGGTCATCCGGGCCAGCTGTTCCCGGACCAGGGCCATTTGTTCCTGGAGGGCGTGGGTGTTGGTTTTCGTGGCGGAGGCCAGCTGCTGCCGGAGCCGCTCCTGGGCGGCCTGGAGGTCCTCCCGGGCTTTTTGGAGCAGGGCCTGGGCGGTATCCAGCTGGGCCTTGGCTTTCCGGGTCCGGTCGTAAATGGGATGGAGCTTCAGGGCTTCATCCAGCCACCGGATTTTCTGCTGCAGGTCCAGGATGGTGTCCGCCTGGGCGGCCAGGGCCTCTTTCCGTTTCTGGCCTTCCTGCCAGCGCTGGAAGGTGTAAGCCAGCTGCTGTCCCTGCTGGAGGGCTTCCAGGGCAGCGGAAGCGGCTTTCTGGGCCTGGGCGGCCTGGGCTTCCAGGTCTTTGGCCTGCTGCTGTTCTTCCTGGATCCGCTGTTTCAGGGCGGCAGGGCTGTCGGTGCCGGCACTTTCCAGGAGCAGCTGGTATTTCTGCCGGCATTCCTCGTGCTGCTTTTTCAGGACTTTGGCCCGGGCATCCAGGGCGTCTTCCAGGGCACTGTACTGGCCGGTCTTGAACAGGGTTTCCAGGATGGTCTTCCGCTCTTTGGAATCGGCCACCAGGAATCGGCGGAATTCTCCCTGGGGCAGCACCATCAGCTGCCGGAACTGCCGGGCTTGGAAGCCCAGGAGCTGTTCCACTGCCCGGGTCACGGTACTGTTGGAGGTGCCCAGGACTTTCCGTTCGCCCTCCGGCAGGATTTCCACCAGGGAGGCCCCCGCCGGCACCGTCCGGGTCCCTTCGCCCCGCTGTTTGTTCAACACCTGTTCCGGGGTCCGGGTCACTTCATAGGTCCAGTCCTGGTTCCGGAAGGTGAACCGGACTTCCGTCTTCCGATCCGGGGTAGCGTAGTCGCTGCGCAGGGACCGGTTGTCCCGGAGATCCCCACTGGCGGTGCCGTACAGGGCAAAGGTGATGGCATCCAGGATGGTGGTCTTGCCGCTGCCGGTGGGCCCGGTGATCAGGAAGAACCGGTTCTCTCCCAGCCGGGTGAAATCAATGGTTTCCTCTCCGGCGTAGGGGCCGAAGGCGTTCATCACAAGTTCCAGGGGACGCATCAGGCATTCCTCCCTTCCTGGCTCACTTCGTCGGCGATCTGGTGGAACAGGGCTTTTTCCCCTTCCGTCAGGTCCCGGCCCTGGACTTCCCGGAAAAAGGCCTGGAATAGGTCGTCGGTGGAAAGGCCCTTCCGCTGGGCGGTGGCGGTTTCTTTCTTTTCCAGGGGCTGGAGTCGTTCATAGCCCAGCTGGAGGATCTGGGGGTACACCTGTTCCAGCCGGTGCTTGGCATCCAGGATGGGCACGCTGTCCGTCAGCTGGATCTGGAGATAATCCTGGAGATGGTCGGTACGGGGGTTTTCTAGAAGGTCCCGGAATTCCCCCTTCAGCACCGCCAGTTCGTGAGGGGCGGTCAGGGGGACGGTTTCCACGGAAACATCCCCTTTGGCGTCCAGGTCCACAATGTGGACGGCCTTTTTCTGGCTGGCTTCCGCAAAGGAATATTTCAGCAGGGAGCCGCAGTACCGGATCCGGGGACTGTTGTTCTGGCAGGCATGGAGATGGCCCAGGGCGGTGTAGTGGAAGTCTTTGAAGCAGTCCATACTCACGGTAGTGGCCCCACCGGCGGCCAGGGGCCGTTCGCTGTCCGGAGTGGTCCGGGCGCCGGTGAGGAATACATGGGCCAGGGCCACTTTCCGGGCCCGGGAGGGGATCTGCCGGAGGATGGTCTCCACCTGCCACTGGAGAGCCGCTTCGTGGGTGGGCTTCTTTTCTCCGCTGAGCTCCGTGGCGGTCAGGGGTTCGCAGTAGGGCAGGGGGGCAAAGTACACCGGGCCGTCGGCATCTTCCAGCACTACCGGATGGGCAGCTGGGTCCACCGGTCCCGTAATGTACAGCTGCCGGGCGGCAAACATGGCCTGGCCGAAGTTCAGCCGGTCCGGGTTGTCGTGGTTCCCGGCAATGAGCAGGGCGGGGATCTTCAGATCCAGCACCAGACGGCGGAGGGTCTCATCCAGCAGGTTCACCGCTTCCGTGGGGGGGACGGCCCGGTCATAGATATCTCCAGCCACCAGCAGAGCATCCACCCGGTATTCCCGTGCCAGGTCCAGGATCTGGTCCAGGGCCGCCCGCTGGTCCTCCAGCAGATGGAGACCATGGAAGATCCGGCCCAGATGCCAGTCAGAAGTATGTAAGAATCGCACAGCAATGCCTCGCTTTCGTTAAAGTAGTTGCTATCATCATAACACGAAGGGGAGTGCAGAGTGAAGAGTGCAGGGTGTAGAGCACGGGACCGTAGGGGGCGCACCAAGGGTCGTGAAAGGATCCCGCCCGGTGCGTCTGCATCCGGCAAACGGCAGCTCCATCATGTGATTATGCAACAGGGGCGTGTGTTTTTCACACGCCCCTGTTGCATTACATATGAAACAAATCCGCATGGCTTCCTGTTTCCACCAGAGTCAGAACGAGGATGTCCTCTTCAATCAGGTAAATCAGCAGCCAATCCGGTTGGATGTGGCATTCGTGGAAACCTGCAAATTGGCCGGTCAATTGGTGATCGCGGTATTGGGGGTCCAAAGGAATCCCCTTTTGCAATTTTTCAATTACGTTGTCAAGCAAGTGTAAATCCAATCCCCGTTTTTTTAGCTTCTTATATGATTTCTTGTAGGCTGCAGTGAATTTGATCCGGTACATTACTCTTTATCCAGTGCTTCTTTTAAATCTTTCATGGTTGTATAGCTGGGGATGGAGGAATCTTCTGCAACCTTCTTTGCTTCTGCCATAGCGGCAAGGGTTTCTTTGTTGTAGCGGGGAAGAGTGACGGAAAAGGGAAGCCCCCCATGAAGGATACATTGACGGAGGAAAATATTGACAGCGCCGGACATGTCCATGCCCAAGTCGGCAAAAAGCCGGGATGCCTGGTCTTTTACACTGGCATCGATACGGATTTGTGTGGGAATCGTAGCCATAGTATCATCTCCTTTCACGAGATATTATAATACGATTGGTTTACAATGTAAATTAATTAAGCGTAAAATCAGGCATCAGTAAATACCGGTTTTGCTTTTCCCATTCAAAAAAATTGTCCGGCAAATTTTTTCCTTTGGCCGTTGACAGTTGACAACGAGAAGTGAAAAAATTCACACCTCCCTCCCTTCCATCATGTATAATAACTAGATATGGATGCAGGAGGAATTGCTATGCGGAAATTATTTGGAATCCTGGTATTCTGTCTTTTGATGGTGCTGCCGGTGCCCCGGGGGCAGGCGGCCATGATCAGCCAGAAACAGGAAGTGGAAATGGGGCAGCAGGTGGCCCGGCAGCTGGAGAACCAGTACGGCCTGGTCCAGGATGACGAGATCCAGGATCGGGTGGATCGGATCGGGAAGAAACTGCTCTTGAACGGTACTCGGCCGGACCTGGCCTACACCTTCAAGGTACTGAACACCCCGGATGTGAACGCCCTGGCCTGCCCCGGCGGCTTCATCTATGTGTACAAGGGACTCCTGGACTATATGACCAGCGACGATGAGCTGGCGGCAGTACTGGGCCACGAAATCGGCCACATCGAGAAACGCCATACGGTCCACCAGATGGAACAGCAGATGGCCCTGTCCCTCCTGACCCTGCTGGCAGGGGTGGCCTCCGGGGACCCGGGGGCCGGGATGGTGCTGGCTTCCACTGCCAGCCAGGCCCTGATGGCCGGCTACAGCCGGAAGGACGAGCGGGAGGCGGACCAGGAGGGCTTCCGGTTGTCCACGTTGGCCGGGTACAATCCTTACGGCTCCTATGTGACCATGGCTAAGCTGGAAGACATGAGCAAAGACATGGGGAACCCGGGGTATGGGCTCTTTGCTTCCCATCCGGAACCGGAAGTCCGGATGGCCAAGGCCCTGAAATGGACGGAACCCCTGGCCATCCCGGAAAAAGTCACGGTGAAGCCGGACGGCACCGCCGTTGTGAGCCTGGGCAGCTGGTCGTTCACCGTTACGGAGACCGCCGGCTACGACAAACCGGAATACCGGGCCCGGCTCATGGCCGGGGCCCTGTACCTGGCCTGGAAACGGGGGAACCTGGATGAATCCCATTTCATGACCATTGATGGGGACCGGTGGAGCGATATTTATTACGAAGATATCCGGGTGCTCCGGGTCTACCCCCAGGACAATCAGGTTACCGGGAATACCGGGGAACTCGCTTTGCAGATTGCCGCCCGGCTCCAGGAATGGGCGAAGATCGCCCGGCAGCAGCCGGTGCCCAAAGGGATCCAGGCAGCCATACCGGCGGCCGGAAAGAAAGGAACCAACCATGACAACCATTGAAACGCTGGAACGGGAACCCTATCTGTGGGATTATCTCCGGACTGTACAAAAGCCCATCGTCCTCTATGGCATGGGTAACGGAGCAGACGCCATCCTGGACCGCTGTGCCGCAGGGGGGATCCTGGTAACTGGGGTCTTTGCCAGCGATGAATTCGTCCGAGGACAGCAATTCCGGGGATACAAAGTGAAGACCTACAAGGAAATGAAAGCGGAATTGGGATCCTTTGTGATCCTCATCGCTTTTGCCAGCGAACGGCCGGAAATCCTCCGGCGGTTCTTCCATCTGGCCCGGGAACAGGAAACCTATGCCCCCCATCTGCCCCTGTTCGGGGATACCCAGGTAGTGACTCCCGGCTGGATCCGGGAAAACCGGGGCGTGCTGGAACGGGTGTATGAGAAGCTGGCGGACGATGCCAGCCGGCAGGTGATGGAGGACATCCTCCGGTACAAGCTCACCGGGAAACTGGAGTATCTGGCCCGGACCACGGACCGGCGGCAGGATCTGGAAACCCTGTTCACCTTTGGGGAAGAGGAAAGCTACGGAGACCTGGGGGCCTACAACGGGGACACCCTCCGGGAATTCCTGGAGCTGACCGGGGGCCATTATGACCACCTGTACGGGGTGGAACCGGACCCGAAGAACTTCGCCAAGCTCCAGAAATTCGTGGAAGAAGAACAGCTGGGCCGCTGCACCCTGATTCCTGAAGGTATCTGGGCCCAGTCAGCGACGCTGCCTTTTGCGGCCCGGGGCGGCCGGATGTCCTCCCTGGAACGGGGGAGCAAAAAAGAGGTGAAGGTCACCTGCCTGGACGATCTGGTGGGGGATCGGCCCCTGACCTGTGTGAAAATGGATGTGGAAGGGGTGGAAAAGGAAGCCCTGGCTGGAGGCGCCCGGGTGATCCGCCGCTGCCGGCCCAAAATGCTGCTGGCGGGCTACCACCACGATGACGATCTGTGGGAAATCCCCCTGGAGGTGTGGAACCTGGTGCCGGAATACAAAATCCATCTCCGCCGCCATCCCTATGTTCCCTGCTGGGAGATTAATTTTTTCGTGACTTTGTAAAAAATCCTTTCCATGTTACAAAACAAAATGAACGGAAGAAAAAAACGGGGCAAAATGCCCCGTTTCGTTGCTCCTGGGGCCGGGATATGTTAGAATGAAACAATAGACCAACCCGTGATCTCAGGAACGTTCACAGGAATCAGGAAGGAAAGAAGGAAAGCAGAGATGAAAATGTGGAAGAAAGGGGTTCTCCTGATGGCGGCAATGGCTGTAGGACTGACAGCAGGCTGTGGGAGCACCCAGAAGACCGGGGGAAAGAAGAACGTAAAAGTAGGTGTGGTCCAGCTGGTGGAACACCAGGCACTGGATGCGGCCAACAAGGGGTTCGTGGACGGACTGGCCGCTGGCGGGTTCAAGGAAGGGGAGAACCTGACCCTGGACCGGCAGAATGCCCAGGCGGATCAGTCCAATCTCCAAACCATTGCCCAACGGTTCGCCAACAATAAGGAAGATCTGATCTGTGCCATCGCCACGCCGGCGGCCCAGACCGTGGCTAATGTGACGCGAGACATCCCCATTGTAGGGACGGCCATCACGGATTACAAGGAAGCCAAGCTGGTGAAGGATCCGGAGAAACCGGGGACCAATGTGACGGGGACTACAGATATGAATCCCATCGATAAACAGCTGGATCTGTTGCTGAAGATCGTGCCCAAGGCCAAGACCATCGGTATCCTGTACAATTCCAGCGAAATCAACTCCCAGATCCAGGTGAAGAAGATGAAAGAGCTGGCGGAAGCCAAGGGGCTCACCGTACGGGAAGCGACGGTTTCCAGTGTGAATGATATCCAGCAGTCCGCCCAGAGCCTGGTAGGCCAGGTAGATGCCATCTATGTACCTACGGACAATGTGATCGCTTCCGCTATGCCGGTGCTGGCCAAGATCACCAATCCGGCCAAGATTCCGGTGATCTGCGGAGAAGAAGGAGTGGTCAAGAGCGGAGCCTTAGCCACTATCGGTATCGATTACTATAAACTGGGATACCAGACTGGTCTGATGGCAGCCAAGATCCTGAAAGGGGAAGCCAAACCCCAGACCATGGCTATCGAAAAACAGAAGGACATGAAAGTGACCGTGAACGAAACTACGGCTAAGACCTTGGGGATCACGCTTCCGGAAGATGTCCTGAAGGGTGCTGCCATTGTGAAATAAGAGCAGGAGGGGAAGAATCATGAAGAAAAGTGTAAAAGCGGTGGCCGCTCTGGCCATGATCGCCATGCTGCTGGGCGCTGCCGGCTGCGGCGGGGATACCAAGAAACAGGCTTCGAAGAACAAGACATATAATGTAGGGATCCTGCAGCTGGTGGAACATCCGGCTCTGGATGCGGCCAACAAGGGGTTTGTGGACGGCCTGAAATCCAAGGGGTTCGAAGAAGGGAAGAACCTCAAGTTCGACAAACAGAATGCCCAGGGCGACCAGTCCAATCTCCAGACCATCGCCCAGCGGTTCGTCAGCAACAAGGTGGACCTGGTGTGTACCATCGCTACGCCAGCGGCCCAGACCATGGCCAATGCCACAAAGGAGATCCCAATCGTAGGCACGGCCATCACGGATTATAAAGTAGCCAAGCTGGTGAAGGACAACAGCCAGCCAGGGACCAACGTGACCGGGACCACGGATATGAATCCAGTGGAAGCCCAGATCGAGCTCCTGGTGAAGATCATGCCCAAGGCTAAGACAGTGGGCTTCATCTACAATTCCAGTGAAGTGAACTCCCAGCTCCAGATCGACCTGGCCAAGAAGGCTGCGGCCGCTCGGGGCCTGAAAACGGTAGAAGCGACGGTTTCCAGTGTGAACGATATCCAGCAGGCAGCCCAGAGCCTGGTGGGCAAAGTGGATGCGGTCTACGTACCTACGGACAATGTGCTGGCTTCTGCTATGCCCAACCTGATTAAGATCACCGATGAAGCCAAGATCCCTGTATTCTGCGGGGAAGCCGGGATGACCAAGGCCGGCGGCGTGGCCACCCTGGGCATCGATTACTACAAACTGGGCTTCCAGACCGGGGAAATGGCTGCGGATATCCTGTCCGGTAAAGCCAAACCCCAGAATATGGCTATCCAGGCTCAGAAGACCTTCACTGTTACGCTGAATGAGGCACAAATCAAGAAATTGGGCCTGACGATCCCGGATGATATCCTGAAAGAAGCCAAAGGAGCCAAATAATCCATGTTCGATCTTTTATTGCCGACTATTTCCCAGTGCCTTTTATGGTCTCTCCTGGCTCTGGGCGTCTATATCACGTTTCGGGTGCTGGATATTGCAGATCTGACCGTAGAAGGCTCTTTCCCTTTGGGAGCTTCCGTCGCTGTGACCTTGCTGGTAAAGGATGTGAACCCGGTAGCTGCTATTTTGGCGGCTGCTCTGGCAGGCGGTGTGGCCGGTGTGGTTACGGGCCTGCTCCACACGAAACTGCGGATCCCCGCTCTCCTGGCCGGGATCCTGACCATGATCGCCCTGTATTCTGTGAACCTGCGGATCATGGGGAAGGCCAATATTTCCCTCCTGGGAAAAGAAACGGCCTTTACCATGGTGGAAAGCACCCTGGGGGTGGCTTATTCCCAGGCCGTGCTGCTGGTGGGCCTGATTTCCTGTGTCCTGTTCTCTGTTTTGATGTACTGGTTCTTCGGTACGGAAATCGGGGCGGCCATCCGGGCTACTGGCTATAATCCCCAGATGATCCGAGCCCAGGGAGTGGATACCAACGTCATGCTGCTCATCGGCCTGTTCTTCAGTAATGCCCTGGTGGCTGTAGCCGGGTCTCTGGTGGCCCAGAGCAACGGCTTTGCCGATGTAGGCATGGGGGTGGGGACCATCGTCATCGGCTTGGCCTCTGTGATCATCGGGGAAGTGCTTTTCGGCACCCGGAGCTTCAAGAATTCCTTGATTTCCGTGATCCTGGGGTCCATTGTCTACCGCCTGGTGATTGCCATCGTCCTGCAGATGGGGATGCCACCCAATGACCTGAAACTGTTTACGGCGGTGCTGGTGGCCATTGCCCTGAGCCTGCCCATGGTCAAAGAGAAGTTCCAAAGCAGAAAGGCGGGGATCTGATGCTGGATATCAAACATTTATCCAAAACCTTCTTCCCGGGGACGGTCAACGAAAAGAAAGCCCTGACCGATGTGAATCTGCATATGGAACCGGGAGATTTCATCACCATCATCGGGGGCAACGGGGCCGGGAAATCTACCCTGCTGAACTCCATTGCTGGGGTATTCCCCATCGATGGAGGACAGATCCTCATCGACGGAGTGGACGTGAGCAAGATGCCGGAACACAAACGGGCCCGGTATATCGGCCGGGTGTTCCAGGATCCTATGATGGGTACGGCTGCCGGGATGATGATCGAGGAGAACCTGGCCATTGCCTCTCGCCGAGGCAAGACACCGGGGCTCTCCTGGGCCCTGAAAGACAGCGACCGGGCAAAATTCCGGGAAATGCTGAAAGAATTGGACCTGGGACTGGAAGATCGGCTCACCAGCCGGGTGGGGCTGCTCTCCGGCGGCCAGAGGCAGGCACTGACCCTTTTGATGGCGGCCATGAATAAGCCTCGGATCCTGCTCCTGGACGAACATACTGCAGCCCTGGATCCCAAGACGGCGGAAAAGGTACTGAACATGACGAAAAAAGTCATCGAACGGGACCATTTGACATCTCTCATGATAACGCATAATATGAGAGATGCACTGCGGTTCGGCAACCGGCTGATCATGATGAACGCTGGCCGGATCGTGGTGGATGTGGATGCAGCAGAAAAGGCCAAGCTGACCATACCGGATCTGCTGGCCCTGTTTGAAAAAGCGTCCGGCTCTGCACTGGACAATGACCGTATGATGCTCAGCTGAGACTTGAGCCAAATTGAGGGGGAATAACCGATTATGAAAAAAGTTCCATTCGTCACCAAAGAACAGGTGGAAAAACTAGCTGAAACCTATCCGACGCCATTCCATATCTACGATGAAAAAGGCATCCGGGATACGGTGCGCAGCATCAATAAAGCTTTTGCCTGGAACAAGGGCTTCCGGGAATATTTTGCCGTGAAGGCCACGCCCCTGCCGGGGATCCTGAAAATCATGAAGGAAGAAGGCTGCGGCACCGACTGCTCTTCCTATCCGGAACTGCTGCTGTCCGATGTGTGCGGCTTCAAGGGCCACGACATCATGTTCTCTTCCAACGATACTCCTGTGAAAGACATGCAGGAAGCCTACAAGCTGGGGGCCATCATCAACCTGGACGATTTCACTATGATCGATTTCCTGGAACAGGTAGCGGCCATCCCGGAAACCATCTGCTGTCGGTTCAATCCCGGAGGCGTGTTCTCCTTGGGCAACGACATCATGGACAACCCGGGAGATTCCAAATACGGTATGACCCGGGAGCAGCTCCGAGAAGCCTTCAAAATCCTCAAGGCCAAGGGAGTGAAGCATTTCGGCATCCATGCCTTCCTGGCCAGCAATACTGTGACCAATGGATATTATCCGGAACTGGCCCGTCAGCTGTTCCAGTTGGCTGTGGAAATGAAGGAAGAGACTGGGGTGGCTGTGGACTTCATCAATCTGTCCGGCGGGGTGGGGATCCCCTATCGTCCGGAACAGACACCCAATGACATTGCCACCATCGGGGAAGGAGTCCGGAAAGTCTATGAAGAAGTTCTGGTACCGGCCGGCATGGGGAATGTGGCCCTGTTCACGGAAATGGGCCGTTTCGTCACCGGTCCTTACGGGGCACTGGTCACCAAGGTCCTCCATTTCAAACACATCTACAAGGAATATGTGGGGGTGGATGCCTGTGCTGCCAACCTGATGCGGCCGGCCATGTACGGGGCCTACCATCACATTACAGTGCTGGGGAAGGAAAATGAACCCTGCGACCATACCTATGATGTGACCGGCGGTCTTTGCGAAAACAACGACAAATTCGCCATTGACCGGAAACTGCCGAAAATCGACAAAGGGGATTACCTATTCATCCACGATGCCGGGGCTCACGGGTCCGCCATGGGCTACAACTACAATGCAAAGCTATGGTGTGCCGAACTGCTGCTGAAGGAAGACGGCAGCGTGGAACTGCTGCGCCGGGCAGAGACCGAAAAGGATTACTTCGCCACGCTAGACTTCACCGGCCTGTTCAAGGACCTGTAAGATGGAGGGGCAGGAAAGGGAGAAGACCCTCCAGGGGATGCTCCATGTTCCCAACCTGAAACTGAAGCTGGCTTTTGAAGGGATCCTGGTGGGAATCGCTACTGGCTTGTGCATTACGGTACTGCGGCTTTGTCTGGGCTTTGTGGCCCGGAACCGGGCAAAGATGGTGGATTTCCTCCAGAATGTGCCTCCCGCCTATACCCTGCTGTGGGTGGGTGCCCTGCTTCTGGTGGCCATGGTGATCGCGGCCCTGGTCCGCTGGGCTCCTATTGCCGGGGGCAGCGGCATCCCCCAGGTCCGGGGCATTGTGCTGGGGCTGGAGAAAAGCACCCACTGGGCCCGGGTCATCCTGGTAAAACTGCTGGATACTTCCCTGGGCATCGGTGCCGGCCTTTCCATGGGCCGGGAAGGACCTTCGGTCCAGATTGGGGCCATGACCGGACAGGGAGTGGGGGACGCCCTGAACAACACCAATCTGGAAAAACGGGCCCTGATCAGCAGCGGCGCCGGAGCCGGGCTGGCGGCGGCTTTCAACGCGCCCATGGCCGGGGTGATGTTTACCATGGAAGCCATCCACAAGAACCTGTCCGCCATTGTCATGGCGCCCACCCTGATGGCCTGCATGACCACCACGGTGCTAGTCCACTGGGTCTTCGGGGTGGAAACGGTGCTGACCATTCCCAAGATGCCCATCCTGCCGGTGGACCTGCTGCCCCAGGTGATCGTCCTGGGACTGGTGTCCGGGCTCATCGGAGTGGCCTTCAATAAGGGCTCTCTGAATATCGGACGGTTCTACAGCCTGCCGGTGTTCCGGAAACCCTGGATGAAGATTGCCTTTCCCCTGTTGCTGACCATTCCCCTCACCTACCTGCTGCCCCAGATCCTGGGGGCCGGGGACAACATCATCGAAGCCATGGTGGATTTGGAAGGGACCCTGGGGATGGTGCTGGTGATCCTTCTGGGGAAATTCTTCTTCACCATCTTCAGTACAGGGTCCGGAGCCCCCGGGGGCAGTCTGCAGCCCATGCTGGTGTTGGGATCCCTGGTGGGGAGCCTGTACGGGAACTTGCTGGTGCAGCTGGGGCTGCTGCCAGAAGCCTATCGGCTGAACATGGTGGTGTTCGGCATGGCTGGACTGTTTGCCGGTTCCGTCCGGGCACCGGTGACTGCCATCCTGCTGCTGTTGGAGATGACCGGACGGTTCTACCATCTGGTGCCGCTGGGCATCGTGACATTGTTCGCCTATGCGGCCGGTGAAATCGTCCATGATACGCCGATTTTTGACGCTATGCTGGAACGATCCCTGAAGGACAACCCCAAGGTGAAGAACATCCTGGAAGCACCGGAAGAACAGATGCTGGTGGAAATCGCCGTGGAAGGGGGTTCCCGGGTAGAAGGGAAGACCCTCCAGGAAATCCGCCTGCCGGGGCGGGCCTTGGTGGTCTGCGTCCGCAGGGGGGATCAGGATATGATCCCCCAGGCAGATACGGTGCTGCTGGGAGGAGACTATGTGTATCTCATTCCCAATCACGCCCGTCTCCATCAGCTGAATGAGCTGTTCAAGACGAAGAGTACGGAATAAGAGGGGTTGCTGCCTGTGTGCAGCAACCCCTTTGTCATAGGTCAGACGTCATACGCTTTTGGAAATCAATTTTTCCAAATTGATTTTGAAATTTCAAGATCTCTTGCAGGATCCAACTGATTTTTATTTGCGTTCAGTGCCAGCAAAGCTGGCTTCCTTCGGCGTATGACGTATGACCTATGACGTATGACGGGGTGTTGCTGTGCAACACCCCCCTTTTTCATGGTATAATAAAATTTAGAGTATACAGGAGGTGGTACCCATGGAAGAAGACGGTCTGTTTACAGCCCAGGTGGAAGAACCGCTGGCGGCCCGGCTGCGGCCGCGGACACTGGACGAATTTGTGGGTCAGGAACAGCTCCTGGGGCCCGGGAAGATCTTACGGAATTTGATCGAAGAGGACCGGATTTCTTCTATGATCTTTTGGGGTCCTCCTGGGGTGGGGAAGACCACCCTGGCGCAGATAATCGCCCATACGACCCGGGCCAATTTCATTACCTTCTCTGCCGTGACCAGCAGCATCAAAGATATCCGGACGGTGATGCAGCGGGCAGATGACAATCGGCGTTTCGGTGCTCGCACCATTGTTTTCGTAGACGAAATCCACCGGTTCAACCGAGCCCAGCAGGATGCCTTCCTGCCTTTTGTGGAAAAAGGAGCCATCATCCTGATCGGGGCCACTACGGAGAATCCTTCTTTTGAAGTGAATGGGGCTCTGCTCAGCCGCTGCAAGGTCTTTGTGCTGAAGGCATTGACCCAGGAAGACATCGAGGGCATCCTCCGGAGAGCCCTTACGGATCCTCGGGGATTCGGGAAAGATAAGGTCCTGCTGGAAGAGGGCAGCCTGGCCTTCCTGGCCAGACTGTCCAATGGAGATGCCCGATCCGCCCTGGCTACCTTGGAAATGGTGGTACTCAATGGGGAGAAGCAGGCTGACGGGATCCATGTAAGCCGAGAACTGATCGAACAGTGTACCGGGAAAAAGTCTTTGCTGTATGATAAAACAGGAGAAGAGCATTACAATTTGATTTCTGCCCTTCACAAATCCATGCGGAATTCCGATCCGGATGCAGCCGTCTATTGGCTGGCCCGGATGCTGGAAGCAGGGGAAGATCCTCTCTACATTGCCCGCCGGGTGGTCCGGTTTGCCAGTGAGGATGTAGGAATCGCTGATTCCCGAGGCTTAGAGATCGCAGTGGCAGCCTATCAGGCCTGCCACTTCATCGGGATGCCGGAATGTTCTGTGAACCTGACCCATGCGGTGATCTATCTTTCCATGGCTCCCAAATCCAATGCCATGGAACTGGCTTATAACGAAGCAAAAGCCGATGCTCTCCAGCACTTGAATGAACCGGTACCTTTGCAGATCCGGAATGCGCCCACCCGTCTCATGGGAGAATTGGGCTATGGGAAGGGGTATCAGTATGCCCATGACACCCAAGAAAAAATGGCAGCCATGCAGTGCCTGCCTGATGGGCTGAAAGACCGCTCCTATTACCATCCTACGGAACAGGGCCTGGAGGCTCGGTACAAAGAACGGCTGCGTCAGATCAAAGAGTGGAAAAAGGCCCATGGGCAATAAATGCAATAGAAAGAGCACAGATTTGTCAAGATTTTGTTACATAGGTCCCATATGATAGAAATGGAATGAAAGAAGGAATAGGAATGATTCTCGGAATCGGTGTGGATATCCTGGAAGTAGGGCGGATGGAACGGGCTCTGAAACAGGAAGGGTTCAAGGAAAAGGCCTTCACCCAGGATGAAATCGCTTACTGTGAAAGCAAGGGCGCTCACAGCAGTGAATCCTATGCGGCTCGGTTTGCGGCCAAAGAAGCCCTGGGCAAGGCCTTGGGGACAGGGCTTCGGCCGGGACAGCTCCAGCAGGTGGAAGTGCTGGCGGACGAAAAGACAGGGGCTCCTTATCTCCATGTGATGGGTCAGCTGCGGGTGGCTGCGTTGAATCGTCAGGTGGAGCGGCTCCATGTGAGTCTGAGCCATACGGCAGAAAATGCCATAGCCCAAGTGATACTGGAGGGATAAGATGAAACTGATTGCAAGTGCAGCTATGAAAAAAGTAGACGCCAAGGCGATTGGCGAAATGGGGATCCCAGAAGCTGTCCTGATCGAGAACGCAGGCCGTGCAGTGGCCGATGCAGCAGGAGAACTGCTGGGAGATCTCCAGGAGAAACGGATCGTCTTCCTTATCGGCAAGGGGAACAATGGGGGAGATGGCCTGGCCGCCGCCCGCTTCCTGCTGAAACGGGGGGCTCTGGTCACATTGGTCCTAGCGGAGGCTCCAGAAGCCTTCGGCTCGGGTGCTGCTCTCCAATACAAAATCTGCCAAAGTTTCCCATTTACCATCCTGCGTTGGGAAAAAGACCAGAATGATGTGCTCCAGGCTTGTGCCCAGGCCGATCTTTTCGTGGATGCGCTCCTGGGTACGAGTTTCCATGGGAAAGTGCGGGAACCGATCCGGTCCCTGCTGGAAACCCTCCAGATGGTCCCGGTTCCCGTCCTGGCAGTGGATATCCCCAGCGGGGTGGAGGCTGATCATGGCGGTACGGATCTGGCACTCCATGCCCGGGCCACGGTGACCATGATCGCTCCCAAGCCGGGACTGTACCTGTATCCTGGAGCCGGATATACGGGAAAGATCATCCTGGCGGATTTGAATACTCCGCCTTCTTTGGTACTGGAGGCAGAAAGCGATGTGGAACTCCTGACAGAAGACCTCATCCGCCATGAACTGCCTCAACGGCCGGCGAATGCCTACAAGGGGATGAACGGAAGGGTCGGGATCCTGGCCGGTAGCCTGGGCTATGCCGGTGCTGCTGAGCTCTGCTCTAAAGCGGCGGTCCGGGCTGGGGCTGGTTTGGTGACACTGTATACCCAGAGAGATGTCCTCCAGCCATTGATCATCAAATCCACCGAAGTGATGGTACGGCCTGTGACGGAGGCCAGTTTGCAAGCCTTTCGAGACTTTGATGTAGTGGCGGCAGGTCCGGGGATGGGAAAAGCGCCGGAAACGGTCCAGTATCTCCGGGAACTGCTGCCCCAGCTGCAGCAACCCATCGTATTGGATGCTGACGGACTCAATGATCTGGCAGGCGAAGATGACCTGCTGGCTTCCTTGAAACAGAAAATCTTGACTCCCCATCCTGGGGAAATGGCACGGCTCCTAGGTGTGGATATCAGCCAGATCCTTCGGGAACCAGTCCGCAGCGCCCGGGAAGGGGCAAAACGGTGGCAGGCAGTGGTGGTCCTGAAATGTACCCCTACAGTGATCGCTTTGCCGGATGGCCAGGCATTCCTCAATACTACGGGCAATGAAGGGATGGCTACCGGAGGTTGTGGCGATGTACTGACCGGGACTATCGCAGCCCTCCTGGGACAGGGACTGCAGTTGGGACAGGCGGCCTGCTGCGGGGTCTATCTCCATGGGATGGCAGGAGATATGGCGTCCGAAGCTGGAAAAATCGGTCTGGCAGCGGGAGATTTGGTAGACAGGCTCCCAGCTGCCCTGAAAAAAGTCAAGAAGGGATGAAGACCATGGACCGGACCATAGCGGCCGGCATAATTTGCATGAACCTGGTGAAAGTGTTACAATGGCCGGGTAGTCTGGGAAACAGGAGAGAACCTGCTGCTTCCCTAGAGGAGGTTCCAACGTGATCAAAAAACTGCTGTTACTTTTTTTCTGTCTGACGGCATGCCTGGGAATGGGCAGTGCGCAGGCAGCAGCCAAAATCCAGGATGTGGTATACGGTGTCAATCCCAATGGCCGGCTGCGGATCGTCCTGGACACCAACCAGGCAACGAGATATAAGACGGAAATGATGGATCGAGAACTGCGGGTCACCGTCTATGGGAACCTGAAGTCTTCCATCCCACTTGTGACGACCCCGAAAAAGGCCACGTACGTTTCCAAGGTCTATCTGGAACGGAAAATCAATGCTACAGTGGTCCATGTGATGATGAAGAAGCCGCTCCAAAAGGGGATGTTCAATGTATTCAGCCTGAAGGCGGACAGGGTAGCCAAACGGCCTACCCGGGTGGTAGTGGATGTGATCGCGGCACCGCCTCAGAAGACCTTTACTCCCAAGCGGCCCAGTCGGCCCGCCAGTTCCCCCTGGCAGTCCACCCGGCCGAAACCCAGCTTCGGAAATACGTATTCGGTGGTGGGAGGCCTCAAAGGCAAACGGATCACCCTGGATCCTGGCCATGGGGGCACGGACCCGGGGACCCATGGGCTGGTCACGGGCACTTATGAGAAGGACATCACGCTGCCCATTTCCAAAAAGGTGAAAGCCCTGCTGGAAAAGAAAGGGGCCATCGTCTATATGACCCGGACCACCGACGTGGATGTGTACGGACCGGATGCCACTGATGCAGAAGAGCTCCAGGCCCGGGTGGATGTGGCGGAGAACAGCCATTCGGACATGTTCATCAGCATCCATATCAACGCCAGCGAAAACACCAGCGTAGGCGGTTTCTCGACGTATTACCATCCCAAGACAAAATATGATATCCAGGTGGCCCAGTGCATCCAGGATCAGCTGATGAAAACAGCCGATGTGGATGACTTGGGAGTCCGGTATGCCAATTTCTATGTGAACAAACGGAGTACCATGCCCGGGGCTTTGGTGGAATGTCTGTTCCTGACCAACAAACGGGAGGAAAAACTCCTGATTTCCGACTGGTTCCAGAATAAGGTGGCTAAGGCCATTGCAGACGGGATCGAGGACTTCTACAATCAGCATCAAGGAGGTTGAGCCCATGGACAAAAGACTGACCCGCTGGATAGCGGTGATGCTGCTGGGAGGTATGACCTTTTTGGGAGGCTGTGGGACCCAGAACACGACAGTAAATCCCGAATCCCCTAAAGCTTCTGTAGGAGCGGATACTAAAACGGGCAAGAAAGAGGCCCAGGCTTCTGATCGGACTCTGTACCGGGTGGGGAAAAATGGAAAGCTCCAAGCCCAGACGGTGAAGCTTTCCGGCAGCCAGGACAAACTGCCCCTGCTGGTGCTGAAGGAGCTGGTGGAAAAGCGGCCCCAGGGCGACACCACCTTTCCGAAAGGGACGAAGGTGAACAAGGTCACTGTCAAGGACAAAGTAGCCACAGTGGACTTCAGCCGGGAGTTCCAGGCCCGGCGGGGGGACCATGATACCTTGCTGATGCTGTACGCAGTGGTGGACACTCTCACCGAGTTCCCAGAGATCCAGAAAGTGAAATTTACCGTGAAAGGCAAGCCGGTAACGGTGCTGGGCGGCCAGGATCTGGGGGATCCGTTGAAACGGGACGGGAAGTATATACAATAAAGAAAGCGGGGGTGTTGCACGTTTTGTGCAACACCCCCCTTGTTACTCTTCTTTCAACTTGGCAACTGCCTCATCATACCGGGCCACTACTTCCGGCTCTGGTTCGCTGTCCATCAGGCTAACGATGACGATGGCCAGGCAGGAAAAAATGAAGCCAGGGATGATTTCATAGATACCGGTGAAGGAGAAGAAGTTCTTCCAGATCAGGACGGTGGACCCTCCCACCACGATGCCCGCAAAGGCTCCGTCCGTGGTCATCCGCCGCCAGAACAGGGAGAACAGGACAAGCGGCCCGAAGGCGGCCCCGAAGCCGGCCCAGGCGTAGGACACGATGTTCAGGATCATGCTGTCGGGGTTCATGGCCAGCACCAGGGAAAGGGCGGACACCACGATGATCATCATCCGGCTCATGCGCACCAGTTCCCCTGCTGTGGCTTTCGGATTGATCAAAATCTTGTAGAAGTCCGTGGTAAAGGAAGAAGCGGCTACCAGCAGCTGGCTGTCCGAAGTGCTCATGATGGCTCCCAGGATCCCGGAAGTGATGATCCCGGCAAAGAAAGGATGGTAGAATTTTCCGCTCATCTGGATGAATACGGTTTCTGCCGCCCCGCCTTTCAATACGTCTCCCAAGTAGACCCGGCCCGTCAGTCCTACTAGCACGGCCATGGCCAGAGAGATGATGACCCAGGTCACAGCGATATGGGTGGCCTGCCGGATGCTCTTAGGATCCCGGATGGCCATGAAACGGACCAGGATATGAGGCTGGCCGAAATAGCCCAGGCCCCAGGCCAAGAGAGAGATGATGGCCGTAAGGCTCAGGACGCTGCCGTCAGCGCCTCTTACCATATCGAAATAATAGGGGCTGATGGAATTCAGCCGTGCGATCGTAGCATCTACGCCTCCGATATAGTACATGGCTGTGACGGGAACGATCAGGATGGAAAAGAACATCAGGAATCCCTGGAACAGATCCGTCCAGCATACGGCAGCGAAGCCTCCCATGAGCGTGTAGAAAACAACGATGCCTGCGGTGAGGAATAAGGAGTAGCGGTAATCCAGGCCGAAAGCCGTGTTGAACAGTTTGCCTCCGGCTACGAAACTGGAGGAAGTGTAGATCAGGAAGAATATGAAAATAAAGAAGGCAGAGGCAATCCGCAGCTTCCGGTGCTTGTCATAGAACCGGTTGTCGAAGTATTCCGGCAGGGTGATGGCATTTCCCATGACGGAAGTGAAGATCCGCAGCCGTTTGGCTACCAGGACCCAGTTGACCCAGGTCCCGATGATCAGCCCCAGGGCGATCCAGAAGGCGCTGATGCCAGCCATGTAGGCATAGCCAGGAAGCCCCATGAGCATCCATCCGCTCATATCAGAAGCCTCTGCACTCATGGAAGTGACCCAGGGGCCCAGCGCCCGTCCCCCCAGGGCGTAGCCTTCCATGTCCTCATCTTTTTTATAGGTGATCAGTCCGATTCCGATCAGCACTGCGAAATACAGTACCAGAGCCACTACGGTGCTCAATGCGATGTGCATAGACAACATCCTTTCCTGTTATGAATAACCTTCATTATATAATAGAAAGTTCTATGGCGCAATAAAATCTAGGATCTGTGTTTTTTCTTCCATATCACCCTTGCCTTTTGGCTGTCTTTAATATAAAATAAACAAGAATAGGTAAGACAATACAATTTTTTGCTGACAGATACTACATAACGAATCCGAAAGAGGGCTTGCTCCTTCGCCGCGCTGATGGTGCTGGCTTGCACAGGGGCAACCCTCTACTTATTGTGGAGAGAGTCCATGACACCTGTAAAGATTACCATCCATAGTGAAACCGTAGGGGCCGGCGATGCTGCGCCTGCTACGCTGGTGGCTTTCGGGCAGCTGACGGAAAAGGACGGGACCGTCTATGTCCGGTACGATGAATCCGAAGTGACCGGCATGGAAGGGACCCGCACCACCCTGAAATGGACGGAGGACACCCTGACGGTAATCCGGCATGGCCGTTATGAACATCGGCAGCAGTATGAACGGGGCCGGAACAGTTCGTTTCAGTACAGGACCCCGTATTTTACTGTTCCCATGACGGTCTATACCCGGGAATTGGCCATCAGCCACCGGGACAGGGCTTGGCAGGTCCGGGTGTTTTATGACCTGGAAATGGACAGCCAGCCCAATGGAAGCATTCGTTTGCAAATCGAGATCGAGGAGGAAGAAAAGCGTGGACATGAAGAAAGTACTGGCGGAGGCTGTTGCCGACGCCGTCCGGAAGGCCATTGAGGCAGGGAAACTGTCCCAGGGGGAAATGGCTCCGGTGGTCCTGACCGTACCGCCCCAGAAAGCCTTTGGCGATTATGCCACCAATTTTGCCCTGCAGGCGGCTCGGAATTTCCGCTGTGCTCCCCGGGTGATCGCCGGTGCGGTGCAGGAATACCTGGACTGCCCCAGCGTGGACAAAGTGGAAATCGCAGGTCCCGGATTTTTGAACTTCTACTTGAAGGAAGACTGGCTGGGTGAATCTCTCCGGGCCATCCTGGACAAAGGGGAAAACTACGGGAACCTGCCGGCCAAAAACGGAGAAAAGATCCAGATCGAATACGTAAGCGCCAATCCTACCGGTCCTCTCCATGTGGGCCATGGGCGGGGAGCGGCTGTGGGCAGTGCCCTGGCCAATCTGATGAAGGCTGCTGGGTATGATGTGACCCGGGAATACTACATCAACGACGCCGGGAACCAGATGCACAACCTGGCTCTTTCTGTGAACGCCCGGTATCTGGAACTTTTCGATATCCCCTGCGAATTCCCGGAAAATGGATACCATGGGGAAGACATCAAAGTGACTGCCCGGCGGATCAAAGACAAGTACGGGGACAAGTTCATCCACATGGCGGAAGCAGAGCGGCTGGAACAGTTCCAGACCCTGGCCAAGGAAGAAAAACTGGCGGCCCTGAAGGAAGACCTGGAAGCCTTCAATTGTGAGTTCGATGTGTGGTTCAGCGAACAGAGCCTCCATGATGCAGACAAGATCCACAAAGTGGTGGACGAGCTCCAGGAAAAAGGCTATGTGTATGAGAAAGACGGAGCCAAGTGGTTCAAATCTACGGTTTTCGGAGACGATAAAGACCGGGTGGTGATCCGGGACAATGGGGTATCCACCTATTTTGCTGCGGACATCGCTTACCACCAGAACAAGTTCCAGCGGGGATTCGACCGGGTGATCAACCTGTGGGGGGCTGACCATCACGGGTACATTCCCCGGGTGAAGGCAGCTATGGAGGCTCTGGGCTATGATCCCAGCCGGTTGGAAGTGCTGATCCTCCAGATGGTGGCCCTGTACCGGAACGGGGAACTGGTGAAGATGAGCAAACGGACCGGCAAGAGCGTGACCTTGAATGAGCTGATCGAAGAAGTCGGGACCGATGCAGCCCGGTTCTTCTTCATCATGCGGAGCATGGACAGCCAGCTGGACTTCGATCTGACCCTGGCCACGGAACATTCCAATGACAATCCGGTGTACTATGTCCAGTATGCCCATGCCCGGATCTGCAGCATCCTGCGGCAGATGGAAGAAGAAAAGATCGTCCTCCGGAAGGACTGTGATCTCTCCGTTTTGAAAGAACCCATCGAGACGGACCTGATCAAGAAACTGAATGATTATGAAGAACTGATCGATACGGCAGCTGCGGAACGGGCACCCCACAAGATCGCTCACTATGTGTACGATTTGGCCGGGTTGTTCCATTCGTTCTATAACCAGTGCCGGGTACTGGGCGTAGATCCTGCGGTGCAGCAGGCCCGTCTGGCGTTGATTACAGCTGTGGGCAATACCCTGCGCCACGGTTTGAAGATCCTGGGTGTCAGTGCACCGGACCATATGTAAAGTCGGCGAAAGCCAAAAAGGGAGGAAGAAAATGACCAAGTATATTTTTGTAACGGGCGGCGTGGTATCGTCTTTAGGCAAAGGGATTACGGCAGCTTCTCTGGGGCGTCTGCTCAAGAGCCGGGGCTACAAAGTCACTATCCAGAAATTCGATCCCTATATCAATATCGATCCCGGTACCATGAGCCCGTACCAGCACGGGGAAGTCTTCGTCACCGATGACGGTGCTGAAACGGACCTGGATCTGGGCCATTACGAACGGTTCATTGATATCAATCTGACCCGGAACTCCAATGTGACGGCTGGCCGGATCTACCAGTCCGTGATCAACAAGGAACGGCGGGGCGACTATCTGGGCCGTACGGTACAGGTCATTCCTCATATCACCAATGAGATCAAGGAACGGGTCTATCGGGTAGGCCGGGAAGAAAATGCAGATTTCGTCATCACGGAAATCGGCGGTACCGTTGGGGATATCGAATCTGAACCCTTTATGGAAGCCATCCGGCAGGTGAAGAAGGATGTGGGCCGGAACGATGTGCTCTACATCCACGTGACCCTGGTGCCCTACATCGCTGCGGCCGGGGAACTGAAGACCAAACCTACCCAGCACAGCGTGAAGGAACTGCGCAGCATCGGCATCACCCCGGATATCCTGGTGTGTCGGAGCGAAAAAGAAATCAGCAAAGAAATGCGGGAAAAGATCTCCATGTTCTGTGATGTGGATGCAGATGCTGTGTTCCAGTCCATCACGGCTCCCAGCATCTACGAAGTCCCCATGCTGCTGGAAGACCAGGGGATGGATAAAGTCGTCCTGCGGAAACTGGACATGGAAGACCGGCCCAAGGATATGGCTGCCTGGCATGCCATGGTAAAGAAGATCCTGGCACCCCATGCCAAGAAATCCACCATTGCTGTGGTAGGCAAATACGTGGAACTGCCGGATGCTTATATCAGTATCGTAGAGGCTCTGAAGCATGCCAGCTACTTCCATGATGCCGATGTGGATATCGAATATATCAATGCGGTGGAGCTGGAAGACCCGAAGGCAGATTTTGCCCAGATCTTCCAGGGCGTGGATGGCATCCTGGTGCCCGGCGGTTTCGGCGACCGGGGCATCGAAGGGATGATCCGGGCTGCCCAGTATGCCCGGGAAAACAAGATCCCCTTCTTCGGTATCTGCCTGGGGATGCAGTGCCTGGTCATCGAATATGCCCGGGATGTGTGTGGCATGGCCAAGGCCAACTCTACGGAATTCGATGAAAACACGCCGTATCCCGTGATCTACCTGATGCCGGAACAGATGAGCGTGGAAATCAAGGGCGGCACCATGCGGCTGGGGGCATATCCCTGCAAACTGTATCCGGGCACCCTGGCAGAAAAGGCCTATGGCACGGAGATGATCAGCGAACGGCACCGTCATCGGTATGAAGTGAACAATGAACTGCGGGATGACCTGTTCAGCCACGGCCTGGTCTTGGGAGGCACCTTGCCTAACGGGAAACTGGTGGAAATGGTAGAACTGCCTACGGATGTCCATCCCTGGTACCTGGGTGTCCAGTTCCATCCGGAATTGAAATCCCGTCCCACCAATCCCCATCCTTTGTTCAAGGCTTTCATCGCAGCTGCGTTGAACTACCATAACCATTGATTTCTGCTGCAATAGCAGGTACAATGATAGGGCAATGAAAATTGCCGAACGAATTGGGAGGCGTATGGAATGAATAGAGAATTATCCATGGAATTTGTCCGAGTAACGGAAGCTGCAGCGATTGCCAGTGCCCGCGGCGTAGGCCGGGGAGATAAGAATGGCATTGATCAGCTGGCTGTGGATGCCATGCGGAAAATGTTTGATACCGTCCATATCAATGGCACGGTAGTCATCGGCGAAGGGGAAATGGATGAAGCCCCGATGCTGTATATCGGGGAAGAAGTAGGTGCCGGCGGTCCTGATGTGGATATCGCCGTGGATCCGGTGGAAGGGACCAACCTGGTGGCCAAAGGGCAGAACGGCGCCATTGCCGTCATCGCCATTGCCCCGAAGGGATGCCTGCTCCATGCTCCGGATATGTATATGGATAAGATTGCCGTAGGTCCTCGGGCCAAAGGCTGCATCAACATCGATGATCCTGTGAGTGTGAACCTGGAACGGGTGGCCAAGGCACTGCACCGGAATGTGAACGATCTGACGGTGGTGGCCCTGGATCGGCCCCGGCACCGGAAAATCATTGAAGAAGTCCGTTCCGTGGGGGCGCGGATCCGCCTGATCAGTGACGGAGATGTGGATCCCATCATCGATGCCGGTATCGAAGGCACCGGTGTCCACATGTACATCGGCCGGGGCGGTGCTCCGGAAGGGGTCCTGGCTGCCTGCGGGCTGAAATGCTTGGGCGGTGATATGCAGGCCCGTCTGGTCCCGGAAAATGAAGACCAGGTGGAACGCTGCCGGAAGATGGGCATCGAAGACACCAAGAAGATCCTGACCATCGATGACCTGGTGAAGGGCGATGACTGCATGTTCACCGCAACGGCCATCACCAACTGCGATATGCTGCGGGGCGTCAATTATTTCGGCAATGGGGCCCGTACCCATACCATTTCCATGCGGTATGCTACGGGAACGGTCCGCTTCATCGATGCGGTCCATACGTTCGACCGGAACGATATCAATATCAAACTGTAATTGACAGGGGGCTGTTGCACAGGCAACAGCCCCGTCACTGGTCACTGGTCACTGGACGAAGGAAGGCAGCCGGGCTGCGGCTGCCTTTCATTGTATGATGCTGGCTCGGACGCGCCTTTGGCTTGTCCTTGCTTCTCTGGAAAAAACCTGGATAAGCAACGGATTAAAGAAAAGCATAGTCCTATTTTTATTCGAAAGAACCCGTCAGCCACGGGTTCTTTCCAGCGGCCAGAGACCAGTGACAAGAGACCAGTGACCGGGGGTGTGAATTTTTTCACACCCCCTTTCCCTGTTCCTGTAAAGAGAGAATTTTATGACAACTACACTGACGAAACTGCTTATAGAGGAAAAGAATGTACGGGAAGCCGCAGAGCTCTGGAAGAGGGAAAGCGGACCTGTACAGCTGACCGGTCTCACAGGTTCTGTGAAAGCCGGCTTTTTGTGTGCTCTCCAAGAAACGGTCCAGGCGGCCCAACCTCTGGTGATCCTGACGGTGAACCGGGAAAGCATCCGGCCCCAGCGCCGGGAACTGGCCTACTTCTATCCGGATCTGGCCATGCGGGAATTGTACCCGGCCAGTCTGATCCATGGACAAGTGGATACTCGGAATGAACAGGTGGTGGCGGAACGGGCCGCTGCCTTGGAGATGATCTGCCGTAAAGAAAAGGGGATCATCTTCGTGACAGCAGAAGCAGCTATCCAGAAACTGCCGGCACCGGAAACCCTGGTCCGGGAAAATATCAAGCTGGCCGCCGGGCAGGAATTGGAGCAGGCCTTGGTGGTGGAAAAATTGGTAAAGGCTGGTTATGAACGGACAGATCAGGTGGATACCATCGGGCAGCTGGCTGTGCGGGGGGATATCCTGGATGTATTCCCCATCAACGCCAAGGAACCGGTACGGATCGAATGGTTCGACAATACCATCGATGTCATCAAACGCTTCGATCTGGATACCCAGCGGAGCATTGGTTCTATTCCTCAGGTGGGGATCATGCCCCTTGCTGTGGAAGGACAGGAGGAGACGTCCTCTATTTTCCAGTACTTGACAGTGGATCAGCTGGCCGTGCTGGATGAACCGTCTGGATTCTTTGAGGAGTGCCGGAAGAGCTGGGGGGACAATCGGGAATTTGCTGATCAGCTGTTGGACCAGGAAACCATGATCGCCCAGGCAGGAGAATGCCACTTGGCAACTGTCAGCGACTTGGGACACCCCTATTTTCCCCAGGCCCCTAAGCTCCATGTCCAAGTACGGTCCATGGCTCCCTACAACAAGAATACGGAGCTGCTCCAGAAGGATCTGAAGGGATGGCTGGAGCAGGGAATCCATCCCTTGATCATGATGGGGACCAGGGACAAAGCCGCCGGTTTGGCAGAAAGCCTGAAGGGAAGCGGCGTTGCTGTCTCTTTTTCCGGAGAACTGAAGGGCATACCGGAACAAGGCGGGACAGTCTTTGCCGGCAGCTTGACCAGCGGGTTTTATTTCTGGGATGAGAAGTGGCTGCTGCTTACAGAAAGCGACATCTTCGGGATGCAGAAGAAGCGGCGGCTGACAAAGACCAAGGGCAAGGGACCTTCTCTGAACTATTTCTCCGACATCAAGGTGGGGGACTATGTGGTCCATGATACCCAGGGCATCGGACGGTATATGGGCGTAGAGACCATTGAAGTGAATGGGGTCCACCGGGATTATCTCCAGCTCCAGTACGCCAAGGGGGACAAGCTCCATGTGCCGGTAGAACAGGTGGGTCTGCTGCATAAATATGTGGGCAATGAGGGGACACCCCCAAAACTGTCCAATATGGGTCGGAAAGACTGGCAGAAGGCTACCCGGAAAGCCCAGAAGGCCATTACCATCCTGGCTACGGAACTGCTCCGGCTCTATGCCCAGCGGAAGATCACCCCGGGCCATGCTTTCGCCCCGGATACCCACTGGCAGAAAGAGTTCGAGGACAGTTTCCCCTTTGAAGAGACGCCGGACCAGCTGAAAGCCATTGCCGAGATCAAGGCAGATATGGAGAAACCTGTGCCTATGGAACGTCTCCTGTGCGGGGATGTAGGGTACGGCAAGACGGAAGTGGCCATCCGGGCGGCTTTCAAGGCCGTCATGGACGGCAAACAGGTGGCCGTCTTAGCTCCTACCACCGTCCTGGCTCAGCAGCACCTGCTGACCTTTTCCCAGCGGATGGGATCCTTCGGGGTGCGGGTGGAGATGCTCAGCCGGTTCCGGACTCCCAAACAGCAGCGGGAAATCATGGAACGGGTGGCGGAAGGAAAAATCGATGTGCTCATCGGGACCCATCGGATCCTGAATCCCGATGTGGAGTTCCATGATCTGGGGCTCCTCATCATCGACGAAGAACAGCGGTTCGGAGTGGCTCAAAAAGAAAAGATCAAACAGCGCAGTGCGGGAATCGATGTGCTGACCCTTTCTGCTACGCCCATTCCCCGGACGCTGCATCTGGCACTGGTGAAGGGACGGGACATGAGCATCATCGAATCCCCTCCGGAAGACCGGCTGCCAGTGGAGACCTACGTGGCCGAATACGATGACGGGATGGTCCGGGAAGCGCTGGAACGGGAAATCCGCCGGGGCGGACGGATCTATTATGTCCATAACCGGATCGAAGGATTGAGCCGGATCGCTGCCCATCTCCGGGAACTGGTCCCTGGGATCACCATCGGACTGGCCCATGGGAGGATGGGGGAAGACGAACTGGAAGATGTGATGCTGGGGTTCTACCAGGGTGATTTTGATGTGCTCCTGTGCACGACCATCATAGAAAATGGATTGGATGTACCGCTGGCCAATACCATCATCATCGACGGAGCGGAAAATTTCGGCCTGTCCCAGCTGTACCAGATGCGGGGCCGGGTGGGTCGGTCTTCCCGGCTGGCTTATGCGTATTTCCTCTACAAGAAGGATCGGGTCCTCAGTGAAGTGGCCCAGAAGCGGCTCCAGGCTATCCGGGACTTTACAGAGCTGGGGGCCGGCTTCAAGATCGCCATGCGGGACCTGGAAATCCGGGGGGCCGGGAACCTTTTGGGAGCGGAACAGCATGGCCAGATCGCCGGGGTGGGCTTCGATCTCTACTGCCGGCTGCTGGAAAAGACCATCAACACCCTCCAGAACGGCGGGAACCCGGATGAACCCATTCCGCCGGATCCAGTGATCGAAATGAAACTGGATGCCTACATTCCGGACGATTACATCGACAATCCCCGGTATAAACTGGAACTGTACCATCGCCTGGGTGATATGAAATATGAAGAGCGGGATGACCTGATGGACGAAATCATCGACCGTTTCGGGACGCCTCCGGAACAAGTGGTGAACTTATGGCGGGTGGCTGCCCTCCGGGATCTGTGCCGGAAACTGCGGATCACTGGGGTCGCGGTGCGGCCGGGAGAAGTGCGGATCACCTTTGATCCCCACAGCAAAGCCAATCCGGATGTGCTCCAGGCCCTGATCCGGGAATATGTGCCCCGGGCCGTCCTGAAGATGGGTCCCCAGCCTCAATTCGTCCTCAAGACCCGAGGCATGAAGGAAGAACCTCTCCAGTGGCTGGAAAAGCATCTTCCCTCCATGCTATAATCACTAAGAGTGAAGAGTGAAGAGTGAAGAGTGAAGAGTGAAGAGTGAAGAGTGAAGAGTGAAGAGTGAAGAGTGAAGAGTGAAGAGTGAAGGGAGGCGGCAGGGATGGCAGACCGATTCATGAAAGGGACCTTGGTCCTGACGGCAGCAGGGCTCCTGGTGAAGATCCTGGGATCGGTGAACCGGATCCTCCTTTCTCGGCTATTGGGAGGGGAAGGCATCGGGCTGTACCAGATCGCTTATCCCCTGTATCTCCTGCTGGTGGCCCTGTCGTCCGCCGGCATCCCAGCGGCCATGTCCATCCTGATCTCCCGGCGGGCCGCTGTAGGGGACCGGCAGGGTGCCAAGAGGATCCTGGGGATCTCGGCTGGCCTGATGGCATTGGCAGGAGTCTTTTTTGCCGGTCTGGCCTGGGCTCTGGTCCCTTGGCTCATCGATGGGGAAATCGTCAAAGACGGACGGGCTCGGCTTGCCATGCTGGCCTTGGTTCCGGCCATCGGACTGTCCATTCCCGTAGCCTGTTTCCGAGGCTATTTCCAGGGCTTCCAGGAAATGACCCCTACGGCGGTCTCCCAGATTTTGGAACAGTTCACCCGGGTGGTCACGATGGTCCTTTTGGCATGGGTCCTGCTGCCGAAAGGGCTGGCTTGGGGGGCTGCAGGTGCTGCCTTCGGGGCTGTCCCTGGAGCCGTGGTGAGCCTGGTGCTCCTTTTGGGGTTCTTCCATCAGCAGCAGAAACGCTGGTGGAGGGAACCGCTTTCCCCGGTGGAGGGAGAACAGCCGTCTCTTCGGGCAACCGCCTGGCAGCTGATTTCTTTGGCCCTGCCGGTGACTTGTGCGAACCTGATGGTACCGGTGGTCAGCGGCATCGAGATGATCCTGGTACCGGAACGGCTACTGGCTGCTGGGTTCACGGTGGCCGCTTCTACCCGGGCCCTGGGGTATCTGTCCGGTATGGCTATGCCCCTGGTGAACATGGGGACCATCCCTACCAATTCTTTGGCTGCTTCCGTGGTGCCGGCAGTGGCAGAAGCCAAAGCCTTGGGCCGGAGAGACCTGATGGCGGCCAAGACACGCCGGGCCTTCCGCTTCTTCCTGCTGCTGAACGTGCCGGCTGCTGTGGGGGTGGGGCTCCTGGGGACACCCATTTCCCAGGTGCTCTACAGTACCGTCCAAGCAGGACCGGTGATCACCGCCCTGGCCCCGGCCATTTTCTTCCTGGGACTCCATCAGGTGTCCACGGCCATCCTCCAGGGGTTGGGCCATACCCGGGTCCCTATGGTGAATATGCTGCTGAGCCTTTTTGTCAAGGTCGGACTTCTCTGGACCCTTACGGCCGATCCAGTTTGGAATATCCAGGGGGCGGCTTGGGCTACCGATGCCAATCTGGCCGCAGCCGGGATGGGGAACCTGCTGTGGATGTACCACAGTGACCGGCTGACCCTGCCGGGGAAAAACTGTCTGCGGATCGCTTTTGCAGCAGCTGTCATGGGCCTGGCCGTATGGGCTGTAGGTCCGGCGGCAGCCCGGATCAGTACGGGGCCCGTACTCCCGCTGGCCCTGGAGATCCTCCTGGGTGCTGCGGTCTATGGTCTGTGTCTCCTGGGTACTGGAGAATTGAAATACGGTGAGCTGATGAAAAGGAAATGAGGCATAGTATGAAAACACTCCATGAAAAGGGAATCCATGAACCGGGCGTACTGGATCTACGTCCGCTGATCGAATTGGTCCGGGTCCTGCGGGAACCGGGCGGCTGCCCCTGGGATCGGGTGCAGACCCATACCAGCATGCGGCGGGAACTGGTGGAAGAAGTCTATGAAATGCTGGAAGCCATCGATGATGGCAATGTGGCCGGCATGCGGGAAGAAATGGGGGATGTGCTCCTCCAAGTGGTATTCCATGCCCGCCTGGCTGAAGAAGAGGGCCTGTTCACCATGCAGGATATCATCGATGACGTGGTGAAGAAACTGGTCCACCGCCATCCTCATGTCTTTGGGGACACTCAGGTCAGCGGGGCCGAGGAAGTGATGCGGAACTGGGAGGAATTGAAGGCAGAAGAGAAAAAAGAACGGACCCATGCCCTGGATGGGATCGCCAAGGGACTGCCGGCCCTGATGCGGGCCTACAAACTTAGCGCCAAAGCCGCAAAAACCGGCTTTGAATGGCCTGATGCCTCTGCCGCATGGGATAAGGTCCAGGAAGAGAAAAAAGAGCTCCAGGAGGCGGCTGAGGCTTCAGATCAGGAACGGATCGAAGAGGAATTGGGAGATCTCTTCTTCGCCTTAGCGGTCTACGCCCGGAAATTGGGACTGGAACCGGAAACGGCGCTGAACCGGGCCAATAATAAATTCCAGCAGCGGTTCCAGCGCCTGGAAGAGCAGGTACGGGCAGCAGGGAAGACGTGGAAAGACCTTTCCTTGGAAGAAATGGAAGCTGGATGGAAGGCTGCCAAACAATCTCTCCGACAGCCGTCCGAAAAGTGACAAAATGGCTGGAAGCCCCTGTCCATGCGGTTGTTTTCAAGATTTTTCCAAAAAACACGTGCATTTTTCCTATGTTTGTGCTAATATGACCATAGTCAGGCGCCATACAAAGGGCGCAATACCCAATTAGGAGGACTTTTCTTATGAACAAAAGTGAATTGATCGCTGAAGTTGCGTCCAAAACCGCACTGCCCAAAAAAGATGCTGAAAAGGCTGTGAACGCTTTCATTGATACTGTCAAAGAAGCCGTTGCCAAGAAGGATAAGGTACAACTGATCGGGTTTGGTACTTTTGAAGCTCGTGTCCGCAATGCCCGCAACGGAAAGAATCCTCGCACTGGCGAAACCATTGAGATTGCAGAAGCCAATGTTCCTGCTTTCAAGGCTGGGAAGGCTTTCAAGGATGCCGTAAACAAATAAGAGGCAGATTCAGCAACCTGATGCTCCCGGTATCAGGTTGCTTTTTTATCCCAGGCCGTTTGTCCTCTGGGCCCGGGTATGGAAAGGCGACGAGATGAGTTCCAGAAACAAGCTCAACAAGAGATTCCTGATAGTGATCTTGGTATGCACACTGCCTCTGCTCAAGAATGCAGCGGAACAGGGATTCCAGATCTTCCAGCTCCACCAGGAAAGGGTGCGGACCGAAAAGAAAGTCCAGCAGCTGAAAGCCGAGAATCTGGCACTGGAAAAGGAAAAAGAGAATCTGGGAGATCTCCACTATATCGAAAAAGTCGCTCGAGAAGAGCACAATATGGTGGGGAAGGACGAGATCCCTTTGTTTATGGTGAAAAAATAAGGGGGTGTTGCACGTAACGTGCAACACCCCCGGTCTCATAAGCCGCATAGCGGCTCGGTCTCGGGTCTCGAGTCTCGAGACTCACGACTCGAGACCCGAGACCTCAAAAAGAGGCTGTTGCGCATGCAACAGCCTCTTTTTGGGCTTCAGCCTTTTCCGAATACCTGTTCCTTCAATTTTTTGCCGGTCTTGGTGACAGCCAGGCCGCCGCCGGCAGTTTCCCGGAGAGAGGCGGGGAGAGCATTGCCTACGGCCCGCATGGCTTCGATGCACTCGTCCACTGGGATACAGGAACGGATGCCTGCCAGGGCCATATCTGCCGCAGAGAAGGCAATGACTACGCCGCTGGCGTTCCGTTTGATGCAGGGGATTTCAACCAGGCCGGCCACGGGATCGCACACTAGGCCCAGCTGGTTGGCGATGGCCATGGCACAGGCATCGGCGGCCTGCTGGGGAGTGCCCCCTGCCAGCTCTACCAGAGCTGCCGCCGCCATGCCGGAAGCACTGCCGCATTCCGCCTGGCAGCCCCCCTGGGCTCCGGCGATGCAGGCATTCTGGGCGATGACCATACCGAAGGCCCCCGCAGTGAAGATGGACAGGACTACATCCTTCCGGTCCGCTCCTTTTTCTTCCATCAGGGTCAGGAGACAGCCGGGCAGGATGCCACAGCTGCCGGCCGTGGGGGTGGCCACGATCCGCCCCATGGAGGCATTGCAGCCGGCTACGGACAGAGCACGGGCGATGGCATGGCTGATGATGGTGCCGGATAGGCCTCCCTGGGTCCGGGCCGTATAGTCATTCATTTTCCAGCCTTCTCCGCCGGTGAGCCCGGAGGTGGACCGCTGGTCTTTTCTTTCTCCGAATTTCACTGCGTCGATCATCACGTCCAGATCCGTGGACATTTTGTCGAACAGTGCTTCTGGGCTTTGTTCCAGGGCTTCTGCTTGGTCCGCCAGGACCAGTTCGCTGATTTTCTTTCCGCTTTTTTCTGCAGCTTCCACCAATTCAGCAATGGATGTATAGGTTAGCATAGGATTCCTCCTCAAATAGCTCGGATCAGGACCACATTGGTCACATACTGGACGGAGCGGATGGCATCGATCACGTCCGCCGGGGGCAGCCCGTCGATTTCGATGGTCATCATAGCGATGCCGCCTTTGACCGGCCGGGACAGCTTGAAGTTAGCGATGTTGATGTCTTTGTGTTTCTGCCACATGATATTGGTGACGGCGGCGATGACTCCCGGACGGTCATAGTGGGGGACCAAGATGGTATTCCGCTCTCCAGTGAAATCCACCTTCATGCCATCCACATAGTCCACCCGGATATTGCCTCCGCCGATGCTGGCTCCCTGGACCGTATGCTGGCTGCCATCGGCACAGGTGACCTGGATCCGGGCTGTGTTGGGATGGGTATTGGGGATATCGGTGGGGATATAGGTATACTGGATGCCTTTTTGGTCCGCAATGGAAAAGATGCTGCGGATTTCTTCCGAATAGCTGTGGTAGCCCAGGATCCCGGCCAGAAGGGCTTTATCCGTACCGTGGCCTTTGTAGGTCTTGGCAAAGGAACCGGACAGCTCGATCCGGATATCCTTAGGCTGGCTCTGGAGCAGCTTGTTGGCTACCCGCCCCAGACGGACGGCGCCTGCTGTATGGGAACTGGAGGGACCGATCATGACCGGCCCGATGATATCGAAAATATTCATGTTGGACCTCCTGATAAAAAGGGATATAAAAAACGTTCCATGCTCCTGGGTCCGGATCGGGCTGGAAACAGTGGCTCTGCTGAGGGAGAAGGGAGTTGGAAAGGGAAGGATCAAGACAGTTGTTAGATATCCCTGACAACAAAACCACGGTGCCTGAAAGCGATCAGGCAGACAGCTGCAGCTGGAGTACAGGTGGAGATGGAACGTTTTTAGCGTAAATTATTTCTTAATCCAGGTTTTGTAGATCTTGTCTACAATCACCGCAATGGCGTTGTCCCCGGATACGTTGCAGGCAGTCCCGAAGGAATCCTGGGTGATGTACAGGGCTACCATCAAGGCACAGATGGGACCGTTGGGGTCTCCCTGTTCTTTCCCGAAGATCATCCATAAAAAGGGCAGGGCCGTCATGATGGAACCGCCGGGGGCTCCCGGAGAAGCTACCATGGCTACCCCCAGGGTCATGATGAAGGGGATGACCGTACCCAGATGGATGGGGATCTGGTACATGAGGCAGACCGCCGTGGCACAGGCTGTGATGGTGATCATGGAACCGCACATATGGATGTTGGCGCACAGCGGGATGACGAAGTTGCGGATCTGTTCACAGACCCCGTCAGCCTTGGAACATTCCAGGTTCACCGGGATGGTGGCTGCAGAAGATTGGGTCCCCAGGGCAGTGGTATAGCCGGGGATCTGGTTCTTCATCAGGGTGAAGGGGTTCTTCCCGCTGAAGGAACCGGCAATCATGAATTGGACCACCAGCAGGATCAGGTGCATGGCGATGACAACCAGGAAAACTTTCCAGAGTACACTCAGGATGACGAAGGTCTTGCCGGAGCGGGTCATGTCCACAAAGGTGCCGCAGATGTACAGGGGCAGGAAGGGGACGATGGCGTGGGTCAGGACCTGGTCGATGATCTTAGAGAAATCTTTGAAGCTGTTGTACAGGGTATCCCCGATTTCCTTTCCCCGGAGGGAAGACAGGCACAGGCCGATGATGAAGGCCAGTACCACCGCGGAGATGGTGTCCAGGATGGGCGGGATATTGATGGAGAAGAAGGGCGGCAGGCTCTTGCCGGCGGTCTTGGCCAGTTCTTCCAGTACTCCGGCACTGATGAAGGACGGGAACAAGGTATCAGCTACGGCAAAGGAGAAGGTCCCGCCGACTAGGGTGGACCCGTAGGCGATGATAGCAGTAATCAGGAGCAGCTTCCCGGCTCCCTGGGACAGATCAGCGATCCCCATGGTCACATAGGCCAGGATCATCAAAGGAATGACGAATTTCAAGAAGTTGCTGAAGATACCGGAAAGGGTGACGACGGTACGGCAGATATCTTCCGGCAGATACTGCCCTATCAGGATACCGATGATGATAGCAATGATGATTTTTGGTACGAGACCGAGTTTCATGAAATAACCTCCCCTGAACTTGACAAACCGATTCCCGCCGGCAGGGAACCACGCGTTTGACTTTTCTGTTAATTCAGTGTACTATGGTTATGCTCATAAAGCAAATTAATAAATTCGATTCAATCGATGAAAATTTTTAATATTTCCAAAAGGCGGTTGACAAAATGGAACTAAGAGAATTGAAAAGCTTTCTGAAAATTATGGAAGTGGAAAGTTTTTCCCGGGCAGCGAAGGAATTGGGGTACTCACAGTCCGCTCTCAGTGTACAGATCCATTCGTTGGAAACAGAGCTGGGCGTCCGCCTCTTTGACCGTCTGGGGAAACAGGTGGCCTTGACGCCTCCAGGCAGGGAACTGGCCCGGAGAGTACTGCCCATCCTCCAGGAAGTGGCTGAAGTCGAGAATGTGATGCACAACCGGCCTTCTACGGCTGTGCTCCGGCTGGGGATGATCGAAAGCCTGTGCAAGGCCCATATGCCGCAGATCATGGATTACGTATCCCGGAACCTGCCTCATTTCCACATCACCATCACCATCGATTCGCCCAGCATACTCCTGGATGCCCTGAATCACAACAAAGTGGATCTGGTCTACGTATTGGACAAACCCCTCTTTGATATGAAATGGGTGAAGGTGTTCCAGAAACGGGAGAACATCGTCTTTGTCTGTTCTCAGGATTCTCCTTTTGCCCGGAGAACGGATGTGCCCCTGGAAGAAGTGATCCGGCAGCCCTTTTTCCTTACAGAGAAGGCGGACAACTATCGGCTCAGCCTGGACCAGCGTCTGGCAGCCCGGCAGCTGGCGCTGGAACCTTTATTGGAAGTCAGCGATACTGGCTTCATCCTGGACATGGTCCAGCGGAACCTGGGCCTTTCTTTCCTGCCTCAGTATGTGGTGGAGAACTGCCCATTCCGGGACAGGCTCCGGATCCTTCGGGTCAGGGATTTCCAGATGCATATGTACCGCCAGCTGTTCTATCACAAAGACAAATGGCTGACCCAGGCCATGAAAGTATTCCTCCAGCTGGCCCAGCAGGAAAATCCTCCGGATGAGGGACCGGATAGGCAGGAGATTTCCCGAAAAAAGAGAAAGGGCTCTTGCATGGGCTAGGGGAGTATGATATAATTGTCAAGCGTTAATGTCGGGATATATTAATGCAATTTTAGAAAGAGGTGTTTCAGGAATGAAAAAGGGAATCCATCCTAACTACGGTGAATGCACCGTGATTTGTGGCTGTGGGAATACATTCAAAACTGGCAGTGTAAAGAAGGAACTGCGCGTGGACGTTTGCTCCAAATGCCATCCTTTCTTCACTGGTAAACAGCGTGATATGTCTGCCAGAGGCCGGATCGAAAAGTTCAACAAACGGTACGGCAAAGACGCAAAATAAAAAATGCGCACGGACAGGGAGTGACTTGCAGACATTGCAGCACTCCTTTTCTTGTATCTGGGGAGTCATGGTATGACCAAAAAACTAAGCGTCGGTGGCCAGGCGGTCATCGAGGGAGTGATGATGCGGGGACCGGGGAAGATCGCCGTGGCGGTGCGGAAGCCCAATGGGGAGATCACGGTGGACCTGAAAGATGCCGGAAGCATCAGCGACCGGTACCCTATCCTGAAGAAGCCTTTTCTCCGGGGCGTGGTGTCCCTGGTGGAATCCCTGGGCTATGGGATGAAGGCCCTGTCTTTTTCCGCCCAGGCTTCCGGGGAGGAAGAAGAGGGCGGAGAGAGCATGAGCAGCCTGGAAATGGCAGGGACCATTGCGGTTTCCGTGGGGCTGGCGGTGCTGCTGTTCGTGGTGCTGCCCACGGGAGCCATGAAGCTGCTCCAGAATGAGGGAGTCAGTCCCATGGTGCTGAACCTGTGCGAAGGACTGCTGCGGCTGGGGATCTTCCTGCTGTACATCTGGGGCATTTCCCGGCAGAAAGACATCCAGCGGGTGTTCCAGTACCATGGAGCGGAACACAAGACCATCTATACCTACGAACACGGGCTGCCCCTGCGGGTGGAGAACGTGCGGCCTTTTTCCACCCTCCACCCCCGGTGCGGCACCAATTTCCTGATGATCGTCATGCTCATCAGCATCTTCATCTTTACCTTCTTAGGCTGGCCCAGCCTGTGGGAGCGGATCCTGTCCCGGATCCTGCTGATGCCGGTGGTGGCGGGCATCAGTTACGAAATCATCCGGTTTGCCGGGAAGCATATGGACAAACCCTGGGTCCGGGCAGCCATCCTGCCGGGCCTGGCGCTGCAGAAGCTGACCACCCGCCAGCCGGATGACAGCCAGATCGAGGTGGCCATCGCTTCCCTGAAAGCGGTGCTGCCGCCGGAAGAAATCATTGAATGACGGGGAATCATCATGTTTGAGAATTTGGATAAACTCCAGGACCTGGAAGACCGGTATCTGGACCTGGAAGCCAAGATCAGCGATCCGGACGTGCTCGCTCGCCAGGAGGAATGGCTGAAATATACCAAGGCCCATGCCAAACTGACGGAAATCGTCACGGTATACCGGGAATACAAAAAGTTAGTGGATACCTGGAAGGACGATGAAGCCATCGTCAATGCCCGGGAAGACCAGGACCTGACAGTTATGGCAGAAGAAGAAATGAAGGAACTCCAACCTCAGCTGGAAGCCTATGAGGAAAAGTTGACTCTGCTGCTGCTGCCCAAGGACCCCAATGACGAAAAGAACATCATCATGGAGATCCGAGCTGGGGCCGGCGGGGACGAAGCGGCCCTGTTTGCCGGGGACCTGTTCCGGATGTACACCCGGTATGCCGAACAGAAGGGCTGGAAGGTGGAACTGATGGATTCCAGTCCTACCGGGCTGGGGGGATTCAAGGAAGTGGTGTTCATGGTGTCCGGTACCGACGTGTACAGCCATATGAAGTTCGAAAGCGGCGTACATCGGGTCCAGCGGGTCCCGGATACGGAATCCCAGGGCCGGGTCCATACCTCCACGGTGACGGTGGCGGTGATGCCGGAAGCCCAGGAAGTGGATATCGAACTGAATCCGGCGGACATCCGGGTGGATACCTACCGGGCCGGCGGGGCCGGAGGCCAGTATGTGAACAAGACGGAATCCGCCGTGCGGATGACCCACATCCCTACTGGGATCGTGGCCCAGTGCCAGGACGAAAAATCCCAGGCCAAGAACCGGGAAAAGTGCCTGCGGGTGCTCCGGGCCCGGATCCTGGAAGCGGAACAGGAAAAACAGCGGGCGGCTACGGCTGCCGAGCGGAAGAGCCAGGTGGGGACAGGAGACCGGAGTGAACGGATCCGGACCTACAACTATCCCCAGGGCAGGGTCACTGACCACCGGATCGGGCTGACCCTCCACAAGCTGCCGGACATCATCAACGGGGATCTGGATGAGCTCCTGGATGCCCTGATGCTGGCGGAACAGGCCAAAAAACTCCAGCAGGTGAAATAAGATGCAGCAACAGAGAACCGTATGGACCATATTGAAGATCCTCCAATGGACCCAGCAGTACTTCAGCTCCAAAGGCGTGGAAAACCCGCGCCTGGATGCGGAAGTGCTGCTTTGTGCTGTGCTGGACAAGAGCCGGATCCAGCTGTACACCAATTTTGACGAGCCCTTGGAAGAACAGGAACTGAAACAGTACCGGGAGTATGTGGCCCGGCGGGCGGCTAGGGAACCGGTGGCCTACATCCTTGGCCATAAGGGTTTCCTCCATTATGATTTCAAAGTGACCCGGGATACGCTGATTCCCCGTCCGGAAACGGAGCTCCTGGTGGAACAGCTGGTGAGCCTGAACAAGGCGAAGGGTCCAGTGTGGATCCTGGACCTGGGCTGCGGCAGCGGAGCCATCATCGATTCCCTCCTGGCGGAACTGCCGGAAGCCCAGGGCATGGGCGTAGATATCAATCCAGGGGCGGCAGCGGTGACCCGGGAAAACGCGGAAAATCTTGGGGTGGGGGACCGGCTGGAAACGGTGGTGTCTGATTTGTATGAAAAAGTGCCCCGGGAACCGAAGTTCCAGGTGCTGGTCTCCAATCCGCCCTACATCCCGGAAGGGGAGCTGGCCGGGCTCCAGGCGGAAGTCCACCGGGAACCCAGGCGGGCCCTGGACGGCGGCCGGGATGGTTTGGATTTTTACCGGCGGATCCTCCGAGATGTGTGGACGTATCTGGATTCGGAAGGCATGGTGGCTTTTGAGATTGGCCAGGGCCAGGGAGAAGAGGTGGTCCGGCTGTGCCGGGAAGCCGGCCTAGATTGTGTAAAAATACGCAAAGATTACGGAGACATCGACCGGATGGTCTTTGCCGCTAAAGGGGGAACGGTCTATGGAAACGCAATATTGGAAATTAAAGAAAGATGAACCGCTGGAATCTCAGCTGGAATCGGCGGTGAAACTTCTCCGGCAGGGAGAAGTGGTGGCTTTTCCTACGGAAACGGTATACGGCCTGGGAGCGGACGGCCTGAACGGAGAAGCTTGCCGGAAAATCTTTGCTGCCAAAGGAAGGCCGGCGGACAATCCCTTGATCCTCCACATCAGTGAAAAAGAAGAAATTCGACCTTTGACCTCCGGTCTTTCGCCCATGGCGGAAAAACTCATGGAAGCCTTCTGGCCCGGTCCCATGACCCTGATCGTGCCTAAGTCGGAAATCATCCCGGAAGTGGTCACGGCCGGTCAGGAAACAGTGGCGGTCCGGTTTCCCAGCGATCCGGTGGCCCGGGCGCTGATCCGCCTGACCGGACGGCCTCTGGCGGCTCCTTCTGCCAATAAATCCGGAAAACCCAGCCCTACCAATGCCCAGGATGTGCTCCAGGATATGGACGGCATCATCGGCGGTATAGTGGACGGCGGTGCCTGTGACATCGGAGTGGAAAGCACCATCATCGATACCACTGGGACGGTGCCGGTGATCCTCCGGCCCGGGGGCATCACGGAAGAAATGATCCAAGAGGCGATGGGAGAAGTGGAGCTGGATCCGGGATTGGTACGGCCGGACCAGAAACCCAAAGCTCCGGGTATGAAGTACCGCCATTATGCCCCCAAGGCCCCTATGGTGCTCATCGAAGGGCCGGAAGCCGGCCTGGGAGTGATCCGGGCAGCCATCATGGCGGAAGCCTGGGGACTGAAGGTGGGTGTGCTGGCCCTGGACGCAACGGTCCAGCATCTGCCTCATACGGCCAGCCTGGTGATCTGCGATGCTGGGAAGGATATGGAAGATCTGGCGGAGAACCTCTATACGGAGCTGCGGGAATTCGACCGGCAGCAGGTGGATATCATCCTGGGAGAAGGGGTACCCACTCAGGGACTAGGGCTGGCTATCATGAACCGGATGCGGAAAAGCGCCGGCCATAATATCTTGGTCTACGACCGGGGACTGTTCAAGAAAAAGAGCGGACAGGTGCCGGAATTCCTGCAGGCCATGGTGGTGGAATAAGAGAAGGGGGCTGTTGCATGCGCAACAGCCCCGTCATACGTCATACGCCGATGGAAGCCAGCTCTGCTGGCTCCGAACTTGAGAAAATCAGTAGATCCCTGGAATAGATTTTAAAGTTTCAAAATCAATTTGTAAAAATTGATTTCCAAAAGCGTATGACGTCTGACCTATGACAAAGGGGTGTTGTACGTGTGTGGTTTTCGCACGTGCAGCACCCCCGTCTTTTCTCTTTCCCCCCTTTGTGTTACAATGATTGAGGTATGCGGCAGACGCATCGGACTATGGATGAGGGAGGCAAAACTCATGAAAATCATGATCGGCTGTGATCACGGCGGTTTTGAATTGAAGGAAGTTTTGAAAAAATATCTGGCAGACAAAGGTCATGAAGTGGAAGATGCCGGGGCCTATACCCCGGACCGGGTGGACTATCCGGATTATGCCAAAAAAGTGGGAGAAGCGGTGGCTGCCGGCAAGGCGGAACAGGGCATCCTGATCTGCGGCACCGGTCTGGGCATGTCCATTGCTGCCAATAAGATCCACGGCATCCGGGCTGCCGTCTGCGGAGACTGCTACAGCGCGGAAAAGGCCCGGGAACACAACAACGCCAATATCCTTTGCCTGGGAGCACGGGTGCTGGGTACCGGCCTGGCAGAACAAATCGTGGATGCCTACCTGGGAGCGTCCTTCCTGGGCAGCTACCATACCCAGAGAGTCCAGAAAATCATGGATCTGGAGAAATAAGGTGGAAACATGGACAGAGAACAAATCGCACAAGAAATCGAAGAAGACGCAGAAGAACTGATCAGTATGGCCGATGCCAAAGCCGGACAGGTCTTTGTGGTGGGCTGCAGTACCAGTGAGGTCTTGGGTAATAAGATCGGTACTGGGGGCTCCATGGAAATGGCGAAGGTCCTGTATACCACTCTGCAGAAGGTCTGCCGGAAGCATAAACTGATCCTGGCGGCTCAGTGCTGCGAGCATCTGAACCGGGCCCTTGTGGTGGATCAGAAAGCCATGGAAAAATTCGGCTGGCAGCAAGTCACAGTCCGTCCCATCGAACATGCAGGAGGTGCTTTTGCCGCTACGGCTTACAATGAGTTGAAGAATCCGGTGGTGGTGGAAGAAATCAAAGCGGACCTGGGGATGGATATCGGCCAGACTCTGATCGGGATGCATCTGAAGCGGGTGGCTGTTCCGGTGCGTCTCTCCCGGAAGACACTGGGCAATGCGGTGCTGACTGCGGCACGGACCCGCCCGCCCCTGATCGGCGGGGAACGGGCTGTCTACAAATAAAGAGGGAAGCCTGGCATCAGGCTGCCCCCAATCAATCCATCGAGGAGGAAAGAACGAGATGAATAACCAGGAACTGCGTCAGGCAGATCCCCAGGTTGCTGCGGCGATCGGAGAAGAGCTGGGGAGACAGCGCCATAAGATCGAGCTGATCGCTTCGGAGAACTTTGTGTCTCCCGCTGTCATGGAAGCCATGGGAACGGTGCTGACCAATAAGTATGCAGAAGGCTATCCCGGCCACCGGTATTACGGGGGCTGTGAATTCGTGGATAAAGTAGAAGAGCTGGCCCGGGAAAGAGCCTGTGAATTGTTCGGAGCAGAGCATGCCAATGTCCAGCCTCATTGCGGCGCCAATGCCAATCTGGCAGCGTTTTTCGCTTTTGTGCAGCCAGGGGATACGGTGATGGGCATGAACTTGTCCGAAGGGGGCCATCTGTCCCATGGATCCCCGGTGAATATCTCCGGGAAATACTTCCATATCGTCCCCTATGGAGTGGATCCAGAAACGGAACGGATCGATTATGACAAACTGGAGAAGACTGCGGAGGAATGCCGCCCCAAGATGATCATCGGGGGAGCCAGCGCCTATCCCCGGATCATCGATTTTGAACGGATGGCGGCCATTGCCCACAAAGTGGGAGCCGTGCTCATGATCGACATGGCCCATATTGCCGGCCTGGTGGCTGCCGGGCTCCATCCCAGCCCGATCCCCTATGCAGATGTGGTGACCACCACCACCCATAAGACACTCCGGGGGCCCCGGGGCGGCATGATCCTGTGTCCAGAAAAATATGCCAAGCAGATCGACAAGGCAGTATTCCCTGGCACCCAGGGCGGTCCCCTCATGCACATCATCGCAGCCAAAGCAGTGGCACTGGGCGAAGCCCTGAAACCGGAATTCAAGGCATACCAGAAACAGATCATCAAGAATGCAGCTGCCCTGGCGGATGAACTGAACCAGCAGGGACTGCGACTGGTTTCCGGCGGCACGGATAACCATCTGGTGCTGGTGGATACCCGGTCTAAGGATCTGACCGGCAAGGATGCGGAACATATGCTGGATGCCATCGGCATCACCTGCAACAAGAATACCATCCCCAATGATCCGGCCAGCCCCTTTGTGACCAGCGGTATCCGTCTGGGGGCTCCAGCAGCTACCACCCGAGGCTTCCTGGAAGAGGATTTCCGGGAAGTGGCCAAAATCATCGGCCTGGTGCTCAGCAACCCCGGAAAAGAAGAAGCCCAGAAAGAAGCTGCGGCCCGAGTGGCTGCCCTGTGCGAAAAACATCCTCTCTATCCGAATCTGTAATTGGGAAAGGAGCCTGTACCCATGCAAGTCCATGTTGTGAACCATCCTCTGATCAAAGAAAAAATGACCCATTTGCGTGACAAAAAGACAGCTCCCCGGAATTTTCGGCGGCTGTTGGATGAAATCGCCCAGCTGCTCTTGTTCGAAGTGACCCGTGATCTCCCCATCCGGGAAGTACCGGTGACGACACCAATCGCGGAAACCACCGGGTACGAATTGGCCATCAGCGGCATCACGGTAGTCCCCATCCTGCGGGCCGGCTTAGGCTTTCTGGATGCCGTCCTGGATCTGGTGCCGGAAGCCCGGGTGGGCCATATCGGATTGACCCGGGATGAGGAAACCCTCCAGCCCATCAAATACTACTGCAAGATCCCCAAAGACAAGGAAGCGGAAATCATTCTCATCGACCCTATGCTGGCCACTGGCGGCAGTGCGGCTGCGGCTCTGACTATGCTGAAGGAAGAGGGCTACAAACATTTCCGGTTCATGTGTCTGGTGGCCGCTCCGGAAGGGGTGGAATTGGTCAACAAAGAACATCCGGATGTACCCATCTATACGGCCGCCCTGGACGACCATCTCAACGAGCACGGCTATATCGTACCCGGTCTGGGAGATGCTGGGGACCGGGTATTCGGGACGGTGGAATGAACTATGGACAGACCTGATTGGGACAGTTATTTCATGGAAATCGCGGAGGTGGTTTCCAAACGGTCCACTTGTCTGCGCAGGAAAGTGGGAGCCGTCCTGGTGAAGGACCGGCAGATCCTGGCCACTGGATACAACGGGACGCCCAAGGGACTGCCTCATTGTGAACAGGTAGGCTGTCTCCGGGAGAAACTCCATGTGCCCAGCGGGCAGAACCACGAACTGTGCCGGGGCATCCATGCGGAACAGAATGCGGTGATCCAGGCGGCGGTGAACGGGGTATCCACCCTGGGGGCTACCCTCTACTGCACCCACCAGCCCTGTGTGGTGTGTTCCAAGATTCTGATCAATGCCGGGATCAAGCGGATCGTTTACGCCAATCCCTATCCAGATAAGCTGGCTCAGGAAATGCTCCACGCGGACACGGCCCTGGAGCTGGTAGAGTTTCATAAGAAGTGAGGGGGGCTTTGCCCCCCTTCGTCATAGGTCAGACGTCATACGCTTTTGGAAATCAATTTTTTTAAATTGATTTTGAAATTTCAAAGTCTACTATAGAATTCAATAGGTTTTCTTGCGTTCATCGCCAGCAAAGCTGGCTTCCATCGGCGTATGACCTATGACGTATGACGGGGCTGTTGCATATGCAACAGCCCCTTTTGCTGTCAGATCTGCTGCGAAAGCAGCAGATCTACATTCTCCGTATCGTACTCGATCTGTTCGGACCAGCGGCGGGCGGCTTCCAGAGGATCTCTGGTGCGGGCGGCTTGGAGCAGGATGAACCGGGTGCTGTCCTGGGCATACCGGGACAGGGCCTCCATGCCGTAATTGGCTTCCTGATCCAGCTGGCGGTAGAAGATGAACTGGTACAGCCGGTCGAAGAAGGCCAGCGGTGCTTTGGGAGCGTAAGAATGGTACCGGTCCAGGGCGGCAGGAAGGTTTTTCCGGATGGCTGCCAAGTCCTTTGTCCAGGCGGTGTCGATGGGTTCTGTGGCACAAAGGTCCTGGATGATCCTCTCCAGTTCTTTGAGGCTCAGGTCCGGAGCGAAATGGAGCTGGGCTTCCGGCAGAGGCGCCAGTCCCATTTCTTCCAGCAGCTTCGGAAAGGTCAGCTGGACGCCGGTCTCTTCCTGGGTGAAGTGGAGAGGGCCAGGCAGGGTAGCTAGGATTTCGCAGGTCTTTTCGCAGCACAGCCCGGTACCGCAGAGGATAAATTCGTATACATAAGTGAAAAAACGAGGATGGACGGTGCAGATGTCGCACAGAGCATCTTCTCCCAGTTCCTTGATGACCCGGCAGAGTCCGTCAGGATCCAAGAGATAGCAGAAGCCTTGGGGATCCAGTCGGAAATGCCAGGTATCTCCTTCTTTCACCATAGCCTGGCGCAGGTCGTTCCCCAGTTTTCCGGGTAGATGCTGGTAATAGTCTGCAGTGTCTTCATCGATGTCGATCTCCCATACTTGACAGCAGGTATGACGGCAGTCTCCTCCTTTGCAGCAAAATTCATTGAATTCTTCCGGGATGATGGAAATCATGACAGAACGCTCCTTTTTATAGAGATGGCATCATTATAACACGGAAGAGGCAATGAAAAGATTGGAACACTTTCACAGTTTATGGTAAAATATAGACTAGATTATTGTGAGAGTTTAGCTTCTGGCTCCTGGCGGGGCCGGAGTGGAAGTTCGAGGGGATTGTCATGATCAAAAGAGAAAAAAGCGCTGTAGAAGCGGCCGTACATCCATACAAGACACGGACAGGGGGGGCTACCGTAACGGTCTTTGTCCCTTATGACTGTAAGAATCACTGTCCGTTCTGTGTCAACAAGGAAGAATACGCAGATATGACCGGATTCTCCTTGGAAGCCATCTGCCGCAGCATCGAAAAAATGGATACCCTGACTCCCTACTGTGATTTTGTCTTCACCGGAGGGGAACCACTGGCCAATCTGCAAAGTCTGCAGATCATGCTGGACAAGGTATCAGAGACCCATAAGATCTACATCAACACCACCCTGCCGGTGAGCCGGGATCAGACGGAAGAAGAAGTGCTGGCCTTTTTGCAGAAGAACCGCAGAAAAATCACCTGCCTGAACATTTCCCGGCATATGCAGCATTATGTGGAAGAGTCCAATGACGGTCTCTTAGCCAAGCTGCCGGTCCGGTTCCGGATCAACTGTGTGCTGTATAAGAAATACCCCAGGGAACAGCTGATTCCCTTCATGGAACGGTTCCGGCAGGTCCATGCGCCTTCTATCCAGTTCCGGTTCGACTATACGGAAACCACACCGGAAAATCTGTACGATGAACCCCATGACCAGATCCTCCGTGATCTGAAGAAAGTGGCCTGTTATACGGGGCTGGATGGCTGCCGGATGCGCTGCGGGTTCCATTTCAAGTACAAGGACCTGGAACTGGTATATCACAAGACCCTGCCTTACAGCACCATTGTGGAGAAGGATCCTGGAGATGGGGAAACGTATGCCATCCTTTATGATATCCTGATCAAGCAGAATGGTCGGATCGACTCCGACTGGGATGGCACGATGATGGATGTAGATGCCTATGCCCGCTGTAAATTCGAACCCTATGACCTGAAATGGCTGGAACGGGTGCCAGCTTGGCAAGTGGAAGAAGAGGAAGAAGAGCTGTTGGGGGCTCAGCCCTGTACGGCGGTGTGAAAAAGGGGCTGTTGCATGCGCAACAGCCCCTTGCTATAATAGATGGAAAATCCAAACACAAGGAGCAAAGTAGAAGGGAAGGAAAATCATGAAATTGGAAGAAGTGCGCCAAAAAATCGATGCCATCGATCCTCAGATCCGGGAACTGCTGATGGAACGGCTGGACTGTTCCCGGCTTGTAGCCGAGACGAAACAGGCTGCGGGGGAGACCAATATCTATCGCCCGGACCGGGAACAGGTGATTTTTCAGAAACTGTCCCAGGGAGTCTCTGAAGACCGGCTGCCCGAATACTTGGCGGTGGTCCGGAAAATCATGGAAACCAGCCGGATGTACCAGTACGGCATGCTCTTTGACTGGAATCCCCAGCTTTTTGCTGAACTGGCCAAAGGGATTGAGATTCATCCAGGAGGGACTCGAGTGGTGGTCCGGCTGACTCGGCCTGACCGCCCCAATGCCATGAGCAGCATCTTGAACATGGTGGGAGACTACGGCTACAACATGCAGTATATGGAACTGCTCCATTTCAACAAACCAGAGAAGACCGTGACCTTCGATTTGACGATCCTGGGAGATCTCAGCGAAACCACTATGCAGAAACTCATGTTCCAGCTGTCCAAGGAAAGCCAGGATTTCCAGATCCTGCGGAATGAATAAGGGGAACTCATGACAAAATCTCAAAAAGATCTGTTTTGGCTGATCCTTTCTTTGGGAGCGGGGTTCGCCGTAAGGCTGCTTCCAGCTCCGGCTCCCTTGACCCAGGAGGGCCTGGCCGTGCTGGGGATCTTCCTGACTTCCCTGATGATGTGGATCACCATTTCCATTGACTGGCCCAGTCTGATCACGATTTTCCTGCTGGGCTTCCTGCCCCATTTCGGTTTTGGGAATACCCTGAAGGGGACATTCGGCAACACCACGGTAGCCTTCCTGCTTTTCACCTTCATGTTGGTGTATCCCCTGTCCAAGACCCATTTCGTCCGGCGCTGCACGGTGACTTTCATCACCAATGCCATTGCCCGCCGGGGGCCCTGGTCTTTTGTCAGTTTCTTGTTTTTTGCGGTGACCTTCATGGGCCTTTTCATCTCTCCTTCGGTGCTGTTCGTGGCCTTCATGCCTTTCCTGGAAGATATCTTCCAAGTCCTGGAGCTGAAGAAAGGGAGTCCTTCTGCCAATATGATCATGCTGGGGACGGCCTTCTGCATCAGCCTTTCTTCTGGGATGACAGCCATCGGCCATGTGTGGCCCACCATGGCCATCGGCTATTATACAGCAGCGACCGGACGGGATGTGAACCAGTTCCAGTACATGGCTATGGGGATCCCTGCAGGGATCCTGCTGGTGGTGCTGCTGCTCCTGGTGTTCCGGTTCCTTTACCGGCCGGCTGATATTGGGACCATCGAACCCCAGAAAGCCATGAGCCTGCGGGGGATGGTCCCCCAGGCCGATACCCGTGAAAAAATCATCCTGGGGACCATGGCACTGACCGTGCTGCTGTGGGTGGGGCCCAGCCTGGTAAAAAGCTTCGACCCGGGATTGTACAAGATGGTCAGCCGCTGGACCACCGCTATGCCTCCTCTGTTGGGCTGCATCATCCTGTTCATTGCCCGACATAAGGGAGAACCCATCATGAACTTCAAAGAAGTCATGACCAAAGGGGTATTATGGGCCTCCATCGTCATGACGGGAGCGGCTACCATGTTGGGGTCGGCGCTGACCCATAATGAGATGGGCATCAAGGCCTGGCTCAGCGGCATGCTGGCACCCATTGCCAGTGGGCTGCCGGTACTGGGGCTGATCCTGTTCTTCTTCGCCTGGTGTGTTCTGGAGACCAATTTCTCTTCCAATATTGTGACTACCACGGTGGTCAGTGCCGTGGCCCTGTCCGTATGCCAGGCCCTGCCGGCTGGGACGGTTTCCGTGGGCGCGGTGGTCTGCCTCATCGGTTTCGGGGCCGGGATCTGCAACATGACACCGGCGGGCCAGTCCACCATCAACACGGTGGCCATCGGGTCGGGCTGGACCACGGCCAAGGATATGTTCGTCTGGGGCGGTGCCTTTGCTCTGCTGGCCGTGCTGGTCATGGCTTTCGTAGGCTATCCTATCGGGGCGCTGATCTTGGGATAAAAAAACATACGTATGACCTATGACGAAGGGGGTCCTGCACGTGCAGTACCCCCTTTCTTTTGCTATAATAAACAGGATAGGAAAAGGATGGGAGGTTGGAAAGAATGATCAGATTTTGTCCTCATTGCGGGAAGGAATTGGAGCCAGGGAATCGGTTCTGTCCTTTTTGCGGGAAAGAAGTCCAGGAAATAAAGAACAAAACAACAGCGGGGACATCGCCCTCTGCACCGGCTGGAGGGAAATCCCCGTCCGGTGCCAGGAACAAGATCTTGGCAGGAGGACTCATCGCCCTTATTCTTTTAGGCGGGGGAGCTTTTTATTTCCAGCGACAGAAGGCCCAGGACGCTTCCCAGGCTGCAGCCATAGCAGCCCAGGAAGCCAAGCAGGAAACGAAGGAAAAACCGGCGGATAAGCAGGATGCCAAGGACTCCATTGCTGCCGTACAGGAAATCCTGGATCGGGAAGGCCTCCCAGGAAAGGTGATGGCTACTTCTTATGGTCATGATCCCAACGGCAGCCTGAGCGTGATCGGGGGTAAAGGACGCCGCCTGCTGGTCATCGATGGAAAGAATCACCAAAAGGCTTTCGTGGATGCTACGACCCAATTGTATCATTTCATCAACCATCGTACGGGGAATCTTCCCTCAGTGATCTTCCAGATGCGGGTCCTTGACGAGAAACCCGGAGATGATGAAAAAGCAGGATACTGGGATGGGACCAGCCATGTGATCCCCATCTATGCCCAGTATTCTTTTGACGGGGACGGCAAAGTGGTACCGGGGATGCTGAATACAGGACGGGGCGGACGGCCTTCCCATTATCACGATTATCTCAAGGAGCAGCGCCATGTGGATCTGGCCAATCTAGTCCTGACAGAAATGCAGGCCCTCCATGAAAATGCCGATGCCCATAATATCAAGCTGTAAACTTCCGGTCCAGCGGGGGAAAGGATGATATGATGTTTTGTATGAACTGCGGCACTAAACTGCCAGATAATGCCAGATTCTGTTACAACTGCGGGGCGAAGATCCCAGAAGGCTTGGGACAAGAGGGAACGGCCGTCCCGGAAAGTCCGGAGCCATCGGGCCCTGACCTTCCGCAAAGCGCTGCTCCAGTAGATGCGGCGGCTCCGGAGGAAACTCCTGCAACTGCGGAAAATCCCCTGCCGGAGGCAGCCCAGCAGGAAACCCTTCCGGAAGTACCTTGCAGCCATTTTACGGTGCTGGGGAAATACCAGGTGGAACTTCCCCGGGCTACGGCACTGTACAACCAGCTGTGGGCACCTTTTAACCGGGAAGGGCTGCGGGCGGCGGACCGGGCCCAGGATGAATTGGAGGCCCACCTGAAGGAACATGCGGTGGACAATCCAGTGGAATTTTCCTCTCGGCTGCTGAAATACTGTATGGTATCCTGTAATCCTTTTTTTGAAAAAGCAGTGGATCTGCTCCTGGAATATGGCATCGATTATGTCACCAAAGAGGATCTTCGCAACAAACTGGCAGATAAGATGAAAAAAACGGATCTGGTCCAGGCCATGCAGGAGGATCAGGAAGCCATCGAGGCATACCAGCATGAGCTGTCAGTGGAAGCCCAGGCCAATAAGGCCAACTGGCAGGGCGGGGGCTTTGGCATCACCGGGGCGGTGAAGGGAGCCATCAAAGCCCAGATGCTCAACACCGCTCAGGATGCCCTCAGTTCTCTGGGCAGGAGCATCACGGGCAATTCTTATTCTGCTCGGCTCCAGAGGTTCATCGAGAACCGGATCAGCCAGCGGGATTATCCGGAGATGGCATGGGACTTCATCAGCGGGATCTGTCGGTACGACTTGTTCGCCTTGATCCACAGGATGCTGGTAGACCAGGGCAGTATCCCGGCCACCCACTTTGAGACCCACAAGGCCGACAGCCGGCGGAAAAATCTGTTGGAACGGTTCGCAGGGGGGAAAATCACCCAGGAAGAGATGATGGAGGGTTTCTGCCGTTGCCTGGAAATCACCGGGGATTCGCTGCCCGTCTATGAACAGATGCTCCTCCTGGATCCGGAAGCAGCCAAAGATGTATTCCAGATGGCGGCCGCAGAGGGATATGAACTGTCCTTGGCCCGCCGGATCAGGGACGAATATATAGATGAGCGGGAAGTTGTGAAGCATTTCCAATTTCCAGATTGGATGCCAAAGAATCTCCATCGGGTGATGTATCCGGTTTCAGGTCCGGCTATGCTTGAGGCAATGTTGATCCTCCTCCGTGAAGAACCTGAACAATTTGAGAAAAAGGATGACGGAAGGACGGACATTGCTCTGATAGGAGTCCCGGAAAATTACTGGGTCCCCTCCTGGACGGAACAGGTGGATTTCTGGGGCATGGAAAAAAGCTGTGTCGTCCTGGAACTGGAACAGCCGGAAAAGACGGATTGGGCCTGCCAGGGCGTCCATTTCCATCTGGTGGATTTTGACGGGGAAGCCGGGGAATGGGCGGAAAAGAAGCAGGCGGAAAAACTGCAGGAAGCCAAGAAAGCCTTGGGAGCCGGGAAAAAAGAGGAAGCCTTGGCTGCCTTTGATGTCGCCAGGGAATTGGGAAGCGGCGAAGCTGCCTATCAGGCTGGCCTGCTCTATCAGGAACAGGAGCAGGAAGAAGCGGCAGAATGGGCTTTTGTAGAGGCAGCCGTACTGGAAGAGAAGGAAGCCGCCTGGCAGGTGTACCAGATGCTGAAGGAAACAGATCCGGAACAAGGACGGGTCTTCCTGAAAATGGCGGCGGAAGCGGTCAGGTATCTGGAAATCAGCGAGAAATATACCGAAGCCATAGCTTGGTACCGGAAGCTTGCGGAAGAAAAAGAGGGGACGGCTTGTCTCCGTCTGGGCTGGATGGCCAGCCAGGGAGAGGGCATGGAAAAAGATGCCGGAAAAGCCGTGGAATGGTATGAGAAGGCCGTGGCATACGGCTGTGAAGATGCCAGGAAGAATCTGGGTGAACTGGCCTTTTCCCTGGGACAGCAGGCAGAAGAGAAAGCCGGGAGTGAATCCGGGGAACAAGCTGCTCTGGACAGGGAACAGGCTCTGACATATTACCGGAAGGCTCAGGCTCAAGAACAGGACGGAGCCATGGAAAAAGTCAGGGATCTGGCTCTGACGCTGGGGAAAGAAAAGGAGGAGCAGGGCCGGGATCGGGAAGCCCTGGCCTTCTATGAGGAAGCCGCGGATCAGGGAAGCATGGAAGCGTGTCTCCAGGCTGCCTGGATCTGTATGGATCCTCAGAAAGAGACCTACGACTTCGGGCAAGCCTGGAGCTGGTATCAGAAGGCGGATGCAAAAGCACATGAGAAGGGTGAAGAGCAGGAAGCCATCGAGGAAGAATGGAACCGGCGGAAGGCCCAGGTGCCTTTGACAGATCGGGTAGCCTGTCTGACAGAGCTCATGGATGATGATGGGTACTATTATGTGGGAAATCGGCTTTCCGGACCCTTGGACAATGCCATGCAGGCCTATGGGAGCAGCGGCGGTGTCCAGCGGGAACAGGTAGTGCTCCTCTGCGACGCTACCCATTCTCTCCTGTGGGGGAAGGGAGAACAAGGGTTCCTGATCACTCGGGATGGACAGCTGATCAGTTCCCAAGGGATCCGGGTCTCCCTGGATCAGATGGGACCGGTGAAGCACGAGAACAACGAAATAAAGGAAGCGGCTTCCGGTACGGTACTGGCCAAGTTCAAAAATATGGATTTGGCGGACTGTTATTTTTGCGATAGGCTCAATGAAATCGTCTTGCTGCCTCTTCCGGAAAAACAGGAACCAGAAACCTCTTCCGTCCAGACTGCCTCACCAGGTGAATCGGTTGGATCATCTGGACCAACCGAACCGGGGAAATTTGCGGCATCGGCTGGGACCGCCCAGCCAGCTGACCCGGTTGGACCAACCGAAACATCTGAACAGGCCCAACCGGAGCCTGCGTCTGGAGCGAAACTGATATGTCCCCGGTGCGGAGCTGTGGGTAAGCCGGGGACCCGGTTCTGCGGACAATGTGGGAGCCCTTTGGAGCCGCAGGCAAGTCCGGAAGGCAGAGCTGGGGAAATCCAGGAACAAAAAACGGCAGGGAAGGACCGCAGGGAAGCCATCTTGGCTTTCTGCCGGGAATTCCAAGAAAAGATTTCCGCTCCTTTCTATTTCCGCTGCCTTCCCGATATCCCGGAAAAGAAGTTGAGGAATGCCATGGCAAGCTATGGGACCCAGGGTGGCATCCGTCCGGAAGATGTACTGGTGCTCTGTGATACTACTTTGTTCGGCAGTGCCAAAGAGGGTTTCCTGCTGACGGCAGACCGGCTGGTTTCCAACGCGGGGAGCTTCGCTTTGGAGGAATGTGGGGAAATCATCCCTGCCAAAGGGATGACGGACAGCAAAGTCATCCTGATGCCCCAGCATGTGGTGATCGCCGATATGCCCCCCAGTGACGAACAGACGCTTTTCATCCAGTGGTTCAATGGGATGGTAAAAAAATGAGATGGCAAAGGAAGCCTGCTTTGCCGACTTAGGATTGACTAGAAAGGTTATGGTGAAATGGAATTCTTTCTTTTTGTGCTGCTGCTGACTTTGGTGTCTTTTTGTATGGCTGTGCTCGGCTATGGTCTGGCTCTGCGGTTCTTTAATGGGTCCAAACTGGCCCGGTATATCCTGACACCTCTTTTGGTGGTGGGATGGGATTTCCTGGTGGTGATCCAGGACCAGAATCTGCGCTGGGTGTTCGGGGCCCTTCCCATCCTGGCCGTCTTGGGATTGTTCCTGTACGCCCGGAAAAAGTATGAAGAAGACCCGGAACCTTTGGAACTGGCTCGAAAACGGAATGGTTATACACTGGACCGGAAAATGCGCCGGTACCAGAAAAAGAATCAGAAAAAAAGCAAAAAATAAAGGGATTTTCTGGAATATGGCGAATAATATCCCTAAAGAGCAAGGAAGGGGATGAGGATATGTTCCAGAAAATCCTAGTACCGGTCGATGGGTCGAATTCGGCGTGGAAAGCACTGCAAACGGCAGCTGTGCTGGCTGAGCGGTTCCAGGGAGAGCTTCGGGTATTTACCGTGATGGAACCCTATAACAGCCTCAGCCTGTTCCAAATCACATTGGATGAAAACCTGATGGACCGTAGCAACCGGGAGATGAAAAAGGCCAGCCTGGCCGTATTGGATATGGCCAAAGAGAAACTGCAGGAATATGGTTTTCAGGGAAAGGCCTCTTTTGAAGAAGCGGAGGGCAATCCGGCAGAAGAGATTTTGGAAAAAAGCCGGAAAACGGACTGTGACTCCATCGTCATCGGCAGCCGGGGACTCAGCGGAATCACGGAATTCCTGCTGGGGAGCGTCAGCTCGAAAGTCTCCCAGTACGCATCGGTTCCTGTATTCGTGGTGAAATAAAGGGGGGGAAATCTTATGTTCCAAAAGATCTTAGTACCGGTCGATGGTTCGAATACGTCTTGGAAGGCACTGGAGACGGCAGAATCCTTGGCACAGAAGTATGGCGGGACATTGACTGTCATTACGGTGATGGTCCCCTATGGGGTAGGGAATCTGCTCCAGATGTCCCTGGACCAGACCCTCATCGACCAGAACAATGCGGTGATGAAAAAAGCTGGGTATGCCACTTTGGATACGGCCAAAGAAAAACTGCAGGGATATCAGGGAGACGTGGATTATCTGGAAGAAATCGGGAATCCGGCGGAACGGATCCTGGAAGTGTGTACGGCAAGAGGCTGTGATACCATCGTCATCGGCAGCCGGGGGCTCAGCGGAGTGGAAGAATTCCTGCTGGGGAGTGTCAGCAGCAAGGTTTCTCAATACGCGAAGGTGCCGGTCGTCGTAGTGAAATAGGAACGCATAGCGCGGACGGATCGGAAATCTTGAAAAACAGCCGGAATGTATGATCTTTTGTTGAATGGTACCTTATATCAAGTCATAAAGGAATTGCTTTGGAGGTGGTTGTATGTTTGAAAAGATCTTGGTGCCGGTAGACGGCTCGGAAACGTCCTGGAGAGCCTTGGCCGAAGCTAAGGAACTGGCAGAAGCCTTTCAGGGAGAACTGCTGGTGGTCAATGTGATCCAGCCTTACAATAATTCAGCGATGCTGGTGGTCCCTTTGGATCAAGCTACCATCAGTCAAGGCAATGAAGAACTGACGAAAATCGGCAACAGCGTGCTGGATACAGCGAAAGAAAAATTGAAGGACTTCAAAGGGGCGGCTTCTTATGACCTGGAAGTGGGCCATCCTTCCGAAAGGGTCCTGGCAGTCTGCAAGGAAAAGAAATGCACGGCCATCGTCATCGGCAGCCGGGGACTCAGCGGGATCGCTGAATTCTTCCTGGGCAGTGTCAGCTCCAAAGTCTCTCAATATGCCGATGTACCAGTCCTGATCGTTAAATAACGGCTTTTCGTGCCGGCAAAAGGAGGAGTCTTTATGATCAATAAAATCCTGGTTCCTGTAGATGGTTCTAAGATTGCTATCCGAGCTCTGGAATTTGCTATGGAGATCGGCGGCAAATTCGGGTCGGATATCATTGTCATCAATATCGATGTTCCCTATGATCTGAGCCGGATCAAAGCTCCCCGGAAAGACAAGAACGGCAATCCGATCCCGGTAGAGGCGGCGGCCCCTACGCCTTTGGAAGAAGCGGAAAAAGAGGCTAAAAAGATGGCCTATGACCGTATTTCCTTCAAGAAGGTCGTCGATATCGATCCGGCGGAACGGATCTGTGCCGAGGCAGAACGGGATGAAGTGGATCTGATCGTTATGGGAAACCGTGGTATGGGTGTCCTGGCAGGGTTCTTCCTGGGCAGTGTCAGCACAAAAGTATCCCAGAGCGCCAACTGTCCGGTGACCATCGTAAAATAAGATCACATATTGACCATAACTCCAAAGAATGGAATAAAAAAAGGGCTGTTGCAAAAGCAACAGCCCCGTCATACGTCATACGTCATACGTCATAGGTCATACGCCGATGGAAGCCAGCTTTGCTGGCGCCGAATTTAAGAAAAGCAGTTGATTTATGGAATAGGTTTTGAAGTTTCAAAATCAATTTATGAAAATTGATTTCCAAAAGCGTATGACGTATGACGACTGACGTATGACGAAGGGGGTGTTGCACGCAACGCGTGCAACACCCCCTTTTTTTATTTCTCCAATCTCCGCTTTGCTCTTTTGTGCAGCAGCAATAGAGCCAGGAGAAGGAGTCCGATGCCAGTGATCAGCGTCAAGAGGACACTGCCACCGGAAAGACCGGCAGCTAGATAAGCGGCAAAACAGCAGGCTGCCACCAGACAGGCATAGGGAATCTGGGTCCCTACATGCTGCAAGTGATTGCAGCCAGCTCCGGAAGAGGAGAGGATGGTAGTATCAGAGATAGGAGAACAATGGTCTCCAAAAACAGATCCGGCCAAGGTGGCAGAAAGGGTGACCGTCATGATGGCAGGAGTGGCGGATTGGCAGATGAATACCACAATGGGAATGAACAGCCCGAAGGTCCCCCAGGCAGTCCCGATGGAGAAAGAGAGGCCGGCAGCTACCAGAAAAACGATGGCCGGCAGCAATTCCATGGGAAGGTTGCTGGTTTCCACCAGCATGCCGATGTATTTCCCGGTGCCCAGGTAATTCTGGCACAGGGTCCCGATGGTCCAAGCCAGGGTCAGGATGATGTAGGCAGGGACCATGGTATTGATCCCGGCACCGATGCTGTCCATGAACTGCCGGAAAGTCATGAGTTTCCGGGGCACGAACTGGAAAAAGGCCACCAACAGGGCCCAGAAACCGCCCAGCACCAGAGCAGCCGAAGAATTGCAGTTGCCGATAGCTGCCTGGAAGGAAAGCCCTTTGGACCAGTATCCTCCGTTGTACAGCATGGCCAGGATGGTAAAGATGATCAGGGAGGCAATGGGGATCAAGAGATCATAGACCGTTCCTTTGGTTGTCACTGGCTGCTGCTGTTCTGCTGCTTTCTGGTCGATAGCACCCAGTTCTCCTTTTTTCTCTGCCTGGTATTCCACAGTGGCCATAGGGCCGAATTCCAGATCGGTGCAGGAAAGGATGGTGACCATCAGGATGGACAGGATGGCATACATATTATAGGGGATGGTGGCAAAGAAGGCGGCCATTTCATTGGGGAAAGCCCCGGTTTCGTAGAGCGTGGACCCTACAGCTGCCGCCCAGCTGGAAATCGGAGCGATGATGCAGACCGGAGCTGCGGTGGTATCGATGATATAGGCCAGCTTTGCCCGGGAAATCCTGTATTTATCCGTGACCGGTTTCATGACAGTCCCCACTGTGAGGCAATTGAAATAATCGTCGATGAAAATCAGGATCCCCAGGATGCTGGTAGCCAGTTCGGCAGCTCGGCGGCTGGTGATCTTCTGGGTGGCCCACTGTCCATAGGCTTGAGAACCGCCGGCTTTGTTCACTACCGCGACCAGGGCCCCTAGGAGAGCCAGGAATAAGATGATGTTGAATTTATCCGGGGTGCCTACGGTCTTGGACATGATCTCGAATGCAGCCGAACTCATATCTACCAGGCCGCCGCCGGAAGCGGCTGCATAGAGCAGGCCTCCGGACAAGATTCCCAGCATCAGCGAGGAAATGACTTCTTTTGTAAGCAGGGCAAGAGAAATAGCAATGATAGGGGGGAGAAGGGATAGAATCCCTACGTCTACAGGTTCCATGATGTACTCCTTTTCTTACGGAAATAGATTGAAATTCGAAAAAATATGTTTTATTGTATCATACTTCACTCTATATTTCACAAAACTGACGAAATTTGTTGAAAATTTCCTATGCTGTGGTATAGTAAAAGAAATCAAATACGAATGAGGGAGATGCTTATGGAAAATTTGTTTGCATGGATCAACTCCGTCTTGAAGTTTGTAGGTCCCCTGTCTGACTTTTTTTGGGACATTCCCACGCAATTTTCCTGGTATAAAAATCTGCCCCTCCTGGGGAGCTTTTCGTTCGCCATTATCGTCCTGGTCGGTTCAGGCATCTATTTCAGCCTGCGGCTCCATTTCATCCAGCTGACCCATATGGGGGAGGCCATCCGCCTTCTGGTCCGTCGGCGCAGTGCAGCTACCGGGATTTCTCCCCTGGCGGCTTTCATGCTCAGTTCTGCCATGCGGGTGGGGCCCGGCAACATCCTGGGGGTGACCGGCGCTATTTCTGTAGGGGGTCCGGGGGCTCTGTTCTGGATGTGGGTCTCGGCTTTCTTCGGTATGGCTACGGCTTTTGTGGAAGGGACCATGGCCCAGATCTTCAAGGAAAAACGCCAGGGAGCCTTTGTGGGCGGGCTGCCTTTTTATGGACGGGCTTTATTCGGCGGCAGCCGGACTGTAGGGGTTTTCCTTTCCCTGTTGTATATTTTCTATGCCCTGGGCTGCCTGCCTGCCCAGGGGTATAATGTAGTTTCGTCCGTGGGAGCGATCGGGTCCATGATCACGGGGACTGAAATCCCTACGAAGTCCTTCTTTTATTATGGGACGGCGGCTGCAGTCCTGTTTTTTACAGCTGTCCTGGCGTTCGGGGGCATCAAGAAAGTCACCCAGGCCACCAATGCTATGGTGCCGGTGATGGCTGTGATCTATGTGGCCACTACGGTCCTTCTCATTGTGGCCAATGGGGACTCGGTACCCTATTTCTTCCAGGCTGTGTTTTCCGGGGCTTTCCGGCCGGAGGCCTTTTTCGGCGGTGTATTCGGCACGGTGCTGGTCCAGGGGGTCAAACGGGGCCTTATGAGCAACGAAGCCGGGCAGGGGACCATCACCATGTCTGCAGCTTCCGCAGATGATGAACATCCCTGTGAACAGGGGCTCCTGTCTGCAGCCGGGGTCTTCCTGGATACCCATATCATCTGCACCATGACCGGGTTCATCGTCATCATGGCCCATTCCTGGACCCAGGATCCTACCGCCTGGAAAGCAGCAGGGAAACTGCCCAAATATCTGATGGCTGTGACCCAGCTGACCCATACACCGGGGCTCAACCTGGCGGTGACCTTGGCACTGACCCTTTGTTTCTGCCTTTTTGCCTATACTTGCCTGATCGGCATGGTTTCTTTCTCAGAAATCGCTGCTGCCCGGCTGAGCAAAAATCCTCAGGTGATCGTGGCCGTGCGGTGTCTCTGCCTCCTGGTAGCGACCTTCGGGATCCTGGTGAACATCGCCGGCTACGACTTGAGTAATCTCTGGGCCTTTTCGGATCTGGCCAATATTGTCATGGTGTACTGCAACGTCCCTCTTTTGTACAAGGGCTTCCAGTATGTGCTGAAGGCAGAACGTCATTTTGTCAGCAGCAGTCCGGACCCGTTTGACGGAAAGGAAGTCCTGGGCATCGAGACACCTTGCTGGCCGCGGAGATGAGAGGACAATCCTCTACCATATTTGAAATTAAGTCCCAAAGATCCAAAAGGGGTGCTGCACGTGAACTGCAACACCCCCTTTTTATGCGGGTAAGTATGATATAATAGAACGGATCATAAAACAATGAGGAAGGTGCATCATGGACGAAAAATTCCTATTGATCGACGGTAGCAGCCTGATCCATCGGGCTTTCTTTGCGCTGCCTCCCCTGACCAATCAAAAAGGGGTCAACACCGGTGCGGTGTATGGCCTTTGCAATATGCTCCTGAAACTGCTCCAGGAAATCCAGCCCGATTATATGCTGGTGGCTTTCGATAAATCTCGGAAAACCTTCCGTACAGAGAAATTCCCAGAGTATAAGGGACAGCGAAAGGCTACGCCACCAGAATTGAAGGAACAGTTCCCCCTTTCCATCCAGCTGCTCCAGACCATGGGGATCCCCACCCTGGAAGTGGACAATTATGAGGCGGATGATATCATCGGAACCCTTTCCAACGGGGCTCCGGAAAATGTACAGGTCAAGATCGTCACTGGGGACCGGGATGAATTCCAATTGATCAAAGACAATGTCCAGGTCCTTTTCACCAAAAAAGGGATTTCCAATATCGCTGTCTATGACGAAAAAGCCTTCGGAGAAGAATACCAGGGGCTGGAACCCCGGCAGATCATCGAACTCAAAGGGCTCATGGGAGATACCAGCGACAACATCCCAGGAGTGCCAGGGGTCGGGCCCAAAACGGCTCTGAAGCTGATCACTCAGTATGGGACGGTAGAAAATACTTTGGACCATATGGAAGAAGTCAAAGGGAAGTCTCTCCAGGAAAAATTACGGAACAACCGGGAACAAGCTCTGCTTTCCAAAGAACTGGCCACCATCTGCCTAGAAGTCCCCATCGACAGGGATCCCAGTGCCTATCCTTTGACCGGGATGACCGGGGAATGCCGGAAACTGATGCAGGAACTCCAGTTCCGGAACCTGTGGGATCGGTTCGTGCCGGTACTGGGCTGTGCGGATGGGCAGGATGCCGGCGACAGCGATGATCCCCTGTCTCTTTTCGGAGAACCGATGGAAACCCAGGCTCTGGAAACGGTGGAAGTCACCGATCCAATCCAGGCGGAAAAACTGATGGAAGAAATCAAAGCCCAGGGAGCCCAGGTGGCTCTTGCCTATGAAACGGCCGGCACACTTCCTCAGCTGGAATTGGTTTCCCTGGATTTGATATTCAAGGATCGTCATTATGCCTTCCATCCGGAAAAAGCTGGAAAGGAAGCTGTCCTTGCCTGGCTCCAGGATGGAAATCTACCCAAAGCGGCAGCTGATCCCAAGGAGTTGTACAAATATATGCTGGGACAGGGACGAAAGCTCCGTGGCATCACTGATGACCCCTCACTGGCTGCCTATTTATTCGAACCTGGGGCCAGCGGCTATGGAATCCAGGGGCTGGGAGAAGAGTTCCTTTCCGGGACCAGCGGGGAAAAAGCCCAGGATACAGCTGCACTGGTGCCTGTGCTCCGGGAAAAACTCCAGGAACGGAATCTGATTCGGCTGTATGAGGATATCGAGCTGCCGCTGACGGCAAACCTGGCAGAAATGGAATTTGCCGGGATCGCCATCGATCAGGCCATGCTGGATGAAGTCACGGAAGAAATGACAAAGAAAGTCCAGTCCCTGGAACAGCAGGCCTGGGAACAAGCGGGAGAGGAATTCAACTTGAATTCTCCCAAACAGCTGGGGGTGCTGCTGTTTGAAAAATTGGGGCTGCCCATCATCAAAAAGACCAAGACCGGCTACTCTACCGATGTGTCCGTGCTGGAAGCTCTCCAGGGGGAACATCCCATCATCGAGACTTTGATTGCCTACCGGCAGCTCTCCAAACTGCTGTCCACCTATCTACTGGGCCTCCATCCCCTGATCAATCCCCATACCGGACGGATCCATACCCATTTCAACCAGATGGCCACGATCACCGGACGGTTGTCCAGCACGGAACCCAATCTCCAGAATATTCCCACCCGGACGGAGGTGGGGAAACGGATGCGGGAAATGTTCGTGCCAGGGGAAGGGTATGATCTGCTCATGAGCTGCGACTATTCCCAAGTGGAACTGCGGGTCATGGCCAGCATCGCCCAGGATGGACTGCTCCTGGATTCTTTCCGCCATGGTCAGGATGTCCACGCCCGGACGGCTTCAGAAATTTTCGGCGTACCCCTGGATCAGGTGACGTCCTATATGCGGAGCAAGGCCAAGACCGTGAATTTCGGGATCATCTACGGTATCAGCGATTTCGGCCTGGCCCGGCAGCTGGGAGTCCCTCGGGGAGAGGCGGCTCAATATATCGAAAGCTATTTTGCCCGCTATACCGGCGTGAAGGATTATATGGAACGGGAAAAACAGAAAGCCCGGGATCTGGGGTATGTGGAGACTTTATTCGGACGGCGGCGGTACCTGCCGGATATCAAGGCCAAGAATTTCAACCGCCGGAGCTTTGCGGAACGGACGGCCATCAATACCCCCATCCAGGGGACGGCGGCGGATATCATCAAGATTGCCATGCTGAAAGTGGGAGAGAACCTGAAAGCGGCCGGCGTCAAGAGCCGGGTCCTGCTCCAGGTCCATGACGAACTGGTGCTGGAAGTCACAGAAAAAGAAAAAGACCAGGTAGCCCGGATCGTAAAGGATACCATGGAGCATGCTGTGGAACTGGCGGTCCCTCTGGTGGCTGATGTAGCCGTAGGGAAGAATTGGGCCCAGGCCAAGTAAGGAGGGCATATGCCGGAATTGCCGGAAGTGGAACAGGTGCGGATCAGCCTGGTCCCTCATATTGTGGGAAAGACCATGGAAAAAGTCCGGGTGGATCTGCCTAAAATGATCCTCCATCCGCAACCAGATATTTTTGTCCGGAAGCTCCAAGGCGCCCGGTTCACCGGGGTCCAGCGGCGGGGGAAGTATCTGCGTCTGGATTTGGAAAATGGATGCTGGATCCTCATCCATCTCCGGATGACCGGGGCCTTGCTGGCTCTCCCCAAAACAGAACCGGAGCCTCCCTTCACTCGGATGGCCTTTTTCCTCTCCGGAGAGGAAAATCTTTATTTCACGGATATCCGGACCTTCGGAGTGGCAGCACTGGTCGGAGAGGACGGCTGGAGGGACAAAGGCTATGAGAGCCTGGGGCCGGAACCGCTGGATCCGGAACTGACACCGGACTATCTCCGGGCAAAAGCCAAAGGGAAGACCGCTGTGGTGAAAGCTTTCCTGCTGGATCAGACAGTCATCGCCGGTTTAGGGAATATCTATGTGGATGAAGCCTTGTTTGCTGCCGGGATCCGTCCTACCCGGAGGGTGAACCGGATCAGCCGGAAAGCCTGGGAAGGCTTGGTACTGGCAATAAAGGGGGTGATCCGCCAGGGGCTGGAGCACCACGGGACCACTTTCCGGAATTACCAGGATGCAGACGGGCAGATGGGCGATAACAGCCGATATCTCCAGGTGTACCATCGGAAGGGCCTGCCCTGCTTGCGGTGTGGGACCTTGCTGAAGCAGATCAAAGTGGCCGGGCGGGGCAGCGTCTACTGTCCTCATTGCCAGAAATAGGGAGGAACTATGACAGTCATCGGATTGACAGGGGGCATTGCCTCGGGGAAAAGTACCGTCAGTGCCTATTTGAAACAGAAAGGGATCCCCGTATTCGATGCGGACGGGACAGCCTGGGAAGTGGAAAAGGCTGGTTCTCCCTGCCTAGCAGCTTTGGTACGCTGCTTCGGTCCGGAGATCCTGACGCCGGAAGGAGAATTGGACCGGAGGAAAATGGCGGACCGGGCCTTCCATGACCCGGCAGTCCTGGGGCAGCTCAATGCCATCGTCCATGAGGCCATTGCAAAGAAACGGGACACCTTTTTGGAAGGACACAGGAAAGATCCAGTGGTCGTGCTGGATGCGCCGCTGCTGCTGGAATGCGGTTGGGAAAAGGTCACGGATACGGTGTGGCTGGTCTATCTCCCGGAAAAGGAGCAGATCCGGAGGGCCATGCTCCGTTCCGGCATGACCCGGGAAGAAGTGGAGGACCGGATCCGGAAACAGCTTTCTTTGGAAGAAAAGAAGAAGCGGGCCCAGGTGATCTTGGACAATAGCGGCACATTGGAAGAACTCTATGCCCAAGTGGAACAGGCCTTGGCGGCGGTCCAGCCGTAGCCGGACAGGCGGCAGCAAAGAAAGGTTGAAAGACATCCGGCAGATTTGATATGATATAACATAAAAAGGAATCCTTTTCCGGCAGGAACCTATCTGCTTCTGCCGGCCGAAAGGCTGAGATATATTGTGAGGGATGGTTTTGGAACGCAAAAGAAAGACAAAACGGCCGGGATGCCTGCCGGTGCTGTTGATTTTCCTGCTGCTGATCATTGCCGGGTATTTCGGTTGGAAAACAGATACGGCACAGCGGAAGTTCGTTTACAATTGGCCCTATGCCAGGGAAATCCATTTGTACAGCGCCCAGTACCGGGTGGATCCTTTCCTGGCTGTGGCAGTGATTAAAAATGAAAGCAACTTCAAACCGGAGGCCAAATCCAAGGCAGGGGCCCTGGGGCTGATGCAGATCACTCCGGAAACTGGCGCCTGGATCGCAAAATGTACGGATTTTCCCAATTTCCGGGATTCTATGCTGCTGAAACCGGAACTGAATATCAAGTTCGGCTGCTGGTACCTGTCAGAGCTGGAACATGAATTCCATGGCAATGAAGTCCTGATGCTGGCGGCGTACAATGCGGGACGGGGCACGGTGAAGGAATGGATGAAGGATAACGGCTGGGACTATGATTTCCATGCCATCTCCCAGATCCCCTTCAGTGATACCCGGATCTATGTCCAGAAGGTGTTGGACGACCGGAACAACTATCAGACCTTATACAAAAAAACATTAAAAAACCCTTGACGAGTTTTCTTGAATGTGATATTATTTCTTTGTTGCCGATTGAAGGAACAAGCGGGCATGGCGGAACTGGCAGACGCGCTAGCTTCAGGAGCTAGTGGGGGCAACCCCGTGGAGGTTCAATTCCTCTTGCCCGCACCAAACTTTTCACCTCAGCAATCACACACAACTCTGCGGTTGTGGCGGAAAGGCAGACGCGTCAGCTTGAGGGGCTGGTGAGGGTAACCTCATGCGGGTTCAAGTCCCGCCAACCGCACCAACTCTATGGCAGGACGGGGCGAAAAGGGCGGAGGGCTTCGGCAGACAAATTCCATATGCGGGCATGGCGGAACTGGCAGACGCGCTAGCTTCAGGAGCTAGTGGGGGCAACCCCGTGGAGGTTCAATTCCTCTTGCCCGCACCATTCAAAAGAAGGACACACTGTGGAAACAGTGTGTTTTTTTGTGTTATGACGATTGCTTTGCGTACAGAAGTCCTTTAAGGCGGGATACAGTCTGAAGTGGGTGTAAAATAATCGCTGGAATCAGGATATTCCATTGACAGGTTTATCAGAAATCACTATACTTTTAAACATAATGGATTTATTTGTAATATATAATCAAAAAATGATACTTGGAGGGGGAGCATATGGATACAAATTCATTGGTAGAAAAGTATGTAGGAGATATGGTTGCCCTGCGGCGGGAAATCCATGCCCATCCGGAACTGAGCAATCAGGAATTCGAGACGACGAAACGGATCGAGGCCTTTTTGAAGGACTGCGGCATCGAAATCTTGGATGTGGGGATGAAGACGGGCTGTATCGCTTTATTGCGGGGCGGGAAACCCGGCAAGACCGTTGGCCTGCGGGAAGACATCGATGCCCTTCCCATTGTGGAGCAGACGGGGTTGCCTTTTGCGTCCCAGTGCGACGGGGTGATGCATGCCTGCGGCCATGATATCCATCAGACTGTTTTGCTGTACACCGCCAAATGCCTTTCAGAGGTCAGGGAAGAGCTCCACGGCAATGTGCTGTTCATATTCCAGCCTGCTGAAGAAGCTCTGTACGGGGCGTTAGACACCCTAGCCACGAAATTCTATGAAAAGTATCCGCCGGATGTCCTTACCGGTCTCCACTGTTCTCCGGAATGGGATGCCGGGACCATCGGACTCATCAAAGGTCCGGCCAATGCTTCCTCTGATTTCCTGTATATCACCGTCCATGGGAAAGCCGGCCATGGCGCCCATCCAGAAAACTTCGTGGATCCCATCATGATTTCCGGCTATCTCCTGGCAGAACTCCAGACAGTGGTTTCCCGGGTGAACCGTCCGGTCTATCCGGCGGTGCTGACTTTCGGCTCCATCCATGGGGGCAAAGCCGGGAATGTGGTCCCGGAAAAGGTGGAAATCATCGGGACCCTGCGCAGCCTGGAACCAGGCAGCCGGAAACTGATGCATGAAGAAATCAACCGGATCGTGGAACACGGTGCTGCGGCCTTCCGGGGCAAGGGAGAAGTGAAATGGGCGGATGGGATGCCTCCCCTCGTCAACGATCCTGCTGTGATCGACGGGATTGCCCAGGCGGCTGCGGAGACTATTGGAAAAGAGAACATCCGCCAGATCCCCTATCCTTCTACTGGATCCGACGATTTTTCTTGGATGTTCCCGAAACTGTGCCCTGGCTGTCAGTTCCGTTTGGGGACCGGAAATTCGGAAGAACCCAACAGCCGGCTGGGACTCCACAATCCTAAGAATATCTTCGATGAAAAAGCCCTGCCTACCGGGGTAAAGGTCCTGACCCAGTTCACCCGGGATTATCTGACGAAAGCCTGAGGAGAGATGATGATGGAGAAAAAAGAAAAACAATTTGTATTCCCGGAGACCATTGCCCTGCTGTTCTTCCTGATCTGTGTGGCGGCCATCCTGACGGTGGTGCTGCCTGCGGGAGAATACGATACGGTGAAAGTGGGGAAGATGACCCGGGTGGTGGCCGGGACCTACCATGCGGTAGCTCAGTCGCCGCAAGGACCTTTCGCCGTGCTGAATGCGGTGGTCACCGGCTTCCAGAGAGCTTCCGTGCTGTTTGCCATGGTGCTTTTCACGGGGTCTGCCGTCCATATGATGCAGAAAAGCGGAGCTGTTGAAGTGGCATTCCGTTCCCTTTCGGCGAAGGGCGGTGCCCAGAACCTCAGCAAGATTGTGTTCGTCATCATGGCCTTCATGTCCATCGGTGGTGCTACAGGGGTCTTTGCCAACCCTACCGTGGCCCTGATCCCTATCGGTATGATCCTATCCAAGACCATGGGGCTGGACGCAGCAGCCGGTTTCATGATGATCTATCTGGGGGCCTATTCCGGGTTCAACGTGGGCTGGGCCAATCCGTCCACTTTGGGGGTAGCCCATCCCATTGCCGAACTGCCGGTGTTTTCCGGGATGCCGGTACGGTTCTTTTTCCATGGAGTCAATTTTGTCCTCAACTATGTCTTGGTGATGAAATACATCAAGAGCATCCAGAAAGATCCCACCAAGAGCCTGTGCTATCAGGAAGGGATGGCCGTCAGTGAATACATGGGCGCCCAGGAAGGGGAGACTTTCGAATCAGCCGGCAAGCTGAACCTGACCCAAAAGACCTGCCTGGGAGTCATGGTCCTGGCCATTATTGCCATCATGACCGGGGCTGTGGTCGCCAAATGGGGGAATCAGCAGATTGCGGCCATCATGTTCCTGGCCGTGCTCATCCAGGGTGGGGTCCTGGGACTGGGGGTGAACGGCACCACCAAAGCCTTCCTGGAAGGATGTAAACCCATGCTGAATGCAGGCTTCATCATCGCCTTCGCCAATGGGATTTCCGTCATCCTGAAAGACGGACATATCCTGAACACCATCGTCTATTACCTTTCCATTCCCATCGGGAGTTTCGGGCCGGTGATCGGAGCCATCCTGATGTTCTGGGCCAACCTGTTCATCAACCTGTTCATCCCGTCCGGGTCCGGACAGGCTTCGGCAGTGATGCCCCTGATGGTTCCGCTGGCGGACCTCACTGGGATCACTCGGCAGGTGGCCGTCCAGGCATTCCAGTTCGGAGACGGTCTCTCCAACTGCATCGTGCCTACCGCAGGGACCATCATGGGGTCTCTGGGAATCGCAGGGGTGGCCTACAACCGGTACGCCAAATGGTTCGCTCCTTTCCTGCTGCTCCAGAGCATCTTGGCATCCATCGCCCTGGCTGTTCTGCAGCTTGCTGGATGGACGGGATTGTAAGAAAACGGAAAAAGGGGTGTTGCATGAGCAACAGCCCCTCTTTTGTTGTCACTTGTCTCTGGTCACTAGACACTGGAAGGAACCCGGGCTGCGGGTTCCCTAGATAATATAAAACCAAGAATGTACGGAAAATAGAAACAATGATTTTATCAGTAAAAAACCGATTTTGTACATTCAAAAATTTGCTTGCAAATTTTTTTATCCTTCAGCCAGTGACAAGTGACCAGTGACGGGCAGCTTTGCTGCCCCTAGACAAAGGGGATGTTGCAGTTCACGTGCAACATCCCCTTTTCTATTTATACACCTTCAAGATCCGCTGGGCTTCCTGGACCATCTTTTCCCGTACCCATTCCGGTCGGATGATCTCGACTCCCTCTCCTAAAGCCATGATCCAGCCTAAAAATTGGGCGCTTACATCTACTTTCACGGTCAGGGATACGGTGTCAGGCCCTTGGGGGATCAGCATGATGTCCTTGCCGAACCGGTCGATGAAGATCCCTACTTTTTCGTTTTTGACCTGCAGTTCAACTTCTGTCTGATCCCCATTGAACATGCCGAAATGGATATTGGCATATTTGGGGATATCCAGTTTCTGGAAGGTCTCTTTGCCCTCCCGGGGCAGATCTTCCAGCAGCTCCAGATCTTCGATCTTGTCTACCCGGTAATGGCGGATTTCTCCGGCCTTTTCATAGTAAGCGGCCAGATAGTAGTTTTCATCGGACAGGATCATCAGCCAGGGACTGACCTGGAACCAGTTCCCTTGGTTGCGGGGGACCAGTTTCTTGCGGGTGTTCCAGCGGGTGTAATGGAAACGGACCTGCACATTGGTGTTGATGGCCTGGTGCAGTTTATCCACCGTCAAATAGACTTTTTTGTTGGTGGTCTTTACGCGGCCGGCAATGAGTACCTGCCGCTGGAGACTTTTGCCCTGTTCCTGGCTGGCCAGCTTTTCCAGTTTGCTGATCAGGGCATGGGATTTTTCATCCGGGATGAACTGGGCCGCCTGTACGGAATCCACCAAGAGCTTCAGTTCAGCGATCTGGAATTCCCGGTTCCCTAAATGATAGGTACAGCTCCGTCCTCCGTTAGAACTGATGATATCCAGGCCATATTTCTTCAGTTCTGCAAAATCGCTGTAGAGAGTCTTCCGGTCCGCATTGACTCCGGCCTTCTTCAGCCGTTCTGTGATTTCCTGCAGGGTAAGCCCATGGTCATCATCGGTTTCCCGCTGGAAGATCTTTTCCAGGTATAGCATTTTCAGTTTTTGATTGATTCCTTTGGTCATGGCAGCCTCCTCAGGGTAAGACATCCGTTTCTTTAATGATATCCTGTTCCGGAAGAAAAAGGAACACCTGGTTGCAAGAAAAATTATGGCGGCCATATGAAAAGTATAGTTTACTTTTTCCGAAAATAGCGTATACTATATCCTGCGAAACAAAAGGCCGCAATGGATTATTTTTGAGGGGATGTGTGGAAAATGACTGGCTTACCTTTGATTTTTGCTTTTGTGATTGCCATCATCGTCATGATCGTAGCCATTTCGAAATTCCGTATCCATCCTTTCCTGGCTATCTTGGGGGTTTCCGTGATCTTCGGCCTGATCGGCGGGATCCCTCTGGTAAAGCATGGGAAAGTGCTGGGAATCGCGGATGTAGTCAGTGCCGGTTTTGCTGGGACCTTCACCAGCATCGGCATCGTGATCATCATGGGAGCCCTGATCGGGACCATTTTGGAAAAGACAGGAGCTGCCCTGAAAATGGCAGACTGCGTGGTGCGCTTGGTGGGGAAGAACAATACCAGCCTGGCGGTACTGATCATGGGGTGGATCGTTTCCATCCCGGTATTCTGTGACAGCGGGTTCGTCATCCTGAATCCGATCCGGAAGGCGCTGGTCCGCCGGACGCATTGTTCCGCTGTGGCTACGGCAGTAGCCATGTCCATGGGGCTGTATATTTCTCACTGCTTCATTCCGCCCACACCGGGACCCATTGCTGCTGCCAATACCATTTATGAAGGGATGGGGCTGGAACCCAACCTGATCCTGATCATCGGTCTGGGGACCGCATCTTCCATCCTGCCTATGATCGCCGCCTACTGTTATGCCAACTATATCGGCAAAAAAGTAAAATCCAAAGAAGAACGGGCAGAAAGTACAGAACCGGCAGAGGTCCAGCAGACCTATGAAGAACTCATCAAGAGCTATGGCCAGCTGCCCAGTGCCTTTATGAGCTTCGCTCCCATCGTGGTGCCCATCATCCTCATGGGCCTGTCCAGTGCTATGGCCATGAGCGGGAACCGGACGGATATCATCACCTTCCTGGGGACGCCCATCATCGCCATCAGTGTAGGGGTGATCCTGGGGATCCTGGTATTGACGCAGAGCACCATGCCGGACAAGATGAAAGCCTTCTATGAAATCACCGATGAAACCCTGAAAGTGGTGGGACCCATCCTGTTCATCACCGCTGCCGGAGGCGTGCTGGGGAAGGTCATCGCATCCACCAGCATGGTGGCGTTCATCAAGGAAAATTCCAATACCCTGGCCAGCCTGGGGATTTTCTTCCCCTTCCTGCTGTCCACCATCCTGAAGACAGCCCAGGGATCTTCTACCGTAGCCATCACCACTACGGCCGGGATCATGGCTCCTCTGATGGGGACTTTGGGACTGGGGACGCCCATGCTGGCAGCCATCACAGTCATTGCCATCGGGGCCGGGGCTATGACGGTGTCCCATGCCAATGACTCTTATTTCTGGGTGGTCACCAACTTCGGGGATATGGAAGTCCAGGACGGATACCGGGCCCAGACCATGGGGACCCTGGTCACCGGCATCGCCGCCATGATCAATGTGTATATTTTGTATCTGATCCTGGGGTAAGCAAATGGGGGCTGTTGCATATGCAACAGCCTCCATTTTTTTTGTCACTGGTCAACGGTCACTGGTCACTAGCCGATGGAAAGAACCCGTGGCTGACGGGTTCTTATGAATAAAAAACAGGATTGTGCTTTTCTTTTCTTCCGTTGCTTGTCTTAAGTTATTCTGGAGAGGCAAGGACAAGCCGAAGGCGCGTCCGAGCCAGCATCATACAATGAAAGGCAGCCGCAGCCTGGCTGCCTTCCTTCGTCCAGTGACCAGTGACAAGAGACCAGTGACCGGGGGTGTGAATTTTTTCACACCTTTTTTTTGTTTCACCCGTAACAAAAACCTTTCCGAAAATCACAAAAAAATTCCCCTGTTTGCACTATGATATATTGTGGAACTGGAGAAAATCATTTATAATAGGGAAAGGATTTCAGGTGAATATTTTTTGATTACAGTAGAAACAGGAATCCTGGTCCATTTTCTTATTTCCCACGGGTCCCCATCCTTTGCGCAGGAGCGGATCCGGAGCGGTAAGATACAGCATAAGTTTTTATTTCAGTACACAGGCGTTGAAGGGCCTGTGGGTAGGAGAGGTTAGTATGAGTGAATTATTGCGAGTGGAAGGATTGAAAGTTGCCGTCGAAGGTAAGAAAATCCTGAAAGGCTTGGATCTGGTCATCAACCAAGGGGAAACCCATGTAATCATGGGCTCTAATGGTGCCGGCAAATCGACTCTGTTCAACACCATCATGGGCAACCCTAAATATGTTGTGACCGAAGGTCATATTTATTTCGAAGGAAAAGAAATCACCCACGAGCCGGTAAACGAAAGAGCCAAGGCGGGGATCTTCATGGCTTTCCAGGCTCCTATCTCCGTCCAGGGGATTACGGTAGAAAACTTCATCCGGAATGCCAAGGGCACGATTTCCGGAGAAAAACAGCGGATCATGCCTTTCCGGAAGAAACTCCACCAGGAAATGGACGCCCTGTCCATGGACAGGAGCTATGCAGATCGGTATGTGAATGACGGGTTCTCTGGGGGCGAACGGAAGAAGAATGAAATCCTCCAGATGTGCATGCTGGAACCGAAACTGACCCTGTTGGACGAAATCGATTCTGGCCTGGATGTGGATGCGGTGCGGATCGTTTCGGAAGCGGTGAACAAATATCACAACGAAAATAACTCCCTGCTGATCATCACCCACCACAGCGAGATCCTCCAAAAGCTCCATCCGGATGTGGTCCATGTGCTGATCAACGGCCGGATCGTCAAGACCGGAGATGCTTCCCTGATCCAGGAAATCGAAGCCAACGGCTACGACGCTTATAAGAAGTGACGGGCGGGTGAGCAGAATGACGGAAGAAAAGAACGCAGCGCTGGCCCGGGAGACCTCGGCTGACGAACAGAAACTGCAGAAAGAACGGAAGACCATCGACGCGTTGACTGATTTCAGCAACATGTACGACTTCAAAAAGGCTTCCAATCATGAATATAAGACGGAAGCAGGGCTGACTCCGGATGTGGTCCGGGAGATCTCTGCCAAGAAGGACGAACCCCAATGGATGCTGGATGCCCGGCTGAAATCCCTGGATCTGTATTACCAGATCCCCTATCCGGTATGGGGACCGGACATCAGCGGTCTGGATATGGCCAATATCGTCACCTACGTGCGGCCCAATGCCCGGATGAGCGCCAATTGGAACGATCTGCCGGAAGACATCAAAGATACCTTTGACCGGCTGGGGATCCCGGAAGCGGAAAAGACTTCCCTGGCCGGAGTGGGTGCCCAGTACGATTCTGAAGTGGTATACCACAGCATCCAGGATGAACTGGTGAAGCAGGGAGTCGTCTACACGGACTTCGATACGGCGGTGAAAAAGTACGAAGACATCGTACGGAAGCATTTCATGAAACTGATCCCGCCTACGGACCATAAATTCGCTGCTCTCCACGGGGCGGTCTGGTCCGGCGGATCCTTTGTCTACGTGCCGGAAGGAGTGGATGTATCCATTCCTCTCCAAAGCTATTTCCGGCTGAATGCACCGGGAGCTGGCCAGTTCGAACATACCATGATCATTGTGGAAAAGGGCGCCAAGGTCCATTTCATCGAAGGCTGTTCCGCTCCTAAGTACAACGTGGCCAACCTCCACGCCGGGGCCGTGGAACTGTTCATCGGGGATGACGCCACCCTGACCTATTCCACCATCGAGAACTGGTCAAAGAACATGTACAATATGAACACCAAGCGGGCCATCGTAGGGAAAAACGGTACCATCAACTGGGTCACTGGGTCCTTCGGGTCCCACACCTCCTGTCTGTACCCCATGAGCATCCTCAATGGGGAAGGGGCCCACTGTGAATTCACTGGGGTCACCTTTGCGGGCAAGGGCCAGTACTTGGACACCGGGTCCAAGGTAGTCCACAATGCGCCCCATACCACCAGCAACATCAACTCCAAATCCATCTCCAAGGACGGCGGGGTATGCATCTACCGGGGCAGCGTGGTGATCAACGAATGTGCCGAAGGGTCCAAATCCAATGTGAGCTGCGAATCCCTGATGCTGGATGAGCAGTCCCAGTCCGATACCATTCCGGCTATCGTGATCAAGAACGACAATGTGGATCTGGGGCACGAAGCGAAGATCGGCCGGATCTCCGATGAGGCCATCTTCTACCTGATGAGCCGGGGCCTCAGCGAAGACGAAGCCCGGGCTATGCTGGTACGGGGGTTTGTGGATCCTGTATCCAAAGCCCTGCCTCTGGAATATGCAGTGGAAATGAACAATCTGATCAATCTGGAACTGAAGGGTTCCATGTAAGGGGACGGAAATGATGAGCAAAGAACAATTCAATGAACTTCCGCGTCCCACCTTCCGATGGATGAAGGTGAACCATCTGGAACTGGATCCATTGGCTGCCCAGGAACTGCAGCCGGTGGAACTGGCAATCCGTCAGGAAGGCTGTGCAGAAGTACGGACTTATGAAGGCAATGAGTTGCCAGACTTGGGAGATTTCCAGGGTGCCAGTGAGGCGTCCCTGGCCCAGGTCCAGAAGGGCGGCAACGTGAACTGCAGCGTCACGGTCCCTGCAGGGGAAGAAGCTTCTGTCTGGATCAGCTATACGGTGACGGGGGATGTACCCCTTCTGGTGGGACAGCTGAAACTCCAGGCTGGAAAGGACAGCCGGCTCCATGTGTATGAACTTTTTGATGGAAACGCCGAAGGCGGGCTGGTAAACCTGCTCCAGTATGTGGAAGCAGGAGACGGGGCCCAGGTGACCATCAGCAAAGTCCAGATCCATGGAGAAAAGGTGCGGCACATCGATCAGCGGCTGACCCGGGAAGGGAAAGAAGCCCAGGTGAAGTTCGTCAGCGCTGAAGTGGGCGGCCACCAGAACCTGGTGTATGTGCGGACGGATCTGGACCATGACGAGGCCCAGTTCAAAAGCGCTTCCATGTATCTGGGCAGCGATGACCAGCTGTTCGACTATTCCTACTGGGTCCCGACCAAGGGATGCAAGACGGATACAGATATCCTGACCACCGGTGCCTTGATGGGAACCAGTAAGAAATATTTCCGGGGGACCATCGATTTCCTCCGGGGCGGCAAAAAGGCAGTGGGCAACGAATCCGATGTGTGCCTGCTGCTGAACAAAGGAGTCCATTCCATCTCTGTTCCTCTGCTTTTGTGCAAGGAAGATGATGTGGTGGGCAACCACGCTTCCAGTTCCGGCCAGATCGACCAGGACATGCTGTTCTATCTTATGAGCCGGGGCTTCAATGAAGCAGGGGCCCAGCTGATCATCGTAGAGAGCAACATCCGCCCAGTCATCGACCAGCTGGGGGACGAAAATCTGGAAAACAAGGCGCTGCAGGCTGTTCGGACGAAAATGCAGTTCTGCCACCAGAAAGGAAATTGCCATGATAAATGTACGCAGAGATTTCCCCATCTTGACTAAAGTCCATAATGGACATCCATTGGTATATCTGGATAATGCGGCTACGACCCAGAAACCGTATCAGGTGATCCACGCTTTGGTGGATCTGTTGGAGCATCACAATGGGAACCCTCACCGGGGAGCCCATGTGCTGTCCATCGAAGCCGGTGAACTGTATGATGAAGCCCGGGAAGCTGTCCGGAAGTTCATCAATGCCAAGCATTTCGAAGAAGTGATCTTCGTCCGGAATTCCACCGAAGGACTGAACCTGATTGCCCGCAGCTATGGAGAGTCTCACCTGCATAAAGGCGATAAAGTGGTGATCCCCATCTCCGAACACCATTCCAACCTGGTGCCCTGGCAGAGAGCCTGCCAGAAGACCGGGGCGGAACTGGTCTATATGTACCTGGATGAGACAGGGCATTTTACGGAAGAAGATCTGGCCAAGATCGATGGACGGACCAAAATCGTTTCCTTTGCGGCGGTAAGCAACGTGCTGGGCATGAAACGGCCGGTGAAGGAACTGGTAGAACGGGCCCATAAAGTAGGAGCCATTGCCATCGTGGACGGCGCCCAATCTACGCCCCATATGAAGACCGATGTCCAGAATCTGGACTGCGATTTCTATGTCTTTTCTGGCCATAAGATGCTGGGATCCACCGGTACCGGGGTGGTCTACGGAAAGAAAGCCCTGCTGGAAGACATGGAACCCTTCCTCTTGGGCGGGGATATGATCGAATACGTCCAGGAACAGACCACCAGCTTCAATGAACTGCCCTATAAATTCGAAGCCGGGTCCCAGAACGTAGAAGGGGCTGTTGCTCTCCATGCGGCCATCGATTATCTGAACGATATCGGCATGGACCAGGTGGAAGAACATGAACATGAACTCACCAAACACTGCCTGGAAGGGATGCTGAAGCTCCCCCATATCCACATCCTGGGGTCCACGGATCCTTCCGAAAAGACCGGGGTGATTTCCTTTACCATCGATGGAGTCCATCCTCATGATGCGGCTACCATCCTGGACAGCTACGGGATCGCCATCCGCAGCGGCCATCATTGTGCCCAGCCTCTAGGGGCCCATCTCCATGTGGAAGCCTCCAACCGGGTCAGCTTCTACATCTATAATACTCTGGAAGAAGTGGATTATTTCCTGTCCAAGCTGCCGGAAGTCCGGAAAGTCATGGGCTTCAAAGATTGAAGGAAACAGGTGAATGATGATGGAAGATATGAATCAACTGTATTCTGATATTATCCTGGAACATAATCAGGATCAGGCCAACAAACATGAGCTGGATCCCCATAATCTCCAGGAACATGGCCACAATCCCAGCTGCGGGGATGATATCACCCTCCAGGCGGATATCCAGGACGGGATAATCAAGGATGCGGCTTATACCGGGCACGGCTGTGCCATCAGCCAGGCTTCTACGGATATCATGGTGGACTTGATCCGGGGAAAATCCGTAAAGGAAGCCCTTCGGCTGGTGGATCTATTCCTGGCCATGATCAAACGGGAAGAAACGGACGACAGCAAGCTGGAAGAACTGGACGATGCCATCGCCCTGAAGAACATCTCCAACATGCCCGCCCGGGTGAAATGCGCCGTCCTGGCCTGGCATACCCTGAAAGCGGCCCTGGAGAAGGAAGAGGAGAAATAAATTCGTCATACGTCAGTCGTCATACGCTTTTGGAAATCAATTTTTACAAATTGATTTTGAATTTGAAAACCTGTTGGAGAATTCAACTGATTTTTTAAGTTAACGCCAGCAGAGCTGGCTTCCATCGGCGTATGACCTATGACATATGACGTATGAATGGGCTGTTGCGAAGGCAACAGCCCATTTTTTATAGCTTTTTCCCCGCCGGTGTAGTATAATCTACCCATAATGTCAAGAGAGAAATAGAAGGAGGATGCAGAGGATGCATAGTTTTAGTACGGATTTTGGAGGCCGGACCCTTACCATTGAAACAGGTAAGATCGCCAAACAGGCCAATGGGGCTGTATTGGTCCGCTACGGCGAAACCGCTGTAGTGGTGGCAGTGACGGGGACCGATACTCCCAGGGAAGGGGTGGATTTCTTCCCGCTGACAGTGGACTTTGAAGAAAAGATGTATGCAGTGGGCAAGATCCCCGGCGGGTTCCTGCGGAGAGAAGGCCGGCCGGCAGAAACGGCCATCCTGACTTCCCGGCTCATCGACCGTCCTATCCGGCCTATGTTCCCGGATGGATACCACAATGACGTGCAGATCGTATGCACGGCCGTATCTGTGGATCCGGACAATGCCCCGGACATTCCGGCTATGATCGGTGCATCCTGCGCTCTGTCCATTTCTGATATCCCCTTCGAAGGGCCTATCGCCGGTGTGCGGGTGGGACTCATCGATGGGCAGTTCATCGTGGAACCCACGGTGGAACAGGCCAAAGTCAGCGAACTGAACCTGGCCGTAGCCGGTACCAAAGATGCCATCCTCATGGTGGAAGCCGGTGCCAAGGAAGTTTCTGAAGAAGTGATGCTGGACGCTATCTGGTTCGCTCACGGAGAAATCAAGAAACTGGTGGAATTCCAGGAAAAAATCCAGGCCGAAGTGGGCAAACCCAAGATGGATTTCGAAGTCTATACCCCGCCTGCTGATCTGGCTCGGGAAATCGAAGCCTATGGGGAACCAAAGATCCATGATGCTCTGATGGATCCGGACAAGCTGCGCCGGGACAAGATGGTCAGCGAAGCCAAGGAAGAGATCCTGGCCCACTTTACGGAACTGTATCCGGACAATGAAATCGACGTTGCCCATGTGGTGGCCAAACTGGTGAAACGAGTATTCCGGCACATCATTACCGTGGACAAGATCCGTCCCGATGGCCGTGCGCTGGATGAAGTCCGTCCCATCAGCTGTGAAGTGGGTCTCCTGGCCCGGCCTCACGGCTGCAGCCTGTTCACCCGGGGACAGACCCAGGTCCTGAACTGCCTGGCCCTGGCTCCCCTTCGGGAAGCCCAGAACCTGGAGACCCTGGCCGGGGATATCCAGAAACGGTATATCCATCATTATAACTTCCCACCCTACAGCGTGGGCGAAACCAAACCCCTGCGCAGTCCGGGCCGTCGGGAAATTGGCCATGGAGCCCTGGCAGAACGGGCTCTGCTGCCGGTGATCCCTTCTGAAGAAGAATTCCCCTATACCATCCGTCTGGTTTCTGAAGTGCTGGAATCCAACGGATCTTCCTCCATGGCCAGCACCTGCGCCAGCACCCTGTCCCTGATGGATGCCGGCGTGCCCATCAAGGCGCCGGTTTCCGGGGTGGCCATGGGCTTGGTTAAGGAAGGGGAGAATTTCACCATCCTCACCGATATCCAGGGCCTGGAAGATGCCAACGGAGATATGGACTTCAAGGTGGCCGGTACTTCTAAGGGCATCACGGCCATCCAGATGGATATCAAAGTGGACGGGCTGACGAAAGACATCCTCCAGGCGGCTCTGGCTCAGGCCAAGAAAGGCCGTGCTTTCATCTTGGGCAAGATGCTGGAATGCATCGCTGAACCCCGGAAGCAGCTGAAGAAGTATGCTCCCAAGATTACCACCATCAAGGTGAATCCGGAGAAAATCAAGGATATCATCGGGCCTGGGGGCAAGATCATCAAAAAGATCGTGGAAGATACCGGTGCCCAGATCGATATCAACGATGATGGTACTGTATACATTGCTGCAGCTGACAGTGAATCTGCCGATGCGGCCATCAAGACCATCCAGGATATCACGGCAGAACCGGAAGTGGGCAAGGTCTATACCGGGAAGGTGACCCGGATCATGAACTTCGGCGCCTTCGTGGAATTCATGCCCGGCCGGGAAGGGCTGGTACATATTTCCCAGCTGGCCAAGGAACGGGTGGAAAAAGTGGAAGACGTAGTCAGCGTCGGCGACGAGATCGTCGTGAAGCTGGTGGAAATCGATTCCAAAGGACGGCTGAACCTGTCCCGGAAAGCTTGCTTGAAATGATTTAGGGGGGGTGTTGCACGTGGAAAAATGTATGCAACACCTTGTCATACGTCATAGGTCATATGTCATACGCCGATGGAAGCCAGTTCTACTGGCTTGAATGTAAGAAAATCAGCTGGATTTCATAACATGGTTTTGAAGTTCTAAATCAATTTGGTGAAAATTGATTTCCAAAAGCGTATGACGTATGACGTCTGACCTATGACGAAGGGAGTGTTGCACGTGTACTTTTTTTACACGTGCAACACTCCCTTTTTATGCTACAATGATACTGTACACACAGAAACAAGGAGATCATACGATGGGATTTTTTTTCAGGAAGACGAAAATTGTGCTGACGGCGCCTTTGACGGGGACGCTGGTTCCTCTGGAACAGGTGCCGGACCAGGCTTTTGCCCAGAAAATGCTGGGGGACGGAGTGGCCATCCAGCCGGAAAACGGCGAATTGGTGGCTCCCTGTGATGGGGAAATCACCTATGTGCCGGATACAGCCCATGCTATTGCGCTCACCGAAGGCCACGGACTGGAGATCCTGCTCCACGTGGGGATGGATACGGTGGAACGGCAGGGAACCGGCTTCCGGGCACTGGTGAAAGCCGGCGACAAGGTGAAGGCCGGGCAGCCTCTGCTGGCTTTTGACCGGAAAGCTCTGGAAATGGCAGGGTGCGATCTTTCCACGCCCCTGGTGATCACTAATGGGGAGAAGGTCGGAAAAATGGAAAAAGCCCCATCCGGTCCGGTACGGGCCGGACAGGATACAATCCTGACCATTACCCTGAACTGAGAGGAAAGGAGCAGTCATGGAGGTAAAAGGCAGCGGCGGAAGTTTTGTGGAACAGGCCTACAACCTGGCTCCGGCAGTGGCCTGGGAACTGGGACTCCAGGTGTGCCGAGAGATGCAGGTGGAAGTGGAGAAACAAGATGATGCCGGGATGCTCCTGAACGGGTCCCTGGTGTCCGAAGAAAAATCCTTCCTGTTCGGGAAACCCAAACGGAAGGAAATCATTTTTGCAGTCCAGCCGCGGGAGGAAGGCTGCACGGTAATCGTGGATATCCACAAAAAACGGATGGAAGTCTACAGCCTGACTCCCCAGAACCGGGAAACGGATCGATTCGTGGCCCTGTTCGAGGAAAAGGCCCAGGCTTATCTAGAACGGCGGATCTGCCCCCAGTGCCGGGCGGCTTTGCCCAAGAATGTGGCTTTCTGTCCCTTCTGCGGGGCAAAGCTGTAGAGAAAAACAAAAAGGGACTGTTAGCCAGTGACAAGAGACAAGTGACGGGCAGCTTTGCTGCCCCTGACAAAAAAAGAGGTGTTGCCCGTTCTGAGCAACACCTCTTTTTTTATGCTGTAACCTATAGCTTAGATGGCGCGGGTTACCTTGCCGGAACGTAAGCAGCGAGTGCACACGTTGATGCTCTTCACTTCACCGTCTACCACCGCTTTAACCTTTTGAACGTTAGGTTTCCAAGAACGTTTTACATGTCTATTGGAATGGCTGACGTTGTTGCCGGACAGCTCACCTTTGTTGCAGATTTCACAGATGCATGCCATGGTCCCACCTCCTTCAAGTTATAAGGCAATGCGTTATTTTTAAAACTCAATGTAGCTATTTTAACACAAATTGGATTATAATTGCAAGTAGAAAACCATGAGAAAAGGGGAAAAGAACCATGTGGTGGCAGGAACCGGTAACCAAACTCAAAGGCATCGGGCCCAAAAAGGCCCTGGAATTCGAAAATATCAACGTCGTGACCATCGGAGATTTGCTGAACCATTTTCCTCGGCAGGGCTGCTACCTGGACTATTCCCATGTAAAGACCATCAGCGAGCTGACTGTGGGGGGGGAGATGCAGCTGTTCCAGGGGACCATCGTGCGGCTGAACAACCGGCGGAGCGCCCGGAACATGAAATATGCCACTATCACCGTAGGGGATGGTACTGGCTTTGCAGAGATCGTCTTGTTCGGGGCCCAGACCTACATGACCCGAGTCTATCATACGGGGGACGAAGTATTCGTCATCGGCAAGGTGAACCTGGGCCGTACGGCCAAAAGCGTCACCGGTGCCAGCCTTTCCCGTGTGAAGGATGAAAAAACGGAAGCTCCGGGCATCCTTCCTACCTATGCTTTGACCGGCAGCCTGACACAGAACCAGGTACGGGGAGCGGTGCGCCAGGCTCTGGCCCTGGCCCGGAAGGAATTGCCGGAATGTCTGCCGGAGAAGATCCTCCAGGCCAAACATTTCCTGCCCCGGCTGGAAGCTCTGGAAAATATCCATTTTCCCAAAAGCCAGGACCTTTTGGAAAAGGCCCGGCAGCGGTTGATCTTCGAAGAACTCTTCTTTCTCCAGTGCGGCCTGCTCCACCATCGGGTGGAAATAAAGCGGGACAGCCGGGGCATCAAGATGGTCCGATGCGGTCCTTTGGTCCAGAAAGTCCGAGAACTCTTGGGGTTCGAGTTGACGGACAGCCAGAAAAAAGCCTGGCAGGAAATCGATGATGACATGCAGAGCCTGGAGCCTATGAACCGACTGGTCCAGGGGGATGTAGGCTCCGGGAAAACGGCCCTGGCGCTCCTGGCCCTGGCAAAGACGGTGGAAAACGGCTACCAGGGATGCTTGATGGCACCTACGGAAATCCTGGCCGAACAGCACTACCAGGAAATGCAGAAAGTCTTGGAACCAGCAGGGATCCGGACGGCCCTTCTGACCGGCGGCCTGCCGGCCAAAGCTAGACGGCAGGTGCTGGAAGGGCTGGCCGATGGTTCCATCCAGGCGGTGGTGGGGACCTATGCCCTGATCCAAGATGCAGTGGTGTTCCATTCCCTGGCCCTGGCCATCACCGATGAGCAGCACCGGTTCGGGGTGGCCCAACGGGCCAAGCTCCAGGAGAAGAGTCCCTTTGCACCCCATGTGCTGGTCATGACCGCGACGCCCATTCCCCGGACTTTGGCCCTTACGGTATACGGGGACCTGGACGTATCTCTGATGAAGGGACTGCCCCCCGGACGGAAACCGGTCCAGACCCTTTGTTATACAGATGATAAACGGCCGGCGGTGTACCAGGGCATGGTCCATCAGATCCGGGAAGGTCACCAGGCCTATGTGGTATGTCCGCTGATCGAAGAAAGCGAAGGGGTGGATGCCAAGGCGGCGGAGGAATTGTATGAAGAACTGACTTCCACCTATCTCCAGGGCATTCCCTGCGGCCTCCTCCATGGCCGTCTGAAACCGGAAGAGAAGGACGCGGTGATGGAAAGCTTTGCCCAGAATGAAACGAAAGTGCTGATCACTACGACTGTGGTGGAAGTGGGGGTCAATGTGCCCAATGCTACCCTGATGGTCATCGAGGGAGCGGACCGGTTCGGGTTGGCCCAGATGCACCAGCTCCGGGGCCGGGTAGGCAGAGGCAGTGCCCAATCCTACTGTGTATTGCTGACCTCCTCCACCAACCCGGTAACATTGGAACGGCTCCAGATCATGCGCCACTGCAGTGACGGCTTCCTGCTGGCCGAAAAAGATCTGGAACTGCGGGGGGCTGGCCAGTTCTTCGGTTTGCGCCAGCATGGACTCAGCGACCTGTACATCGCGGATATCCTCCGGGATACAGATACGCTGGTAGAAGCCCGGAAGGCGGCCCAGTGGGCCATGGGGAATCCGAAAACCGCCAGGGAAGTGATCCAGGCGGCAGCAACCACCCAATTCGACGGCCGGTTTGAAAGGATATTCAATGCGTGAAGGGGTGTGAATTTTTTACACCCCCTATTCATGGAAGGAATGTGTATCTATCGTTACACATTCCTTTTTATTTTTTGGAAATTTCGAAAGTTTTCTGTTAAAAGCAGGAAAAACGCGCCTTGCTCCCGAAAAAGAGTACCATCAGACAAGAACATGGGGAAAGCTGCTCCTGGCAGCTGAGAATCCCACATCCTACGGAATAAAGGGGGCTGTACAGTGAAAGAGTATACAGGCGATAAAATCAGGAACGTGGCCATCGTAGGGCATGGCGGCGCAGGCACCACTTCCCTTACAGAAGCACTGCTCTATCGCAGCGGTGCTATCAGCCGTATGTGCAAAGTGGAAGACGGGCAGACCACCACCGACTTCGAACCGGAAGAAATCAAGCGGGGAGTCTCCGTGAGTGCGACGCTGGCACCGGTAGAATGGCGGGATGTTAAGATCAATTTCATCGATACTCCAGGTTTTGCGGATTTCGTAGCAGAAGTCAAAGGCGCATTCCGGGCTGTGGACAGTGTTTTGATCGTGGTCAGTGCTACCAGCGGGGTCCAGATCGGGACCGAACAGTGCTGGAAACTGGCGGAAGAGGCCGGCCTGCCTCGGCTGATCTTCGTGAACAAGATGGACCGGGAAAATGCAGATTATGATAATATCCTGGACAATCTCCGGGCCAAGATCGGCAAACGGATCCTTCCCCTGGAACTGCCTTTGGGCAAAGAAGAGGACTTCTGCGGGGTCATCGATGTATTTAACCAGAAAGCCTATAAAGGGAACGGGAACGGGGCGGATGAGATCGAAGTCCCCGATGACCTGAAGGATTGGGTCCAGGATGCCCATGACAAGATGGTAGAAGCAGCGGTGGAAGCCGATGATGAAGTGATGGAACGGTATCTGGAAGGGGAGACCATTTCCGATGAAGAAGTGATGAACTGTCTGGTGAAGGGCATCCGGCAGGGAATCATTTTCCCGGTGCTCTGCGGTTCTGCTTTCAAGAACATCGGGCTGGGGCGCACCCTCTCTGCCATTGTGGACTATACCTTCCCCGCCGTCCTGAACGAATATCATGTGACCAACCTGAAAACGGGACAGGTGGAACGGCGGGATTCCAACGCTCCGCTGGCTGCCCTGGTGTTCAAGACCACGTCCGATCCTTTTGTGGGCCGGATGAGCTTCGTACGGGTATTCTCCGGCATCATCAAAGCCGACAGCTCCGTCTATAATGCCAGCCGGGATGAAATGGAAAAAGTGGGGACCATCTCCACGTTACGGGGAAAGAATCCTCTGCCCATGAAGCAGATCGTAGCAGGAGATATCGGAGTCATCTCCCGTCTCCAGTTCACCATGACTGGAGATACCCTCAGTGCCAAAGAAGAACCGGTGCAGTTCGCACCTATCGAATATCCGCTGCCCATGTACAGCCGGGCAATCTCTCCCAAGAAGAAAGGGGACGAAGACAAGATCGCTGCAGCATTGGGCAAACTCATGGATGAAGATCCTACCTTCATCGTCAGCCGGAACCCGGTAACCAAGGAAACCTTGATCAGCGGCATGGGGGACCAGCATCTGGAGATCCTCATGGAACGGATGAAACGGAAATTCGGCGTGGATGCCGTGTTGAAACCGCCCATGGTGGAATACCGGGAAACCATCCGGGGTTCTGCGGAAGTGGAAGGCAAATACAAGAAACAGACTGGCGGCCATGGGCAGTATGGCCACGTAGTCATCAAGATGGAACCGCTGCCTCCGGGCTCCGGGTTCGTGTTCGAAGACAAGATCTTCGGGGGGGCCGTGCCCCGGCAGTACATCCCGGCAGTAGAAAAAGGCATGAAGGAATCCATGGAACACGGGATCCTGGCCGGGTACCCAGTGGTAGATCTGAAGATCACCCTGCTGGATGGTTCCTACCATACCGTAGACTCTTCGGAAATGGCTTTCAAAGTGGCTTCCCATATGGCCTTCCAAAAAGCGGCAGAACAGTCCAAACCGGTCCTGATGGAACCCTATTACAATCTGGATGTGTACTGTGACGAACGGATGACCGGGGACATCATCTCCGACCTGAACAGCAAACGGGGCCGGATCTTGGGAATGCAGTCCGCGGAAGACGGACGGGCTGTGGTGAAGGCCCAGGTGCCTTATGCAGAAATCTTGGATTATGCGGTGGATCTGCGGGCACTGACCCAAGGGACGGGGACCTTTGAAATGAAGTTCGACCATTATGAGGATGTACCGCCCAAACTGGCGGAAAAGATCGTGGCTGATGCCAAAGCGAAAGCGGAAGCCGCCAAAAAGTAAAAGATTTGCGTCTATCGGACCTCCTGGCCATTGCCGGAGGTCCGATTTTTGTGTAAACTGAAGGGGAACTGTTTTCACAAGGAGGGACAATCTGTGACTTTTTCTACGACGAAAAAAGGCATCCTGGCTTCCATCCTGGCAGCTGTATTCTTCACGACTATGGATATCGGGGCTAAGAAGCTCCTCCACTTGGGGACTGGAGAGATCACCTTTTTCCGGGGCCTATTGGGGATGCTGTTCCTGCCCTTCATGGCACGGATGGAAACCCTGCCGGTGTTTTCCGGGAAGGACCGGGGCCTGCTCCATCTGCGGGGATTGTTCGGGGCCGCCTGTCTCCTGTTTTTCTTTTACTGTCTGAATGGGCTGACCCTGGGAGATGCAGAGATCCTCACCCAGCTGTCGGCCTTCTTTATGTGCCTCTTGTCCCTGATCTTCCTGAAGGGCAGGCTCCAGGGACGAGCGGTGCCTTGGCTGGGCCTGATCGCCCTGGGGGCGGCTGTCGTCCTCCAGGTGTGGAATTTCCATTCTTTTAATTCTTATGCCATCTTCGGGATCCTTTCGGCTTTCTTCGCAGCCAGCGCCTATGTGTGCATCGGGAAGATGACGGAGAACGGCGGCCATACCCAGACGGAGCTGGTGTTCTATTTCCAGTTCTACAGCACCTTGGGAGGGCTGGCCATCATGGGAGCCACCCAGCAATGGGTCCTGCCGGCTGGAGGAGAATGGGGCTGGGTCGTAGAAATGGCTCTGTCCGCTCTTTTGGGGCAGGTATGTCTGACTTGGGGCTGTACCCACATCCATCCTACAATGGTCAACTTTCTCATGTATACCGGCATCCTGTTCCATATCCTGGCCGGTTCTCTCTTGTGGGGAGAGACCCTGACTTTGTATTCCTGGGTGGGAGGAGCTCTCATCGTATCAGGCAGTGTGGCTCTGCTGAGGCAGTGAGGGGAGCGGTTGCTCATGCAACAGCACCTCTTGCTTTACCCCTTCAAATGGCCTATAATCAGAATGAATGACTGTGTATACTACTTTTTGACATCCAGTATGGAGGGATTTTTTTCATGGAAAATATTGATACTGAGAGCATCAACACCCTGCGTTTTTTGTCCATCGATGAAGTGCAGGCGGCCAATTCCGGCCATCCGGGCCTGCCTCTGGGGACGGCACCTCTGATGTACACGATCTGGGACCGGTTCATGAAATATAATCCTGAAAATCCCAACTGGTTCGACCGGGATCGGTTCGTCCTGTCCCCGGGACACGGCAGTGCTCTGCTCTATGCCATGCTCCATGTGGCTGGCTATGACCTGTCCCTGGAGGATTTGAAAGGATTCCGCCAGTGGGGCAGCAAGACTCCAGGCCATCCGGAATATGGGGTGACCCCCGGGGTGGATGTGTCTACCGGACCTCTGGGCCACGGCTTTGCCATGGCTGTGGGGCTGGCTATGGCAGAAGAGATGCTGGCTGCCCGGTACAACAAGGAAGGGTACAAAGTGGTGGATCATTACACCTACGGCATCACTTCTGACGGGGACCAGATGGAAGGGGTGGCTTCCGAAGCCGCTTCCCTGGCGGGTACCCTGGGGCTGGGGAAACTGATTTTCCTCTATGACGATAACAAGATCACCATCGAAGGCAGTACGGATATCGCCTTCCGGGAAGATGTGGGGGCCCGGTTCAAAGCCTATGGCTGGCAAGTGCTCCGGGTCGCTTCCTCTGAAGATGTGGAAGCCCTCACGAAAGCCATCGAAGCAGCCAAGAAGGAAACCCGCAAACCCTCCCTGATCATCGTCAAGACCCATATCGGCTTCGGCAGCCCTCGGCAGGATATGGCCAGTGCCCATGGGGAACCTCTGGGTGTGGAAAATGTGGCCAAGACCAAAGAAGCTGCCGGCTGGGATGGCAGTCAGTCCTTCGTGGTGCCGGAAGAAGTGAAAGCCCATTTTGACGCCAAACTGCCCCAGTGCCGGAAAAACGAAGAAGATTGGAATGGACTGATGGAAGCCTATGCCAAGGCCTATCCGGAACTGGCCCAGGAACTGACGGATCGGATCGACGGAAAGATGGATCTGGATCTGAAGGAACTGATGGCCGCTTTCAAGGATACGGACAGTGTGGCCACCCGTGCCGCTTCCGGAACGGTGCTCCAGCTGCTGGCAGATAAGCTTCCGGCTCTCATCGGAGGCAGTGCGGACCTAGGGCCTTCCAACAAGACGGAAATGAAAGGGAAGGGATTCTTCTCGGCAGAAGAACGGACCGGCCGGAACATCCATTTCGGCATCCGGGAACATGCTATGGGATGCATCGTCAATGGCCTCTGCCTCCACGGTGGCATCCTGCCTTTCGGAGCTACTTTCCTGGTGTTCGCCGACTTTATGCGTCCGGCGGTGCGGATGGCGGCGCTCATGGGAATCGGCAGCGTATTCGTCTATACCCATGACAGCGTGTTCGTCGGGGAAGACGGACCGACCCATGAACCCATCGAGCAGACCATGAGCCTGCGGCTGATCCCCAATGTGTCCGTATTCCGGCCGGCAGACGCCTTGGAAACAGCAGCAGCCTGGAAGGCCGCCTGCGAAAACCGGAAACAGCCCACTTGCCTGCTGCTGACCCGTCAGGGACTGCCAGTTCTCCATGCTTATGAAAAAACCGTAGCCAAAGGGGCTCCCAAAGGAGCTTATGTGCTGAGTCCTTCTTCCAAGGATAAGGTAAAAGCAATCCTCATCGCTACGGGCAGTGAAGTCCATCTGGCCCTGGAAGCCCAGAAGGCCCTGGAAGAAAAAGGCATCGGCGTCCAAGTGGTCTCCATGCCCAGCTGGGACGTGTTCGAACAGCAGAGCAGCGCCTACAAGAAGAAAGTCCTGCCCAAGGATGTTCCTGCCATTGCACTGGAAGCCGGCGTCCGCACTGGCTGGGCCCGGTATACCGGCAGCGAGGACAGAGTCCTGGGCATCGACCGGTTCGGTGCTTCTGCTCCTGGCAAGACCGTCTACAAAAAATTGGGCTTTACCGTGGACCATGTAGTGGATATGGTGAAGAAACTGAAGTAACTGATCGGGGGTTGCTGCCCACATGGTGCAGCAACCCCCTTTATGAAAGAAGGAGAAAAACATGTTCCATCTGTTGACCATTGCCGGATCGGATTCTTCCGGGGGCGCCGGCATCCAGGCAGACCTGAAGACATTTGCTGCCCATGGCTGCTACGGAATGAGCGTGATCACTGCCGTGACGGCCCAGAACACCACTGGGGTGACAGCCATCCAGAACATCGATCCGGAGGTAGTGGAAGCCCAGATCGATGCCGTGTTCCAAGATATCCGGGTGGACGGCGTCAAGGTGGGGATGGTTTCCAATTCCGCCCTGATCCGGGCCATTGCCAAAAAAATGCAGCAGTATGCGCCGCCTGTGCTGGTGGTGGATCCGGTGATGGTGGCCACCTCTGGCAGCTATCTGCTGGAAAGAGAAGCCCGGAAGGATCTCCAGGAAAAACTGCTGCCGCTGGCCACCCTGATCACCCCCAACATGCAGGAAGGAGAGGTTCTGTCAGGCCTGTCCATCCGCAGTCAGGGAGATATGGAAAAAGCGGCGGCAGTGATCTGCCAGAAAGGGGCCAGGGCCGTACTCCTGAAGGGAGGACACCTGGCAGAAACGGCTGACGATTATCTGCTGTATCCTGGAGAAGGAAAATGGCTCCAGGGCAAATGGTTCCCTGGCCAGCGGTTCGCCAATCCCAATACCCACGGCACCGGCTGCAGCCTGTCCTCCGCCCTGGCTTCTGAAATGGCTGCCGGAGCCTCTCTGCCGGAAGCGGTGGAAAAAGCCAAAGCCTATGTGGCCCTGGGCATCCAGCACGGACTGGCGGTGGGCCATGGCCATGGGCCCATCCATCATTTCGTGGATCTGTACCGGAAAGCCGGATGGGAGGAAGGCAAATGAAAAAATTCGATCTGAGCCTGTACCTGGTGACGGATCGGCACTGTCTCCGGGGACGGGATTTCTATGAAGCGGTGGAGGAAGCCCTCCGGGCCGGTGTGACCCTGCTCCAGCTCCGGGAAAAAGACATGGGGCTGGAAGAGCTGGTGGCAGAAGGCCGGAAGGTCCAGGCCCTTTGCCGGAAGTACCAGGTGCCCTTCCTGGTGGATGACAATGTGGAGGCCGTCCGGATCCTGGGAGCGGATGGAGTCCATCTGGGACAGGAAGACGAGGCCATCGAAAAAGCCCGTTCCGTATTGGGTCCGGACGCTATCATCGGCATCTCCGCCCACAATCTGGAAGAAGCCCGGAAAGCCCAAGCAAGCGGTGCCGATTATCTGGGGGTAGGAGCTCTCTATCCCACGGGAAGCAAGAAGGATGCATCCCTGCTGCCGTCTGGGATGCTGACGAAAATCGTCCAGGCCGTGCAGATCCCTGTGGTGGGCATCGGTGGTATCCAGGAAGCCCAGATCGACCAGGTGCTGGACCAAGGAGCGGCTGGCTGTGCCATGATCAGCGCCATCCTGGGAGCCGATGATATTACGGCCACTGTGGAACGGATGAAGGCTCGGATCCGGGCCCGGGAGAAATAACAGGAGGCAGCTATGGCAAGCGACCTGAAAACAGAAAAGCTGGGGAAAAAACTCCTTTCCCGGTTCACCCGGCAGATCACGGACCAGGTCTTCCTGTTTCTCCAGGAAGATCCGGAATTGTATCAGGAGTATCAGGAACGGGTACGGGAGAGCACGGCCAATGGGGTCAATTCTGTCTTAGGCCGGATGGTCACGGAAGCCTACGACTTGGTGAACCTGAATAAGGAGAAGCATCCTCGGTCTCCGCTGCTGAAGAAATATACCCGCCATGCTGTCCGGTGGGAAAAAGACGATCTGGAAGTCCAGAAAAAAGTCTTATATGGGGATCGGAACCTGTTCTCTTCCCAGCCCAAATCCGCCGAGGAAAAGAGGACCCCCAAAAAGAAAGGGCCGGACCAGGAAAGCCTGTTCTGAAAAAACACCCTGTCAAGGGAAAATACTTGACAGGGATTTTCCTTTATAGTACAATAGCACCCGGTGATATTCATGCAGGATGAAGGCTTTGCAAAACGGATCCGTTTTGGCCAGCTCTACGCCATCTACGGCGGGCTGCTCACGGAAAAGCAGCAGAAGATCATGGAAGAATATTTCTACGATGACCTGTCACTGGGGGAAATCGCGGAAAATGCCCAGACCAGCCGTCAGGCAGTCTATGATCTGCTGCGCCGGGTGGAACAAACCCTGGAAAGATACGAAAGCAAACTCCACCTGCTGCACCAGGATCAGGAACGGCAGTTCAAGCTGCGGGGAGCCATCAAACTCCTGGAAGCCTGCCGCACCAGTGACAGTACCGATTCCCGTCTGGGGAAGGTGGAGGACATCCTGAAAAGCATCATTGACGAAAGCAGGTAGCTATGGCTTTTGAAATCTTAACCGACAAACTGACGGCAGCCATCCAGAAGCTCCGGGGACAGAAAACGGTTTCCGAACAGGATCTGAAAGAGACCCTGCGGGAAGTACGGCTGGCCCTTCTGGAAGCCGATGTGAACTTCAAGGTCGTCAAGGAATTTACCGCCAAGATCAAGGCACGGGCTATGGGCCAGCAAGTAGACCCCAGCCTGACGCCTGGCCAATATATCGTGAAAATCGTCCACGAAGAGCTGATCGAGCTCCTGGGAGGGACCCAGAGCAAACTGAACATGGCAGTCAAGCCACCGACAGTGATCATGTTGGTGGGTCTCCAGGGTGCCGGGAAGACCACTACAGTGGGCAAACTGGCCAACTTCCTGCGAAAAGACGGGAAAAAGCCTCTGATGGTGGCCGGTGACGTGTACCGTCCCGCAGCCATCACCCAGCTGGAAGTCATCGGCAAGCAGCTGGATATGCCGGTGTTCACCTTGGGTGACCAGGTTTCCCCGGTGGAAATCGCCCGGGAATCCCTGAAACGGGCCAATGCTCTCTTATGCGATACCGTGCTCATCGATACCGCTGGCCGTCTCCATGTAGACGAAACCTTGATGAATGAGCTGAAAGAGATGAAAGATGCAGTCCATCCGGACGAGATCCTGCTGGTAGTGGATGCCATGACCGGTCAGGATGCCGTGACGGTGGCTGATTCCTTTAACAAAGCCCTGGGCATCACAGGGCTGATCGTGACCAAACTGGACGGGGACGCCCGGGGCGGTGCGGTGCTCAGCGTGAAGGCAGTGACTGACTGCCCGGTGAAATTCGTCGGTATGGGCGAAAAACTGGATGCGCTGCAGCCCTTTTATCCTGACCGTATGGCTTCCAGGATCCTGGGTATGGGGGATGTGCTCTCCCTGATCGAAAAGGCCCAGGAAGCCATCGATGCGGATTCGGCCAAAAAGATGGCGGAATCCCTGAAAAAGAATGAATTCACCCTGGATATGTTCCTGGATCAGATGAAACAGGTCAAGAAACTAGGGTCCTTGGAATCCATTCTCAGCATGATCCCCGGCATGGGAAAATTTGCCAAGCAGTTGGAAGGGGTGGATCTGGACGGCAAGGAAGTCCGTCGGCTGGAAGCCATCATCTATTCCATGACGCCCCAGGAACGGCAGAACCCCCGCATCATCAACGGGTCCCGGCGCAAACGCATTGCGGCCGGCTGCGGCCAGCGGGTGCAGGATGTGAACCGGCTGCTGAAGCAGTTCGAAGAGAGCAAGAAGCTCATGAAGACCATGCAGGGTATGAACAAGTATGCACGGAAGGGCAGATTCAAACTGCCTTTCATGCAATAAAACCAATCTGGTAAGGAGGTGAATGTTGTGGCAGTTAAAATCCGTCTGAAACGTATGGGTGCCAAAAAGAGCCCTTTCTACCGTATCGTGGTCGCTGATGAACGCGCTCCTCGTGACGGCCGTTTCATCGAAACCGTAGGGACCTACGATTCTACCGTTGATCCCGCCGTGGTTACCATCGATGAAGAAAAAGCTCTGTCCTGGATGAAGAAGGGAGCACAGCCGACTGATACGGTCCGCTCCATGTTCAGCAAACAGGGTCTGATGGCGAAACTGGCTGGCGAAAAGGCAGCAAAATAAGGAGGATGACTATGAAAGAGATAGTTGAAGTGATTGCTAAGGCTATCGTGAATAATCCCTCCGAGGTCCAGGTGGAGGAGGAAAGGACCGGATCTTCCGTGATCCTGAAACTCCACGTGGCGCCTGAAGATATGGGTAAAGTGATCGGCAAGCAAGGCCGCATTGCCAAGGCCATCCGTCTGGTGATGAAAGCAGCTGCTACCCGCGAAAACGTAAAAGTCATCGTAGATATCGATTAAAGGTGGTTACCATGGATAAAATGATCGTTCGGGTACCTGTAGTCATCAAGGCCAAGGTTACGGAAGACTTGAAAGCCAAGATCATTGCAGATATGAAACGTCAGGTCCAGGCTGCTGAATTGGATTTCGAACAGTTCCAGTTCAATGCCAAGCGGGCTCTGAATGAGCAAGCTGGTGGAGGGCCTGAAGCGGCTCGGGCTCTCCAGGAGCAGATCGAGTACGAAAAAGCCCAGCGCGGCCATGCTCTCCAGGAGTTGAAAGACAAGCTGGAACGGGCAGAGAACCTGGAAATTGGCAGTGAAGTCGGTCATGGTACACTGGAACGTTCCGTAGAGATTACGGTCGGCAGCGACCTGGAAGCCCTGATGGGGGCGGAAATCGTCGTGGAAGACGGCAAAGTCGTCGGATTCAGAGCGTAAGCCTATGGAACAGCATATCGTGATTGGCAAAATTGTCGCCCCGCATGGCGTGCGGGGCGAATTTCGCATTATGCCGCAGACGGACCATCCGGAGCGGTACGCCAAAATGAAGAAAATCACCCTGGATAATGGGCGGGAATTCACGGTGGTCAGCCTTCGCCAGCATAAGAATGTGTATCTGATGAAGGTGGAAGGCATCGATACCATGGACGACGCAGAGACCCTTCGGGGCCGGACCATCGTCCTGCGCCCAGAAGAACTGCCCCCTCTGCCGGAAGGGCAGTTCTACGTCCGGGATATCATCGGTTTTGCAGTCGTCACGCCGGAGGGAGAGCCTGTGGGCACCCTGAAGGATGTGATCAGTCCCGGTTCCACCGATGTGTTCGTCATCGCTCCGCCCCAGGGAGAAGAAATCCTGGTGGCGGCCATTGGGGAAAACATCCGGAAAATCGACTGGGAAACGAAGCAGATCGTAGTTGTGCTGCCGGAGTGGATCTGATATGAAATTCGTCTTTATCACCCTCTTTCCGGAAATGATCAAGAGCACCAGTACCTGGAGCATCCTGGGCCGGGCAGCCAAGGAAGGCCTCCTTACCGTGGAGTGCGTGGATCCTCGGGACTATGCCACGGACCGGCACCGGAGCGTGGATGATACCACCTGCGGCGGCGGAGCCGGTATGGTCCTGAAGCCCCAGACCTATCTGGCTGCTTTGGATCGGGCCCGGGAACTGGCCCCTGGCGCCTTGGTAGCTGCCCTGACACCGGTAGGGGAATCCCTCCGCCAGGAGAGAGTCTGCCAACTGGCTCGGAGCGGCCGGGACTTGATCCTGCTCTGCGGCCATTATGAAGGGTTCGATGAACGGATCTTGGAAGAGGCGGATCTCCGGCTTTCCATCGGAGATTTTGTCCTTACGGGAGGGGAACTGCCGGCCCTGTGCCTCATGGATGCCGTGGCTCGGTTCATCCCCGGTGTATTGGGCAAGCAGGTGAGCGCAGAAGAGGATTCTTTCCATGACAGCCTGCTGGAATACCCCCAATATACCCGTCCGGTGGAGTATCAGGGCAAAACCGTACCAGAGATCCTGCTCTCTGGAGACCACGCAAAGATCGGCCAATGGAGACGGAAGGAAAGCCTGCGGGCCACCTTGCGCCACCGTCCTGAGCTGCTGCGGTCCATGCAGTGGCAGAAGGGGGACGGGAAACTGTTCCTGGCTGTGGAAGAAGAAGAAAAAGAGAAGTCCCGGGCAGAAGGGAAAAGCCAGGAATCCTGACTTTTTGGTTGCACCGGGAGCCGGCTGTATGGTATAATACAGCGTATGCATTAACGGGCGGTCCGCTGTTAGCACGTGGCTAGACATGAACGTCTTGGATTCTGAGGAGGAAATTATAAATGAACGTTATTGAAGCAATTGAAAAGGAACAGCTGCGTTCCGACATTCCTGAATTCCGTCCTGGCGATACCCTGAAAGTCTATGTGAAGGTCGTCGAAGGGACCCGTGAACGGGTTCAGCTGTTTGAAGGCGTTTGCATTGCCCGGAGCGGTGCTGGTGCCCGGGAAATGTTCACCGTCCGCCGCATTGCTTCCGGTGTGGGCGTAGAAAGAATGTTCCCTGTCCATTCCCCGCGTCTGGAAAAGATCGTTGTATCCCACAGAGGTGTGGTACGCAGAGCGAAACTGTACTATCTGCGTAAACTGACCGGTAAAGCCGCTCGTATCAGAGAACGTCGGTAATCGGATCAATGAGGCAGTTGCTCCGGCAACTGCCTTTTTTATTGCAAAGGAGAAGTCATGAACGAAGAAAAGAAATCCGGCTCCTGGCAGGATACGGTCAGTGACTGGCTGATCTCCATCATCGTGGCGGTGGTGCTGGCCTTTGGGATCCGTACTTTCCTGGTGGAACCCTATATGGTATCCGGTCCTTCCATGATGAATACCCTGCAGGATCGGGAACGGCTGCTGGTGAACAAACTGGTCTACTATACCCGCCAGCCTAAACGGGGAGAGATCATCGTCTTCAAGTATCCCAGCGATACCCGCCGGGATTTCATCAAACGGGTCATTGCCGTGGGCGGGGATACCATCGAGATCCGGGATGGAAAGACCTATGTGAATGGGAAAGCCTTGGATGAAAGCTATATCCGGGAACCCTTCCATACCAACCTGCCTAAGACCACAGTCCCTGCCGGCCATATCTTTGTCATGGGGGACAACCGGAACAATTCGGAAGACAGCCGGTTCCGGGATGTGGGCTTCGTGGACTTGAGCCTGGTGAAAGGGAAAGCCAGTGTCATCTTCTGGCCCCTGGGCCAGGTAAGGATGCTGCCGTGATAAAAGGGGTTGTGAAGAAATGAATCCTGATGTGACCCCAAAAAGTTAGACCTTAGTAACGAGATGGTTTTTACTGTCTCGTTACTTTTTTATGCTGCCTGCAAGGAAAGCCTATATTGAACAGGACTTTTCCAGCATAGTTTTTCCTTG
>Ga0129307_1000243_pt1 | contig 94700 bp, 70 predicted proteins | sample P1105metagenome_FD_94437 | JGI IMG/M metagenome (GOLD analysis project Ga0129307, IMG submission 94437) | Capybara group fecal microbial communities from Wisconsin, USA - P1105 metagenome | ecosystem: Host-associated > Mammals > Digestive system > Large intestine > Fecal | place: USA: Wisconsin... | reverse complement strand
GGTGGCGCGATGCCTGTCTGCTCTATTTCCAGACATTCTCCCATCGTCCCATCCCACAGGATATGGAGCATCCCGTCCACAACCTTGACGAGATGATGCAGTTCAGCATCCCCATCAGCATGTACGAAAATCCAGAGCACGGATATACCAAGTAGCGAATACATAACTATCACGAACAGGGCTCGCATCGATGCGAGCCCTGTTCGTAATAGTTTTTGAAGGCCTACTTTTTCTTCAGAATCTTCTTGCCATTGACGATATAGATGCCGTCAGGCAGACCATCGAGCGAGTTCACCTGATGACGCACCTTGCGGCCGCTCAGGTCATAAACATCGTAAGGCTCTGCGAGGGCGGGAGCATTCTCTAAGTTCTCGATGCCCGTCACGCCGTCATCATCGTTGTCGCCATCCACTGAGCGTGAGCCCGAGGTGGCCGTTACGGTCACTTTACAGGTGCGGCTCAGGCCTGTGGAGGTGCAGGTGCAGGTGATGGTGGCCGTACCGGCCTTGATGCCCTTCACCTTACCTGCACTTGTCACCGTGGCCACCTTCGTGTTCGAACTCTCCCAGGTGACGCTCTTGTCTTCCAATGAGGATGGATAGACGGTGGCTTTCAGCGTCACCGTCTTGCCCTTCTGAATGGACAGTTCGTAATTGTTGAGGGTCAGGTTGGCAACGAGCACTTCGCAAGTGCGGCTCAGGCCAGTCGCCTTGGAGGTGCAGGTGATAGTGACTGTGCCAGTCTTGACGCCCTTCACCTTACCAGTGCTTGATACCGTAGCCACCGCTGTGTTCGAACTCGTCCACGTTACGCTCTTGTCTGCCAAAGACGAGGGATAGACGGTGGGTGTCAGCGTCTCAGTCTTGCCCTTCTTCAAAGTTATCTTGTATTTGTTGAGGGTGACTAGGCCGACGGTCACTGCGCAAGTGGTGCTCAGACCAGTGACATTGGAGGTACAGGTAATGGTGGCCGTACCAGTCTTGACACCCTTCACCTTACCCGCACTCGTCACGGTGGCAACCGCCGTGTTTGAACTCTTCCAGGTCACGCTCTTGTCTGTCAGTGAAGAAGGATAGACGGTGGGCATCAGCGTGATGGTCTTACCCTTCTTGACGACAGCCTCCGTCTGATCAAGTTTGACATAGCCGACGGTCACTTTGCAGGTAGCCTTCGCACCTGACACTTTGGAGGTACAGGTGATTGTGGCCGTACCAGCCTTGACGCCCGTCACTTTCCCCTTGCTGGTCACCGTGGCGACCTTCGTGTTCGAACTCTTCCATGTCACGCTCTTGTCCAACAGATCCGAGGGTGTAACGGTGGCTTTCAGTGTCAGAGTCTTGGTCTTCTCAAGGGTAGCCTTGGTCTTGTTGAGTTTGACCGTTGCTGCAATCGCCACGACATCCTTGAATCCACTCCAAGGGTATGCTACCTTGTAAGCATCTACACTACCCGTTGGCACATGGAGAAGAGTGGCGTAATAACTTCTGGTGCCGAGCAAAGAAGGTACATTCTCGGCATAGCAATAGACGTCCGTCAGGCGGTAGCAACTGTTGAATGCTTCTTTACCAATGTACGTAACACCGTTACCAATAGTAACGGAGCTCAGGCCGCTGCAACCCCAGAAAGCATAATGGCCAATGGAGGTTACACCATTGCCGATGGTAATAGAGGCCAAGTTGTTACAATCATGGAAAGCTTTATCGTTAATGCGAGTTACGTTGTTGGGGATGGTCACAGAGGTCAGGCCGCTGCAACCGTAGAAAGCACAACTACTAATGGTAGTCACGCTGTTGGGAATCACCAAGTCTTTTATTTCTTTGTCATTCAAAAACAAATGGTGGGCATAACGTAATGGATTATCACCTTCAATATATTCAATCCCACACCACGCAGCAAGATCGGAAATATGCACGGATTTCAAACCGTTGCAACCTTGGAAAGCACAATTACCAATGGAAGTCACACTGTTGCCAATGGTCACGGAGGTCAGGCCACTACATAAAACCGAATTTGCGAATTGCTTTGTTTCAACGGTTTATACACTAAAAGGTAGAAAAATAACCACAAGAATTCTGAATAATGGTGAAAATGGATAAATTAAACACAATTAACTTTCTTCTACAAGTTTTTTCTATGTCTTAAGTAGAGAAGTCGCATTAGAAAAAGATTTATTGGAGTGACCTTACAAGTGTCCACTAAAAAAACGATTAGTATCATTAAAGATTTAGTACAGAAACTCATCCAAACTAAATATTTGTAATTCATTGTTTACAATAGACTCAAGTATGTCCGCATATAACACCTGTTTTTAACGAACAGCAATAACATTATTATAGTCTGTCAATAAATCTTCGTAAATATAGGCTCTCTCTTGTAGAGTTTTGACTACTCCATAAAAGCCTGGATAAATTTTCGAAGCATTATATCCTAAAAAATTTAAATAATGACACAAATCCTTTACATAGTCTACAGGTATAACGATTTGATATAAAAGCGTACCAATTTTATCGCTGAATTTATATTCTTGCAATAGTTTATCTAAAGGCTTTCTTTCTAATTCCGAGTTGTTTATTTTTATATCTCCATCTTCTTTTTCAAAAGTTTTTGTAATTTCCCATAGCGTAAATAGCCCTTGTTGGGCTTTCATATTTGGGTTCATGTAATATATAGGATGAACAATTTTCAATGGACAGGAAAGCATATCTAAATTGGCATAAGGTTTAATATTTAAAGCCCATAAAACTATTGATTTTGTTTCTTCCGGTATATATTTGTTTTTCATATAACTTTCTACTGCAAAATATAACGCAGTATGTAAATCATGAGTCCAATCAAGTAATCTTGTTGGTATCCCATAATGTTGTGCCAAAGCAGCTAATTCCCATAAATCTTCAGGAAGCCATTTCCTTTCCATAACCAACGTTTTAATGTCTAAGAAATCCGTATACGTCGCACGAATACGTTGAACATTTGGCAAAGGCAATCCCGTAGAATCACAAATTTGATAGAATTTACGAAGAATAGTATATTCTTTAATAATTTGATCAAATTCTGTAACAGTGTTTGAACCGCTTAAAGCAAGTTGATTAATAAGCTTAGAACTATTTGTTCTTAAAGCAGAAGGTACTAATTCAAATTTATCAGAAGAGTGTCCTCTAAATATAAAATTACCATGAGAAAAAACAGAATATAGTTTTCCACCATAACTTATAGAGTCTATAAATGATTTTAAATCTTTATAATCTATTCTTTTTGTAATATCATCCATAATTATTATATAATTCTATTTTCGCTCAGAAATCATAAACGCGATTTAAACAAATTATTATCATAGCATTATACAAATAAAATTATATTGAAATATAATTTTTTACATTTTTGCTATTGTTTCTTCTATATCTCCGTCCGTTATTGTTTCATTACTGCATCATGCCACGCGCCCCTTCGTAAGAGCAACTCTCAGCACCTAATCTCTGTGCTTCATTCAGAGCTGTTTCCAAATCTGATTCTAAGAGATCGCATATTCCAAACATTACTTTGTCTTTGAACAAATTATTAATCAAAGCAGCCGCTGTCCAGTCGCCCGCACCAGCGGTATCCACCACTTTTTCATTTGCAACAGGTTCCAAGTGCTTCCAATCGCCACTCAAGCGGTAGCTCAAGCCCTTTGCTCCTTGCGTCTGGATAAACATCTTATCCTTATAGCCTTTAAACTGGTTAATCTCTTTTATCCTCTGTTCCGAGAACTTGACTATATCAGACACCTCAACACATTTGTTGAACAGGCTGACATTACCTCCTCTGCTGGAAGGCTCAAAGAATATCACCGATCCCTTTTCCTTGAATGTAGTGGCTAGCTTCAAGATGGCGGGTGAAACCCTGTCAAAGAAGAATACCTTTGGCACAAAGTCTATCCTCTCAATCACCTCATTCGTCTGTTTTAGCGTCAGCGACTTGAAGTCCAGATAGAACCGACCGATATTGTTACGCGATTCAAACTTATGCGTAGGAATACCATCCTTGTTGATGAAATTACGCTGCACAATCACGGGTGTCTTACCGTCTTGGGTAGATACAAAATCCGTGTGTACATTGTGTCTTTTCATATCCTCCAGCACTCTTACCCCATCTTTTGTACCATCCAAACGAGCAATGGGGAAAGCTTCCCAACCCAAGTGGGCAAGTATCATCATCACATTGCCGCAAGTACCACCCACGTAATAGGATATGGGGACTCTTTGTCCGTCCCATATCAAAACATCCAGGCTAATCAGGCCTGCGCCAACTGCTATATTATTTGTTTTAAGTTTCATGATTCAAGTTTAAAGATTCAAACTACAGGATTAAGCCTCTCCACCAACTCCGCTTTCACCTTTTCCCACGCCACTTGCGGATTATACTCCACCTGTGGCCCAAGAATCATTTCCGTGTCCGTCAAGAATTCTTCATCCTGTAGTTTCCCATCCATATTCAGCAAAAATTCCTTGTACGTAGGCAAGTGTGATGCCGTGAAGCCAAGATAGCGCTCATAGCTCTCCATCACTTTCCCTTTATCCAATTCGGGGTGCATTGACAGTATCTTCCACAGATCAAATAGGTCACGTCCTTTTCTCCGCTGATAAACAGCCCTTAGTTTCGTTCCTGTCAACTCTGCCAACTCATAGGTCAGCACTTCGCAAGCACCTTTGAACCACGAACTATTCACCGCAAAAGGCACCCTAACCATCGGATATACCGAGAAATGCTCCTTGCAGTTAATCTCCACCTTCAAGTGAATCTCCCCCGCATCCATATCCGTCGGCTGCACCTTGAACACCAGCGTGTTGTTGTGCTTCTTCTGCTTTACCACTGGCTCGCCCAGCCAAGCCAGCGCATCCCTTAGATGGTCTATGGTCTCTTTGATGGGTTCTGCCTTCACTTGCACCAAGTCGATGTCCTCCGAGTATCTGGGTTGCGGCTTCAGATACAATTTACCTAATGCAGTGCCGCCTCTGAACGCCAGATGCTCCGCAAGAAATGCATCGCTATAAATAGACACTAACGCACGGCAAACTATCAAATCCTGTTCGATGAATTTATTCACCACCCACGGGGCCTGCTCACTCCATTCCGTAATATATCGCTCTGGTATCATAACTCGTCAATCTCGATGGTTTCGTTCACAATAATTCTCCACTTGGCGTTCCTTTCGCAACCCTCACCGCTCTTTCCTGCCTTTAAAGGCGCATACTGGAGCACGAAACCGGAACTCTTCAACAGACTGTACACCGACTCTGCCGCTTCACCTTCCTCCAGCACCTCGTCCAGAATATAGCCCAGACGCTGCAGACTGGTTACAGGCACTTCCTTCACGAAGTCAGCCCCTAAGCGCCCGAAATCCAATTTCTCCATCAGTTCTGCCAGAACAGTGGCTGCCCGCGAAACGCTCCCTGTCTTTGCCTGATACGTCAGCAAATCCACTGCCGTCAGTTCAGGACACGACACGTTAATGTAGCCCGTCCGCGTCTGCCGTCTCTCCACGTATGCCTCAGGAATATGGCTCTTGCAGAAATAATGCGTAAGGTATTTCTCTCCCTTCTTGTCACGCATGGCAGGAGGCTCTATCATCACGCTGAACCGTAGCGGGACCTGATGCGAAGCTCCGTGATAACTTGCCGCACTCAGCAGAGCCACATAGTATTTGCGTCCCAGGTGGTGCATCATGTCGTCCAAGTAAAACGACTGCGGCACAGCCCCGCGTAGCACATACTCATCTGGCACTATGACGTAGAAGCCGCGCAGGGGCGACATAATCCGTCCCTTGCTCACCTCCCTGGTCAGCGCCCGTGCAATGCTGCCGGCACTCATGTCAGGGAATGCCTGCGCCACCTCATCGTGTGTGAAGGTGTAATTGCCTCTAAGCGGCTTATCAAATATCCAGCTTGCTATGCTTGCCATTTTTTTGAATCCACTATTTCGTTTGCAAAGATAGACATTTTTTGTCTAACTACGCAAATAAATAACGAAAATCTTGTTCAATTTTTGTGTTTTTAAGTTATTTTATTGACCAGTATTAATTTTCGTTGTATGCTTCTCCTGTTATCCAAAGCAGAAAGGGTTCACTCCCCTCATTGATCTGCTTAAACACAGTAGCATCTTCAATTTCGTAGTTCGCTGAACTTACGTTGTAAATAGTGACACAATTGTTATATTCCAATCCCACAAGCAACGCGCCAAGTGACAACAACTTACTTGTCAGCAACGCAATACCAAAACACACATGGTCGCTGATAGGCTTGAAGGTTGCCTGATGCCCCTGAATCATATTTGACACAATACGATACAGTTCAAACGGATTTTGCTCATCAGCGTAAGTGATATTCTGTGGCTCGGTAAACTGCTTCTCAGTAAAGAACTCGTGGTATTTCAGCATCAGATAGTCAGAATGCCGTGGGTCTTTCGATGGGAAAGGCAACACGGGAAACATATCTGAAGGCTGGAAATGATTGTAGATGCTCCGCAAAATATCAATATTCTGGTCTCCCATCAAGCTAATCAGGATATTTATCCTATCCAAATTAGACTCACGACTTGATAAAGAACGGAATCCCACCAGCGGCTCAATATTGTCTATTACTGGTGTTTTCTTTATCTGTTCATCTATCGTAACGTTTTCAGATACTGCAAAGAACAGATTCTTAGATTTGTCCTTGTCAAGCTTATTAAACAAAGCCTTGCCAATATTGAAATAGAAAGCTCTGGGTAATGAACTAACATCCATTATCACGTCATTATAAGCGCTCAAATCTTTGCCTATCACTTGGCGACTCATCTGAGCTATGCGCTTGTCCCAAGGCAAACTACCATCTATTTGCAGTTCCTCATAACCAAAGCCATATTGGTTTTTCAATTCTGCCAGTTGTCGCGAATTGATTTCATACAATTTCTTGTTCTCCTCTGGGTCTTTTTCATTAGGGAAGTCAAAAGCAATACAATCCAATTGCTGCTCAGGGTTATTTTCAAGGAACAATTTCAGGATATTATTCATTCTAGGATCAAAGCCCTTGCCCAATAAGAACAGCACATTCACAGCAGGCCTATCCTTATAATACTCCTTCCAGAACTCCACCAGCTTTTTATTCTGGCGATACATCACGTATGATTCCCAACGTTTTTTCATAGCCATGAATTTAGTTTATGAAGTGTCAATGGACGCCATCCTCCACGCTCAAGTGGCAGATGTGCATACGCACAAAGCCAGCTATTCAGATAGAATATGGTCCATTTCTGGTCTTTTTTGCCTTGGGTTACGCCCTGTTTCATCAAGAAATTATAGGCAAGGCAATCTTTCAGAATTGTTGCCAATTCTTCATTATCGGGGTCTTGGAACCAAAAGCCATCCTTACCCCATTTGCCAGAATTCTCTTCCTTCACGGCAAAACCGGTAACAGAGCGATAAGAATATGTGGGTGTGAATGTAACATTATAGCAGAAATCTATAAGTTTCATCAGGAACCCATAGATTTTATTGCCACGTGGCAGGCGCTTAATATCCTCCAAACGAGCAAGTGCAAAGTCTCTGACTATCTTATCTTGTTCCTCTGCCGTCAATACATAGTGAGAAGGGTCAGAGATCTTCTTGGCCACCAATAGTTCATACATCTTGGCAGACAAATCCAAGAATTGCTCCACATTCTGGCTGGCCAGATCCATTAGTGTTGAGAAACCGTAGTACTGGGGTAACTTCTTTATCTCTCCTGGCATTACCTCTTTTACTAAAGGCTTCAACGGAGTTAACATCCAGTCTAAATCCTGAGCCGTATATCCAAACAGGTTCATCGCGCCATTTGCACCTTGACGGGCAGCATGCATCAGTAAGGCTCGCATATTAAGCACACGTTCATACGGGTCTTGATTTTCTATAGCAGCCACACACTCAGTATAGTTGTCAAAATTGTGCAGTTTTGCCAATTGCGTCAGATACCTCTTGCTAGCGTCGTTATAAAGCGCCTTATAGTTAATTGTGGTATCACTTGCAAGTGCGCTTGCAAGTATGATACCGTCCGCAGAGAAAGCACTACGCAACGTAGATATATTCTTCACCATTGGATTGAATATGCCCTTCTTAGTGTTCTCCAGGTGGATAGTCTGGTCATCCCTATCCTTGATATTCTTATCACTCAGTATATCAGTTGTAGAGAGTGTTTCCAAACGTTCTGCAATCCATAGCGTTACAGGCATGCGCACCTCAACAGTCTCATCACGGATAATCTTTTTTTGATTCTTGGTGAGTTTATGACCGTCGTCAATCTGGAAGATGAAGTCTTCGCAAAGCTTCTCTCCCTTATGGGTAAACCAAGACGCCTTCATAGCTTGCAGCGCAAACAATTTGCTACTGCCCTGGACACCCTCTTCTGGCATCACAAAGCTATCAAGGAACTCGCATATCTTCCGTTCCTGTTCAGCAGCCCAATCCAGCAGTTCTTTTCCTGTGTACTCTGCCTTAAAGTCCCCCAATTCGTGTATTATCTCCTCCGGTGTATAAGTAATTTCATTTAATTGGGTATATTTGATACCTGCCAGTGCCATCAGGCTTTTCAGAGTGGCCAGCACAATCCTCGCATTGAGGAGTGACAGAAATATCCTTTTCTGCTCAATCTCATTAAACAGAACATCATCTTCCAAAAACTCATAGTCACGCCCCAACTGTAGATAAACACCGCATTTCTTGATATGATCACTATCTATCACTTCCAACTTTTTCAGCTTCTTATAGGCCGTATTGCGTTCCGTAATACGCTGAAGAATTGTCGGTGAGAAAAGGCGCAATAGCGTAGTCTTTCCTGCGCCAGGCGAACTGAGAATGGTAGTCACGTTGTTCCATAGTTTATCCTGCTCAAACTTTTCTTCAAGATGAGTCAAGGGCTCCGACGAGAAGAGTTCCAAGAACATCTCGTCAGTTTCTATTCGCTCAGAAGCGCGTATGGCAAATGGATTCTTATAGATATTCATATGGTCAATGGCGGCTTATACGGGGGAACAATCCATGAAATCTTTCTGCATCCTGCCAAATAATGGGCAGAGAGTTATTTGGCGTATTGTGAGCAAGTACAACGGGCAGGGCGCATTCATCAAATCCCAACCAAGGGCTGTCGTTTTTGCCAACCTTGTAACTCTTGGATATAACACACTCTTCCACGAAGTGCTTATCCTTCTTTAATACCCTCACCAAGTTATTGTCACTCTTGATGTCGTTCGACAGCTTGTCTTCCAGAAGTTGTACAATGTGGATGTTGAACTCCACTTTGTCTTGCCACCCTACTGATTTCAAGTAATCGTCAAGGTTGTCTTTTATACTTGTCTTTGCTTTTTCAGTAGCGATAGAAAACAAGATGTCGATCTGTATCTTTTGCTCCGGGTTCAGTAGATAGCTCAGATGCTCTATTTTCTGTCCTTTTTCAACATAGCCTCGAGTACATAGCTCGTCGATTATTTTCTTCAACTTGCCATGATATTTCCCATCGCTTTCATCATAGCGGATGAAACTCTTTCCACTGGCAGTAAAGTCGTCAATCAAGAAAATCCTACGGAAGTATGGTTTTTCTATGCTTTTCAGTTTGTCGTCTTTACGCAGCTCATCCAGCATATCCTTCAGTTTCTTCCCGTCAGGATAGTAGTTGGTCAAGACCTGCTCATTACTGAAGCCTGCGCTACGACGCAAGATATCTGTATGAGCACCATCGCTAAGACCTACCACCAATGCGGAACGTTTCTCAATTTCAAAACGATTATGCACCACATTGCTTGAACGTTTATATGATGGCATACCCGTTTCAGTAGTAGCCATATCCAGCAGAATAGGTCGTATTTTTGAGTCATATAACAAATCCACCAGATAGTTCATCTGCGTTGAGGATATGAAGACCAGCTTTTCCTTTATGAACTTATAAGCCTCATCGCGGTCTTCCTCTTCAATATCATTCAGCCATTGTACCAGACTGCTCATAAAGCGCATTCCCGGCATATAACGGTCGTATGCATCATACTTCATGCTACCCATGAATTCAAGGGCAGCACGTTCTGATGCCAATGTCTGGGCATCCCATTTCATGATGCTTGCAAGAAGCTGGTTTGCTAAATTACTGTTCATACGCTAAACTTACACGTTATCTTTCCCTCGTTCGCCTTCATGCGGCTTAGGTAATAGAGGGTTGCATCAAGTTCTTTCATGCCTGACGGGGCTATGTTCCAGCAACTCTCCGCATTCTTTGATACACGATCAACGCTCAATGAGTACTTACTGGTCAGCATTTCATAGTCATTGCCTTCCACGGTCCCATAATCACCTATGCACAAGGTACGCTCCGGGTCTTCTATCACTCGTTGTTTGCTCACTTCATGGTAAACCACAATATCCATACTGTGACTGCTACGCCAAATACGGATGTCTTTCATCTGCTTGTCCCAGATGATTTCACGGCATGTCTCATAAACAAGTTGTGATTCCGTCTGGGTCATTTCTCCCTCAATGGATAGTTGAAGGCTGCGCTCTGCAAATTTGTAGTCCACACAGCCCTTGGGGAGTCTAAGTTTCAGCTCCTCCTCCAGTGCTTTCAGTTCACTATCAAAGGGCTGTTCCCTCCACACTTTCAGTTTATCCTCTTCGCCTAAAACCAACAAGCAGGCACCATTATAGTAGCCCACCTTGATTTGTGGCCAGTATTTCTGGTCTATGGATTTTTGGAACGACTCGCCTACCGACTTGCCACGACCTGTGGCCACCACTATCCTGACTCCATTTTCCAGCAGAGGCATCAACGCATCTCTTATTTCATCGCATAATCCATTCGTAAAACGACTTTTGCGGTCTGAGGCTGACAGTGTACCATCATAGTCAAAGGCTACGGTGGTGAACTTGCCACGGTTCAACTGGCGTACAAAACGCTGACAAGCTTCACTGTAATGCACCCACAACGGGGCATTCTCCCTACCTGCTACGCCCAGTTTGCGCAGCACTGCTACTTCAAGTGTTTTCTCTACGGGCAAGATGCGGTTTGTCAGTTTGAAGTAATCAAGGTTGTAGAGCAAGCGTCCGTATCCTGGCACACCCGGTTTCCCAGGGTCAATGCCACGGGCTTCGCCCAAGTCGTTGACAAAGCGGAATGCCTTCAGCAGCATGTCAATGGATGCCAGAGGACCTTCCAATTCTGTTTCTATATAGATGACCGGCACGCTCTTAGGCAAGCATCCAATGGTCTTGTAGGCCAGTTCCCGCTCAACGGGCGTTACCAGTGCAATTATGCAGGAGTTATCTCCCCGCTTGTCGAACCAATGGTGACGGCCATGACCGAAGTTGCGATAATCGCTGAGCAAAGCAGAGCCAAGAGCGGCTTCGGTGAGTTTTGACTCTATATCCCATGCCACGGGTTCTCCTGTTGCGCCATACATCACTATGAAGTTCTGAATGACTGATAGATTCAGGTTGAAGGTCTTAGGCTGCAGGTCGCTCAACTTAAAACTTGAATCCTTAAACTTGGAAGCACACGCTGCTTTGCAAAGCAGCGTGAATGTAGCCAGTAGCGAATTTGTGGCCAGAAAGCCGTCCTTCTCGCTGGGGACGTCCTCGCACCAACGCTGCACCTTGGGGTACTGTTCCAGCAGTTCCTCGGTAGGATTGTTCTTGCGGAGGGTCAGGCTCATCATGCCTGTCTCGTTAAACTTTACGCCATACTTAATGGCATTCAGTATATCCTTGTTCTTACCACTGGCACTAAGGAAAAGCAGTTTGCTGCCACGGATAATATTATGCCCTGCATACATCAACTGAAGCGGGGTCATCGCCTGTGCCAGAACACCATTGCACTGCTGATAGAGCAGGACTGCATAATGGCAAGCACTGAGCGAGCCACCAGAGCCAATGCACACCAGTGGTATCTGCTTGTTCTCTGCAAACAGAAACCGTGCAAGATGCGTCACATCTTGCTGCTCGGCCCATCGAATGGTCTCCGAAAGCTTTTTCAGCTCTCCCTTAAAAGGCTTTCCCATAATTAAACTTTGAATCCACTTAAAAAGTGGCATTAATTTGATTTGCAAAGATACTACTTTTTCTCGAAACGGAAGCACAAAACTTTCATTTCGTGTATAAATTATTTATTTTTTGTTTAAAACAAGCCCAACTTATAACAAAAAGAAACGATTTGTGCTGAAAAAGACTACCTTTGTAACCACAAATCAGAAAATTAGCGAATTTGACAATAAACAAGCACTTTAATTTCTACAAAAAGAGGCTGGACCTGGAGTTCCTGCGGGAGTACTGCATGGAACACGGGGAGCGGCGCGTGATGGAGCGCGGCGAGACGCTGGAGGTGGCGCGATGCCTGTCTGCTCTATTTCCAGACATTCTCCCATCGTCCCATCCCACAGGATATGGAGCATCCCGTCCACAACCTTGACGAGATGATGCAGTTCAGCATCCCCCTCAGCATGTACGAAAATCCAGAGCACGGATATACCAAGTAGAGTGCACACTGGTTCCAGGAACTGCTATGTCTGTAACGGAAATGTTCAGAATTAGCAAAAAACTTATAAAATCTTAGGAAAAGATTTGGATGATAAGAGAAAATTGCTTACCTTTGCAACGTCAGAACGTAAGTTTTGACTATCCGGGCAGAATCCCGAGGGGGCAGGACTTTACTAGACACCGCCTCAGGAGCAAGACATCACCGCCCCTACTCCATTTTAAAACCATCCTGCAAAGGGTGGTTTTATCGTTCATAAAGTTTGATAAACATTCTAAGGAAGTCATTGTTCATAGCCAGTGAACGTTTGATTGATATTCGTTTGCCGCCTTTAAAGATCAGAACATCTATGGCATTTCCATTCTCTTCAAAGTATTTTTTGATCGCTAAGGCCAGGCATCGGGTATTATACTCCGTTGTCATATTAATGAGAATACTGTTGCATTGTCCGACGGAATCCAAAAGACTACCGGCAACAGAGAATCTTCCAAAGACGGTTTTAAGATCGTATGTACGATAGACACCCTTCTTATATAAAATGAAATCTGGTGTGCGAGTCTCTGTTGGATTGGGCAGAATATAAACTCTGTATCCGAACTCTACGGCCTTGCGGGCTGCAACCAGCAGGTTCTGGTAGTCATCGCTTTTCTCACTGCCTACAGTATAGATTTCTTTGTCCGTGTCAAGAGGGCGGAACTCCCTGCGCAGGGCGATCCTCTCCACCTGACGGGAAAAATCCGCACCCTTCAGGATATGTAGTTTCGCCAATTCCGCTGTTATGTCGTTTGTCATAATCTTAGACTCTGATTAAATCGGAGGCAAAGATACGAATATTCCGTTACACGACCAAACTTTCAGGCAGATTTCTTCTAAAAAAGGGGAACCATCACTATTACGAACAGGGCTCGCATCGATGCGAGCCCTGTTCGTAATAGTTTTTGAAGGCCTACTTTTTCTTCAGAATCTTCTTGCCATTGACAATATAGACGCCGTCAGGCAGACCGTCGAGCGAAGTCACTTGATGACGCACCTTGCGGCCACTCAGGTCATAAACATCGTAAGGCTCTGCGAGGGCAGGAGTCTCTTCTAAATTCTCGGTGCCCGTCGTGTCGTCATCGTCGCCCTCCACTGAGCGTGAGCCAGAGGTCGCTGTTACCGTCACCGTGCAAGTGCCGCTCAGACCTGTGGTAACTGAGGTACAGGTGATGGTGGCCGTACCGGCCTTGATGCCCTTCACCTTACCAGCGCTTGTTACGGTGGCAATACTTTTATCCGAACTCTCCCACGTCACGCTCTTGTCTTCCAGTGTCGAGGGATAGACCGTAGCGGTCAGTGTCACCGTCTTGCCTTTCTTGACAGTAGCTTCAGACTTATCAAGTACCACATCACCGACGGTTACTTGGCAGGTACGGCTTAAACCCGTTACAACGGAGGTGCAGGTGATGGTGGCCGTGCCATAGCCAATGCCTTTCACCTTGCCAGCGCTCGTCACGCTAGCAATCTTGCTATCCGAACTCTTCCAAGTCACGCTCCTGTCTTCCAATGAGGTGGGATAGACCGTGGCTTTCAGCGTCACTGTCTTACCCTTCTTAAGATTAGCGGTGTATTTGTTGAGGACAACATTACCAACTAAGACTTCGCAGGTGGTGCTCAGACCTGTTGCAACAGAGGTACAGGTGATAGTGGCCGTACCCGTCTTGACGCCCTTCACCCTGCCAGCACTTGTCACCGTGGCAACATTTGTGTCGGAACTCGTCCAAGTCACGCTCTTATCGGTTAGAGAGGAAGGATAAACCGTGGGTGTCAACGTCACCGTCTTACCCTTCTTGACAGTTACTTCAGTTTGGTCAAGCTTGACATAGCCGACTGTCACTTTGCAGGTGGCTTTAGCACCAGACACCGTTGAAGTACACGTGATGGTGGCCGTACCAGCCTTGACACCCGTCACCTTACCCTTGCTCGTCACTGTCGCCACCTTGGTGTTAGAACTCTTCCACGTTACGCTCTTTTCTGGCAGTGTTATAGTGGCCTTCAGCGTCATCGTCTTACCCTTCTCAACGGTAGCCTTCGACTTGTTGAGTTTCACACTTCCTGTAAACCCGACTATTTCCTTGAAATTATCTTTCCATTTCGAGTTTGCTATATATGCATCCACGCTACCAGCAGGCACATGAAGCGTGGTGTTATTCATTCGCTGGCCAAACAGATAATATTCATTCTCTTCCCAATCTAATCTATGACGCCTAATAGCTGGCACAGACTCTGCATAACAATACACATCAGTCACATTACTGCATCCAGCAAAAGAATATGAACTAATTTCTGTCAGACCACTTCCTATGGTTACAGATACCAAACTGGTGCAACCTGCAAATGATAGAAGGTCTATGAGACTCACACTACTTGGAATTGATATAGAGGTCAAACCTGAGCACCCACGGAATGCCCCACCGCGAATGGAAGTCACACTGGCGGGAATGGTTATGGAGGTTAGGCCCGTGCAACCAGCAAAAGCACCGTCGATTGAAGTCACGTCGTTTGGGATAGTTGTATTTTGACAACCCGCAATCAGCGAATTACTTGCCGTTTCAATAATTGCATTATTACGAGAATAATATACCGTATTGCCATCTTCCACAATGATCGAAGACAATCCGCTACAAAAAGAAAAAGCCAAAAGTCCAATTGAAGTTACGCTAGCAGGGATCGTCAGAGAAGTCAGGGCACTGCAACCTGAGAAAGCACTCCCGCCAATAGATGTTACGCTATTAGGGATCGTCAGGGAAGTCAGGGCACTGCAATCTAAGAAAGCACTCTCGCCAATGGAAGTCACGCTAGCAGGGATTGTCAGGGAAGTCAGGGCACTGCAACCTGAGAAAGCACTCCCGCCAATGGATGTTACGCTATTAGGGATCGTCAGGGAAGTCAGGGCACTGCAATCTTGGAAAGCAGAGGCACTAATGGATGTTACGTTGTTGGGGATTTTTATAGAACTCAACTTACTGCACTTGCGGAAAGCTTTGTCGCCAATGGAAGTCAGACTGCTGGGGAAAGTTACGGAGGTTAAACCGCTACAGCCATCAAAAGCTCCACCAGCAACACCAAGTGTACCATCTTTTATTTTTATTTTTGTGCCATCTGGCATCGTTCCTACATATTTATATAACACTTTCCCTACATATAAAATTCCTTCTGATTGATTGTCATAAAAGGGTGTCCCCAAAAAAGCATCAATACCGATTGACGCTACGCTATTGGGTAAATCGATAGAAGCCAATTGAGAACAATTTTTAAAAGCCTCTTTCCCGATAGATGTCACGCTGGTTGGAATGACTACATTGGTTAGACAACTGCAGCCCTCAAAAGTACGGTCGCTGATAGAAGTCACACTATTGGGGATTTTTATAGAACCCAGGTTGCTGCAATTACGGAATGCCTGATTATCAATTAAAGTCACACTGGTAGGGATGGTTACAGAAGTTAAGCCACAACAACCATTGAAAGTCGATTCGCCTATGGAAATCACGCTGGCGGGAATTTTTACAGAGGTCAAGCTCTTGCAAAAAGAGAAAGCGCTGGCACCAATGGAAGTCACGCTGGTAGGGATTTTTACAGAAGGCAAGCTTTTGCAGTTAGAGAAAGCTCCATAGCCAATTGATGTTACGCTGTTGGGAATGGTCACTGAAGTCAAACCACTGCAACCTGAGAAAGCACTCCCGCCAATGGAAGTGACACCGATAGGGATTGTCACGGAAGTCAAGCCGCTACAACCATAGAAAGCAGATTCGCTTATGGTAGTCAAACTATTGGAGATTGTCACAGAAGTCAAACCAGTACAGCCCGAGAAAGCACTATAGCCCATTGAGATCACGCTGTTTGGGATTTCTACAGAAGGCAAGCTTTTACAATATGCAAAAGCCCAACCATCAATAGATGTTACGCTGTTGGGGATTTCTAAAGTGGTCAAACCGTTACAAGCATGGAAAGCATGATCGCCAATGGAAGTTACGCTGTTGGGGATAGACACAGAGGTCAGACCGCTACAATACTGAAGGACCCCATTGCCAATAGAAGTCACACCATTGGGGATGTCAATGGAGGTTAAGCCACTGCAATAATAGAAAGCAGAATTACCAATAGATGTAACGCTGTTAGGGATGCTCACGGAAGTCATAGCCTTACAATACATAAACGCCTCTTCACCAATAGAAGTAACGTTGTATGAGACGCCCTTATTAGTAACCTTCTTTGGAATGACAATGTCTCCTGAATAACAGCTTGAGAAACGGTCAAAACTTGGATTCCTGGTTACCTCGGCAGTCTTCGTTTTCTTTACTAGATTGTAATAGATACCATCAATTTCTACAGGGTCAGCATTTACCACTGATGGCAAGAGCGTCAAAAAGAATAATAAGTAGAATTTCTTCATTGTTTTCGTTATTTAGTTATTATTATGTTCGAAACGTTATTTTGGGCTATGTTGCCATTTACAGTTTGTCCTAAGGCTCTACATTACTCTAATCGATGGCAAATATATGAAATATTTCCGAAAGTTCCAAGCAAATAAGGAAAAATTTGCAGAAAACATGAAAGCCTTCCTCGCGAAAACCTCACAGCAAAACCGCACAGCACTCCTGTCCCCCTGTGTGGCACAATTCAAATTGCTTTTTTCGATGAATTTGTTGTTTTGTTGTCACAAGGTTAGTTTGGCGCTGTAAGTCAGATAGTTACCAATGATAACAACAAAATGATTGATGACAACAAACGGCCTTTTGGGCGTTATTTGCTTCATTTTTGGTGCGATTTGGGGCGTTTTTCTTGCAAAAACGAAATAATTGATGGCAAAAAAGCAGTGCTTTTATAAAGAAAACACATTGTTTTTATAAAGAAATTGCAGTGTATTTATAAATTCAAGTCAATATAACCACAAGTATGAGATCAGGAAAAGGCAGGTACAGACTATTTGTACCACAAGTACAGGGCTTTTGTACCACAAGTACAAGCCTACTGTACCAGAAGTACAAACCCTTTGTACTAGTAGTAAGGGATTATCGGAACAATCGCAAGGGACTATCTTAACGACCTCAAGGGACTATCCTAACGAAGCGTTAGTCGTAAGGGAGCCATTAAGCATCTTCATACGGTGATTTCGCCAGAGCCGAAGCAGCGGTGGTGGTCCTTGTCGTAGATGACACAGAACTGTCCTGGGGCGACACCGTGGATCTTCTCCTTGGAATGGACTACGAACTCACCTGGGTTCGTCCATTCAAGGGTGGCCGGGTGGTATTCTGGTGTGTGACGGATCTTGAAGGTGACATGAGTGACCCCATCCCCAGTCTCTCCCTTTGAAGGGGCGGGGAATGCCGGAGAGGTGAGGAAATGGAAATCATGCACAGGGAAGTCCTGCTGATAGGCCGTCTCGGGGTCGTAGCCATGAGAGACGTAGAGGATATTCTGCGCCACGTCCTTCTTCACCACGAACCAGGGGCCACCACTGAAGCCCATGCCCTTGCGCTGGCCGATGGTATGGAACCAGAGTCCACGGTGCTCACCTATCCGCTTGCCCGTCTCGAGTTCGATGACGTCGCCAGGCTGCTCACCTAAGTAACGGCGGATATAATCGTTATAGTTGATCTTGCCTAAGAAACAGATGCCCTGCGAGTCCTTGCGACGGGCATTGACCAGATGTTCGCGCTCTGCGATCTGGCGCACCTCGTCCTTCACGTAATGACCAATGGGGAAGAGGGCCTTCTTCAGTTGCCAGTCGTAGATCTGCGCGAGGAAGTCCGTCTGGTCCTTCACGGGGTCAGGACTCGTACAGAGCCACTTGCGACCCTCGTCGTCGATCTCCGTCTGCGCATAGTGGCCTGTGGCAATCAGGTCGTAGTCATGACCGCGCTTCTCGTCGAAGGCACCAAACTTGATGAGACGGTTGCACATCACGTCAGGATTGGGGGTATAGCCCGCTCGTACCTTATCCATGGTGTATTTAGTCACCTGATCCCAGTACTCCTGATGGCAGTCGATAACCTCTAACTTACAGCCGTACTTATGCGCCACAGCCGTCGCCATCTCCAGATCCTCCTCACTGGAGCAGTCCCATTCCTCCGTTTCCTCTGGTCCTATCTTGATATAGAAGCAGTCGGGATGCAGGCCAAGTCTGGCGAATTCATACACCACGACACTGCTATCGACACCCCCCGACAACAGCACGGCAATCCTTTTGTTTTCTATCTCTTTGATGTTCACGGCTGCAAAGATACGATTAAGTGACAACAAATGAAGAAGAACAATTTATAAATCTTGTTAAATATTTGAGAGAATCCATTGCCGAATGGAAAATAGTTCATATCTTTGCGATATCAAAATGATATCACTTTCATCAACCAATTAAAATAAATAAGGTATGGAAACAAAAGAGTATGCTTTCAAAGGAATGGTGATGAACGGCTTCCTGATGCTGTTCGTCAACATCGCAGTGGCTATTTTGTCAATCGTAGGAATCGTGTATAGTATCATCCTGCTCGACGGCAGCAACGGCGCCTGTGGCGGTTGGCTGTTGGGCGGCAGTTTCCTGTTGCTCATCATCAACATCATCATGTGGTGCGGACTGATGATGCTGGAGCCCAACGAGGCCAAGGTGACCACCTGGTTTGGTAAGTACAGCGGCACCTTCTCGCAGACAGGTTTCTTCTGGATCAATCCTTTCTACGGCACCAAGAAGGTCAGTCTGCGCGCCCGCAACCTCGACGCCGAACCCATCAAGGTGAACGACAAGACGGGTAACCCCGTGATGATCGGTCTGGTGCTGGTGTGGAAACTGAAGGACACCTACAAGGCCCTCTTTGAGGTCGATTCCCAGACGATGGCCTCCCAGCCTAATGCCGTGGGCAGTGACACGAAGGGACTGATGAACGCCTTGGAGAACTTCGTCCGTGTACAGAGTGACGCCGCTTTAAGACAGGTGGCAGGACAGTATGCCTACGATGATGAGGACACGAAGGCAGGAGAGCCCACCCTGCGCTCGAGTGCTGACGAGATCAACGAGCAACTGGAACAGAAACTCGACGAACGACTCGCCCTCGCTGGTATCGAGGTGGTAGAGGCCCGTATCAACTATCTGGCCTACGCCCCGGAGATTGCCGCCGTGATGCTGCGCCGCCAGCAGGCGTCAGCCATCATCACCGCCCGTGAGAAGATCGTGGAGGGTGCCGTGTCGATGGTGAAGATGGCCCTCGACAAACTCTCCAATGAGAACATCGTGGATCTCGACGACGACAAGAAGGCCGCCATGGTGTCGAACCTGCTCGTGGTGCTCTGTGGTGACGAATCCGCTCAGCCCGTTGTGAACACTGGTACGCTGAACCACTAAAAAGTAAATAGGTAAAAGAGTAAAAAGGTAAAACGATGGCCGAGAAGAGTACCAAGAGTTTTATCCTCCGCGTTGATGCTGAGACGATGAACGCTATAGAGGCTTGGGCTGCGGACGAGTTCCGCAGCACCAACGGCCAACTGCAGTGGATCATCACCGAAGCCCTGCGCAAAGCCAAGCGGCTGCCCAAAAAGAAGAAAGACAATGGAACAGAACAACTTTGATATAAAGAAGATTAAGGTGTATCGCACCACAGAGGCTACCGTCTTTGAGGTAGCGTTCGCCATCGTAGCCATCATCGCATGGGCTCTGATCATCTGGCTCGTGCATCGTGCCCCCGACATTGTACCCACCCATTTCGATGCCTCAGGAAAGCCCAATGCCTACGGCACACCAGCAGGAGTCACCATCCCTTGTGTCATCCTCACGATAGCGGCTATTGTCATGATGGTGTTGGCCTACTTCCCGCGGCATATCAACATGCCCTTCAAGATTACGAATATCCGTCAGGTAGAACTCACCATCCGTCAATTACGAATAGCGGGCATCACCTTCCTGTTCTTGCCCTTGGCAGTAGCCTATATGATGTTAGGCATGAAGACGCCCTCAGCGACACCCTTGTTGGTGGTGGTTGGACTGATCCTCCTGGAATTTATCGTCACGTCGATCCTGATCTATCGGGCGAAGTAGGGATATCACATCTTGTCAAACTGGTCCTTCAGCCAGTCCATGCGGATATTGAGCCACTCCTTGAGATTCTCCACCTCATTCATATAGGATCCCCAGATATCCCTGTTCCGCCAGGTGTGGTTGTATAACACCTGCCACTTGTTGTCGTTTTCCTGAACAGACAACTTCAGATAGTTGGCATCGGCATTGATCTCTGCCATGATGGCGGACTTCTTGGAATAGAAATACTGATAGCGCTCCTTCACCAGTTGTACGAAATACGGATCCCTGAAGAGTTGTGATATCCACGGCTGGTTCTTGATCTGGAACCCTTGCGGACGACTGTCACAACCATCACCACCGCTTTCAGAGTTACCAAAGGCGATATCGTAATCCCACAGGGGACCCATACAGATCTTCTCACCAGGCACCCATGTCATAAAGGTGCTTGACCATCGGATGGCATCCCAGGTCTTGGCGATCTCGTTGATGATATACCATTCTACCATCGACTCCTCATCGAAGTACTTGCGCCAACCAGTCTCTTCGTCTTTGAAGTTGCTACCATAGAGTGCTGTTTCTGCTTCGTAAATCTGACTCTTGGCCTGATTGAATTTCTGGTCGTACATCTTTACCGCCGGTGCCTTGATATTAATGGGTTGTGCCAAGTATTTCGTACGGAAATATCTGGCATCAGCCTCTCCAGGGGCATAGGCGTCTATCTCCATGATAAACCCGTCTTCACCGATGTCCACCCTGTGTTTCGATACATTGACCTTCTCTGCAATCTGGTATGTACCCTGGTACCTGCCATTCAGGAACACCTCAGCAAACCGCGTCCTGGGCGTCCAAGAGAGTCTGCTGATGCTGCCTAAATAGTATGCCAGTCTGTTACGGAGCATCGACTTATCGGCATAGTTAGCCAAGAAGGCCCACATCCTACCGGAAGGCATGCCAAGGAAACTCTCCTTATTGTCGAACTGCACCTTATAGGGCTTCTTGGGGAGGTCCCATGTGGAGTTGCCCCTGCCCCTGATCTGCATATCTGCCTCAAACACATCGCCTGGGGAACGCGTGACCACGTCCTCCTGAATCTTAATATGTCCTTTCTTGAAGTTGAGTTTTGTATAAATATCCTTACCGTCATCTGTGTCTATCCAACACACGGGCAGACCAGTGAAAGCATGGATCTGCACCTGATAGGTCTTGGAGTTTGACTCCCCATCCACCCTTAACTCGATGGGGCGGCTGAAATCGACGACGGTGACATCGCTCTCTACAGGACTGTTATTGATACTGACATTTCCAACACTCGTGAAGTGCGGTATGAAATGTTTGTCACTGGCAATATGGGGGATCCAACCCTCTATGAGACTATCATCGATAATCTCACAATAGACGTTGCTGATCAGGTTCGAGGCATTTTGAGATTCCAGCAACTGGAACTCCAAGATACGAGGTTCGGTATCCTCCTGGATAACGGTGACAGTATCAGTTACATACACCGTATCACACTCAAGTACCGTATCACGGACGATCACCGTATCAGGTTTTGTCTTTGATGGAACATCCGTCTGTTCGGGTTTCTTGGATTCAGCGGTATCTTCTTTGGTGCAAGAGAACACCATACTTAGCACGATCAGGACAAAAGCGAGACCAAAAGTTTTTCCTTTCATATATCCTCCAACTTTAATATCTTCTCAACAATTGGCGCCATGTCATAGTACTTATACTCTGCCAGGCGTCCTCCAAAAAGCACATGGTCTTCATGGGCTGCCAACTGGTGGTATTTTGCTGCCATCGCGTTATTTCGCTCATCGTTGACAGTATAGTAAGGTTCCATGCCTTCTTGATACTCCGTAGAATATTCGCGGCTGATCACCGTCTTCGGACAGTTATAGACCGCGTCGCCAAACATCTCGAAATGCTTATGCTCGATAATACGGGTGTAAGGGACTTCCCGTTCCGTGTAGTTCATCACCGCATTCCCCTGGTAGTTGGGCATATCCAGAACTTCTTCTTCGAACCTCACGGTGCGCCAGTCCAGTCTCCCAAACTGATAGTCATAATAGGCATCAATGGCTCCTGTATAGACGATCTTCTCGGCCATGTCCTGCCAATGAGAGCGGTTCTCAAGGAAATCCGTATTCACTCGTGTTTCCACGCCCTCTAAAAGTCCGTCGATCAGTTGGTTGTATCCTCCAATGGGAATACCCTGATACCTGTCGTTGAAGTAGTTGTTATCATAGACAAAGCGTACGGGAAGGCGCTTGATGATAAACGCTGGAAGATCGGTGCACTTACGTCCCCATTGTTTCTCCGTATAGCCTTTGATCAGTGCCTCGTAGATATCCCTTCCTATCAGCATCAGAGCCTGTTCCTCTAAGTTACGTGGCTCGGAGACGCCTGCTGCCTGCATAGCAGCCACCGCATCGGCCTTCTGCTCCTCAATCTTCTTTCTGGCCTCTTCAGGTGTGGTAACACCCCACATCTGATAGAACGTATTCATATTGAAGGGCAGGTTATAGCGTTTTCCCTTGTAGTTGGCTATCGGTGAGTTCGTATAACGGTTGAAGGGTACAATGGCGTTTACGAAATCCCAGACCGTCTTATTATCCGTATGGAAGATGTGGGCCCCATACTTATGCACATGGATCCCCTCTACCTCCTCACAATAGATATTCCCGCCTAAGTGAGGACGCTTGTCGATGACCAGACATCGCTTACCCTTCTGTCTGGCAAGATGGGCAAACGTGCAACCATACAACCCTGCACCTACTATCAGATAATCATACGTCTTTCTCATCGTCATTTACGTTTATAGAAATACAACAGACGGCCTGCCCCTTCGCCCGTGACAGCCTGCAGGGCATAGTCGTGCGTTACCTTGATACTATCTAAAGACAAGGACACCTTCTCCTGGAACGGCTCTGCGGCAATGATCCAGACAGGGTTTATCCTGTCAAAACTCTCCTTCTCGGATTTCAGCAGTCTTTCCGAGATCGGCAACTGGAAATGGAGCATCACCCTGTTAGCCTGTGTCAGACCATGTCTGTTCAACACGGCCAGACCGTCGAAACTGGCACTGTTCCAGATACTGTTCCTTTCCTCCTGCGGTATCTCCCGAATGGCTTTGTCTGCATCCTCGTAAAACAGTTGATCCTCGCAAAGACCTGTATTGGCATGCAAGAACTTGAGGGGTATTAACAAGAAGAACAACAGGAAGACCAGTGCCTTCTGCCATCCGTTTATCGCATCATACAGATAGGCCGTCGCCATGACAGTCACAGGTGCAAGGATAATGAAATAATTACCCCAGCCCTTGTTTCCCAAGGCAACAAAAGAGCCAACATAGCATAGGGCAATCAGGACATTGAGTGTCGTCACTCTTTTCTTCAGGAACAACAGTAACAGGATCACCAGTGTCGTCAGTCCATAGAACAGATAGACACGTCTTCTGTCAGTTGCCACAGCCGTAGGGGCGGACATATATTCAAAGTTGAATGTAAAGGTGCCATAGATCATCTCTTCGATGCCCTGACTACCATACAACCCCCAGATGACCAGACAACAGACGGTGATAAGACTGACCCAGCCGAGGAATATCACGATAAGCGACTTCATCAGTTCAGTTGGCGTAACCGTTGTTTTCCTGGACAGATGATAGACCGTATAGACTAAGATGGCACAACATGGGGCTGCCATATTATTGATTCTCAGGAAGGTGACGATCCCAAGCGATACACCCATCAGGAAAAACGCCTTAGAGGAGATCGCCCTACCCTCTACGAAATGACGGACAAAGACATACAGGCAATAACTGATGGGTAGCAGACTCCACTCCTCAGTGAGGTTTCCGTCGGAAAGAACCAGGATATAGGAGAACAGACCGATAACCACCGGCCATATTGTGCTACGTGACTTGACGAACAGAGAGGCTATCAGCCACCAGATATAGGTTACCACCGCAATATTGACACAGAAGAAGAGGAACAGGCCCCATCTTCCCGGGATCAGCCACTGGCAGAATGCATTGATGAAATAGACGACTGGTCCTTTATGGTCAAACAGGTCCAGATACGGCACCTTCCCCTGAAGCATGGCCAGTCCCATCTGCTTGAAGACCACTGAATCACAGCCTTCATATACCCCGAGAGGGGTGATGGAAAAGGCCAGAATCAACTGATAACTCATGGTGACCAAGAGTATCAGGAGGAACACGCCCCATCTGCCTTTCACTGAAATACTGTTCATCACCGATTGTTCTTAAGATTCCTGTTGATAGTCCTGAAGTCACCCAGTGCCTTCCAACCGATCTTCACGATGCGCTTCATATTGATGGAGTTGACACCACCCTGTCGCGGCTTGAAGGTAATAGGATACCAACCGATACTGTAATTCCACTTCTTGGCGATGGCAGAGATGGCCACATTACACAGGAAATAGTCATGGGGGATCACGTCCATGATGCGCTGCAACTTCTCAGCACGCATGAGACGGAATGGTGTGTTGGCATCCGTCACCCATTCGTGGAACATCAGCCAGACTATCAGACGTAGCGTCTTGCTGACAAAGACCCTGTTGGCACCGTCCTGACGACCTTTCCTGACCCCTATCTGAAAGTCATAACGGTCGCGGTTCTCCCACATCTGCCAGAACTCATCAGGATTGGTCTGTCCATCACTGTCCGTCTGGAACACATAGTTGGCCCCCTTGGTTATGGCATATCGATACAGATAGAGCACAGTGGCACCATGGCCGCTGTTAGGCTTATCCAAAGGCTCCAGCAACGGATAGCGCTCCTTCAGCCCCTGCATGATGGCATAGGTATCGTCTTTACTGCCATCGTTGGCAATCACCAACCTTGCCTCGCCCTCTGCCGATAGTTTCACGACAACGGGGTACCACTGTCTGATGGTCTCCTCAATGTTCTTTGCCTCATTATAGGCTGGCATCACCAGATACACTTTCTCCATGCTCATTCGGTTTAAAAGTGAAATACTTGTTCACAAGGAACTGGAAGAAGACCACCAGCACAATCGACAGCAGCTTCGACACGATCTTGTTCAATGCAAACGTATTGATACAGGTATAAAGGATCAGGTTACTCAGAAAGAGTCCTGTGAAGCCGACACAAAGGAAGATACCGAAACGTCGCCCTGTCTTATCCTTCACCTTGAAATTGTAATTGCGGTTCAGTATGAAACTGGTCGAAATACCAGCCACGACACTGATACAGTTGGCCACGATATAATGTACCCCAAGCACCTGTACCAATACCGTATAGATGGCAAAGTCAAGTCCCGAGGAAAACGAGCCTATGATGCCATAGAGGATCAAATGGTGAAACTTCTGGTATAGTGTCTTTATGAGATCCTTCATATCATATTACAGGTTATTACAACTTATCATTCTGCAAAGATACGGCATTTTCCTGAATTAACGTTAAAAAAACATAGAAATTTGTGATCTAACAGGAAATCTCTTTAATTTTGCGATATTAGAATGCTGAAATTATCAAAAATAAGATAAAACTATGGTAGAACTACGAAATGACCAACTCTCCATCCTCGTGTCGGAGAAAGGAGCCGAACTCCAAAGCATCAAAGATGCTGACGGCAAGGAATATCTTTGGCAGGCTGACCCCAAGTACTGGGCACGCCACTCCCCCATCCTCTTTCCGTTGGTGTGCAGTGTCAACGATGAAACCTATCGTGTCGATGGTCGCGAGTACCACCTGCCACGCCATGGTTTCGCTCGCGATGCTGAGTTTAAACTGATTGCCCACAGTGAGCGTAAAGTCACCCTTGCCCTCGAGTCTTCCGAGGAAACAAAAAAGGTCTATCCCTACGATTTCACCCTCAGCGTCAGTTACGTGCTCGACGATAACAAGATCGGCGTTATCTGGCATGTCCACAACACCGACATTCGAGAGATCCACTTCCAGATTGGCGGTCACCCGGCATTCAACATACCAGACATGAAGGCTGGTGAAAACCAATACGGACGTATCCGTCTCGATAACGAGGAACCCATGGATGCCCTTCACAGCTATGGCGACGGTTCCCACGACATGGACGAAGTTCCCTTCGTCGAGGCTGAAGATGGTATGATGGAGTTCTCCAACAATACCTGGCGCAACGACTCCATCAAGATTCACAAGTGCCAACTCCACCGCGCCGAATTGCTCAACAAAGCAGGCGAACCCGAGGTGACCGTCACTTTCCGCACACCCGTCGTCGCTTTCTGGAGTCCCTATGGCAAGGAAGCGCCCTTTGTCTGTATCGAACCTTGGTACGGCATCGGCGATCCTCGCGGTTTCAAGGGCGAGTTCAAGGACAAACCCCTGATGAACCACCTCCAGCCTGGAGCCAGTTTCATGAGCAGATATGAAATAACGATCGGATAGTGGGTATCCCACAGGATAGGCTCATCCAAAACCGGGATTTAATATGCTTCGCGGTATTTGGAGTCGTCTTTATCGTCGAGCATGGAAAGATAACTCTGATAACGGCTCTGTGCGATATAATGGTCTTCGAGAGCCTTAAGCACAGCGCATCCAGGCTCATGGGTGTGGGTACAGTTGGAGAAACGGCAGTCCTTTGAGAAACGGAATATCTCACGGAAATAACTCGTCAGTTCTTCGCGCTCCATATCGAAGGTGCCAAAGCCTTTGATACCCGGAGTGTCAATCAGCCAGCCCTTCGACAAATTCAGAGACCGCTGAGAGGATAGAGGGATCATCTCGGAAAAAGTAGTGGTGTGCTGACCTGTATTGTGGGCATCCGAGATCTCTGCCGTACGAAGGTTCACGCCAGGCACCAAACGGTTGATCAATGTGGATTTCCCCACGCCACTGTTACCACTGAGCAGGGTAATCTTACCATCGAGCATGGGGCGCAATGCCTCTATACCCTCACCCGTCGCTGCAGAGACGGCACGACACTCATAGCCTATCGTCTCGTAGAGGGAGATCATCATCTGCTGATAACGCAGCATCTCCTCGTCGAACAAATCCGACTTATTAAATACCAATACGACGGGCACACGATAGGCCTCAGCAGAAGCGAGGAAACGGTCGATAAAGGTGGTTGAGGTCTGGGGGTGATCCACCGTCACAATCAGGAACGCCTGATCCACGTTGGCAGCGATAATATGGCTCTGTTTGGAGAGGTTTTGCGACTTACGGATGATGTAGTTGCGACGATCCTCAATGTCAGAAATAAAGGCAGTACCTTCTGCATTCGTCACCAACTCCACACGATCGCCCACCGCCACAGGGTTAGTGCTACGGATACCCTTCAGGCGAAAGTTTCCCTTCACCTTAGAATCAATCAGCTGGCCATCGTCCGTAAGGACGGTGTACCAGCTGCCTGTATTCTTAATAACAAGTCCTTTCAAATTAGACTGTCATGATTTCTTTGTTCTTAGCGGCAATCAGTTCGTCGATCTTCTTGATGTACTTGTCATGGATCTTCTGAAGTTCCAGTTCGGCATCCTTCTCGTTGTCTTCGCTCAGTCCGTCCTTGATGGCCTTCTTCAGTTTCTCCTTAATGTCAGCACGAACATTGCGCACCTCGACCTTAGCCTTCTCGGCAATCTTATTACACTGCTTAGTGAGATCACGACGACGCTCCTCCGTGGGCTGTGGGATATTCAGTCGAATCACCTCACCATTATTCTCTGGGGTAATACCTACATCAGAGTCCATAATGGCCTTCTCAATGTTTTTGATTTCCTTGCGATCCCAAGGCTTGATGGCAATGGTACGGGCATCAGGCACTGACAGGTTTGCCACCTGATTCAGGGGAACCTTACTGCCGTATGATTCCACCCGCACGCCATCGAGGATGGCGATATTGGCACGGCCAGCACGGATGCGGTTCAACTCATCCTCCAAGAACATGGCGGCCATCTCCATGCGCTCCTCACTTTTCTTTAATGTCTCTTTTACGTCTAACATAATCTTACAGTTTTAGTCTTTCTGTTGACAAAAGTAGCGTTTTTCCTTGAAATGACCAAATGTTTTACAGTTTTTTGCATCATTTCCCCCAATAATATAATAGGTGTAAGAGGCAAAATTGCAGAAATACCATATTTGTGGTATGCAGAATAACCCGTATATGCTATTCTCGGTCTCAGGATTTCGCCGTACCTTTGCACCCAGAAAGAACAAAGAACAAGTTAAACTTTTAAAACATCAGAATTATGGCAAAGATTGCAAAACAGTTGACCGACCTGATTGGCAACACTCCATTACTGGAACTCAGTAAGTTCTCAAAGGCAAAAGGTCTTGAGACCCCGATTATCGCAAAGGTGGAATTCTTCAACCCTGGCGGCAGTGTAAAGGACCGTATCGCATTGGCGATGATAGAAGATGCAGAGAAAAAAGGACTGCTGAAGCCTGGTGCCACGATCATCGAGCCCACCAGTGGTAACACAGGTGTAGGACTGGCCCTGGTATCAGCCGTGAAGGGTTATAAGCTTATCCTGACGATGCCAGAGACGATGAGTATCGAGCGCCGTAATCTGGTGAAGGCCTATGGTGCAGAGGTGCGTCTGACCAGTGGCAAGGACGGCATGCCTGGTGCCATCAAGGCTGCTGAAGCCCTGCGCGACAGCATCCCCGGCAGCATCATCCTGCAGCAGTTTGAGAATGGTGCCAACCCCGCCAAGCACTATGCCACCACAGGTCCTGAGATCTGGGAACAGACAGAGGGAAAGATTGATATCTTCGTAGCAGGTGTAGGTACTGGTGGTACTGTATCAGGCGTAGCCAAATACCTGAAGGAGAAGAATCCCAACGTGAAGGTGATCGCTGTAGAACCTAAGTCTTCGCCCGTACTGAATGGCGGACAGAGCGGTCCTCATAAGATCCAGGGTATTGGTGCAGGCTTCGTGCCCAAAACTTATAATGGCACACTTATCGACGAGGTGTTCGACGTGGAGAATGACGATGCCATCCGTGCAGGACGCGAACTGGCCAAGTCCGACGGTCTGCTGGTAGGTATCTCCTCTGGTGCCGCTGCCTATGCTGCCTCGGAGATTGCCAAACGTCCTGAGAACAAAGGCAAGACTATCGTGGCCCTGTTGCCCGATACTGGTGAGCGTTACCTTTCCACCGTGCTTTACGCCTTCGAGGAATATCCACTTTAAATTGAGTAACAGGTACATTTTTCTGCGCAAATGGCTCCAAAATGGGAGCTATTTGCGCTTTTTTCTTTGAAATATTTGGTTATTTGAGGAGAAACCATTATCTTTGCACGACATTACTACAGACTGAAAACCCGTATGAGCATACGACAATACCAACTCAGGATCTATCTGCTCTGCATCCTGATGGCAGGAACCCTGGCCGCACATGCCCAGAAAGAGAACATGGAGACTCTTTTCGACATCCATCATCTGCTGGCATATCTGGTGGCGGCATTCCTGATTATGGTATTCGTGATGCTGTTCTATAACCGCGTATTTTACTATCAGGAAAGAGACGCCAGAAGAGAGTCGAACAGACTAAACGCGCAACTCTCCATGATCCTGGACTCCAATAAAACACAGACATGGACCTTCGACGTGGATAACGAGCTGTTTATTGTTGTCTCCGAAATGTCGGAGAAGAAATACTCCTTCTTTGACTTCTCGCAATTCTATGATCGTGACAGTTTCCAGGAGTTGAGGAAAACCATTATTCGTGTTAGCAAGGGCCAAGAACAGTCGGAATCCGTTTTAGTCAAGGGGGGACACTTCTATCAAGAAGGAAATGCGCAACAGACCTACGAGATCAACGTTTCCATACTCCGTCAAGATAAGAAGAATCGTCCTACCATGCTGCTGGGTATCCAACAGAACATCACCGAGGAAAAGGAGAAGATAGAAAAGGCCGACAAACTGGCGCTGCGCTATCACACCGTATTCGACTCCTCACTGGTGGATATGGTGTATTACGATGCCGACGGTTATATGGCAGACATCAACGACAAAGCCTGTGAAACCTTCCATATCACAGACCGTGAGGCACTGCTTAGCAAGAAGATACATATCAACGACACCCCCACTCTGGCAGATCTGGACATTAACAAGGGGGATGAGTTCCAGTTCTCCTCCATCTCTGATGTGAATCAGGTCAAGGAAGCCATCGGAGAATCTGGGGTGCAAAACCACAAGAAGTTGTACTACGAGATGAATGTCAGTGCCATTCGGGATGACCAAGGACAGTTGCAAGGTGTGGTGACTGCAGGCCGCGACATCACCGAGATGGTGGAAAGCAATCACCATCGGGGGGAAGCAGCCAGACTGATAGATAAAACCACCAAGGACATCAAGCGCTATATCGACAACATCAACTACTCGCTGAAGGTGAGTGATGTGCGACTGATGAGTTATCACCCTGAGACCCATGAACTGGAGATCTCGAGCGACCTGAATAAGACGCAGTATAAGATGACTCCACTGCGGGCTATTTCCCTGCTAAAGGAAAAGGAGCGCCGAAGGGCGAAGGGACTGTTCCGCAGGATGGATAAACTACAGAAAGAGGTGTTCAGCGACACTTTCTGCACCATCATGCGTGATGGCAAGGGCAGGGATATCTATCTGAACTTCCACGTGATGCCCATCTTCGACAAGGATGGCAAAATCATCCACTACTTCGGCATGTGCCGCAACGAAACGGAGATGATCTACACAGAAAGGAAGTTACAGGAAGAGACGGCTAAGGCTCAGGAAACAGAGCAGTTGAAGAGTTCCTTCCTCCTGAACATGAGCTATGAGTTACGCACGCCACTGAATGCCGTCGTCGGTTTCGCAGAACTCTACAACGGCGAGCACAGTCCAGAGGATGAGCCTATCTTCGCCGAGGAGATCAAGACCAACACCAACATACTGCTCGCACTAATCAATGACATCCTTTTTATGTCACGTCTGGATGCCCGGATGATCGAGTTCAACTATCAGCCCTGTGACTTCGCCACCCTCTTCGACGGCTGGTGCTATATGGGATGGAGTACCCTGGGACCTCATGTAAAGGCTGTAGTGGAGAACCCCTATACAAAACTCGATGTAAAGATAGACCAGCAGAATCTCGGTATGGTAATTGAGAAACTCTGCGTCCACTCAGCCTACGGCATCCAGGAAGGTATGGTACGCGCCAAGTACGAATACCGCCACGGTGAACTCATGATCACCATTGAGGACACAGGACATGGTCTTTCGCCAGAGGCCAGGGCCAAGGTTTTCGACAGATTCTCGCGCGACGCTGGCGAAGAGAAGCAGGGAACAGGACTTGACCTGCCTATTGTAAAGGAATTGCTGGAGCAGATGGGCGGCAGCATTGAACTGCAGTCGGAACTGGGTAAAGGTACTGTCTTCTATGTCAGTATCCCCTGCGAGATGATCAGCCTTGAGAAGAAATCAGAAATTGTAGCATAACACCCCGAAGAAGATGAACATATTACTCACAGACATCGTCAACAACAACCAGGCAGATGTGCAAAGCATCTCAATGCTCATGGTGCTGGTGGTGCTCATCATCTTCATCATTAGTTGGGTGTTCAATCGTATCAGTATTCTGCGTATTCGCAAAAACACCGATCGTATCAAAGACCTCTCTACCGTACTACAACATACCCTGAAAGTCAGTAACAACTACGTGGTGAAACTCTCAATGCAAGAGAGAATGGGTTATAACCTGTATGGTGACTTCTTACCGAAAGAAGGCATGAGTTACGAAGAAAGCCTGGATTATATCCACCCCAAAGACAGGGATATCTATACGAATTTCCTGAAGGAACTTATTAATGGAGCCAGCACTTCGGAATGCACCTATCGCTGGGATATCAGCGGCAAGGAGCACCTTGGACATTGGCGCTATATCCACGACACAGGTATCGCTGAGTTCAGGAACAAGAACCTGAAAACGTCAGCCACGATCTATTGTACGCTGAAAGACCAGACGGAACAGATAGAGCAGGAACTGTCACAGAACCAACTGACAGACAGATACCGCCGCGTGTTTGAACAGAGCATCGCAGGACTGGCTTTCTACGATAAGGACGGAAAACTGATTACCGCCAATAAGAAAATGCAGGAAATCCTGAGGTTTCAGTCGGAGGAAGATCCTTTCTACTATGACAGAACGATCTACGACATGCCTTCATTCCGCGAGATTCTGGAAAACCAACGAATTGAGGAGCTGTTCTTCTGTCGGAAAAGTGTGATTCTGGAACGCGGTGTGAATTGTTATGTGGAAATGCGCATTCACCCCATCTACGACGAGACGGGATCGCTTATCTATATCACATTCGCCATCCGCGACATCACCCAGGAGCGTCAGCTCTATCTCCAGAACAAGAAGAACGATGAGAGTATCCGTCGCGCGAATGAAGAGATGCAGCAGTATGAGACGGAACTGCAATACGTGATGGAGAAGTGTGAGATGCGCTTCTTCCGCATCTCGTTCGCAGACCGCACTTGTACTTTCTATAAGAGTATGAACAAGCCGGAGAGGCAGATTACCTTCGACGATCTGATAGAGCACTATATAAATAGTCCGTTCAGTAAGGAACAGGAAAGTTTGGAGGAATACTTCAAGAAGCCTCGAACAGACCTTACCAAGATGCATCCCCTCTTCCACGAAGGCGAGGAACTGCAATGGAACTTCATTGACAGTGTACCCTCGTATGACGAGAATGGCAAATTGACGGGTACCTACGGTTTGATACGCAATGTGAATGCACTCATCGAGAAACAGGAACAGTTGAAACGTGAGACAGAGCGCGCTAACCAGTCAGGTATGATGAAGAGTACCTTCATTGCGAACATGACGCACGAGATCCGCACACCACTAAATGCCATCGTAGGTTTCAGTGACGTGTTGCCGATGCTCACCACACCTGAGGAGAAACAGGAGATTATCCGCGTCATCATGAACAACTGCGACATGCTGACGCGTCTCATCAACGATGTGCTCGCCGTCTCAGAATTGGAAGGTGGCAGTATCAGTATCCAGCCCATTGAGACAGACTTCGCCAAGGCCTTCGACGACATGTGCATCTCATTGGCACAGCGCGTACAGACACCAGGCGTAGAGTTTATTTCAAATAATCCCTACACCTCGTTAGTCACCACCATCGACAAGGAACGCATCCTGCAGGTGCTTACCAACTTTGTCACCAACGCAGTAAAATACACACAACAAGGACATATCAAAGTAGGCTACGAATACCGTGAAACAAACGGTGGCGGACTCTACCTCTACTGTGAGGATACAGGTGCCGGTATTAAAAAGGAAGACCAGTCGAAAGTCTTCGAGCGTTTCGTGAAACTCAACGATTACGTTCAGGGCACAGGTCTCGGACTGAACATCTCGAAGGCCATCGCCGAGAGTTGTAAGGGAAAAATCGGTGTCGAGTCTGAAGGCGAAGGCAAAGGCTGTACCTTCTGGGTATGGATTCCTTGTGAGGCAACCATCAATAACCAATGAAAAAAAATATGAGAGAGAAATGGATTGTAAGGACACTGGTACTATTGATAGCATACCATTGTTTCTCCATCACTATACAGGCACAGCCTGACAGCACCAAGATTTTCACGACGGAGCGCCCGCTCATCTATGAAGATGCGTGGGATCTGTGGCCCTACGTATTCCTGAATGAGAACGGAGAACCCGACGGTTATAACATTGACCTGCTGAAACAGATCTTCAAGGAACTGGATATCCCCTACGTCATTAAACTGAAACCCACGCTCGATGCTCAGGCAGACCTGAAGAGTGGCAAATCAGACCTGATGTTGAGAATGGATGCCGACTTCTCACGCGGTAACTCCTCCTATGGCAAGAGTATCGTACAACTGTTCACGCACAGTGTTGTCATGCCTAAGGATCGCTTTGAGAAAATTGAGACGGCAAAGGGACTTTCGCGCTATACCGTCATTGTGCATGAGGGTAGTTTCAGTCACCACCTGATCAAGGACAAAGGATGGGCCAAGGAAATCAAGGCCTACGATGACATGAAGGAGGCCATACAACACGTGAGTACTGCCAATGATGGTATCATCGTATGGAACACCATGTCGCTGAAATGGCTGATGCGCAAATTCCATACCGACAATCTGACCATTGTCCCTATCGACCTTCCCTACGGAGAATATAAGTTCATGTCGAAGAACCATCAACTGCTGGAACAGATTGACAGCGTGTATGCCAAACTGCGTGCATCAGACCGTCTGCAGCCTATTCAGAACAAGTGGTTCTATCCAGACCGTAAGGACTCGGGTATCCCCGAATGGGTATGGAAGGTAGCCTCAGGACTGGGTATCGTCGCATTCTGTCTGATCCTCTATTACTTCATCTACCGTATCCGCGAACGCAGGATGACCAAGGAGTTGCGAAAAAGCAATAACCGTTTGGCACTGATCCTGAAAACCAGTCACGTCAGTCTGTGGACCTATAATGTGGCGACAAAGACCTTCACCTGGATGGATGAGCAAGGAAAGCCCTTACATAACTCCACCATAGAAGAATTTGCCTACCGCTATCGCCCCGAGGACATACGCAAGCTTCAGCAGGCTATTGACGACATGACTACCAAGAAGGTAAGAAATGTGAATCTCAACATCAAGACCTTCGAAGATAACGGAGGTAAAGATGCGCATAACTACACCATCTCACTTTCTACCATGCGTCAGGGCAGGAACGGACAACCTATCACCATTCTCTGCACACGCAGTGATGTCACTAACGAACTGCTGAGGCAATTAAAAGTCAAAGACACCATGCTACGTTATCAAGCCATCTTCCAGACGGCAATGATTGACATGGTGTTCTACAATGAGCACGGTATTATTCAGGATATCAACCAGAAAGCCCTAACAGCCCTTGGCACAGATATCGAGACCATCAGGAAGATGAAGATCTCCATCAATGATGTACTCGGCATGGATGTTCCGTTAGAAAACTTCGAACTGATGTATATGACGCAGATATCCAACTTATCCGATAACCGTGCACTCAACAGGATGCTGAAGAGAGAGAAACTCTATTATGAACTGCAGCTCCTGCCCATCCAGGATGTCAATGGCAAACTGATTGGTATCTTCGGTACTGGCCGTGATGTCACGGAGACAGCCGACTCCTACCAGCAACTGGAGAAAAACGTGGTAGCACTCCAGAATGCCAATAACGAAATCTCTGAATATATTCGCAACATCGACTACGTGCTGAAGGTGGGTAGCATACGTATTGTGAAATATGACATTGAGACCCATTTGCTCACGATCTTCAGCGAGGCCAACCGCGAAGAATACACCCTGACGCAGACAAGATTGATGAACCTCGTGGACGAACGCTCGAAGAAGAAGGTGGAGCGCCTCCTCAACAGTATGGACAACCAGACAAGCGGCACTACCCATATCGAAGTAAAAACCACGATCCACGGCAGGAACAGGAAGATCCTCCATCTGCAATTCCACTTCATCCCCTATCACGACAAGGATGGCAAGATCAAGGATTACTTCGGCATGTGCCGTGACATCAGTCAGTTGAAGGATATGGAGGAGAAACTGGCCAAGGAGACGCTCAGAGCCCAGGAGGTGGAGGTGGTGAAGAATGCCTTCCTCCACAACATGAGTTTCGAGATCCGCACCCCGCTCAACGCTGTCGTGGGCTTCGCAGAACTCTTCCAGATGGAGCACTCCTCAGAAGATGAGACCATCTTTATCAACGAGATCAAGGAGAACTCCGCCAAACTGCTCAAACTCATCAACGACATCCTCTTCCTCTCGCGCCTCGATGCCGACATGATCACGATGAATACTCGCCCCGTGGATTTCACCAAGGCCATAGAGATGAAATGCGAGAGCATCTGGGGCAACGACAAGAAGCCCAATGTGGAGTATATAGTAAAGAAGCCTTTCAGGAAACTGGTAATAGATATTGATGAGCCTAACATCAGCATCATCATTGATAAGATTATCACCAATGCCGTACAGCATACCACAAAAGGCCGTATCCTCGTACGCTACGACTACCTTGGTGATGAACTGATAGTGGCAGTAGATGATACTGGTGAAGGTATTCCTGAAGACATGCTGACGCATATCTTCGAGCGGTTCGTCACAGGCGACGGTAACAATACACGGGCAGGTCTGGGACTGAGTATCTGTCATGATCTTATCCAACATCTCGGAGGCACCATCAATATCAAGTCCGAAACAGGCAAGGGCACCAGTGTATGGTTCACTGTTCCTTGTAAATCTCTTGAAATGGACAGAATATAAAGAAAAAGCATCATGAGAAGAAAGATCATCATATCCATCATCACCTATCTGTTATACGCTGGCATCCTATTGCCTGCAAGAGCACAATATGCACGTGAATACACCCAAGAACACCCGCTAATTATTGCCAGCGACTGGGAATTCCCGCCATACGAATTCCGTAATGACAACGGAGAGCCTGACGGCTATAATGTCGAGGTACTCAACCTCGTACTGGACAGACTGAATGTGCCCCATCAGTTTGTCATGCAGGAATGGTACCAAGCCACCAAGACCTTCGAAGACCGTAAAGCTGACCTTATCCATGCCCTCACAGGGGTTTACAGGAAACAGCCCTATGTGATGACGCAAAACATGATCACCTACTATCCGCTGAAAGCCGTCAGACGGAAAAGTCAGAAACCATTTCAAAAGATCAGTCAACTGGAACCCGGTGACACGCTCATGGTGAAGAAGAACGACTATGCCCCGTTGAGCATCCTACAGTATGATCATCAGTTCACCATGGAATACCGTTCCCCAAAGGAGGCGCTAACCAGCATCCGCAACGGCAGGAATTCCTATTACATCTGGGGAGAGTTGCCCCTTAAGATGAAAATCAGGGAGTTTGGACTCGACAGTCTGGTACTCGACGATACCGACATTCCCGCAGGAGAACTCCGCATCATTGGCTATGACAAGGAACTCATCACTGCCATTGACGACGCCTTTGCCCGTCTGGAGCAGTCAGGAGAGTTGCAGGTCATCCACGACAAATGGTACTATCCTGAGCGTATCCACAACGACTCGTCACCAATATCACTTATCGCCCTTGCAGGCTCCATCATTGCCATCATCGTGGGCTTCCTGCTCAGCCGTCTCATCAGAAATCGTGTCAAGAATGCCACCATCCGTTCCTCGGATATCAACAATATGATGTCGCAAGCGCTCAAAATGGGTAACCTTTACGTGACAGAATTTGACATCGAGCAGGATCATTTCCGTAATCTCTATGGAGCGATGCTCCCGGAAGAAGGACAGACGAGCGAAGAAATGTTCAACCGTCTGCCCCAGGAGATTCGTGAAGAATCCAAGCACCGTAATAATACACTGATCACGGGAGAATCTGACTTGTGGACATTCACCCGTCGCTTTAACTTAGGAACAGAAGAGCAACCTGAATGGCACTTCATCCAGGGCAATGCCGTCCCCGAAAAAGAGAATGGCAAGACACGTTATATCGTCTATACCATTAAGGACATCACGCATGAGATAGAGGAAGAGCGCATCAACAGCGAGATAGGCAACAAGTACATCAAGATGTTTGAGACCAACCTGATAGCCATGTCATTCTACGACAAGGACGGTATGCTCATTGACCTCAATGACAAAATGAAGCGTCTCTGCGAGTTTGACAGAGAGAGAGAGAGGTTCTTCCGGCAGTTGTGTCTTTTCGACGTACCACTCTTTAAAGAGCAGTTCAATCCCAAGAACAATGAGGAGTTCCACGTATGCCAGAAGATGCACTATGCCGAGTTCAATATCAAGAAGTATATTGAGCTGAGAATACGCCCCGCTATTGATAGTATTGGTCAGTTGCGCTACTATGTGGTGACGGCTCGCGATATAACAGACGAACGCCAGATGTATTTGGAGATGCGCAAGCACGAGAAAGAGATCCTGCACAGCAACGAGGCTATCCTCCGTTATGAAAGCCAATTGAACTATCTGCTGGAGAACAGCCAGATGTTCATCTGGAACTTCTATCTGTCAACAGGCCAGATCACCATCAGCCGTTCTGCCCGTAGGAGTGAGTTCAAGGAGAGCATTGAGGACTTCTTCAGAGGCATCGACAGTGCGGGTATGGAGGAAGCCCGTGAGAAAATCCAAGCCTGCGTGATGGCGAAGAAGCCCTACAACGCCATCTACCACTATAAATACACGCCGATGGAGAGCCATCCCGTATGGTATTCCATCAACGGTATCCCCTGTCAGGACAAGGACGGTAACCTGACGCATTATTTCGGTATTGCCCGTAACATTACCAAACTGATGGAGACGCAGAAGCAGTTGAAGGAGGAGACGGCCCGTGCCGAGAACTCCGGAAAGATGAAGAGCGCCTTCCTCGCCAATATGATCCACGAGATCCGTACACCGCTGAATGCCATTGTCGGCTTCAGTGACCTACTGCCCGTCGTCGATACCAAGGAAGAGCGACTGGAGTTCATCCGCATTATCCGCAATAACTGCGACATGTTGATGCGCCTCATCAACGATATTCTCGAGGCCTCCAGCATGGGCCAGACCCTCGCTATCGAGACCAAAGAGGTGGATTTCGCCAAGGAGTTCGATGACATGTGCCAGACGCTGGCGCAGCGTGTGCAGGAACCAGGCGTGGAGTTCATCAAGGACAATCCCTATAAGGATTACGTCACCGTGCTTGATCTCGGCCGTGTCCAGCAAGTGCTCACCAACTTTGTCACTAATGCCGTGAAATATACCCATCAGGGACATATCAAGGTAGGCTACCGCCATGAGAGCCGCATGACCAAGGACGGCTTGGGCGAATCCGACGGCCTGTACCTCTACTGCGAAGATACCGGTGTCGGCATTCCCAAGGAGAAGCAAGCCAGCGTTTTTGAGCGCTTTGTAAAACTCAATGACTTCGTGCAGGGCACTGGTCTGGGACTCAGCATCTGCCAGGCCATCGCTGACCGTTGCAACGGTCATATCGGTGTCACCTCAGAGGGCGAAGAAAAGGGATCCACATTCTGGATGTGGATCCCCTGTAAGCATTCGGGAGGGCTTGTTTAGAAGAAGATAGCCCTCTCCACCCAATAGATGAACATACCTGCGAGATAGCCCACAAAGGCCACCCATGTAATCTTTTTCATGTACCAGCCGAAGGTAATCTTCTCCAGTCCCATCACGACTACACCAGCCGCAGAGCCGATGATCAGCATCGAGCCTCCGACACCGGCACAGTAAGCCAGCAACTGCCAAAAGATGCCATCTATGGCCATGTCGCCAGCGGCAGCCACAGGATACATACCCATACAACCAGCCACAAGGGGCACATTATCCACGATCGATGACAGCACACCGATAATACCCGTTACGAGGAAGTGATTACCCTCGAAGGTTGTATCCAGCACACCGCCCAGCATCGTCAGCACGCCCACCTCCTGCAGCACAGCCACGGCCATCAGGATGCCTAAGAAGAACATGATCGTTGAAAGGTCTATCTTCGAGAGCAGGTCGCTCACACGCTTGGCCATCGTATCGTCCTCTGCAGTATTATAGTGGAAAACTTCCGTCACCGTCCAAAGCACACCGAGCACGAGCAGGATGCCCATAAACGGGGGCAGATGTGTCAGTGTTTTAAACACGGGCACAAAGCAGAGGCCACCCACACCGAGCCAGAAGATCACATTACGCTGTCCCTGCGTAAAGCGGCTCACCTCGGCCTTGGGCAAGTTCAACGACTTGTCGAACTTTCCTTTCAACTGATATTGCAGGATAAAGGCAGGCACGAGCATAGATACCAGCGAGGGAATAAATATCTCCGTGATTACACCCTGAGTGGTGATCACGCCCTTGATCCACAGCATGATCGTCGTCACGTCGCCTATCGGAGAGAAGGCACCACCAGAGTTGGCAGAGATCACCACAAGAGCGGCATAGATCAGTCGGTCGCCACGGCTCTGTACCAACTTACGCAGCACCATGATCATCACGATCGAGGTGGTGAGGTTGTCGAGGATGGAAGAGAGGAAGAAGGTCATCAACACCATGCGCCACATCAGTTTGCGCTTAGAGCGCGTCTTGATGGCATCACGCACGAAGTTAAAGCCGCCGTTAGAATCGACTATCTCCACGATGGTCATGGCGCCCATCAAAAAGAATAGCGTACCGGCAGCATCACCCAGATGATGTTCGATAACTTCGGCAATGTGGTGGATCACCCCATCTGCTGCCACTTCAGGATAATAGGCTGCAGGCCCCATCATCAGCAGGGTCCAGCAGCACACACACATCAGCAAGGCGATAGCAGCCTTGTTGACTCGCGTCAAACTTTCCAGGGCTATACACAGATAGCCAATACAAAAGACGACGACAATCAGTACCGTTAATGTTGACATTTTGTTTGATACTATTAAGTTGTTTGATTTTCGGGGTGCAAAGTTACGAAATTAGTGAGAAAAGCAGACTGCAAATAAGCTTTTTTTTTTGATGATAAGAAAAAAAGAGTATAAATATTTGGATAATTCGGAATTATCATATACCTTTGCACCAGTTGATTTTATGTCTAACAAATTATGAAAGACAAATTATGAAGATTCAAAATGTATTTTTAGTAACCGCTATGAGCGGTATGATGACCTTGTGCTCATGCAGCAAGGAAGTGATGAACAACAATTGGACGGAGGGCAACAGCCGCCTGACAGTGCTCACCCGCAGTGATGAAAAGAACGGTGACAAGGTGATTGCCACGCCTATGCGTATCTACGTCTTCAACGGCGAAGAACAATGTGTCACTACACAGACACAAGAGGAAGCTGATACATCGTTCACTATCAAACTGACGGAAGGTGAGTATGATGTCTATGCCATTGGCGGAGCAGATGATGACCGTCTGACACTCCCCACACTTGAGAATGCGGAAAAGACATCTGTCATTAGTCCAAAGGAAGGAAAAATGTATGGCGACCTAATGACTGCCCACGCTGCCGTCAATGTCACAAAAGAAAACAACGCTCTCACACTGGAAATGAAGCGAGAAGTCTGTCAGATCGTCAGCATTACCATCATGGATGTACCTCAAGCGACAGAAAGGGTCAGTGTCAGCATCGCACCTTTCTATGATTCCATCCTTCTGAATGGAACTTGTCAGGGGGAAAACGGGAAATGTACAATCCCGTTAGAAAAACAGGCTGACGGCAGTACCTGGAAGAAAGACGCTGTCAATATCTACCAGTTGCCGTCTGTTGGCAAGCCAACCATCAGTATCATGGTCGATGATTCCACCTATTCTTATATATGCGAAAAGGAACTGACTGCCAACCACAAAGTCACCATTGATGGCACATACACCAAAATAGGCGTTATTCTTACAGGAACCATCACTGGTATAGCCTGGGGTGAAGAAGAGATCATCCATTTCAACTTCAATGGGGATAGCCAGACTAACAATTAGTCTGGCGAAACATTATTAGTTGTTATTTAGGATTTTTTATTTGATATTTATTTTGTATTATCTCTAAAAAAACGTAACTTTGCACCAACGATATGAACGACAACATACAAGAAGGGAAATGGAGCGAAAACGTGATATTAGTCGATGCTGACTATGTGGATAAAGTCGCGTTTAATCTCATTGTGAATTTCGAACGGATGCTCGGGCGCCAGATCCCCAAGGCCGATATGGCCCTGTGGGCGGACTGCGTGGCACTCGACGGCGGACTGCGACAGGGTGACAATTTGACACAGGTGGTGCTCATACACTCTAAAAACAAACTGCAACTCGACAACTTCACACCTTCAAACTATGCGGAGGATCTGACCAACAAGGCCTTCAAGGATCACCTCGGAGAGTTCGTATTCGATGCATATCACGCTGAGGAGGAACTCGTGGGCTATGGCGACTTCTTCGTGGATGCACTCCAACTGATCTCTGGCCAGAAAGAGGTAAAACGTATCATGGTGATCCCCAACGCAGAGGACGTGCATATATATAATAAGGTACGCGAGACACTGAACCGCATCGAGGATGACGACAATAAGCGTATCACCGTTTTTGCCATGCAGCCCATGCCCGGAGGGAACTTCCGACAGGAGATACTGGGATACTCACTGATGGCAGCCCTCAACATTAAACCTGACGAAATCTGTAAAAATACAAACTAAGTAGATATGGCAAAAGTTCTGATGATTGGCGCCGGAGGCGTCGCTACGGTGGCAGCATTCAAGATCGCACAGAATGCTGACGTGTTTACCGACTTTATGATAGCCTCGCGAAGAAAGGCCAAGTGCGACAAGATTGTGGAGGATATCCACAAGGCTGGCTATAAGATGGACATCAAGACCGCGCAGGTAGATGCCGACGACGTGGAGCAACTGAAGACGCTCTTCAACAGTTACCAACCTGAGCTTGTGATCAACCTCGCCCTGCCCTATCAGGACCTGACGATCATGGATGCCTGTCTGGCCTGTGGCTGCAACTACCTCGACACAGCCAACTACGAGCCGAAGGACGAGGCGCACTTCGAATACTCCTGGCAGTGGGCCTATAAGGACCGCTTCGAACAGGCGGGACTGACGGCTATCCTCGGCTGCGGCTTTGACCCAGGTGTAAGTGGCGTCTATACAGCATACGCAGCCAAGCACCACTTCGACGAGATCCATTATCTCGACATCGTGGACTGTAATGCTGGTGACCACCATCACGCCTTCGCCACGAACTTCAATCCAGAGATTAATATCCGTGAGATTACGCAGAAGGGCCTCTACTATAAGGATGGCCAGTGGATAGAGACGGAGCCGCTGGAGATACACAAACCTCTCACCTACCCCAACATCGGCCCTCGCGAGAGTTATCTGCTCCACCACGAGGAACTGGAGTCGCTGGTTAAGAACTATCCCACCATCAAGCAGGGCCGGTTCTGGATGACCTTCGGCGAGCAGTACCTGAAGCACCTCGACGTGATCCAGAACATCGGCATGAGCCGTATCGACGAGATCGAGTACGAGGCACCATTAGCCGATGGAAGTGGCACGGCCAAGGTGAAGATCGTGCCCCTGCAGTTCCTCAAGGCCGTACTGCCCAATCCGCAAGACCTTGGTGAGAACTATGAGGGCGAGACCAGCATCGGCTGTCGCATCCGTGGTATCAAGGACGGCAAGGAACATACCTATTACGTGTATAACAACTGCAAGCATCAGGAGGCTTACAAGGAGACTGGTATGCAGGGCGTGAGTTATACCACTGGTGTGCCTGCCATGATTGGTGCGATGATGTTCGTGAAGGGTATCTGGAAGAAGCCCGGTGTGTGGAATGTGGAGGATTTCGATCCCGATCCATTCATGGAACAATTGAATAAACAAGGACTCCCCTGGCACGAAGTGTTCGACGGAGACCTCGAACTATAATCATTAACGCTTAAATTTCTAAAAGCTATGGCAAAAGAAAAAGAAGGCGAGGCCATGAGCCCGCAACAGGAGAAGTTGAAGGCCCTGCAAGCCGCGATGTCAAAGATCGAAAAGGACTTCGGCAAGGGTAGTATTATGAAACTTGGTGATGAACAGATAGAGCATGTCGATGTGATCCCTACGGGCAGTATTGGTCTGAACGCCGCCCTCGGCGTTGGCGGATATCCCAAAGGCCGTATCATCGAGATCTACGGTCCGGAGTCTTCTGGTAAGACCACGCTGGCCATCCACGCTATTGCCGAGTGTCAGAAAGCCGGTGGCATCGCTGCATTCATCGATGCAGAGCATGCCTTCGACCGTTTCTATGCCGCCAAACTGGGTGTGGATGTCGATAACCTGTATATCTCCCAGCCCGACAACGGTGAACAAGCCCTGGAGATCGCAGACCAGTTGATCCGTTCGAGTGCCATCGACATTATTGTCGTGGATTCCGTGGCTGCCCTGACTCCAAAGAAGGAGATTGAGGGTGACATGGGTGACTCGGCCGTGGGACTCCAGGCACGTCTGATGAGTCAGGCCCTGCGTAAACTTACGGCAACGATCTCAAAGACCAACACCACCTGCATCTTCATCAATCAGCTGAGAGAGAAGATCGGTGTAATGTTTGGCAATCCAGAGACCACCACAGGCGGTAACGCCCTGAAGTTCTACGCCAGTGTACGTCTGGACATCCGTAAGGTGACGACACTGAAAGACGGTGACCAGCCCATCGGCAATCAGGTACGTGTGAAGATTGTGAAGAACAAGGTGGCTCCTCCCTTCCGCAAGGCGGAGTTTGAGATTACCTTCGGCGAAGGTATCTCGAAGGTAGGAGAGATCGTGGATCTCGGTGTGGAGTACGACATCATCAAGAAGAGTGGTTCCTGGTTCTCCTACGGAGACTCCAGACTGGCTCAGGGACGCGATGCCACGAAGCAATTGCTACTGGACAACCCAGAACTCTGCGAGGAACTTGAGGCCAAGATCATGCAGGCCATCTCTGATAAAGATTAATAAAATAAATCCCAGCCGCTTGGCTGGGATTTTGATTTATTATTTATAGTGGAGTACCTTTTCCGTTTTTCCAACTACTGCCACTCTTGGCGGTCGAACGCTTGGCACCCTTACGAGCCGTTGGTGTGCTCTTCTTTGGACCATCCTTGGTATAAGTCTTTGTGACAACGCCACTACCGTCGAAATCCACATACAACAGTTTGTTGCTGGAGCGGTTGAACACCCAAGTAAACAAGCCAGCCTCGCCCTTGATCTCCTTATCGGGCTCACCAGCAGCCATCATCACCTCATCCTCAGTGAATCCGATACCCACGTGTCCGTTACGCATCATGGCACGACTGCCCTCTGAGGTCTGGATCTTCTTGCCAGGACCAGGGGCAAAGATGTAGCCAAAGTACTCCTCCTGATTCTCTGCACGATGGGCATCGAGCACAAAGTCACCATAGAAATAGGTACCCAACGTCGTATTCTTCAGTTTCAGCGTGAACTTATCATCGTTCTTATGCGGATTCATGGCCTCTATCTGATACTCCATCAGACGAGGGATAGACTGCATCTTCTTCGTGCTCTCGTTCAGCAACTTCGTTCTGAACTTCGTATGAATAATCTTACCGATATAAGTCTTGTAGTTATAACTGTTGATGGCCATGATGTCGTCCACCAACTCGAAGGAATTACCGAAGAGATACTTGGCCTCATCCATGACGAACTCATCGTCACGCATACCACTGTTGGTCTTCGAGATGGCCACATTCTGATAGAACTCATTACCATCCTTATCCTCCACGATAATCTTCACAGGATAATTACGTGTACCAACGCCCACTTTTGTGACCTTGACTTCCATGTCCTTATCAACGGTGACATTCTGATAGCCGTCGCCATCATACTCCGTGTCAACACGGTAATACTGGGTCTTGGTATAAAGCGTCTTTCCCATCAGTTTCTCACGGGCGATATCGACATCACCGAGATATGCCAGCGTGGGCACACCCTCTTTTTTATAGCAATGGTCGTCGAAAGAACCACCGGGAATCTCGTAGTAGTAGTTACGACCATTGTCCTGACAATAGAAATCGATGCGCGAACGGCCGTCGGCACTCTCATGATGACCCTTGTAGATCATGATCTTATATTTCAAGGGCATGCTGCTGACATCCTTTCCTGTGGCAGCGTCCGTAAAGGTCTTGACCACCAGGTCGTACTTCTCTGGCATTACCATGAACTTCATACCCTCCTGCCAGTCGCAGAGACTATAAAATTTGAAGTTCTGACTGATAAAGTCCGTGGCTGTCTCCTGCTCTTGAGCTGCAAGATTCAGCCCCCCAGCAATACCTGACTGAGCATGCTTCTTAGCCCCACTGGTTTTCACGATGTAAGGGTTCTCCTGAGCCATGGCTGTCAGAAAGAAGAAAGCAGCACAGGTTGTCAAAATAGTTTTCTTCATAACTACCGATAGTTTTATATTTAGAATTCCGAGTGCAAAGATAGCACAAATCCATTGAATCACCAAATTATTTGTGCCAAAATGACGTGATAAAAAACATTTTTCTTCAAAAAAGACATTTTGGCACATGCTTTGCACACAAATTTGTGACAAAATGAGTATAAACTAATAAAAAAATAAGAATTATGGGAAAGATTATTGGAATTGACTTAGGAACTACGAACAGTTGCGTTGCCGTCTTCGAGGGTAACGAGCCGGTAGTGATTGCCAACAGCGAGGGTAAGCGTACGACTCCTTCAGTGGTTGGCTTTGTAGAGAACGGTGAGCGTAAGATTGGTGATCCTGCCAAGCGTCAGGCCATCACCAACCCGAAGAACACCGTTTACAGTATCAAGCGTTTCATGGGTGAGAACTGGCAGCAGACCGAGAAGGAGATCGCACGCGTACCTTATTCAGTAGTGAATGAGGGTGGTTATCCCCGTGTGGATATCAACGGCCGTAAATACACCCCGCAGGAGATCTCTGCCATGGTGCTTCAGAAAATGAAGAAGACCGCAGAGGATTATCTCGGTGAGGAGGTGAAGGAAGCTGTCATCACCGTACCTGCCTACTTCTCTGACTCTCAGCGTCAGGCCACGAAGGAAGCCGGACAGATTGCTGGTCTGGAAGTGAAGCGTATCGTGAACGAGCCGACTGCTGCCGCTCTGGCATACGGTGTCGATAAGGCTAACAAGGATATGAAGATCGCCGTGTTCGACCTCGGTGGTGGTACGTTCGATATCTCTATCTTGGAGTTTGGTGGTGGTGTGTTCGAGGTGCTCTCTACCAATGGTGATACCCATCTGGGTGGTGATGACTTCGATCAGGTGATCATTGACTGGCTCGTAAATGAGTTCAAGAACGACGAGGGTGCCGACCTGAAGAGCGATCCTATGGCTATGCAGCGTCTGAAGGAGGCTGCCGAGAAGGCCAAGATCGAGTTGTCAAGCTCTACTTCTACAGAGATCAACCTGCCGTATATCATGCCAGTAGCCGGTGTGCCTAAGCACCTGGTGAAGACACTGACACGTGCTAAGTTCGAGCAGTTGGCCCACGACCTGATCCAGGCTTGTCTGGCTCCCTGTCAGAAGGCCATCGCTGATGCCCACCTGACCACAGCCGATATCGACGAGGTGATCCTCGTAGGTGGTTCAAGCCGTATCCCCGCTGTGCAGACGCTGGTGAAGAACTACTTCGGCAAGGAGCCTTCAAAGGGTGTGAACCCCGACGAGGTGGTAGCCGTTGGTGCTGCTATCCAGGGTGCTATCCTGAACAAGGAAGGTGGCGTAGGCGACATCGTGCTGCTCGACGTAACCCCGCTGACACTGGGTATCGAGACCATGGGTGGTGTGATGACCAAACTGATTGAGGCCAACACGACCATTCCTTGCAAGAAGAGCGAGGTGTTCTCTACCGCCGCTGACAATCAGACAGAGGTAACCATCCACGTGCTGCAGGGTGAGCGTCCTATGGCAGCCCAGAACAAGAGTATCGGACAGTTCAACCTGACTGGTATTGCTCCTGCCCGTCGTGGTATTCCTCAGATCGAGGTGACCTTCGACATCGACGCCAACGGTATCCTGAAGGTGTCTGCCAAGGATAAGGCCACTGGTAAGGAGCAGGCCATCCGCATCGAGGCTTCGTCAGGTCTGTCTCAGGACGAGATCAACCGCATGAAGGCCGAGGCAGAGCAGAACGCCGAGAACGATAAGCGTGAGCGTGAGCGCGTTGACAAGTTGAACCAGGCTGACTCGATGATCTTCCAGACGGAGAACCAGTTGAATGAGATCGGCGACAAGATCCCCGCAGAGCACAAGCCCGCCATCGAGCAGGCCCTCCAGCAGTTGAAGGATGCTCATAAGGCTGGTGACGTGGCCGCCATCGATACAGCCATCGCAGCCCTGAACAATGCTTGGCAGACTGCCTCTGCTTCGATGTACCAGCAGGGTGCAGCAGGTCAGCCCGGTGGTGACACCTACCAGGGTGGCCAGCAGCAGGCCCAGCAGGAAGGTCCGAAGCCTGAGGATATCCAGGACGCCGACTTCGAGGAGGTAAAATAACGCATTATTCAGATAACTAAATGAAAAAGGCTCCCAATCGGGGGCCTTTTTTGTTCAAATGTCACCTATGAGTCGTTAAGACTATCTTAACGACTCATTCGAATAGTTCCTTTGGGGGTAAAGGGATTATCTCTTTGACTCGTTCAGACTATCTGAATGACCCAAAGAGACTATTTGAATGAGGCATAGGTGACTTGGTGCCTACAATTACGTCCGGAGTATTTGCTGCCACACTGCCACTTTGCTGCCACAAGTCGGAATGCCTTTATTTAATGATGTTCCGGAAGATCTGTGGCAGCATGGCAGCAAAAACACGAAAAATAAAAAAGTTCGGAGAAAACACAATTTAGTTCGGAGAGAAAGAAAAAAAGTTCGGAGAGGATCCTTGATTTAATCAAGAACAAACCGACAATATCTGCAGCTGAGATAGCGATGGAAATCAGCATATCAACACGAGGTGTAGAGAAGCAAATTCGAAAACTTCGAGAAAATGGCATTATCAAACGTATAGGTGCTGATTTCGGTGGCTACTGGGAGATTATTAAGTAATACTACATAATAGTACCTTATTTGTACCCCGGATTTGTAACTTGCTGATATTCAGTATCGGTGAATTTTGAAGAAGGTCGAAGTAAACAGTTCTCACCTATATTAAAAATCCGTGTAAGCCCTTGCTTATACGGATTTTTTTAGTACCTTTGCAGCGGAATAATAACAATAGGACTATGCTTTTCAATTCTTGGCTGTTTGTAGGACTGGTAATCGCGACGGCGATTATTTATTATTTGCCATTCCTGAAACAGCGACAAGTATATGTGCTGTTGATTTCGAGCTGTCTGTTCTATGCCTACGACAGTCTGGGATTATTACTCTTACTTATCGCGTCAGGTCTTCTCAATGCGATGGCGAGTTACGGCACCATGCATCTCAAGCATGCCCGCACCTATGCCACGATGGGTGTTGTTGTGAATCTCTGTCTGTTGGGCTTATTCAAATACGGCGGACTGATTTCCACCTCATTCCTTGACACGAGTTCTGGCATTGGACACTTCCTTTGCACGCTCCCTCTCCCACTTGGTATCTCGTTCTACACGTTCAGTGGCATCAGTCTTGTCGTGGATGCGTACCGAGGCCGTTTTGACGATCAAGCCATGTCACCACGGCCGTCTTTCCTGCAACATACGAAGAAGACACTGCTCTATATCTGTTTCTTCCCCAAACTGTTGGCTGGTCCTATCGCCAAGTCCAAGGAGTTCTTCGAGGAGATCGCCCCAAAGTCATTTCGCCAGATCAACTGGACGTTTGTCTTCAAGTCGCTCGTCGCGGGTTATTTCCTGAAGATGGTCATTGCGGACAACCTGAAGGACTTTACCTTCTGGATGGCCTACCCCTATTTCGAACTTCGTGGAACAGGCACATTGATCCTGATGGTGTTTGGCTATTCCGTACAGATGTTTGCCGACTTTGCAGGCTATTCACTGATCGCTATCGGTGTGGCGGCCATCTTCGGCTATCGTCTGCCTACCAACTTCAATTTTCCCTATATCGCCTCGTCTTTCCGTGAGTTCTGGAAGCGGTGGCACATCACCCTTTCCCAATTCCTGATGGAATACCTGTATATCTCATTAGGTGGCAACCGGAAAGGGAAGATGCGCACCTATCTCAACCTGTTGCTGACGATGATGCTGGGTGGTTTGTGGCATGGTGCCGCCTGGAGTTATCTGGTCTGGGGCACATACCACGGCCTGTGTCTGGTGATTGAGAGGATGATCTGCGGAAGACGGGAGAACTGCATCTCGATTGGGAAATGGACGCGCATATCGCATTGGCTGTCCATCACGTTCGTATTCGTATTGGTATCGTTTGGCTGGTTGCTGTTCATGCTGCCTGATTTCAGTGAGGCCGTGCTTTACGTCAAGTGCATCTTCACCAACTATGGTTCAGTGATCTTTATCGATCCGAAACTCTTGCCCATCGTCATCTATGCCGCTCCCGTAGCCTTATATCACGCCTTGTACTGTTACAAAGACAGAGACTGGGTCAGGAAATATGTGCTGCGTTACGACTATATCTTCTATGGCATCATGCTGTTCCTGATAGTAACCAATAGCGGCAGTGCCAGTTCATTCGTGTATTTCCAATTCTAAAGATATGATCAAGAAGAGTCTTCTATGTTTCAGCGTCCTGTTTTGCCTGCACTTCCTAGTAGTGCAGTTGAACTCCACGTTGGGCATGGCCACCCACCAGTGGCAGGAGAATCTGATCAAGGCTCAGTCATTCCTGTATGCTGACCATGCAGACAGTGCGATGGTTGGGACCTCCTTGTCTGCCAGGATCATTCGCGACAGTATTCCGTCTGTTAAGTCGGTATCATTCGGAGGCTGTGCCGTCGAAGACGGACTGAGGATCATCAGCAGCAAGCGCCATCTGCCTCAATACGTTTTTGTGGAGAGCAACCTGCTTTTCATGGAAGGAAACAAGGAACTCGTCAACAAACTGACTGAAGGCATCATTCCTACGATCAAATATTGGATTCCGTCACTACGAGAACAGTATGAGCCGATCTGTCTGCTTGCCTCCCTGGCTCTGAAGGCAGGCAATGTCAACCCACAGGCAGGGGCGGCAGCCATAGACTTGAACATTCTAAACCAAAGCATCAAACAGCAACAGGTAGATGACAGGAAATACCAGTATGAGGTGTCTGAAGAACGGCTGAGAACGATCAAGAAACTGATGGACAGTCTGGAGGGAAAAGGTGTGAAGTTCGTCTTCTTCGAGATGCCTGTCAACGAACAGATTTATCATCTGAGGAAGTTTGCGAAGACACGGGAGAGACTGGCTCAGGAATTCCCCAAAGACCAATACCGCTATCTTCCTTCTGACACCACGCATTACACGACGACAGACGGAGAGCACCTGAGTTTCGAGGAGCAACAGGTATTCTCACACTTCTTCAAGAAAGAACTCACAGAGATGGAATAAACAATAATTACGAAGATGGATAATATGCAAGAGATGTTCCCGATTGTTGATGAAGAGGGAACGGTTATCGGAGAGGCGACACGTGGAGAGTGTCATAACGGATCACGGCTGTTGCATCCAGTAGTACACATGCACGTCTTCAACGCCCAAGGTGACGTGTATCTGCAAAAGCGGCCTGAGTGGAAGGACATCCAGCCCGGGAAGTGGGATACGGCCGTTGGCGGACATATCGACTATGGTGAGGCCCCTGAGGAGGCCCTGCATCGCGAGGTCAGGGAAGAGTTAGGCATTACGGACTTCACACCAACGTTCATCGGCAAGTATGTATTTGAATGCCAGCGCGAAAGAGAACTGGTATATGTGAACCGCACCACATATGACGGTGAGATCAAACCCTCGAAGGACGAACTCGACGGTGGACGCTTCTGGACCATCCAGGAGATTCGTGAGGCCATGGGCAAAGACGTACTGACGCCCAACTTCGAGCGTGAGTTCAAGCGTTTCTTCCTGTCTCTGCTGATGATATTCTGTCTGGCTGTCAGTCCTTCGTGGTCACAGACCAAGAGCACAGAGGTACTTCTGGAAACCACGGCTGGCAATATTCGTATCGCCCTCTACGACGAGACGCCGTTGACGCGTGACAACTTCCTGAAGATCACGAAGCTGGGCATCTACGACTCACTGCTCATCCATCGTGTCATCAAGGACTTCATGATCCAGAGTGGCGACACCAACAGTAAGCACGCCAAACCAGGTCAACTCCTTGGCACTGGCGATTTCGACTATACCACTGAGGCAGAGTTCCGTCTGCCACAGATCTTCCATCGGCGTGGTGTGGTGGCGATGGCCAGAGAGGGCGACCGCGAGAATCCAGAAAGACGAAGTTCGGCCTGTCAGTTCTATATCGTCTGGGGAAAAATCTTCAACGACATGCAGATCGCCAAGGTTCAGGAGCGTATCGACTCAGCCACCCAGGGCACCGTCAAACTGACGCCTGAGATGATAGAGGTCTATAAGACCGTTGGTGGTACGCCACATCTCGACGGACAATACACCGTCTTTGGTGAGGTGGTGGAAGGAATGGATGTGGTAGAGGCCATCCAGAAGGTAGAGACGGACAAGAACGACCGTCCGCTGGAGGATATCCGTATCCTCAAGGCTACCGTGACAAAGGATCTGCCTGCTCCGCCCAGTCAGCCTAAGCGTAAAACTCGTGGTACCACTCGGCGAAAGCCCTGAGGCCGTCGCGGAGACTGGTATTGGGTTTGAAGCCGAAGTCACGCTCCAGGGCTGTGGTATCGGCGTAGGTTGTAGGCACATCACCTGGCTGCATGGGCACTAACTTCTTGTGGGCTTCGAAGTCATAATCCTCTGGCAACACCTTCGCACGGATCAGTTCCTGTTGCAGGATATCCACGAAGTCGAGCAGGTTCTCAGGCTGATTATTACCTATATTATATACGGCGTAAGGCGGCAAGGGCAGACCGTCCTCGCCGTTTTTCTTTTCAGGTGCACCCTGCATCACACGCACCACACCCTCGACGATATCATCGACATAGGTAAAGTCGCGCATGCAGTTGCCATAGTTGAAGATCTGGATCGTCTCGCCTTTTACTAACTTGTTGGTAAAGCCGAAATATGCCATATCAGGGCGTCCTGCAGGACCATAGACCGTAAAGAAACGCAGGCCTGTCGAGGGGATATTATACAACTTCGAATAGGCATGGGCCATCAGTTCATTGCTCTTCTTCGTGGCGGCATAGAGGCTTACGGGGTTATCCACCTTATCGTCCGTCGAGTAAGGCACCTTCTTGTTCGAGCCATATACACTCGACGAGGAGGCATAGACCAGATGCTCCACTGGCCAATGGCGACAGGCCTCGAGGATGTTATAGAAACCTATCAAGTTGCTCTGGATATAGGCATCCGGATTGGTGATACTATAACGCACACCAGCCTGGGCAGCCAGGTTCACCACCACCTGCGGCTGGTATTTCTCAAAGATACCGTCGATCGTTGCCTTATCGGCTATATCGCCTCGGATGAAGGTCCAACCGTCACCCAACATCTCCAGACGATGCTCCTTGAGGGACACATCGTAGTAATCGTTCATATTATCAATACCGATGATGGTGGCATCCTTCACGTCCTTCAACAGTCGCTTTACCAGGTTCGAGCCGATAAAGCCCGCGGCACCCGTCACAAAAATGGTCTTACCGTTTAAGTCAATTCTTTCCATACTCCTCTTTTAAGCGCCAATGCAGTGCAAATTTACGTACTAATCGGAACATTACCAAATAAATAGTAAAAAATTTGTAATTATTTGGTATTTCGTCCGATTTGCACTACCTTTGTCCCCATGATAAAGGTGAAGAACAGCGAACTACTACTCTCCTATATCCGGGAAGGTCGTACGATGACCCAGCGTGAGAAACTCTGGCTGATTGTCAGCCTGAGTATTCCCTCGATCCTGGCACAGATCTCTGCGACGGTGATGTTCTTCATCGACGCCTCGATGGTAGGTCATCTGGGAGCGAAGGCCTCAGCCGCCATCGGACTGGTGGAATCGACAGGTTGGCTGATGGGCGGTCTGGCTTCTGCAGCGAATATGGGTTTCTCTGTTCAGGTGGCCCACTTCATCGGTGCCAACGACTTCGAGGCGGCTCGGAGGGTGCTCCGCCAGTCGCTTGTCTGTTGTATGATCTGGGCACTGATGATCTCACTGACATCCGTCATCATTGCCCCCTTCCTCCCCTACTGGTTAGGGGGAACGGAGGAGATTATCCATGATGCCTCGGTCTATTTCGCCATCTTCGGTTTCGCCGGTATCTTCTTCCAGATGGAGGGTCTGGCTGGTTCAATGCTAAAATGTTCAGGCAACATGAAGATTCCCAGTATGCTGAACATTGGCATGTGTGTGATGGACGTCTGCTTCAACTACCTATTCATCTATGTCATGGATCTGGGCGTGATGGGTGCCGCCATCGGAACAGGTGTGGCCATGTTGATCACAGCCGCGCTGATGATGTATTTCCTGCTGGTGAAGTCGAAGATGCTCTCGCTGATCGGTCGTCCTGGTTCCTTCAAACCCAAGGAAGAGACGATCAGGACAGCCATTAAGATCGGGGCGCCCATGGGACTGCAGCACATGCTGATGGGAGGAGCCTACGTTGTGAGCACACTCATCGTAGCCCCATTGGGCACCATTGCCATCGCCGCCCATTCGCTGGCTATCACCGTTGAGAGCCTCTGCTATATGCCTGGCTATGGTATCGCCGAGGCTGCCACCACCCTTGTTGGACAGGGCATCGGGGCTGGTCAGAAACTGCTGACACGCTCGTTTGCCAGGATGTCTGTAGGCTTAGGCATCGCCGTGATGACCTTCATGGGTGTCTTGATGTGGATCTTCGCCCCAGAACTGATGAGCATCATGTCACCTGTGGAGGAAGTGATCACCCAAGGCACGCAGGTACTCCGCATCGAGGCCTGGGCAGAACCGATGTTCGCTGCTGCCATCGTGGCCAACGGTGTGTTCATAGGTGCTGGCGACACGATGGTTCCTGCCGCGATGAGCCTCTGTTCGATGTGGTTCGTACGCCTGACACTCGCAGCCAGTCTCGCGCCAAAGTTCGGACTGAAGGGTGTCTGGTCTGCCATGGCCATCGAACTCATCTTCCGTGGCTGCATCTTCCTCACCCGTCTCTTTAAAGGCCGGTGGAGTGAGAAACTAAAAATGAAGAGTGAAGAATAAGGGACATAAAAAAAGCCGCTCAAGGGTCATCAACGACTCAAGGGCGGCACCAACAATCTATGAATAACTAAAAACCTTTTTTCTAAGAAAACGGAGTGTCACCACTGCGTCTGTTATCCTTACTTGCAATCTTCTTTCTAACGCCTTAGAAATACCTATTGCCAATCTTAACTAATAAAACCTAAAAACCTAACTAAATATTAACTCTAACTAAAAACCTAATCTTAACTATATGTCATTTTTTTCTTTTGACACTGCAAAGGTACGACCATTTTCGTAACGAACCATGAATTATGACTCGTTTTTGCATAAAAACCGCATTTCTTTTGATGTATATCAAGCGTGTTGTGTGCGAACACACATGAATTGTGTCCGATAACAGCCAAAAGGAGGGTTTAAATAAGTGTTGAATTTACAATTGTGCGGCCACCTTGTTTGTGAGCTCAACGAATTCTGGGATGGAAAGTTGTTCAGGACGACGCGTCATCATTTCGTCTTCGAAGAACGCAGGAGAAGCCGGATGATCACCACTGAAGATCTGACGGAGGGAGACGCGCAGCATCTTGCGACGCTGGTTGAAGACCGTTTTCACCACACGACGGAAAAGGCGCTCGTCACAACCAAGGTCAGTCACCTCATTACGTGTCATGCGAATGACGGCACTCTGAACCTTGGGAGGAGGATTGAACACGCCTGGCTCGACGGTGAAGAGATACTCCACATTGTACCAGGCCTGAATCAGTACAGACAAGATGCCATATTGTTTGTTGCCTGGCTGTGAGGCCATGCGCAAGGCCACCTCATGCTGGATCATACCCGTACAACAAGGGATGAGATCCTTATTGTCGAGCATCTTGAAGAATATCTGCGAGGAGATATCGTAGGGATAGTTGCCCGTCAGCACAAACTGCTGTCCGTCGAACACCTCGTGCAGATCCATCCTGAGGAAGTCGCCACCTATTATATTATTATCAAGACGGGGAAAATGCTCACAGAGATAGGCCACCGACTCGCGGTCGATCTCCACCACCTTAAAGGGTCGTGGTTTCTCCACGAGGTACTGGGTCATGACACCCATGCCGGGTCCTACCTCCAGCACAGGGAGATCAGGACACGCATCAACGGTGTCGGCAATGGCCTTGGCAATACTCAAGTCTGTGAGAAAATGCTGTCCGAGATTCTTTTTGGGGCGTACTTGTTTCATGGGTGCAAAGATACGAAAAAGAAAAAAAGTAAGAAAGTAAAAAGAGGAAAAAATAAAAAAAGACGGACAAGATTCACATCTTACCCGCCTTCCTCTATACTTTCTAAGATCTAAAATCCTTACTTAACCTGCAGGTTCATGTCGTTGTTACCTTTGACGGCCTCAGCAACACATACTGCAACGACGCATGTTACTAAAAATAATGCTGTCATAATCTTTACCTTTCTTTATAAGTTATCCTGTTTATGTCTTTTGACAGTGCAAAGATAAGGTTGTTTACGTACACAGACAAGAAATAATGTCAAAATGGACGAAAAAAAGTGGTTTCATTGACCCGTATCAATTATTATTTGTATCTTTGCACCTATGGAAACCAATACCATCGCCATCAAAACCGCTAAAATCATCTTCCCGATTCTGTTGGGAGGAGCCATCTTGTATTGGATGTACCGAGGCGAGGATTTCGGACGATTCATGCATGTGATGACGGACGAGATGGACTGGACATGGATGCTCCTCTCCTTCCCCTTTGGTATCCTGGCACAGATGTTCCGGGGCTGGCGATGGAAGCAGACACTGGAGCCCATCGACGAGCACCCACGCACATCGACGAGTCTGAACGCCATCTTCCTGTCGTATGCCGTCAGTCTGATCATCCCCCGTCTGGGAGAGTTCACCCGATGCGGGGTACTGAAGCGCTACGATGGTGTTTCTTTTTCCAAAGCTCTGGGTACGGTGGTTACAGAGCGAGCTATCGACACCTTATTGATGGGAGGCGTTGCAGGTCTGACACTACTATTCGAACTTAGCATCTTCGGCACCTTCTTTGAGCAGACAGGCACCAGTCTCGACACCATCCTACAAGGATTCTCGCTGACGGGCTATCTCGTCGTGGCCGTCTGTATCATTGCCATCCTCATCCTGTTACACATCCTGTTTAGCAGCCTTAATATATATAGTAAGGTGAAAGCCACCATTCATGACATCTGGCAGGGCATCACCTCACTGAAGGATGTCAGGAACCTGCCGCTGTTCATTGTCTTCACCCTCGCCATCTGGGTGAGTTACTTCCTGCACTACTATCTGACCTTCTTCTGCTTCGACTTTACAGCCAATCTGGGTCTGTCGTGCGCTATGGTAACGTTTGTGGTGGGTTCCATCGCCGTCATCGTACCAACGCCCAACGGAGCAGGTCCTTGGCACTTTGCTGTGAAGACCATGCTGATACTCTACGGTGTAGCCGATGAGCAAGCCTTGTTCTTTGTGCTGATCGTCCATACCGTCCAGACCATGCTCGTGGTCGCCCTCGGTATCTACGCCTGGGCAGCATTATCGTTTACGAAACGTATCAATCTAAAACAACAATAGTATGAGTGAGATTAAGAACTTAAAGCCGGAATGCATCTGGCGCAACTTTTACAAACTGACACAGGTACCACGTCCGAGCGGACATTTGGAGAAGATTCAGCAGTTCCTGCTCGACTTTGGCAAGGAGGCTGGCGTGGAAGTATTTAAAGATCCTGCCGATAATATCGTGATGCGGAAACCCGCTTCGCCAGGCATGGAGAACAAGAAGGGCGTGATTCTGCAGGCTCACATGGATATGGTGCCTCAGAAGACGCCAGAGAGTAAGCATAACTTCGAGACTGATCCCATCGAACCTTGGATCGACGGTGAGTGGGTGAAGGCAAAGGGCACGACCCTTGGTGCTGACAATGGCTTAGGCGTAGCTGCTATCATGGCCATCATGGAAGACAAGAGCTTGAAGCATGGACCTATCAACGCCCTGATTACAGCCGACGAAGAAACAGGTATGTTTGGTGCCAACGCTCTGCCCGAGGGCGAACTTCAGGGCGACATTCTCATGAACCTCGACTCTGAGCATTGGGGTAAGTTCGTGATTGGTTCGGCAGGTGGTATCGACGTCACCGCCACCCTTGATTATAAAGAGGTGGAGACTGATACTGACGATGCAGCTGTGAAGGTCACCGTTAAAGGTCTGCGTGGCGGACACTCTGGTTTGGAGATTCACGAAGGTCGTGGCAACGCCAATAAACTGTTGGTTCGTCTGGTTCGTGAGGCTATCGAGGAGTGCGAAGCCCGTCTGGCCAGTTGGCAGGGTGGTAATATGCGTAATGCCATTCCCTTCAAGGCCGAGGCTGTATTGACTCTGCCAAAGGAGAATGTTGAAGCCCTGAAGGAACTCGCCCAAGACTGGCTCGAGGACTTTACTGATGAGTATAAGGGCATCGAGAGTGGCATCGAGGTGATCTGTGAGGACGTGGAGACGCCTAAGATGGAGGTTCCTGTTGAGATTCAGGACAATCTCATCGATGCCATCTACGCCTGCCACGACGGTGTGATCCGCATGATCCCCAGCTATCCCAGTGTCGTTGAGACCTCCTCGAACCTCGCTATTATTAATATAGGTGGAGGCAAGGCATCATTGCAGATCCTGGCACGCTCCAGTCGTGAGGACATGAAGGACTATATCGTGAAAACGCTTGAGAGTTGTTTCAACATGGCAGGCATGAAGGTCGAGACTGCTGGTTCATACGGTGGTTGGGATCCTAACCCCGACTCAGAGATTCTGAACCTGTTGCTGAAAGAGTACAAGGAACTGTTTGGCGAAGATGGTATCGTTCAGGTAGATCATGCCGGACTGGAGTGTTCTGTCATTCTTGGTAAGTATCCTTGGTTGGATGTCGTCAGTCTCGGTCCTACGATGAAGTCGCCCCACACCACTACCGAGCGAGCCCTCATCAAGACCGTCGAGCCCTTCTGGACATTGCTGAAGAAAACGCTCGAGGATATCCCTGAGAAGTAAATCTTCTCAAAGAAAAATCCGCTAAAATGCGGATTTTTCTTTTCTTATGGGTTAGCATTTCCGACCTTTAACTGTACTATTAATAAACAAGGTAATGCAAGACAGGCAACTGATAGAGACTCTTTTCCGCCAATATTATGAACGGATGTTCCTGACGGCGCGTACACTGTTACGCGACCCGGAAGAGGCCCGCGACGTGGTAAGCGATGTGTTTGCAGAACTGATGGAAAGCCGTCAGGCGCTGGACATGAAGCGGGTAGAGAGTTATCTTTTGGTGAGTGTACGCAACAAATGTCTGAATCTGGTCAGTCGCCGAATGGTCGCAGAGCGCGTCAGGCAGCAACTTCCCAAGGACACCATCGGGGAGGACTATACGGAACTACCACTGGATGACATCCTTAACTACATCGACCAGCATCTGACGCCACAGACGCGAATCGTGATGATGAAGCGATACGGAGAGAACCGGAAGTACAACGAGATCTCCGAAGAACTTGGCATCAGCCGCATCGCCGTCTATAAGCACATTACCCAGGCATTAACAAAACTAAAAAAGCAATTTGTATGGAAAAGCTAAGGAAATTGACCCAGATGGCAGAGCACCCAGAACAGTACTCTGACAAGGAGTGGCAGGAGATATTCGAAGGCGAGACAATCAGTCAGGAACAGATAGACCAGGCGTGGCAACGCTTTGAAAAAGAGCACCCGCATCGTCCAAACAGATCCATTCTGAAGATAGCGGCATCATTCGTTGGCATCCTGCTGTTATCGGGAATTGCAGTAGCGGCTATCCTCCATACGACAAAACCAGAAACGCCTGTGACAAAGACGACAAAGACAGAGGTAAGAACAGATAACGAAATCTCACCTGCTACCACTGCCAGTGTTCAGGAACCGCATACCGTCATCTTCGAGAACACTGAACTACAGCAGATTATTGACAGCCTGGCCATATATTATAAGGTGAAGCCTTATTATCGCAGGGAATCTTCTCGCCAACTAAGGCTTTATTACGAGTGGGACCAGCACAACAGCATTGCAGAGATAACAGAACTGCTCAACAATTTCGAGCAAGTCAGCATCAGTCTAAAGGGCGACAGTATCATCATTGAGTAAACAGGGAGCATACGACATGAAGAAAATGATGATTCTCTTGCTGTTCTGCACGATAGTACAGGCAGTTAGTTCCCAGCGTGTGAGTCGCAGTTACAAAGACAAACCGATGTCGAAGGTGCTCGTTGACCTACGTCGTGCCACCAGCCACTATAAGATTTCGTTCATCCACAACGAACTGGAGGACTATACCGTTACGAAAAGTTTCGAGCATCTCAGTATCCCAGAAGCCATCCAAGAGTGTATTGGATTCTATCCCATCACGATGAAAGTGGTGGGCGACAGTCTCATCTTCGTCGAGGCCATACAAAAGACGGGCGACAAACTCGTCGGACGAATCATAGACAGTAAGAAACAACCTATCGTCTATGCCAACATTACCCTGCTCAACCTCTCTGACACTACAAAGATATCGAGTGGAGTGAGCAACGAGAACGGCGACTTCGTCATCCCCACCACAGAGCAACATCTGACCATCCGCATCAGTTGCGTCGGCTATGAGCCCCAGACACTTCACTGTGAACCTGGCGACTTAGGTAACATCATCCTGAAAGAGACCACCGAGCACATTAGCGAAATCGTCGTTGAGGGCAACCTCCACATTACAAAGCAGGACAAGGATGTCTATATACCTAACCAGCGGCAGCGCAATGCCGCCAACGACGGACTTGGTCTGTTGGCCAACCTCGGCATCCCACAACTCGATGTGAACCCCATCAACAAAAGCATCGGCAGCAACAGCGGCCAGAGTGTTTCACTCTATATCGACGGACGGAAGGTGAACCTATCGGAAGTGCAGCAGCTGCGCCCCAAGGACATTCTGCGGGTGGAGTTCATAGACACGCCAACGGGTAAGTATGCGAACGACGAACTGGTGGTCAACTACATCATCCGCCATTACGACTACGGCGGCTATGTGTCAGCCAGAAGCAATACGCAGTTCCTCAACTCTGCAGGGCAGGATGCCATACAAGCCAATATCGACCATCGGCAGATGCACTACGCCATGGTGGCAGGTCTCAATTATAGCAACAGCCGCGACAACCAAGAGAAAACGGAAGAGGACGTGACGACAGGCAGCAAAACCTTCCAGAGAAGCAACAGCACCGTCTATGACCACGTCAAGCAATGGTCTCCCTACGGCGTGGTACAAGCCAACTACAAGACTGAGAAGCTGATGCTGGCGGCTGGGGCAGGAGCAAGGTGGACCATACAGCCCGAATATGCCAACCACCAGCAATTGACCTATACTGGCGATGTTACAGGCAGGACGACAGCCACGAGAACCCGCGACTCAAGGGACGTTGACCCTTACGTATATCTCTATGCCGACTGCAATCCATCGAAGAAACAATCCATCCAAGCATACGCCGAGTTCGACTTCGGAAACCACCGCTACAACTCTTACCAAAATGAAGAGGGATATGAGGTCGTGACAAACACCAAGGAGCATGTGCTGACCAGCCAGATGTCGCTCAACTACATTCATAACCTGAAAGACAAGGATCAGTTTTATGTCTATGTGCTCGACTTCTACCATAAATACGACGACCACTACACGGGGACGACCATCAGTGACCAACGCCTCTACTCCAACGAGCTGCTCGTATTCCCGACATACGTCCACTACTTCGGACAGAAACTATACACCAGTCTCCGTCCCCTGGGATTCAGCATCATCAACTGGGGAACGGAGCACTACAGTGAGCGGCATCTCTCATCCCGCGCTGCCGTCACTGCCAGATACACGCCGAACAAGCAGCATGTATTCTCTGGTGCGGTGTATCTCGGAAACAACAATCCTTCACCATCCTCAACCAGCGAACTCGACCAGATCCTTAACCAATACGAGAGTCTGCGCGGTAATCCCGAACTGGGGAAGATGGTCTTTGAGACCGAATACCTGACCTACAACCTCTCGCTCAAAAACTACCAGTTGTCGGTCACTGCCAGCCACGAAGGTATCCATAACATCACCAAGAATGACTACTATACGGAGGGGGAGCGCCTGATACACTCCTATATCACCGACGGCACCATCCATGACCTAAGCCTCCGCATCTCACAGACGCTCTTTCTGTTGAACCGCAACCTGCAACTGCAAGGCAGGGTGATGCTGGAACGGGGCATCGTGACGGGGCTTCACGGCGGAAGCCACAACCAGCCGCATGCCCAGTTCAATGCGCGATATTATATAGGAAAATGGTCTTTCTATGCTTTCTACAACATGGGCAGAACCTATTTCGGTATGAACAATGCCTATCCTTCCTATTATAAATATCCAGCTGACTACGGTCTGAGCCTTTCTTACAGCAACCGAGGTTTCTATACTGAGGTGGGTGCCCGCAAACCGTTCACAAGCCACAAGTACGTTGAGGAATGGCAGCAGACAGAGCCTTATTCTTTCTCCAAACAAACATTCGACAATTCGCAGAAACCTTGGTTCTATGTCCGTCTATCCTATAGTTTTGATTTCGGACGGAAGACCAAGCACGAGAACATTGAGGTCAACCAATCCAGCAGTTCAGCAATCCTTGGAAAGTAGTAGAATGTCTTTTTTTGATTAAAAAAATCCGCAGATTGTTGTATTCTGCGGATTTTTTTATTAACTTTGCAGCCGATAAACCAAAATAACGACAAAAAATGGACGATTACCCGGCGGACAATTACGATTTGTAAAGGCGGGGGATGGCGAGCAAGGCTGCTAATCCCTTTGCCGCTAAAACCATTTCACAAACGAAAAAAGGATTAGCAAAATGAAGACTTTCTGGAACACCCAAGGCGGACTGAGCCAACTCACAGAGTGGCAGCCCAATTGCTGGATACAGGTGACATGCCCCACCGAAGAAGACCAGCACGAACTTGAAGAGAAGTTCAACATTCCTGATTATTTCATGTCGGATATCAGCGATACCGACGAGCGTGCCCGTTATGAGTACGACGATGGTTGGATGCTGATCATCCTCCGTATTCCTTATGTAAAAGAAGTACGGTCGAGGACACCTTATACCACTGTGCCTCTTGGTATTATACACAAGCGCGACGTCACCATCACCGTCTGCTACTACGAGACGAACATGATGATCGATTTCGTCAGTTTCCAACAAAAACGCAACGAGGGCTTTACCGACCATGTCGATATGATCTTCCGTCTGTTTCTCTCCAGTGCCGTCTGGTACCTGAAGCGTCTGAAGCAGATCTCGATGCTCATCGACAAGGCCAAGCGTAACTTGGATCGCGAGGTGAACAACGAGAGTCTGATAGGCCTCAGCCGTCTGCAGGACTCACTCACCTACTTCCAGACTTCCATCCGAGGCAACGAGACACTGCTCTCGAAACTGAAGTTCAAACTGCAGATCGACGAACTGGATGCTGACCTCATCGAGGACGTCAACATCGAGATGACCCAGGCCCGCGAGACCACCAGTATCTACTCCAACATTCTCGAATCGACGATGGACACATATCAGAGTATCATCAACAACAATATGAATACTGTGATGCGTACACTGACCTCCGTCACCATCATCATGATGATCCCAACGCTCATCACCTCAATGTTCGGTATGAACCTTGTCAACGGCATGGAATCAAAGCCCTGGGGATTTATCATCGCCATCATCCTTTCGATAGCCGTATCGGGCTGTTGTTGGTGGTTTTTCCGTCACAAAAGGCTTGTTTAGCATCTTTTAACTTTATATAAGGTATTATTTTTGACTTTTTTCGTAATTTTGACCCCAAATAGGCCGTACACAGACGGTTGTGCGGCCATAATTGATGGTGCGTCGCATCATAAATAGGAATGGTCAATAACTAAAAAAGTTAAATGATGAACTCTCAAGACAATGCCCTTGAAAAGGGTCTGAACGAAGAAATCAAGGAAGAGGTTGCCCAGACACCAGTTGAAGAACCAGTGGCTGAGAGTGCTCCCCAAGTAGAAACCGAAGAAGCCGAAGTTCCCGCCGAGGCCCCTGCCGAGGCAGAGGAAGAACAGCCGCGTAAGGTCTATGAGACCAAGGCTGAGATTCTGGAGCGTGTGCGGGAGATCGCCCATGGTGACGAGGCCCCCCAGAAGGACGAGGTCGATTACCTGAAGACCGCCTTCTACAAGTTGCATATTGCCGAGCGCGAAGCCAAACTGAAGGCTTACATCGACGGTGGAGGCGACCCCGAACAGTATCAGATCACGCCCGACGAGGCTGAGGAAGCCTTTAAGGCCGAGATGGGTATCATCAAGGAGAAGCGTGCCAAGATCTTCAAGGAACAGGAGGCTGAAAAGCAGGAGAATCTGACGAAGAAACTGGCCATCATCGATAAGATCAAGACCATGATCACCACGCCAGAGGATGCCAATAAGAGCTATAAGGAATTCCAGGCCCTTCAGCAGCAGTGGCGCGAGATCAAAAACGTCCCCGCCGAGAAGACCAACGAACTGTGGCGCAACTACCAGTTGTACGTCGAACAGTTCTACGATATGCTCCGTCTCAACAGTGAGGCACGTGAACTTGACTTCAAGAAGAACTTAGAGGCCAAGACCCATTTGTGCGAAGTAGCAGAGAAACTCGCTGACGAGGAAGACGTGATCAGCGCCTTCCACCAGTTGCAGAAACTGCACCAGGAATACCGCGAGATCGGTCCCGTAGCCAAGGAACAGCGCGAGGAGATCTGGAACCGCTTCAAGGCCGCATCCACTGTCATCAACAAGCGTCATCAGCAGCATTTCGAGGGCATCCGTGCCAAGGAGGAAGACAACCTCGTCCGCAAGACGGCCCTCTGTGAGCAGGTAGAGGCCATCGCCGCTGCAGAGAACAAGGGCAGTGGTGACTGGGAGAAGCACACCAAACAGATCATCGACCTGCAGACACAGTGGAAGACCATCGGTTTCGCCCCTCAGAAGATGAACGTGAAGATCTTCGAGCGTTTCCGTGCTGCGTGTGACGACTTCTTCGGACGTAAGGCAGAGTACTTCCGTACGCTGAAGGACACCTTCAAGGAGAATGCCGATAAGAAGCGTGCCCTTATCGAAAAGGCCAAGGCCCTGCAGGATTCCACTGAATGGAAATCGACAGGCGATAAGTTTATCGCCCTTCAGAAAGAATGGAAGACCATTGGTATGGTGCCCAAGAAACTGGGCGACCAACTGTGGGAGGAGTTCCTCGGTGCCTGCAATAAGTTCTTCGAAGCCCGGAAGGCTGCAGGAGCAGGACAGCACAGCGAGGAGTATGGTAACCTGAGCAAAAAGCGTGAGGTTATCGAGAAGTTGAAGGCCGTCGCTGAGGAGGCTGGAGAGAACATCCAGGAGAAGGTACAACAGCTTGTCGAAGAGTATAATGCCATTGGCCACGTGCCCTTCAAGGAGAAAGACAAGGTATATGAAGAATACCACGCCGTACTCGACAAACTCTATAAGGACCTGAACATCTCTGTGGCCAAGCGTCGTTTGAGCAACTTCAAGCAGAACCTCAAGCAGGTGGCTGAACGCGGTGAGAATGCCCTCGACAACGAGCGTGCCCGTCTGTTCCGTCAATACGAGCAACTGAAACAGGAGGTACAGACCTACGAGAACAACCTCGGTTTCCTGAATGCCAGTTCCAAGAAGGGTAACAGCCTCATCGACGAGATGAACCGCAAGGTCCAGAAACTCAAGGACGACATGAACCTCGTCCGCGAGAAAATCAAGGCCATCGATGCCGAGAATGCCAACAAGGAATAGACCCATTTACTGCTCATATCAAGAAAGGTTTCCGTACGGAAGCCTTTCTTTTTGTCCTTTTTTAAAGCTAATATCAAATTTTTCCGCAAAAAATTTTGGTAATTCCAGAAAAAGCAGTACCTTTGCACCCGCAAATAAAAAATGCAGGCTATTTTGGGGTATGGTGTAATGGTAACACTACAGATTCTGGTCCTGTCATTCTTGGTTCGAGTCCGAGTACCCCAACAACAAGAGGTTTCCAAGTAGGAAGCCTCTTATTTATATCCCAAAATCAAAATATATTTTAATTTATTTTGGATTTTGCTCAAATTGCATTACCTTTGTGGGCAATTCATAGATTTATATTTAATGACAGAACTTGTTAAGACCATTACAGAAGCCATTCAGGAAAAGAAAGGAAGCAATATCGTCATTGCCGACCTGACAAAGATAGAAGGCACCATCTGCCGATATTTCGTCATCAGTACAGGTAACTCACCCACACAGGTAGATGCCATCACGGACTCTATCAGTGACATGGCGCGTGAACGCCTGAAAGAGAAGCCGACGCATGTTGTAGGACGGGAGAACGCCCAATGGGTAGCCATGGACTATGGTGACGTGCTGGTGCATATCTTCCTGCCCGATGTCAGGGAGTATTACGATCTGGAGCACCTCTGGGAGGATGCGCCATTGGAGAGAATTCCCGACCTTGATTAATCATTGAACATTGAAGATTGAATATTGAAAATGGATAATAAACAGATACAGAACAATAACGGGGGGAATGGTCCGAAGATGAACATGCCCAAGTTCAATATGAACTGGATCTATTTAGTGGCTATTATCGCCTTAGGACTACTCTACTTCTCCAGTGGAGGTCCCTCGAACAGCAGCATCACCAAGAATGCATCCTACTCCGACTTCAAGGACATGGTTAACCACAGTTATGCCTCGAAGATCGTGGTGAACAAGGGGCAGGGCGTCCTGAAGATGTACGTGAAGCCGGAGCACATCCGCGACGTGTTCCACCAGAGTGCCCAGCAGACGGGCGCCGAACCCTACGTGGAGGTGGAGTTCGGAAGTACGGATCAAGTGGAGGAATTCATCAATCAGGCTCGTGAGGACAAGGTCTTCACAGGCGATTTCACCTACGAGAACCGCAAGGAGAACGAGATGTTCAACATGCTGTTCTACAACCTCTTGCCGATCTTTATCATTGTCGGCCTGTGGATCTTCTTCATGCGGCGCATGGGCGGCGGAGGCATGGGTGCCGGCGGTGGTGTGTTCAGCGTCGGCAAGTCGAAGGCCAAGATGTATGAGAAGGGCGGTGACCTGGGTATCACGTTCAAGGACGTGGCCGGACAGGCTGGTGCCAAACAGGAGGTGCAGGAGATTGTGGATTTCCTGAAGAACCCGCAGAAATATACCGACTTGGGTGGTAAGATTCCCAAGGGCGCCCTCCTGGTAGGTCCTCCGGGAACGGGTAAGACACTGTTGGCAAAGGCTGTCGCAGGTGAGGCTGGCGTGCCCTTCTTCTCGATGAGCGGCTCCGACTTCGTGGAGATGTTCGTCGGTGTGGGTGCCAGTCGTGTGCGCGACCTCTTCCAACAGGCCAAGCAGAAGTCACCCTGTATCATCTTCATCGACGAGATTGATGCCGTGGGCCGTGCCCGTTCGAAGAACCCCGCCATGGGCGGCAATGACGAGCGCGAGAACACGCTGAATGCCCTCTTAACCGAAATGGACGGCTTCGGCACGAACTCCGGTGTGATCATCCTCGCTGCCACGAACCGTGCCGACATGCTCGACTCCGCCCTGCTCCGTGCAGGCCGCTTCGACCGTCAGATCCACGTCGATCTCCCCGACCTCAACGAGCGTAAGGAAGTCTTCAAGGTACATCTGAAGCCCGTGAAGACCGACGACAGCGTCGATATCGACTTCCTCGCCCGTCAGACTCCAGGTTTCTCTGGTGCTGACATCGCCAACGTCTGCAACGAGGCCGCCCTGATCGCTGCCCGTCATAACAGTCAGACGGTGAAGAAGCAGGACTTCCTCGATGCCGTCGATCGTATCATCGGTGGTCTGGAGAAGAAGACCAAGGTGATGACACAGGCCGAGAAACGCTCTATCGCCATCCATGAGGCAGGCCACGCCACTATCTCGTGGTTCACGGAGTTTGCCAACCCGTTGGTAAAGGTCTCTATCGTACCACGCGGACAGGCCCTGGGTGCTGCCTGGTACCTGCCTGAGGAGCGTGTGCTCCAGACCAAGGAGGCCATGCTCGACGAGATGTGCTCACTGCTGGGTGGCCGTGCCGCCGAGGAACTCTTCGTGGGCCATATCTCCACGGGAGCAATGAACGACCTGGAGCGCGTCACCAAACAGGCCTACGGTATGATTGCCTTCGCAGGCATGAGCGAAAAACTGCCTAACGTGTGCTACTATAACAACGCGGAATACCAGTTCCAGCGTCCTTACTCTGAGACGACTGCCAAGGTAATGGACGATGAGGTGCTGAAGATGATTGACGAACAGTACCAGCGCGCCAAGCAAATCCTTACGGAGCACAAGGACGGTCACGCCCAACTGGCACAGTTGCTCATCGACCGTGAGGTGATCTTCGCCGAGGATGTCGAGAAGATCTTTGGCAAACGTCCTTGGACGAGCCGTGCCGAGGAACTCATCGAGGCCCAGATGAAGGCTGATGCCGAGCGCATGGCCGAGGAGCGTGCCAAGGAACTGGAAGCCGAGGCTGCCGCCAAGAAGCAGGAGGCTGAGGCTGATCACGAAGAAGACAAGAAAGAAGAAGCATAAAAGGAAATGAAGAATTTTATCGTCAGAACCATCACGGCGGTATTTTTCGTGGCCGCCATCGTCACATGCTTTCTGCGTGCAGAAGCAATGATCCTGCTCTTTGCCCTCGTCACAGGACTCACCGTCTGGGAGTTTACCGGTCTGGTGAACGACAGGGACAGTGTCACCGTCAACCGCATGATCTGCACCGTGGCGGGCGTCTATTTCTTCTTCGCCATGGCGGGCTACAACAGCGGCATCGTTTCCGCCGGTGTGTTCATCCCCTACCTCATCACCCTCATCTACCTGATGGTGGCCGAACTCTACCTGAAACAGGAGGATCCCGTCCACGACTGGGCCTACACGATGTTGAGCCAACTCTACATCGCCCTGCCCTTCTCGCTGCTCAGCGTACTGGCTTTCCGCTCCGTGGGCAGCGACATCGTCTATACCTGGCACGTGCCCCTCTCCGTGTTCGTGTTCCTTTGGATCAACGACACGGGTGCCTACCTCTGCGGATCCCTGTTGGGTAAGCACAAACTCTTCCCCCGCATTTCCCCGGGCAAGAGTTGGGAGGGCAGCATCGGTGGTGGCATCCTCGTGATAGCCATAGCCGTACTGGTGTGGTATCTCACGGAACAGTACAACATGAACGACCTGCAACTCTCTGCCATTGAGTGGGCGGGGCTCGGACTGACGGTAGTTATCTTTGGTACCTGGGGCGACCTCATCGAGTCACTCTTCAAGCGTACCCTCGGCATCAAGGACTCAGGTAACATCCTGCCAGGTCATGGAGGCATGCTCGACCGCTTCGACTCCTCCCTTCTGGCCATCCCCGCCGCCGTCGTGTATCTCTATACACTCACGATGGTATAGGGCACACCAGGGCATCTGGTTTCATCATTGATGATTCTATTTTATTTCCTTTTGAGATAACAGTGTTTCCCCCCTGAGAAAATACCGTTTCCCCCCTGAGAAAACAATGTTTTGGCAAGGAGGAAACGTTTTCTTATTGCTGCTGCCACCCGCCACCTTGCTGCCACCACTCGATTTCCCCCATAAACAGGGCATTTGCAATGGCTTAGTGGCAGCATGGCAGCAATTTTTCAAAAATAATTTTTTCTCTTTTAGAAGTCAAGACGGTAGAAGATGTTTGGGAACGAGATGCCGCCATCGTCGATGCGCACATCGCGAGTACCCAAGTCGAAACGTTGGAACTGGGGCACCTTACTACCTAATACGTTCAAGCCCTCAAAGGCAAAGGTGTGGCTCACCTTGCGCCTGTTAATCTTGTAGCTCACAGTCAGATCGATGAGGCCTGTAGGATCGAAACGCTCTGTGAACACCTCGCCATCCTTATAGATAGGACTATCATCGATGATACCCATATTCACACGCTGACGCATGGCATCCACATCGACAGGTGAATAGCGCAGACCGCCCTGAATGCTGTACTTGGCACTGACGTTGAGCACATTCTTACCAATCATCCACTCCTTACCGCCCAGGATCTTGAACATGAAACCACGGTCATAAAGCTGATTGTGCCATACCTTATCCAGTCCGCGATACTCTGCCTTATAGAGTGAGAAGTTAACCTGTCCGAAGAAACCACGGGTCATATAATGCTCCAAGGTGATATCGCCACCGTAGTTGCGGGTATTTCCCTCGCCAACCAGTGGCTCGTCGGTATAGTTGTAGTAACGGTTGGTAACGCAATAGGTACTGCCATTAATGCCCACTGGGGTGTTGAAGCCATACTCGTAGTAGGCATTCAGGCGCAAGGAGAGGTTACTGTTAAACTTATGTATATAGGTGGCATGCAGGTGGTGGGCCTTGCTCAGTCCGAGGTCCTTGTTGGGCGTATTGCCTGCATCATCGCGATAGAAATAGGTGTCGAGTTTCTCAACCATAGAGTGCAGACCGTAACCAATAGAGAAACTGTTACTCTCGTCAGGATCCCACTTCATGCTGACGCGTGGTTCAATAGAGAAGTCTTTTGATAGCAGGAAGTAATTGCCCGCAACGCCTAATGACAAACTGAACTTATCGCTCAGCGTCAGCAGGTTCTGCCAGAATATGTTTGCCAGACCGGTATTATCCTTCATCTTAGCGTATTCTGTCATGGGGTTCACTGTATCATAGAGTTTGTCGTGCGACCTATAGTAGAGATTGAAGAAACGGTGCGAATATTCGCCACCGAACTGCATGAGCCACTTGGAGGTTACCTGCTTAGACAACTCAGTGTTAAACACCAGTCGGTCCTCGTTCATCTGCTGCTGGCTGAAGGGGTACTTATGACCCTCTGGATTAGCAGGATCCTCGTAAGCCAGTGGTGTCTTGATAATGTCATTGTCATCGCGAGCAATTCCATAGTAGAACATGTCGCTCTTCAGGTGCTGCATATTGTAGGCCATTGTGGTGCGCCAAGTCCATTTGTTGCCAAAGTAGATTTTGTGCGATACGCCCGCCAGAATCTGTGTCAGTTTGCTGTCATTATCTGAGGCATCGTAAACCGAATGCAAATCTTCCAACTTCATGGGTTCGTCATAGTTAGTATCGAAGAGCCCTAACCCAAAAATAGAGAACGTGCCTGCATGCTTGGTTGGGAAGTTCAGTTTGACTGAGAAGTCCTGGAAGCCCATGTGTGAACCATCAGTATCTACCAGCCCCAGTTTATCTACAAGCGATGTGAAACCGTAGCGGTAGTTCACAATGTAACTGCTATTGTTCTTGCGTGAGATAGGTCCCTCGAGTGTCAACTCCTCCGATACAGTACCAATCTGCAGGATATTCTCGTGCTTGGAGTTATTACCCGTGCGCATCTTCACGTCGAACACGCCGCTCAGGGCGTTGTTATAGTTGGCATTGAAGGTGGAAGTGAAGAAGTCACTATTGCCGATGACGTTCGAGTTCAAACCGCTCACCAGTCCGTAACCTGCATTCCACATATCGTTATAGTGGTTTGGTGTAAATACCTCAACACCTTCGATACGGTACTGCATGCGCTCTGGTGCATTTCCATGGATTGACAGTCCGCTACCACCGGCATCGCCCGACACACCAGCAAACGACATGACCAATCGGGCAGGGTCGTTGTAGCCACCTGCAAATCGGCTGGCCTCCTCCATCGAGAGCATCACGCCACCAGTCAGCACGGAGGGGTTAACAGTGGCCTCCTTGTTCACACGGGGTTTTATTACCACCTCCGTCAGTTCGGTGCTATTTTCACGCAGGGCGATGTCAATCACCACCTCTTTGGCACCCGAAATCATGATTTCCTTCATGACGCCGGGCTCGTAGCCAATGTATTTAGCCTCGACGGTGTAGCGCCCACCCTTACTGATGTTAATAAGGAAGTTACCGTCTATATCAGCTACGGCTGCGGCATTTTCTAACTCTGCTATCTTCACCGTTGCTCCAATCAATGGCTCTCCGGTGACAGCATCCTTCACTGTCCCACGCAGGGTTTCGGCTTGCACGCCTATTGCGCTGCAGATTGTCAAGGTGGCGGTAAGCATCCATAAAAACTTCTTTGTCATTCTCAGTTTGTTTTTATGTTATTATCAGTTTCATCCATTTTCATTATCAATAGTTCGCGGTCACCCACTCGATAATTCTGAGGAAGAAGGTAATGGCCGAAGCCTCGTGGTTGGTCGTGCCGAGGCTCTCTTTCGCTTCACCACTATAGTCACCGACAAACTCCTGTGTTTTGATACCATTTTTCTTGAGGAACTTACTCATGGCATAGAAGTTCTCCACGGGCACCACATCGTCTTTCGTGTCGTGGAAGAGCATCACGTCGAAGTCTTTGCGGGGTGTCCAGCCGCTGGTGAGTGCATCCTCAGTGAAGGCTTCCTTGAATCGGCGCGACAGGGAGCTGTTGGTATCGAGAACGGCCGCTGTGCAGAGATCACTTGTCTTTTTGGTCTTGATAAGCTCCTCGTCAAGGGCCTTACGCTTGTACTGCTTACTGAGGAACCACTCATCGAAGTTCTTAGCCACAGGATCCTTCAGATAGTCGTGGATGCCGTAACCCAGACGGAAGAAGTGGTTGTAGGCCCAGAGCACGTTACAGACGGTGCTGGGCATCTCGGTATCGCCTTTGGCAATAGCATCATACATCGAGTTGATGTCGTAGGGACCGTCACCGGCGAAGGCTCGTTTCACCTTGATTTCTGGATGACGTTCTGAGATCTCGCGCAACACACTCATCGTGGTCTGCCCACCCTCCGAATAGCCTGCAATGACAAAGTCTTTGCCTTTCTTCACTTTCAGGTCTTCTATCATCCGCTTGGCAGCAAGGTAGGCATCGAGCGAAGCACGTCCGTTGGCCCGTGAGATACAGTAGGCCTGCGGCTCTTTTTCTGTGATGCCGAAGCCATAGTAGTCGGGTGCTACGACGATGAAGTTGGTGAAGGCAGCCCCCGTTGGGAACTCGACGGCTCCACGCGAAGGTGCCTGTGTGGTGGCGTAGATCGTGAAGTGGTTGTAGAGCAGAATGCCGTTGTAGGGCTGACCTTTCTCTATCAGCGTTTTATCGACCGTGATGGTTCCGCTGAGTGTGCAGGGATTGCCAAAGGGATCAACCGAAGGGTAGTTAAACACGTAGTTCATATAGTCGGGGAAGATCTCCACTGGGATGCTGTCGGTGATGCAAGCCGGAGGAAGGGTTGACTTCGCCATCCAGTCCTGAATCAGACCGTTATTACCGCTTACAGTCTTGACAAGCGAACCTTGATGGGATGCATTGCTGTAGGCGATTTGGCCATGCGCACAATTCATGTTTACCTGACCGATATCGACATAGTTGCCGAGGTTCCCTTCACTACGTGTACGGGCCGAACTGATAGACGTGCCTGTATTCGGGGCAGTCAGGATGATTTTCCCTTCGGCTGTCACCTGCCATGTGAACGGCGCATTTTTCGGACCGCCGTAAATCTTGAGCGGCTCGTTGAATTCGTCATCAAACACCGCCAGCGCAATGTAGCCCGTGTGATCGGCTTTGGCCTCCACGGCGATCATGGCGCGGTTGAAGGGCTTGCCTTCCTCGGTCACATCCTCGTAGGCGAATTCCTCGTACCACAGGCCGACGAGACTATCTTCCAACTCCTGCAGGCTGGGGTTGGCGGGGGTATCGTCGTTCGATGTACACGCTGTAAACACACTTGGGCCGCAAATCAAGGTGACGGCAAGCACCCATTGGATCATCTTTTTCATGTTCATTGTCTTCTTGTTACTCTATTTTTCCCAATAATATAATGGCCGACATGCCAGGCATGAGGTGAGGATGCGGCTCGAGCGCAGCTTCCAAGTGTATCACACCGTTCTTTTCCACCACAGGACTGATGGCGGTGATAGTCGCATGATGGCGGTCGTCGGGATAGGATACCGGAGCGAAGGTGATAACGGTGCCTTTTTCGAATCGCTGCAGTTCGTTCTCAAGTATATCGAAGCAGACCTTCAGATGGTCGGTATCTACAATACGAAACAGCGTCTCGCCAGGTACGGCAGCCCCATAGAGCACAGCATTGAGCTGGGTCACCACGCCTGAGATGGGAGCCTGGATGGTACAGTAACTCAACTCATGTTCCAACTGACGGAGGGCGGACTTAGCCGTGTTATAGCCACTGTTGATACGCGCCATCTCACGGATGTTCTCAGGTGCCTGATCGAAGGCACCGCGTTTATAGCCTTGTCCCATTAGGATGTTCTGATACTGATATTCGGCGCGCTCCAGTTCTGCACGGCCTTTCACGATTTTATCTTCTGTGGCAGTTCTGTCGAGCCGAGCTACAACCTGACCTTTCTGTACGCGTTGTCCCATCTCCACGCCCAACATGACAATCTGTGCGTTGATGCGGCTGGTGACAGCCACCTCTGAGACTGACTCAATAGTGCCCTTGCTGAAAAAATCGACAGGGATGGCATCTTTTTGAAGATATACTGAGTCGGCTGATTGTTCAGTAGCTGTGACAGCTTTATCACTACCTACATTTTCATTCTTCTGTCCACTATGGCAGGCCGTCAGTGACAGCCCTAGTGCCATCAATATTGCAGTATTAAAAATAGCTCTTTTCATATTCCACTTTTCATTATTCTGTTCCAGTTAGTGTCTGTAAATGATAATAAGTAGTCCAATACTTTTCGAGCGCCGAGAGATACTGGTTGTAGGCCTCGTCACGACGGTTCTGTGCCAACGTGTAAGTATTGATGTCGCAGAGGCCATTGGCATAATTCTCTGCATTCAGCTCAAACACATCGTCAGCCATGGCGACAGCCTGAGTGGTCTGCTCTAACAACTGACGATAGATATTGATATTGTGCAGCGTTGTAGCAACATCTTCACTCAACTTACGTTCTGCTTCATCAAGTGCACTCTCCTCGCGCTTCACCCATGCCTGGGTGGCAGCATGACGGTTCTTGGCAGCACCATGGTCCATGAGCGGCACACTGAGCGTAACAGCCCCAAGGGCGTAGAGCCGCTGATCGCGATAGGCACGGCCAAGGACAGGATTCACCTGCTGCATACCCACATTGACATCGAGCGCCACATTGACACCTTTTTCCTTCTGGGCCTTCTGCTCCTGATGGCGCGCCTCAGTCACCTCTGCAACCTGATGCTGATAGACGGGATTATTAGCCAAAGCTAAGTCGATGGCATCGGCAACCGTCAATGAGATCGACTTAGGCTCTTGCGGAAATTGCAGGTTAATGGATGCCAGAGTGTTGTTATCGAGTCTCAGGTAGGATGCCAGTCGTGTACGGGCCTCCTCTTCTGCCGTGCGGGCCATAGCCAGGGCATTGGCTGCATTGATACGCTGCAATTCCAGTGATCGCAGTTCGGCCATCGTCACCATGAGAATGCTGGCCTTTTCACGAGCAATCGCATAAAGCGTATCGGTTGTCTGCAAGTTACGCCGGAACATCTCGGCCTGACTCTGTGCACAGACTAATCGGAAGAAGCGTCGTGTCACCTCCTCGGCGATGCCATTCATATCATACTGGTGCTGCTGACGGGCAGCCTTTATCCGCTGGTCTTCAACAGCTTTCTCCCAGCGATAGGGATTATAGCCCAAGAGCGACTGCCGGTAGCCCACCAAGAAGGGAGCCGCCATGAATTGCCTGGCCTCTGTTGCATTTGAACCGAAATATTCTGTCCAGATAGCCTGTGTGCCGACATAGGCCTCACCACCCCAGTTGAGCATCTTCTGCGAGAGCGTGAGACTGGCAGCGGCCGACAGGTTGTCGTAGTTGCGCAGATAGACATAGTCGCGCGTCAGGTCGCTGACAAGTCTGTAATAGTTCGGAGCCACCCTCAGGTTAAGTTGAGGTTTGCGCAACGCCATAAATGCATCGTAATGCAAGGCGTAGGAGTCGAATTCGTGACGACTCTGGAAAGCCATGATTGTACTGTCCTGGGCGTGACGGATAGCCTGTTCAAGGCTAAGCGTTCCCTGTCCCCAACTGTTTAGGGGGAGCATGCTGAGTAATGTCAAGCCCATCAGGAGCCGTATATTGATTCTATTCTTCATATCCTTCTAGTTATTTGCATCCGGGAAATAGCCACGCGCCTTGAGTTCCTCATAAGTGCCCTCGGCTGCTACGCGGCCCTCTTTCAATACAATGATGCGGTTGCAATACTGGATGGTGCTCAGTCGGTGGGCAATGACGACGCGCGTACATTTCAGTTTGGCCAGATTCTCAATGACGATGTGCTGGCTGATATTGTCGAGTGCCGACGTCGCCTCGTCGAGGAAGAGCACTTTGGGTTTTCTGACCAACGCACGTGCAATCAGTATGCGCTGACGCTGTCCGCCCGACACACCTTTTCCATCGGTAGTAATAGGTGTGTCCATGCCTAAGGGGAACTGGCGGATATCATTGTCGAGTGCAGCCATGCGTGCGGCCTCCCAGGCATCATCGTCGGTCAACAGAGGATTGTTGAAGATGATGTTGTCGCGGATGGTGCCCTCAACGAGCTGACCGTCCTGCATGCAGATGCCTATACAGTATTGCCTCAAGCTGCGCAGGTTGATGTCACTCAGGTCGTACTGGTCATAGAATACGGCCCCTGACTGCGGGTGCTCCAATCCCAACATCAGTCGCATCAGCGTGCTCTTGCCGCAACCCGAGCCTCCAACAAGGGCCACGTAGTCACCGCTGTTAATGGTCAGATTCAACCCGTCGAAGATCAGTGGCATGTCATCGGCATAGCGGAACTTCAGACCGCGTATTTCTATTCTACCCGTAATGTTCTTGACCACATTGGCATTCATTTTTGCCTCAGTCTTTGCAGCAAGTATGGGACGGCAGAGCCGTATTTCCGGTAGAAGGCGTGACACCATTTTCGTGATGCCTTGCAATTGGGACACGGCCTTGCAGACGATTCCTAAGACGGCACAATAGGCGATATAGTCTGAGAGTGCCAGACCGTAGTACCAGGCAGCCAGCATCGTCACAATCATAGGCAGGAGCTTAAGACAATAGCTGACACCGGTTATGTAAAAACTGGCCAAAGGTTGGCGGCTGCTATACACCTCTGAAGGAGCGTAGGCCTTAGCCCATTGATGGAAGGCCCGGAACTCAGCTCCAGTGGTCTTGATTTTTTGGATACCTGTAAACAAGGCAAACAGTGTGCCTACAAGGTGTGAGCTGCTGGAATTCACGCTTAGCTGCACTTTCTCTGTATAGTAGTACTCCAGTATGATGGCCACAAATTGTATCATAATGACTATGATGCCGGTGGTGAGTAGCGGGCCGCCATAGATGAAGAACTGTACGAACATGATGGCAGAGAATAGGAAGGTTAAGAGCGTTGACAGGAAGTTGGCCGTCAGGTTGGAACTGACACGCGCCAATGATAGCAGGCGGTTGGAGAGGTCGCCTGGTGTGTATCCTTTGGCAAACGTGGCAGGAAGTTGCAACAGGTGCGACATGATGGCCGTCTGCAGCGTATATTCCACCTTGTCCTTGATACGTACCACCACCAGGTTGCGGGCTATCTGCACCATCGTCAGTCCGGCGGCAGCACTGAAGAGCAGTGTGGCGATGGGAATAAGCTGACTGGCATCACCCGAAGGAATGACCTCCGAAAAGATCAACTTGCACACATAGGGCGTTAACATCGTCAGCAGTGTAACACCTACGCAAGCCATCAGGCAGTATAACAAATCATATATACAGAGGCAACTTACAGCATAGCGTATGATTGCCCCTGGCTTAGGCCATTCCCCGCTTGACGGGGGATTCAAATCAGTAAAAGGCAGGCAGGCTATCATAGCCTCTTGTTTCAGCAAGTCTGGACTTTTGCTTGCCTTCATGAGTTTGCCTGTCTTCGGGTGGGTGAAAGTATAGTCTGTGAAGCCAGGCTTGAGTATAACGGGGGTATTATCGTCGGCCATGAATCCCATCATATAGCCTGTACAGCGCGACCACCAACGGTCGGTCAGCGTGATGTAGCGGAAGAAAATGTTGTAGCGGTCTAACAACGTCTCTATCTGCCCGATGTCCGTTGGCAATTCTATGGCCGACTCCATCTGCTTCCATAGCTTACGGTCTATGATGGAGCGGAGGATGTCTTGAGCCTGTCTCATCGCCTTGCGGTCGCCGTCCATGCGCCGCGCTAACTGTTGAAGGAATATATTCATCTTCATGGTGTCACGCGTATTTTAAAAGATTACGATACAGACCGTCCATCTGGCTCAGTTCGTCGTGTGTACCATGCTGAGTGATACGTCCATGTTCTACCACATAAATCTGGTCGCACTGGGCAATGGTCTCCAGTCGATGGGCAATCATGATCATCGTCAAACCCATGCTATTGAGATTCTCCATAACCTTCGTTTCTGCCTGAGGGTCCAGAGCCGACGTTCCCTCGTCCATCAGCAGGATGGTGGGTTCCTTGGCCAGTGCAGTGGCTAACTCCATGCGCTGTCGCTGTCCGCCGCTGAAGTTCTTGCCGCGCTCAGTGACGATTCCCTGATAGGAACCAGGGCGCTCCATGATCTCTTGGTGTATCTGCGCATCATTGCAGGCCAGCACCATGGTGAAGTCTTCTATCGAATTATCCCACATCTTGATATTGTCTGCAATAGTGCCTTCAAAGAGGGTTACGTCTTGGTTAACCACCGAGACAGAGTTCACGAATGTCATGCGGTCAATGGCCTTGCGGGGCTTGCCGTCGAACAGCACCTCACCCTCCCAGGGCTCATACAATCCTGACACCAGACTCAGTACCGTGCTCTTGCCGCAACCCGAGGGGCCCACCAGGGCTATGTGCTCACCAGCCTTGATCTTCAGCGAGAAGTGTTCGAGGATAGGCGGCAGGTTGCGGTCGTAGCCAAAGGTGACGTCGCGCAGTTCTATCTCGCCTACCAGTTTGGCCACGTCGGGCAGTTCGTTATCGGCCGGCAATCTCAGTTCAGCGCATTCCTCTTTACAGTCGGTTACCTCTTTGATGCGCTGGATAGACGAGTTGACCCTCAAAATGGTCTGCACACTGGCAATAGTCCTGATGATGGGATAGATGGTCTCGTTGATGAGTCCCTGGGAGGCCAGAATCATGCCAGGTGTCATCTCACCTTGCAAGATGAGCCAGGTGCCCATGCATAGAATGACACCATCGGTAATCTGCAATACAAACTCCGGTAAGGCACTCAGATAGATGTTGTGGGTAATGGTGGTCACACGGGCATTCAGAGATTGTGCATAGGTTTTCTCCCACTGCGCAAAGAAGTAGCGCTCGCCGCCCAAGGCCTTAATCGTTTCCAGATTACTCATTCCCGTCATCGTGACGTTCTGCAGCCGTGTTTCCGTCACCTCTAAGTTCATGGCTATCCTCTTCTGCTTGTTGGCAGTGCTGCGCATCACGTAAACCAGCAACAGGATGGAGAAGATTTCCAGTAGGCCCAGTTTCCAGTTGAAAAGCATGACAATATAACAGCAGATAACGGGTAGAATAAGTATGCTTACGGCCGGCAGGGCGTAATCCATCTGTCTGGTGGTCTTTGAGATGGTGGTATAGCGGGCCGCCAGTTCACCTGGTGTAAACTGGGTGAGCCGAGTCATCGGCAGTCTAAGTACTGTCCAAAGGAAATCCGACGAAGTGGTGATGTTGATCCTTGCCTGGCTCTTCCTGCGAACGATAGAGAACCCGATCCATATCAAGAGTTCAACCACGAAGAGGAGGATATAAATCACTATGAGCGGGGTAAACCATTCCGGGTTCTTCTGTGTGATGATATTATCGGTATATACCTGCTGGAATAGTGGCGGGAATATGCATATAATGGAATCAATGGCTATGAGAACAATGCCGTTGAAGGCAAACAGCATATTGCCCTTCAGGAAATACCTGAAAGCCGACATTATCGACAATTTAGGTTTCTTACCTTGTGTTTGCCCTGTACTCATTCAAACTTCAGCTTTAGGTTACGAATGTGTGTGCGAGATGTCTCGAAGAGATACTGGAACATACTGCAGCGGCGTGTCTCGGTCAGTACAGAGCAGTAGGTGCCGAAGTCCATGCTCACATTGTCTGGCTGACCGAACGACCAGTCATAGCTCGTGGGGTCGTTAGGGTCTCGCTGGAGATCGATAAGCACCTCATAGACCACATTGTCCTGCTCCATCAACTGCTTGGCCAAAATGTCAGATTTCAGTATTTGGCGCACCTTGGCGGCATCTGCAGGATAACGTACCACCTGAATGACGCGCCCACTTACATAGCCTATCTCATCACGCTTCTGGTCGGCAGGCCACACCTGGGCCTCCATGCCTACGCGCAGGTTACGCTGCGCTTCGTTGCTGGCATAGGCCAGGAGCACGGAGCGCTGCGGTGTGCCATAGTAATCATTGCTAACCACACTGACAATTGGGTCGAAAGCCTCGAATGGCTCACTGTCGGCCTTTGTACTGATGACAAGACCGTTCACCGTACTCGTCAGGAAACTGTGACTGTCGCCGATCGATACCAAGGCCACTGTCTGCCCCACTCTCACGCTGTCGCCATTGCGTACCATGATGGAGCGCACGATGCCCTTGTTAGGAAGTGTTATATCGGTAGTACCCTGTGAGGGAAACACTACGCCCGAATAATAGGCTTTGTCGCTCACTGTGCCGAACACGCCCCACACAACGAATGCAACCAGTAGCAACGTTGCAGCCAAAGCCAGCAGATAGGTGGGAACATAAGTCACGCGCAGATGGTCATGAATCTGTTCCGGTGATTGTAGATTATCAACATTTTCCATATCTTCATTTATAGTCCGTTTATTCAATCCTGGTTAGTGTACCAATCGGACACAATCTCCGTAGTACAGGTCGCCATCGCTGTGAGGATGGAGCCTCTTTGAGTTGCCTGAGATGCCACCCGCTACGGTCCCGTGCTGTGTAGCTAACCAGTAGTCGATGGCTTTCCCTACAAGAAACACATTCGCACCTTCACGATAGCCAGCTGCAGGCAAGAATACCGCACCGGCAGACTCCATCTCCTTCCATTCGTCTATGGTGTAGGTGTTATGAGAATAATTGTCAGCGTTTTCATTGAAATAATATGTGCCATTCCATTCGAGTCCTTTCGTAGTACTGGGCGTATAAGAAAGACCAGCAGGCATCGTCCAGTCGTCAGGCAGAAGGATCACGCCGTTCACACCGTCCACAGAACCTAAGCCAAAGAGCTTGGCAGCATTTGTCCTGTCGTGAAACAGATAGACATTTTCCTCGCTTGTCAGCGTACGCCATGTGAATCCTGTGCTGTTCTGGATAACATTGTCGCCCCATTCACTATAGACGATGTAGTCCCCATTCACTGTGGTGGCAAGTGTGGGATTGATACCTGTGCCCCAGCCAAAGAGGTCGATCCAGCCGTCGTAGTCACTGCCAATGGCCGTATTGTCGCTCTTCACGCCGTTTTCATACACGTTGCCAGTCGCGGCATCACCCACGATGTCATATTGGTGTTCGGCAAATCGCCATGTATGTGATGAAGCCTGATACTGCAGATTGCCTTGAGAGAACTGCACTTGAAGTCCCTCGGCATTGACAGTGAAGCGGCCAGGCAACACACCTTTCTCCCATACACCGGGACTGGGCTCTGGTTGGGGAGCCAGATTGTCATCCTTAAAGCAGCTCGTCATTCCCAACAGGAGCGCTATGGCTGCAACGGTCAAAATTCTTTTCATGTTTAGTCTTCTATTACTTTCATATTCTTACTATCCCAGAGGAACTTGTCGGTAATCTTCAGTTCTGGAATGACAGGCAGACAAAGGAATGCCATCGTGATGAAGGGTGCCTTCATCGTGCATCCGGTCTGGGCAGCCATGTCGCAGAGCAACCGGCAGCGGTAAGCCACCTCATGGCCGTCGAGCGGTGACATCAGCCCTGCAATGGGCAGGGCCATCTCGATGATCTCCTCATCGGTTATGACCACCTGCCCACCCTGCATCTCTATGACACGGTTAACGGCATGGACAATAAACTCGTCGGAGGAGCCGATGGCCACGATGTTGTGACTGTCATGAGCCACCGACGAGGCAATGGCTCCCTGACGGATGCCAAAGCCGCGCACCAGCCCGACAACGGGACGGGCCATCTGGGCATAGCGGTTATAGACCACCACCTTCTGCACCTCGTGCCACGGGTAGTGAGAGTCCTTCATAGGGTCGCCCGTCACCTCCACCACGTCGTGGCCGGTATAAAGGCTCCTGTCTGTGGCAAGGATGATGTGCTTGGTGTCGCCGCGATGGATGTCAAGCTTGATGTCGTCAGCCGTGATGGGAGTGGCGCAGAAACGGTTAGGATAACAACTGAGGTCCGCGATCGTCTGCCGCCGCGCGCGGATGCTTCCGAATGACAGGTTGTAACTATATACCTCAACACCACGGATGATGGTGTTCTGCACCCCCAAGAAAGGACCAACATTGTTGACGATGAGGAATGTGGCCGGGTCGCCCTCTTGCAGCAGTCCCCAGTTCACGCCGTAGTGACGCTGCGGGTTGCAGCAGGCCACCTGAAGGACGTTCCAAAAGTCGTGGTCTTCGATAAGTGCTCGCTTCACGATGGAAAGGATGTGACCACGCACAAGGTCGTCGGCGTGGCAGTCATCGGTACATAGCATCACCTGGTCGGGATATTCGTCAATGAGCGGGTGCAGGTGAGCATAGTCCTTGGCGGAACTGCCCTCACGGATGATGACCTTCATGCCGGCACGGATGCATTCGCGCCCCTCGTCGAGCGTTGTACATTCATGGTCGGTAGATACGCCTGCCTGAGCATAGCGCTGCCGCTCTTCTGGGGTAAGGCCTGGGGCATGGCCGTCGATGGGCTTGCCTGCCGCGCGGGCAGCGGCTATCTTGGCCATCACCTCGCTATCGCCCTGTAGCACACCTGTGAAGTTCATCATCTCTCCCAAGAAGCCAATGTCATCGCGCTGCATCAGGGCTGCTATCTTCTGACTGTCGATGGTTGCGCCGCTGGTCTCCACATTGCCGCCTAACGCCGGTACGCAACTGGGGGCGCCGAACAGGAAGTTGAACTGCGCCTGACTGGCCGAGTGGATCATCACGTCCACCCCTTCCACGCCCAGCACGTTGGCTATCTCATGCGGATCGGCGATGACCCCGATAGTGCCGTGCTCCGCCGCCACACGGGCAAACTCCACAGGCATCATCATACTGCTCTCGATGTGTACATGGCTATCGATAAAACCTGGCATCAGATAGGGCCATTGCCTCCCATCCTCTGGCAGTTCACAACGATTCACCTGAGTAATGCGCCCATTATCCACCACTAGCTCGCCATCGAAAATCTCGCGGCGAACCACATCAACGATATGTCCTTGATATGTCATCATCGTCCGATTGTTTTAAGTTATTGTGCAAAGATAAGAAAAAACTTCAAATTACAAAGCCCCGAATGCTTAAGCATTCAAGTTTTGCAGTTTTTAAAACTTTTTTTGTTGATTTTGAAACTCGCACCAGATTAGCGGATGTCAAATAACGCAAATTAAACATCAATTAACGGAAATTCAACATCGTCGGAGGGGGGGGGTCCTTCACTAAAAAAAACGCCCCTCGCTCATCAGTGACGGCGGGGGGCGTTCTTTCATTTCGGCTGCAGGTCGGCATCATTGTATTTCCCTTTCCGTCACGAAACAGGCCACGAGGCCGTAGGTGATGGTGGGGCGTATCCAGATTTCAGTGAGCATATAGGTGGTGTATTCATCGGTGGGCTCTAAGTAGATGTCCAAATTGTAGAGCGCAGCAATGACTATGTCGATGATGCAGATGGCCCACAGGTTGTGCTTGGTGTAGGTTTGCCAGTTCTTGCGCGCATAGAAATAGGTAAGCGTACAGAGCAGCAGCACCGCGAGCACGAGACATGCCAGATGGATCACATAGAAAGCAAGGGGTGGCGCAAAGAGGATGTCGCGCAACAGCACAGTGATGCCCACCAAGACAGAACACCAGTAGTTGAAATGGTGACTGTCAAGCCGGTTGAAGAAGTACATCCATATCATCACCAGACAGGCGATGTAGAACAGGTTAAGCACCAGTTCGGGCAATGCCTCGGGCAGTCCGAAATAAAACACGCCATAGAGCATCACGCCCACCGACAGCATTCCCGCCACGGCAGTGATGCCAATGTCAAAGATCTTTCCTTTTGTTTTGAATCTTGTCTGCATAAGTAATTAGTAAAATTGTTGTTTTATACGAAGATAACGAGTCACTTAACGACTAATGATGCGCTTATTTGTCAACAGTATCACACCCAGCGTTATGCATTCTGTAACAGGAACGGCGAGCCACATGCCTTGTGGGAAAATGAATTTAGGCATCAGGATAAATGCCGGTACAAGGAAAATCAAACCTCGGAACAGCATACTTAACGTAGCCCTAGTGTTCTGCCCGGTGGCTTGATAATATCCGATAATGGCAACATTCAATGCAAAAAATATGGCAGAATAAGCGAACAACGGGAGTCCACCTAAAGCAATCTCATAGGCATTGGTGCCTGCTTGCAGGAAAAGGCCGACAAGTGGTTTGGTACACAAGGTGAGAAACGTTGTTGTCAACACGCCACAGATGGTAGCGTAACTGAGGCTAACCCTGAAGGCTCTTTGCACACGGTAGCGATTGCCTGCACCATAGTTGAAACTGATGATAGGCTGGGCAGACTGTACCACCGAATTGTTGACCATGAACACGATAGGATAAAGATAGCAGGCCACACTGAAGGCAGCTACACCATCTTCGCCCAACTCTTGTATAAAGACGTAGTTGCCGGCAAGCAACATCATGGACATCGCCAGTTCTCCCAGCATAGAGGAAAAACCGCTACGAACCATATAGGCGACATTGCGTGCTGTCAGATAAAAGCTAGTAAGACTGAGTTTTAGTTGGCAGATCTTGATGGTCTGTGCGCGGAAGAACATATACCAGGCAACCATTCCTGCGGCAACGGCGCAACTAATCGATGATGCGATAGCGCTACCGGCAATACCCAACTGCATCGGAAATACAAACAGCCAATCCAGGAAGATGTTCAGTAAGCCGGGAAGGATTTCTGTTGAGGCAGCAAACTTGGGTGATCCGTCAAGTCTGATGACGAAGGTGCCGATTATCTGGATGACGATGCAAATACAGCCGGGAAGAATAGGGAGAAGATAATCCTGACATAATGGCAATAGCGCATCACTGCATCCCAAAAGTCGCAAGAAAGGTATGCGAAGGAAGTAAACAGCTATAGCAATAATCACCATCAACAGCGTAGCCACCTCAAAGGCCTGGGTGATGTTGATATTGGCGGCTTTGTTGTTGTTTTGTGACAAATGGATACTTGCCACGACTGACACGCCCGCACCGAACATCAGCGCAATGCCAGTCGTGATCAAAAACAGCGGCGAGACAATATTAATAGCAGCCAACGCATTGCTTCCCACTCCCTGTCCAACGAAAATACCGTCTGCAACCGTAAAGAGCGATGCAAACACCATTGACAACAACGTCGGATAGAAAATGCTGTTGAACAGTGGATCAATTTTCGACTTCCCAAAGTCTATTCTATCGTCCTCTGTCATATTATGTTATTATAGACAATAATACTTGGTCAGGAAATACATTCTGTCCCAATCAAGAATCTTTCTCTCTGATTCCTTCTCCGGATGGATATCGAACTCGTCGAAAAACATCAGCTGCTTGTTCTCCAGGTCGTAGAGCGGCCACTCTTTAGCTTTGCCGTCTGGAGACAGATCAGCACTGAGCGACGGATTGCCGGTCTTGGCGAACTGTACCCACATCTTGCGCATGGTCTTTGAGAACGTTGCATCGAATTGCCTTCCCGTGAGGAAAGTCTCCTCCGGATGGTTGAATACCGTCGAAAGTTCAACCGCATGTCCGCTTCTCATCAAAGGTACAGAGGATTCAACCGTGAAGAAATAGGTGTAGGATTTACCACCGGCCATGGTCTGATTCTCCGACATTCTGATGAGCGGCGCAATGAACACGAGTTGGTCGAACAAGCGGCTGGTATTTTCGTAGCTTTCTCCATGGATATCATTGCAGAATCTCTCCACCAGCGCCTTCTCATCCTCGGTCAGTTGGGCCAACTTCTTTGCCTTGCGGGCTTCTCCAAACGCATTCCAACCCTCCACGCCAAATCCGAATACAAAGTAATTCATCTCGTCCTTGGTGCAACCCTGCATAATATCCAGATCTTTTGCCGCACCATTGGCATAAGCCTCATACGGGTCCAGAGGCAGGATTCTTCCGTCCCTTTCTGCCCATACGCGTAGTGAAAGGGCATCACTTGCTGTTAATATCAACTTCTCGATATCTACCTTCTGCAGGTCAGCAACGGTCTTGCAGCCCAATTGAGCCATCACCTCATTAGTACAAGCGATGGCTTCGTCAGTAGATCTCGTAAAGACTGGGGCACCGCTTTGTGCAATGACGCGCTTAAAATATTGATGGGAATCTTTCATAAGCGGGAGCAGACTCACGCTTCCGCCACCTGCTGACTGGCCGAAAATCGTCACATTCTCGGGATCGCCACCAAAGGCAGCGATGTTCTCATGAACCCACTTCAAGCCCATCAACTGGTCCAGAAGTCCCAGGTTCTGCGCATCGGGGTAGTCTGCACCATCCGTTAGATGAGACAGATGGAAGAAGCCAAATACGCCGAGCCGGTACTCGATACTGACAAGGATGATATCAGGATTCTCCTGGACGAACTTGCTGCCCTCCTCACGCGGTTCGGCTGTTCCGCCGATTTCAAAAGCGCCGCCGTGTATCCACACCATGACCGGTTTATTCATGACTCCGTCATCGGCTTGCCATACATTCAGATACAAGCAATCTTCGCCCTGAGGATAAAGGCCCCCTATTTGGGAGGGACTCCCATCCTGGCGGGGAGCTTTTCCATTGTAAAACGCCTCATAAACGCCATCATCAGGAACAACGTCCACCGGTGCTTTCCAACGCAGTTCTCCGACAGGCTGCTGACCGACAAAGGGAATGCCCTTGTGGGCGATGACGTTCCCCGTCCGCTTGCCAACGAAGGTTCCGTTGATACACTTGACGGCCAACGCTTTGTCGTAATTCTTGCCTTGCAAGCGACCAGAGGTCGAGCGGCCATCGGTGATTTTCTTGTTCTCGCCGTACAGGGCCAACATTTTCTCTTTCGCTTCAATCATAGGATCTGTTTGGGAATGGGTTATAAATTTAGACGACGCTTTCGTCATGAGCACTCATGTTCTTGATAAACAGATTGACAAGATGCTTCGTGATGAAGGTATGCCTGACGGCATGTCGAACCTTCTCTGCAAATGAGTTCGTGTCGCCGGATGGCGTAGCCGTCTCTGCTTCTGCGACACGCTGCTCACGCTGGTCAATCTTAGAACGTAAGCCCGCTGGAGCATGATTGTAAAGGAACGTATAGCAGGGCAGCGCAGCTTTCATAATATATGGAGTGAGGAAGGTCGTCACCACACTGGATGCCACGATGATAGGATAGATGGCTGGATGAAGGACGCCCAAGCTGGTACCCAGTGAAGCGATGATGAACGAGAACTCGCCGATTTGCACAAACGAGAAACTGGTCAGCATCGAGTCGCGCATGGTCTGACCACCCCACCAGCAACCCAAGGTGGCGAAAAGAATCATACCGACGATGACCACCAGACTAACCCAGAGGATGCTATACCAATATTCCACCAATGAAGACGGGTTAATCAGCATGCCCACGGAGATGAAGAAGATGGCAGCAAAGACATTCTTCAGCGGTGTCATCAGTTTTTCGATACGATGCGACTCCGCAGTCTCGGCGAGGATAGAACCCATCACAAAAGCACCGAGGGCACTGCTGAACCCGGCTTCCTCTGCCGTCAGCACCATACCCAAGCACAGACCCAGGGAGAGGATGATCAGCGTCTCGTCATTCAAATGTTTTTTTAATTTGCGTATCAGCGTCGGGATAATCAGGATGCCGCAGATGAACCATGCCGCAAGCGTGATAGCCAGATCGACGACCTTGCCAGCCAGTTCGGCGCCCTCGAACTGATGACGGATGGCGATACTGGAGAGCAACACCATCAGCACTACTGCCACGACATCCTCCACGATGAGGATACTTGTCGCTCCCTTCACGAAACGCTCCTTTTTCATGCCCGCCTCGTCAATGACCTTCATCACGATAGTGGTGCTCGACATACAAAGCATACCCGCCAGGAAAAGGGAGTTGACCATATCCAGTTTAGCATCCTGCCCCACCCAGTAACCCAACGCCATCATGCCCAAGATGATGGTCAATGCACCAACAGCTGCCACTTTGCCGCTACTGATAAGGTTCTTCAGGCGGAACTCCAGACCGATGCAGAACAACACGAACAGCACGCCGATGTCGCCCCATGACTTCACGTTATCCGCATTTACAAGGGTCTCGCCAAACAGATGCGGGCCTACCAGGACACCAGCAACGATATAGCCCAGCACCACCGGCTGCTTTAGAAACTTAAAGACGATACTGACCACCGCGGCCGTAATCATCAAAATGTATAAATCTTGTACCATTTGTGAAATTTACTTGAACATCTCTTTAACGGCCTCGTCGCGCAGGTTCTTGAAGCGGATGGTCTGAGGGCTGTCGTTCAATATGACATTGTAGGAGTGAAGCACACCGGGCTCCACAAACGAATCCACTTGTACGCCAGCCAGCTTTAACTGATCTACGAAGGCCAGATCCTCATGAACAAAGAGGTCGAGGGTGCCGACGATGAGGAAGGAAGTTGGGAACCCTTTGAGCTGCTCTGGTGTGGCCACCGCCGGGGAGTAATAAATCATCTCGTCGGCAGGAATATCCTGTCCATGCTGCAGAAGGGCCCAGCCAATGACATTCTCTTCTTTATGCCATACGAACTCGCCTGTCATATCGTCCGGGTGGAGGTCTTCGGGACCACCGGTGCGATAGTCGAGCATCGGATAAATAAGCACCGCACCCTTTACAGGCACGTTGCCCTTGTCCTTGTTCCACAGCGCCATACGGGTGGTTAATCCGCCGCCAGCACTCTCGCCCATGATGACGATATTGTCACCGTCCACATGCAACTCGTCACCATGTTCATGGACATAGGCCAAACCCGCATAAACCTCATCCAGCTCTATGTGATAAGTGTATGACGGGTCGGTAGTCAACGTATATTCTGGAGAGAACACCGTGGCCTTGAGCCTGTTGGCCATCTCGCGGAAGTCGTTGCCGTACATCGTAGCGTTGCCTGTCAGGTAGCCGCCTCCATGACAATAGTACACGACGGGCGTCTTCTCGTCCTGACCGACACCATCGGGACGATAGAAATAGATCGTCAGTTTCTGTCCTGACTTGGGGCTGTCGATGGTGAAGTTCTCGCCCTGATCCTGAACGATACTCCCAAACTTAGCCTCCAAATCCGGGTCAAGGAGGGCTTCCTTGTATTCATCTGCTATGAGATTGTAACTTTTTGGAAGTTCTGGACTTGGTTCAGGATTGTCCTCTTTATCACTGCATGAAGTGAATACCATCGTCATGCTGCATATAAGGATGGCAGCGAGCACCCATATTTTAATTGTTCTCATGTTAACTCACTTATATGTTTGACCTCTGCTTACGCTTTATAGACCTCTTCGCCATCAACGATGGTGGCAACGAGGTTGGCCTGTGCGACCTTCTCGATGTCGTCGTGCAGGAAGTCGCAGTCGTACACAGTCATGTTAGCGATCTTACCGAACTCGATGGAGCCCAGACGATGCTCCTGGTGCCATGCATGCGCCACGTTGATGGTCAAGGCACGCAGTGACTGTTCGCGGGTGATGGCCTCCTTGACATTGTGACTGGTATCCACACCGTCGAACATACCCTTTGGAAGAGAGCGGGTTTCCGCCATGTAAATACTGAGTGGAATATTGAATGACGGAGAAACCGGGTAGTCCGAATGGAAGACCGGACATGCGCCTGCGTCAAAGAAGGACTTGATGGGATAAGACTGGCTGGCCAATTCCTCACCGACATACTTGACTTCAATGTCATAGAAGCCCGGAATCATCGCCGTCCAGAGTGGAGGCACGGCCGGAACAGAACCGGTTGCCGCCATACGACGGATATCCTCGTCGGTTACGAAGTGCAGGTGAGCCAGCACGTTACGCTGATCCATGTCGCCGGTAATCTTTTCCGCGTCCTCGATGCAGCCGAGCATAAAATGGGTTGCACCGCCGCCTTCGGAATGAACATGCACAGGCATGCCTTCTCTGTCTGCCGCTACAATAAGTTCCACCATCTTGTCATGGTTGTTGAAGCGTTCGTTGCCGTGATAGCCCGGCTGATCGGCATAATCCTGATTCTGCCAGCCCGTGTGCGCTTCGGTCACACCGTCCAAAAACGTCTTGACGCCGACAACATGAAAATATTCACCGCTGTACTTCGCACGATCCGCAGCGATGCGGGCCACCTCCGCCTTTGGATCTTCGGGATTGTCAGGGCACATCAGGTAGGCAAAAGTGCGCATCTTCAGCTTACCCTCCTGTTCCAACTCATAGAAAGCCCTGGTAGCGATGGTATTGGTGACCTCCACGCCGGCATCGGCCACAGCGGTGTAGCCGTTGGCGAGGGCTATATCCTGCCAAGCGAGCAGATAATCCTTAGCATTCTCAAGGGTAGTGGGCAGTTTGGGGTACACTTCGAATACAGGAGCCTCACAGATGTAACCGTCCGGTTCGCCGTTTTCGTCCACGTGCACCAGTTCATAGCCCATTTTCTTTGCGTAGGCTGCGTCGATGCCGGCCCACTCCAGCGCCTTGGTATTGAGCAGCATTGAATGTCCCCCGCCGGTTTGCATAAACAGCGGTTTGTCGGCGCAGATTTCGTCCAGATACGCCTTGGAAACGTATTCTTCATTTTCGACCCACCCAGATGCCAAGTAGAACTCGCGCTGTGGGTTCTTTTGAATAAACTCCTTGATAATCTCGCGGTATTTAGGATAATCTGTCAAGCCGACCTGCGCAAGGTTCGCCTGCCCGATGGCGCGGTCACCGGCCAGATAGCTGTGGCAATGGGACTCCATGAAGCCAGGATATACGTAGTTTTCACCATAATCCAATACCTGCGCATCCGCGCCTGCCAGTTTCTTGGCCTCTTCTGCACTGCCGATATAGGCAAATACGCCGTTCTTAACTAATGCTGCCTTGGCAAAGGGTCGCTTCTCATCCATCGTGATGATGTTGCCGAGAATAATCGATTGTTTCATTGTTACATTATTTTAGGAATAGACATATTTGTAGTTTTACGCGTACAAAGTTAGCAAAAATCCCTAAAAAAAAGAATCACGGCCTATATCCTAAGCCGTGATTTTGCAGATTTCGTTACTTATTTTGCAGATTTCGTAACTTTATCCAGGATCTCACCGACAGCCCCATCTTACGTTTAAAGGCATCGCTGAATGTGGTATAACTACGGAAACCACTTTCCAAAGCCAATTGCTGGACTGTAAAAGAACGCTGGGTGTCTAAAGCCTCGCGATAGAGACCGACGAAATGATTGATGCGCAAATCGTTGATATAGGCATTATAATTCATATCCAGACTGGAGAAATACTCGCTGAGATAGAATCGGTTGGTGCCAACGGCCTGGCTCAACTTCAGAAGGGTCAGGTCGTGCTGTAAGTAGAGTTGTGTTTCTATGCAATGCTGCTGTAGCAATAATTCGATGTTTTTTTCAGGCAAAGCAACCAAGGTCGAGCGGTTGCGAATGGGCAATGGAAGGTCGTTGAGGCTTAGGTCGCTTAACGTTTCTACCCGCCACAAGAGATAGCCGATAAGTACAATGCCTATCACCTGCATAGCGTATTGGGAAAGCGGGCCTTCGCTTACAAACGCATAGAAAACGATCAACAGCAGTATGAAAGCCAGTACTACAAAACTCTGCCACACCTCCTTATGCTCCAGGTCGGGATAATTGTCACGCAGCCAACGTCCGTATTGTCTCGTCGCGCGTACCATATATATAACTATGCATACACTCAACAGCAGCAGATAGACATATAACATCGGAATAAGTGCATAACTAAGGGTGGCTACGCTGAATACCCCTCCTACAACAAACGGTGCTATCATCAAAGCAATAGTCCACAGCGGTCGCTGGCGGTCTTGCAGCGTGTTGAGCATGACAATGATGGCCAAAGGAAAAACAGTCATGCTGTCAAGCAACCCGCCTACAAGGTCGGTCATCATAATATCCTCACTAGAGGTGAGAAAGAATATCGGCATATACCACAAGTGGCACAAAGCAGCGGCGGCAAAGTAGGCTGCAGTCCAGCGTCGCAGGCGTACTGGCGGTGTTATGTCAGGGGCGAAAGCATTACCCCGACGCAACAGCAAGTAACAACTAGACATTATAGCCATACCCGTCACTAAAGTATATAATATAATAAAGAGAGTATCTTCCCGAATCTGATCGTACATGAATAAATATTTACTTCGTGTGCAAAGGTATGAAAAAGCGATTAAGACACCAAATATATTGGAGTATTTTTGATCTGGAATTAGATTATTAATAAAAACCTTGCATAATCAAAAAGAATAGTGTATGACAATAGACGAGCCTAACAAGGGGACGAATCTTTTGTTATGTCTCACACGGTAAGAGGCACGGTGTGAGGTTCGTTCATTTTCGTTTTATTATGATTGATTATATGATTACAGTTCTTATTTTAATAGCCATACACCAGACTGTACTTTTCATGAAGCTGTCGAAGACTACCGTCAGTCTTCATTTTAGCAATGACGGCGTTGACAAGAGTGAGAAGATCTTCCTGACCCTTGCGCATCAGCACACCAATCTCTCCGTGGGTGAAGGGCGCATTCAAGAGGGGTGCAGCAAGGCGTAGGTCATTCTGCACATACCACGGAGCCTCAGTGATTTCGGTAATCATCACATCAGCATTGCCCTCGGCCACCTGATTGGGTATTTCCTCATTCTTATCATAGACGATGATGGTGGCATGGGGCAGATTCTCATTCGCAAACTTTTCGTTAAGTCCTCCAGGATTAACCATCACACGCACTTCTGGCTTGTCGATGTCGGGCAGCGACTGGTAGCGGTCGGCATCGGCGGCACGGCAGAGGATGGTCTTGCCATTGGCCAAATAACCGTCACTCATCAGCATCGTCTCCTTTCGTGTGTCGGTAATGGTGATGCCACCGATGGCGAGGTCGAAAGTCTGTGGCTCAGCGTGTACATCGGCAGTCAACGTAGGCCACGAGGTTTGTACATATTCAATGCTGACACCGATACGCTCGGCTATCTTCTCTGCCATCTCGATGCCGAAGCCCCAATAGTTTCCGTCGGCCTCGCGGTAGGAGAGAGGCCGATAGTCTCCAGTAGTTCCCACCAGCAATGTGCCACGCTCTACAATCCGCCCAATGGTAGGTTGTTTCTCCAGCGTATTGTCATCGTTCGCCGTACAAGATGCAAACACCGCTGTGCCGCAAATGGTGAATATGGCGGCGAGCATCCATTTCAAATTCTTTTTCATTTTACCTTACAATAAATATGTTCCCTCATCTCACGATGGTTTTTGTTCGGCCTATAATGTTCACGCCACGCTGCAGGGAGTCGAGGCGCTGGCCTTGCAGGTTGTAGATGGCGGCAGACTTCGGATTGGCCTCAGTCTGACTGACGGTGCGGATGGCGGTCGGCATGTCCTCGATGGCTTCGTACTCGGCCATGACTTTGGCTATATGCTCGTCAAAGTCGGAGAGGCGGTAAAGACCGTCGGTGTTAGCGGTCAGCCCCTCGATGGTAATGGGAAGCACCATCGGTGGCACGTCAGTCGATAGCAGCGTGCGACCCTGCAACTGCTCAACGGACTGATAGACCAGGTTGACGGCGACATAATCCTCCGTGCCGTTGTTCCACTTCTCAAACACGAGTTTCGAGCCGATGGGCGTGTGCAGTTCCAGGGTCTGCTCTGTCTCAGGGAGATTGAGGCGGAGAGCGGCACTGATGCTGGCCAGATTGCTGTCGTGCCCACATAGGAACATGAACTTGCGGTCGTCATTGCTCAGCTCCTCGCGGATGCGGCTCACCAGCGGATAGGCCAGGTTGACGGCGGCAGCGTGGGTGGTGAAGAGCAGACCGTCGTACACCTCCTTCACGGCACCAATAGCACGCCACTGCTCCATAGTCAACTCGTGGCCGAAGGGGGCAAAGCTCTCCGACTCATAGCACTGCAGCCCCCGCCCCTCGGCCACGCTGCTGACCCGCGTATAGCCGC
>Ga0129307_1000242_pt1 | contig 95033 bp, 77 predicted proteins | sample P1105metagenome_FD_94437 | JGI IMG/M metagenome (GOLD analysis project Ga0129307, IMG submission 94437) | Capybara group fecal microbial communities from Wisconsin, USA - P1105 metagenome | ecosystem: Host-associated > Mammals > Digestive system > Large intestine > Fecal | place: USA: Wisconsin... | reverse complement strand
TGTCTAATGGACGGGGTCCTAAGAGAAGGCAGTTCAAAAAGCTGGATACGAATTGTATTACTGTCCAAATTTTTGGGTAAGGGTGACTCTTGAAAAGTGTCCACACTTATGGGTACAGTATAACCCGTGGCTGACGGGTTCTTTCGAATAAAAAACAGGAATGTACTTTTTTTCATCCTTTGCTTGTCTTGAGTTCTTCTGGCGAAGTAAGGACAAGTCAAAGGCGCATCCGGGCCAGCATCATACAATGAAAGGCAGCCGCAGCCCGGCTGCCTTCCTTCGTCCAGTGACCTGTGACAAGAGACCAGTGACAGGGGGTGTGAATTTCTCACACCCCCTGTTTTTCAACTATCAGTTGAAAAAACATCCCTTCTCATGGCTCCGGATGACTCCCACGGCCTGGAGGAGGGAATAGACCACCGTGGTGCCTGCGAACTTCATGCCCCGCTTCTTCAGGTCTTTGGACAGGGCATCGGACAGGGGGGAATGGGTAAGGCCTGTTTCCCGGATTGTCTTTTCCTCCGTCCAGTGCCACAAATACCGGTCAAAGCTCCCCCATTCCTCCTGGATGGCCAGGAATACCCGGGCATTGGTCACGGCGGCCTGGATTTTCAGCCGATTCCGGATGATTCCCGGATCCTGTCGGAGGGCTTCCTTTTTTTCTTCCGTATACCCGGCGATGATTTCCGGGTCGAAGCCGTCAAAGGCTTTCCGGAAGGCTTCCCGCTTGTTCAGCACACACTCCCAGGAAAGCCCGGCCTGGAAGGTCTCCAGCAGCAACATTTCAAACAGCTTCCGGTCCTCATGGACCGGCCGGCCCCATTCCTCATCATGGTACCGGATGTAGCGGGGATTTTGGGGATTGGCCCAACAGCACCGCTGTTTCCCGTCCGCCCATTGGGTCATGATGGTTCCTCCTTTGCAAGTGCTGTCAATTTGGATTAAAATCCAAATTGAAGTGATTTTTTGTGTCACTTTGCATTCTAATGCAAAAACTATAATTTTACCAGTCAAAAAAGGGGCTGTTGCATGCGCAACAGCCCCTTGTCGGGAGTCTGGAGTCTGAAGTCGGAAGCCTCAGACAGGATCCGCCTGGCTGGGCGGATCCTTTTGATTCTGTAAAACCAGAATCAAAATCAACCTGAGATGGCATTTCGTCCAAAGGTTTTACACATTCAAAAAATTTGCCTGCAAATTTAACATTGGGCTCCAGACTTCAGACTCCAGCCTTGAGCCGCTATGCGGCTCTACAGCTAAGGGGGTGTGAATCATTCACATCCCTTACTTTCTCACCGCTTCCGCCACCAGTTGGCCCATTTTCTTTGTGCCTACGGTGGTCAGCCCTTCTCCGGCCAGATCCGGAGTCCGATACCCGGCTTTCATCACTTCGTCCACGGCTCTTTCGATAGCCCGGGCGGCTTCCTCCTGATGGAGAGAATACCGCAGCAGCATGGCGGCGGACAGGATGGTCCCCAGAGGATTGGCGATATCCTTTCCGGCAATGTCTGGAGCACTGCCATGGATGGGTTCATAGAGCCCGGTGCCATCCCCTAAGCTGGCAGAGGGCAGGAGCCCGATGCTGCCGGCAATGGTGGACGCTTCATCGCTCAGGATGTCCCCGAAAATGTTGTTGGTGAGGATCACGTCGAATTGTTTCGGGTTCAGCACCAGCTGCATAGCGCAGTTGTCCACATAGAAATGGTTCAGTTCCACATCAGGATACTTGGCATCATGGAGTTCCTCCACGATTTTCCGCCACATCCGGGAAGATCCCAGCACATTGGCTTTATCCACGCTGGTGACCTTCCCCCGGCGCAGCCGGGCAGCCTCGAAGGCTTTGACGGCAATCCGTTCCACTTCCGGACGGGTGTACTTTTCCACGTCAGAAGCGGTTTCCACCCCGTCCACCAGGGCAGCTTCTTTGTGTTCCCCGAAATAGATGCCCCCGGTCAGTTCCCGGACGATGACCAAATCGGCTCCTTCTGCCCGATCCGTCTTCAGTGGGGAGAGATGGGCCATATAAGGCCGCACCTGGACCGGCCGCAGGTTGCAGTAGAGTCCCAGCGCCTTCCGGATCCCCAACAGGCCCTTTTCCGGTCGCTTGGTCACGTCTTCGATATGGTCCCATTTGGGGCCGCCCACGGCTCCCAGCAAAACCCCGTCAGCCGCTTTGGCGCTGGCGACGGTTTCTTCCGGCAGGGGGGTGCCGAATTTGTCATAGGCACAGCCCCCCATAAGTTTATGATCATAGGAAATATCCAGTCCGAACACTTCCGCCGTTTTTTCCATGACAGCCAGAGCCGCATCGGTGATCTCGGGACCGATGCCATCTCCCGCCAGTACTGTAATCTTCATCAATCCTGCGCTCCTTTCACATAGTTGACCAGCCCGCCGGCTTCCGCGATTTTCCGGACAAAGGCAGGCAGCGGATGAGTCTTGATGGTCAGTCCTTTATTGACCACATGGATCTCCCCTTTGTCGAAATCCACGTCCACCTGGTCTCCTGCCTGGATCTTTTTGGCTTCTTCCCCGATTTCCAATACCGGCAGCCCGATGTTGATGGCATTCCGGTAAAAGATCCGGGCAAAGCTTTCCGCAATGATGCAGGCTACACCTTTCTGCTGGATCACAATGGGCGCATGCTCCCGGGAAGACCCGCAGCCGAAATTCCTGCCAGCCACGATGATGTCCCCGGGCTGCACATTGGGGCCAAAGGTAGTATCGATATCTTCCATAGCATGTTCGCTCAGTTCTTTGAAATCAGAGATGTTCAGATAACGGGCCGGGATGATGACATCCGTGTCCACATGATCTCCATAACGCCATACTTTGCTCATTTCAGTACCTCCCTGGGGTCAGTGATATGGCCGGTTACCGCACTGGCAGCTGCCGTCAGCGGACTGGCCAGATAGACTTCGCTGTCCACATGGCCCATACGGCCCCGGAAATTCCGGTTGGTGGTGGAAACGCACCGTTCCCCTGCAGCCAGGATACCCATATAGCCGCCCAGGCAGGGTCCGCAGGTAGGGGTGGAAACCGCTGCACCGGCATCGATGAAGATATTCAGCAGACCGTTGTCCATGGCCCGTTTGTAGATTTCTTGGGTAGCGGGGATGATGATGCAGCGCACCCGGGGATCCACTTTCCGCCCCTTCAGGATCCGGGCAGCAGACACCAGATCTTCATACCGTCCGTTAGTGCAGGACCCAATCACCACCTGATCGATGGCGATGTCTTTGCCTTCCGCGGCTGGATGGGTATTTTCCGGCAGATGGGGGTATGCTACTACCGGCACCAGCTTATCCAGTTCGATGGTGAGGGTCCGGTCGTACACCGCATCCTCGTCAGCTTCCACCGCTTCCCAGTGGCGGGTGACGCCCCGTTCCTTCAGGTATTCCCGGGTCTTATCATCCACTGGGAAGATCCCGTTCTTGCCGCCGGCTTCAATGGCCATATTGCAGATGGTGAACCGATCTGCCATGGACAGTTCGCCCACTCCTTCCCCGAAGAATTCCAGGGATTGGTACAGGGCCCCATCCACCCCGATCATCCCGATCAGGGTCAAGATCACATCCTTGCCGGAAATATAGTCCGGTTTCTTTCCGGTGAGCACCACCTTGATGGCCTTAGGCACTTTGAACCAGGTCTGGCCGCTGGCCATAGCGGCTCCCAGGTCCGTCTGGCCAACCCCGGTGGAAAAGGCGTTGACAGCCCCATAGGTACAGGTGTGGGAATCGGCCCCGATCACCAGTTCTCCAGGAGCTACCAGCCCGCTGTCCGGAACCAGAGCATGTTCGATGCCCATCCGGCCCACTTCAAAATAGTTGGTGATGTTGTGCTTCCGGGCAAAATCCCGCATATGTTTGCACAGTGTCGCCGATTTGATGTCTTTGGGGGGAGAAAAATGATCCGGCACCAAAGCAATCTTGTCTTTGTTGAATACAGGCCGGCCGATTTTGTCGAATTCATCGATGGCCGGCGGCCCGGTAATGTCATTGGCCAGGGTCAGATCGACCTGGGAAACCAGCAGTTCCCCCTCTTCCACCTCTGGACGGCCAGCATGGCGGGCCAGGATTTTTTGTGTTCTTGTCATTCCCATGATGTGTAACTCCCTTCTTTTCCTGCACCAGAAAGCCCCTATCTGCAACAAAGCAGATAGGGGCGAATGATCGCGGTACCACCCTATGTTGGTTCTCATTCAGTTTAACGCACTGCCGACGGCAGGAACTACTCTTTCGTTCATCCCTGCGGTTCCCGGGTGAGAAGGCTCCCTGGAATTTACTGGCTCGCACCGGCCGCCAGCTCTCTGGAAATCCTTGAGGATCCGCTCCCGTTCATTACCTGTTTTCGTTTGAAATGGTATGGTTTACATTATGCCATTGACAGCTCGATCTGTCAATAGTTTTTTGTAGCCATTTTTTAAACTCAGTCAAATATTCCAGCCTTATCATATTGCGGAGAAATAACGGTACGGGCATTCTCGTCCACATAACCCCATTTCTTCACCTTGGGGTCTCGATAAGCCGCTCGATCCGCTGTCAAAGGGCCCAATTCCCGTAGTTCGCTCCGGAGGGGAGCCACTGGATTCCCGCTTTTGTCAATGATGCCGCCTTTTTCCTTTTCCACGGCCGTGGTCCGGTCCTGGAAGAAACTCTGGACACTGTCGAACCGGTTGGGGATCACTACTTTGTTCCTGCCATCGATGAAGCCCCATTTCTTATCTGCCCCGAATGCTGCCAGACCTTGACTGAAAGGCAGCAGAGCATCATAGGCCGCCGGGATCACCACCTGGCCTTTGGCATCCACCATGCCCAAGTGGCCGTCCTCCCGGATGAGAGCCAGGTTTCCATAGAAGGGCGACACATAGCTGTAGGTCGGAGAAATCACTTCCTGGGCCTGTTTATTCACGTAGCCCCGATACAAACTGGAAGGCATGACCACACCGGGAGAGATGCCGATGCCGCCTCCCCAGCCATGATGGTGGTGATGATGGTAGTAGCCGTAATCTCCCCAGTAGGGACCCCAGCCAGGGCCCACACCCCAGTAGGGACCGCCCCAGCCCCAGCCGTCTCCCCAGCCCCAGCCTATGGAGATGTAGTCCAGAATGCTGTGGCTGGCCCGGCGGACACCCACTTCCGCCAGTCCGTTTTCCTGGAAGTCCCCTACAAAGGCGTAGGATTTCAGTTTGGCATATTTTTTCCCCTGGGTATCCATGAGCCAGCTCCCGTCCACCACGGCCACTCCCTGGTGGAAATCTCCGGCTTTTTTCATGCTCATGCTGGACAGCAGGCTGCCGTCTTTATGGATATAGAACCACTGGCTGTCCTTTTTCACAGCGGCCAGCCCTTCACTGAAACTGTGGACCTCCTTGTACTGGGGCTGGATCACCAGCTTCCCATCCTTATCCGCAAAGCCCCATTTGCCCTGGAGCTTCACCGGGGCCATCCCTTCCTGGAAGGCTCTTGCCTCATCATAGTCCCCAGGCAGCTTTTTCCCCTGGAGCGTATAGAAATTCCATTTCTTTTCCGCCACGCCGCCGATGATCCCTTCATTGATATTGGTAATCTTCTTCAGGGTGGGAGCCAGCAGCTGTTTCCCGTCCCGGTCATAGAGGCCGTACTTGCCCTTCAGCTGGACCAGGATCACCGGATCTTCCTGAGGATCCCCTACCACGATTTTTTTATAGGCCAGGGGCAGGATCTCCTTGCCCGCCCGGTCGATGACGCCCTGTTTCCCGTCTCTTTCTACCACGGCCACATGGTCAGCCGCAAAGGCACTTTGTCCCAGTACCAGAGAAAGTCCTAGCAGCAGAGCTATCTGTTTTCTCTGCATAGAAAACACCTCCGTTCTCTGGCCTTATTGTACCATAGATCCGCTCCGGTCAGCAGAGCGGTTTTCCCTCTGCGCTGTTGCGGATCAGTCCGCTGAGAGCCGCCATAGCCCGGGTCAGATAGGCCCCTTTGCGTCGGGCCAGATACAAAGTCCTGGTCAACGGATTTGACGGGGCCTGATAAAAAACACCCTGTTCCACTTTCTGCAGCGTATGGAAAGCCAACCCGGGGACCAAGGCAAACCCGTGATTTGCCAGAGCCAGGCGATGGGCCAGTTCTACACTGTCCGTTTCCAGGACGATCCTGGGCCGGAGCTTTTCCCGTCGGAAAAAGGTATCCGCCATATGCCGCAGTCCCCGTCCCGGTTTCAGCAGGATGAAGGGCTGCTGTTGGAGGCAAGAGGTTCCCTGCAAAACATTACTGGTGCCATACGTCCATCCCGGCTGCCGCTGATAGAAAAACGGAGGCGCCTCCAGATACACGGTATCCGTCAGCAGCGCTGTATATTCCAAATCTGGATCATCCGAAAAATACGTCAGGGCCAGATCCAGCCTTCCCTGATGGAGCAGGGGATTCAGATTGCGGATCAGGGTTTCCGTCAGCAGCAGTTCCACCCGTGGATACAAGGTACGGAACTGTTCCAGGATCACCGGCAGCAGGGTCTCGCTGGAAATCCGGGACAGTCCCAGGCGGATCTGGCCGCTCCGGGAATCTCGGATATCGTGGATTTCCTGGAGAGCTTCCCGGTATCCCTCCAACATGTTCCGGGCAATCCGGGCGTAGATTTCTCCCGCCTGGGTCAGGCAGACCCCGTTGGGATCCCGTACCAAAAGAGGCATCCCGGCCTCTTTTTCCACAGCTTTGACGATCCGGCTCAAGGACGGCTGGGAAAGACCCAACTGTTTGGCGGCTGCTGTAATATTCCCTTTTTCACAGACCAGCAGGAAATCCCGCAGGTATTTTTCATGGAACATAGCGTCCCCTCCTTGTGTCATATCATTTTTGCTATAGTCCTATTATACTATTAAGATTTTACACTATGGCGACTATTGTTTATAATAAAAGATATCCTGCTAGCATAAATTCCTCCAGACCCAAAGGAGATCTTTCCATGAAAAAACGTTTTCTTGCCTTACTGGCTTCCGCCCTGCTGGGTTTTCTGCTCCGGCAGCTGTCCATACCCATCCCCTATTTGCTGGGTGGCATCATCACCGGCTTTGTTGTCCGCACCTTTCTGGACAATACCTTCCAATGGCCCCGGGCCTGGCGGGGGCTGATGCTGGGTGTGGCCGGCTACGGCATCGGCAGCAACTGCACCCCAGACGCTTTCCTCAAAATGAGCCAGGAAGCCCTGGGAATCCTGGGGGCCAGCCTGTTCACCCTGGCGGTTTCCGTGGGGGTGGCCATCCACATGCACCGCCACACTTTCGCCAACCTGCTCAGCTCCATCATGGGCTGCCTGCCGGGAGGCCTGACGGCCATGACTGTTTTAATGGATGATTATGAAGAAGCCGACGAAAATGTGGTGGTGGTCTCCCAGTGCCTGCGGCTGTTTGTGGTGGAAGTCAGCGTCCCCCTGCTGGCCATCCATCTCTTTGGCGGAGAAGCTACCCGCACAGCCGGTGCCAGCCTGTGGGCTGCCAGTGTGGCAGATTTCCAGAGCCTTTTCCATCCCGGCTGGCTACTGGTCGTCCCCCTGGTGTTCCTGGGCCGATTCCTGGCCAAAAAGAGCCATATGCCCACGGGACAGCTGCTGGGGCCCATTCTCGTCACCGCGCTCTATGCCCTGTGGCGGGGCAGTGTGCCTCGGGTCCCTGCTCCCGCCATGGCCTTTGCCCAGCTCCATATCGGGCTGTACATCGGCACCATGATGGACCGGGACAAACTTCTGAAGACCCGGGAACTGATTCCCAATGTGCTCCTGGGCTCCCTTTTGATGGTAGCTTCCAGCGCCGTCCTGTCCGTCTTTATGTCCTGGCTGTACGGTTTTTCCACTCTCACTGCCTTTCTGGCCCTGGCCCCGGGGGGCATTGCGGAAATGTGTCTCACCGGTATGGAAATGCACCAGGATGTGGCTGTGATCCTCACCTACCAGCTGGTCCGGGTGCTAATGCTGGCCATGGGAGTCCCCTTTATGATACGGAGGTATTTCAAGCCAGTGGCAGAAAAAAAAGAAGGTGCTGCGTAATCCGCAGCACCTCTTTTTTTACTGCCAATTGATCATCAGTGCAATGGCTACCGTCACCATCTGGGTGGCCAGGAGCATCAGGAACAGAGGGACGAACCATTTCCACCATTTGGCGATTTTCACCCCAGCGATCCCGGCACAGACCGGAGCCAGCGCCGTAGGCCAGAGAATGTTGGACAGACCGTCCCCGTACTGGAAGCACAGCACTGCCAGCTGACGGGGGATGTGGAGCAGATCTGCCAGCGGTGCCATGATGGGCATGCTCACCACAGCCTGCCCAGAACCGGATGGAATCAGGAAGTTCAACAGGGTCTGGACAAGCAGCATACATTCCGCGGAAATGATTCGTGGCATGGAAGCCAGGGGCAGGGAGAGCCCGTACACAAAAGTATCCATGATATGGCCGTGCTGCATGACAATCAGCACCCCTCTGGCGATACCGATCATCAGGCAGGCTTCTGCGATATCTGTGAAATTCCGGGACAGCTTCCGGGCGATTTCATTGGGTGTCCAGCCCATGATAAAGGAAGACAGCAGCCCCATAATCATGAACAGAGCACTGAGTTCTGTAAAATACCAGCCATATTTTTTAGTGCCGTAGATCAAGGTCAGGATACCCGACAGCAAGACCAGCAGGACCAGTTTTTCCCGGATGCCAAATGGATGGTTGGCCACTTCTTCCTGGCTCATGCTGAATTCCGAAGGATCCCCGTAAACATAACTTTTGGTGGGATCCTTTTCCACCTTCAAGGCATACCGGACGGTATAGACGGAAGCTACCACAATCATGCAGAAATGGCAGAACAGCCGGTAGGCCGTCCCGGACATAATGGGCACACCGGCAATGCTCTGAGCCATCCCTACAGTGAAGGGATTCATAAAAGCCCCGGCATACCCGATGGCCGCTGCCAGAGAAACAATAGCCATCCCTACGATAGCATCATACCCCATGGCGATGGCAATCCCCACAAAGATCGGGATGAAGGGGAACGTCTCTTCGAATACCCCGATGGTGGAAGAAGCCAGGCCGATCAGGGTAATGAAGATCGGGATGATGGCTGCTTTGGCTTTCCCTTTGAACACTCGCAAAAGGCCGGCCACCAAACCATTGAAAGCCCCGGTAGCAATAATCAGGCCGATGAAGGCATAGGCCACGAACACGAACATGGTCACATTGGCCGCATTGCAGAGTCCTTCATAGATGCATTTGAACATCTCGAAAATCCCTACGGGACGGCCTTCCACCAGATGGAACGTCCCTGCTACCACGATTTTCTGTCCCGTCCCATTGGTCACCCGGTCAAATTCACCGGCTGGCAGGATCCAAGTCATCAAGGTACAAAGGATGATGATGCCAAAAAGCAGGGCATAGATATGGGGCAGTGCCAATTTTTTCCTGCCGGTTGCTTCCGGCATCACTTCCACTTTTTCTTCCGCCATGGAAATCACCCTTTCTTACGGGCCAAGACCCGTTGAAAATCTTCCCGGACTTTTGCCCGGAAGCTTCCATCATTGAAAATGGCCAAAACTGTCTCTGCGATCACTTCCGCGCCCACGGCCATCTGCTGGCGGGCATGGGACGTCAAGGTCGCATCCCGCAGCTCCGGCGTATGGAGGGAATAAGGCGCATCCGTGATGCTGATGATGGGCTGGATGGTAGGGCAGTGATAGCTTACATTCCCTACATCAGAGGATCCTCCTGCCGGCAGCGGATCTTCAATCGGTGCGCCCAGCTCCTGGAATTTCTCTTTCACTTTTTCTTCCAAAGCTGGGATCCGGGCCATGTCATAGAAATCTGGGAATCCCAAAGTGAATTTTTCTGTGCAGTCCAGAGCAAGAGCCGCTCCCTGGGCACAGTTCCGGACAATCCGGTCCAGTTCTTCCAAGTTTTTCATAGAGGGAGATCGAAATTCCATCCGGATTTTGGCATAATCCGGCACCATATTGGGCTGTTTTCCTCCGTCCAGGATCACTTCGCTCATGATGGTCCCTGGTTGGAAGGAATCCCGGCGAGCATCCAGGAGATCCATGAATTTCCGGGCCGCCGTCAGTGCGTTGTGTCCCAGCCAGGGACTGCCAGCCGCATGGGCACTCTGCCCATAGAATTCCACAATATAGCACCGCAGACTAGTGGCATCCATTTCCGTCTGGCTGCAGGGACCGCTGCCGCAGTGCATCATGATGGCTAGATCCATCCCGTCAAAAAAGCCGGCTGAAGCCATATGGAGCTTCGCTCCTTCTTCCTCTTCTGCCGGGGTCCCGATGACTTCCAGTGTCCCGGAAAACAGCTCTTTGCAGTGGACTAGGCCCAGCGCAGCCAGGATGGACAGTGGCCCGTGGAGATTGTGTCCGCAGCCATGGCCGATTTCCGGCAGGGCATCATATTCCACCAAGATGGCAGCCCGGGGTCCCTTCCCATTTTCCAGCACAGCCCGGAAGGCGGTCCCATACCCCAGTTCCTTCTCCATGAAAGGGTACTCCACCTGGAATCCTGCCCTGCGGAGCACTTCCACCAAAGCCTGGCTGGACAAGACTTCCTTTCCAGCTGTTTCAGGATGGTCATACAGGTATTGGACCAGAGAAAACGCTTCCGGCAGATTTTCCTGGATGGCCTTAGCAAGTTCACGATTCATAGGTAACTCCTCCCTTATCAGATTTTTCTTTATTTTACCATACTGCTGCAGCGTCCACAAAAAGACAAATGATTCCGTAAGGGCAAGCATCCGTATTCGCTCTCCCGTTTCGCTGTTCCATCAGTTGGCCAATCAGTACGGCAAGCTGTCCTTCCAAGGTTGACAGAACGCCTTTTCCACGCAGGAACCGGCTGGAGAGCAATGTTCTGCATTGCTTTCCAGCCGGTTCCTTTTATGTGAATTTTTAGGAGGGCAAGATTAAAATCATACAAAGAGTGGAAGAATGAGGCCACCCCAGAAAAAGGCAGGCTCCGAAATGAGGGAAAAGGGGTACCTGCCTTTCTTCCTGTGGCAGCAAGTTTTACCGGAGGCCGGCGTGTTCTTTCACGGCCTTGACGATCCGTTCCAGGCCTTTCTGCACCGTTACCCGGGGCATGGCCAGATTCAGCCGGATATACCCATTGGCATTGTCCACAAACAGGGCATCGCCGCCTTCCAGCAGAACCCCTGCCTTGTTGGCCATGAAATCCGGGATGTTTTCCACATCGGCCAGATACGGTCTCATATCCACCCAGGCCAGGTAAGTAGCTTCCGGAATCTTGAACACGATTTTCGGCAGTTCCCGGGCGAAGGTGTCCTTCACCAGCTGGAAGTTTCCGTCCAGATAGGTCCGCAGCTGATCCAGCCATTCTCCGCCTTTTTCGTAGGCAGCGGTATGGGCCGCAATGGAAAGGGGATTCAGGTTCATGGCATAGGTGTCGGTAGAGGCAATGTACAGCTGCCGCAGCTGGGGATCCCGGATGATGATTTCCGCGAACATCATGCCGGCCATGTTAAAGGCCTTGGAAGCCGAAGTGCAGACAATCAGCTTGTCGTAATCCGGCATGATCTTGGCCATGGGGGTGTGTTTCACCCCCTGGCGCAGCAGATCGCAGTGGATTTCATCGCTGATAATCCACAGATTATGCCGTTCCACGATTTCCGCCACCTTTTTTAGTTCCTCTTCCGTCCATACATGGCCGGTGGGATTCTGAGGGTTGCACCAGATTAGCAGTTTGCTAAAGGGATTGGAGGCGTCCCGTTCCAGGGCGTCGAAATCCAGATGCCAATTCCCTTCTGCATCCCGGACCAGCTTATTGTGGATGGCGTGTTTGTGCTTGTAATCGATAGGATGCTGGAAGTACCCGTAAGCCGGCGTATTTACGATGGCATATTCATGGTCGCTGAGCAGCAGGTCCACCAGTTCATACAAAGCCGGGATGATTCCCAGGGATAAGCAGATTTGCTCTTTGGGATAGGTCCAGCCGTACATTTTCTGGTTCCAGGCATTGTAAGCCTGGTAGAATTCCGGTTCAAAGACCTGGCTGTACCCGATGATCCGTTTGTCCGCCCGATCTTTGATGGCCTGGATGATATCCGGGCACATGGCAAATTCCATATCGGCCACCCACATCCGGACAAATTCATCATCTTTGAAGGGGAATTTTTTCTTCCCCGCAAAATCATGGAAAATATAGCCCCGGAAGCCGTCGGTATTCAGGGCGTTGGTATGATAACGATTGACCACTTCATCAAAATCGTATTTCATGGTGTCCACTCCTGTCTTTAAATTTTTCAGGAACCGCTGCTTCCAGCTGTTCCCCTGTTCTGTCCCTACCTTACCAGAAATCCAGGTCTTTGACAAAGAAGGAGAGGTTGCCTGTAAAGAAACTTTTTCATTAGAAAAGTTTCCCCTTAAGAGAAAAACTTCCTCTTTTTCCCCAATTTTCCTTCCGGATCCCATGCCGTCAGGATAAAAGATGGAATTTTTGATTTATAGGAAACAGAAAAGGGACTGTTGCACGCGCAACAGCCCCCTTCTTCACCGATAATCACATTTCTCGCACTGGGTCATGGGATGCTCTGTCTGGTTTTCTTTATAGAACATCCCAGCCCAGCGGCAGATGGACTGGAGAATGGGCACTACGGAATGGACCTTGTCCGTCAGGGAATATTCCACCCGAGGCGGAATTTCATCATAAGACCTGCGCTGGATCATACCGGAACCCAGCAATTCCTTCAGGGTCGCGGCCAGGACCGCATCGGTGATGTTGCTCATTTCCCGGCGAAGTTGACTGTAGCGCAGGGGTTCCTGTGCTGCCAGGACACAGATGATCCTGGACTTCCACTTCCCGCCGAACACTTCCAGACCGTATTCCAGCGGACAGCGGATATCCGCGGCCATTTTCTTCTTGTACATGGACCGGCACCTCCTTTCACAGATCTAAGATTTCTCTTACAGTTCCTTCTTGTTGTCCCCACCGGGGGTGGTGACGATCACCTTGTCCAAGGTAATGACCAGAGCGCCTTTGGCCGTAGCGGCCCCTTTGAACATGGTTTCCACGATTTTCTTGAAATTGTCCACCACAGGACCTTCCGTAATATGTTCCGCCGTCCCTTTCAGCTGATACCCTTCCAGGCTCTTAGGATCATAGACGGAAATGGCAATCCGGCCTCCGTTGGCCTTCAGGTTCTTTAGAGTGGTATCCAGGAACACGTCCCCCACCAGCAGCTTCCCTTCCGGAGTCACATCTTTGAAGGCAACGGGCACCACATTGGGTTGTCCATCGGCACAGGTAGCCAGATCCCACATACTGTTCTTCAGCAGATTCACAACATTTTCATTCAGCATTGTTTTTTCCTCCTTGCCTGTCGGCTTTGTTTCTCGACGCTTCTCATCATAAGCCAGTAGCTTGGGAGGAACAAGATATGGAGAAATTTATGAGTCACTGATAAATTTCGTAGTATGCCATCCCTCAGGTAATGGACAGCATATTGTACAGCTTCAGGATCCGCACATCTTCCCGGGAAATCTTCAGGGATTTGAGGAATTCTTCGTCCTCTTTAATCACCTGCTTGCTCAAGAGGATCTTGGTGGCAATGGGCATCATGGGCCGGGAAGAAAATCCGGTGAACAGCCCCCATTTGGTCGGGGAATCCAAATAAGAGGCCAGCACCTGGACACTGGCCTGTTCCATGGGAGTATCCTGGTTGGTCAGGGTAATCCGGGTCAGGGCATCGAAATGCCTGATATAACCCCAATAGGTATTTTCACAGTTCTCATAATGAGCATATTCCTTGAAGTTCATATACATCATGATCTTATACCCATTCTCTTCGCTGGGAGCCAGTACATCGAAGACGCAGCGGATCAGCTGATTGGCCCGGCCGTCGAAGATATAGCCGTAGAAACGGGAAAGTCCCTTGAAGAAGGCGGGAGAAGCAGCACTGTCCCGGATGGGAGTCCGTTCCGGCGGAACATACAGCAACTGTTCCACATGGACCCCCAAAGCCTGGGCCAGTTCATACAGCGTCTCCAAATCCAGGGAGATTTCCCCTTTTTCATATTTGGAAAGGGTGGATTTGCTTTTGCAGACCTGCCGGGCCAAGGCTTCCAGTGTCAGGCCCCGAGCTTTGCGGAACGTATTGAGTTTTTTCCCCACTTCCTGGGAGATGGTCATTAGACATGCCTTCCTTCTGACTTCCGACAAGGGGTTGCTGCCCATGCAGCAGCTCCTCTATTTTACTGCCAATTGATCAGCAGGGCAATGGCTATCGTCACCATCTGGGTGGCCAAGAGCATCAGGAACAAAGGTACGAACCATTTCCACCATTTTGCGATCTTCACCCCAGCGATCCCGGCACAGACCGGAGCCAGCGCCGTGGGCCAGAGGATGTTGGACAGCCCATCCCCGTACTGGAAGCACAGTACCGCCAGCTGCCGGGGGATGTGGAGCAGATCTGCCAGAGGCGCCATAATGGGCATGCTCACCACAGCCTGTCCGGAACCGGATGGGATCAGGAAGTTCAGCAGAGTCTGGACCAGCAGCATACATTCCGCAGAAATGATCCGTGGCAGGGAAGCCAGGGGCAGGGACAGGCCGTACACGAAGGTATCCATGATATGGCCGTGCTGCATGACGATCAGCACTCCTCTAGCGATACCGATCATCAAACAGGCTTCTGCGATATCCGTGAAATTCCGGGATAATTTCCGGGCAATCTCGTTAGGGGTCCAGCCCATGATAAAGGAAGACAGCAGCCCCATGATCATGAACAGGGCACTGAGTTCCGTAAAATACCAGCCATATTTTTTAGTACCGTAAATCAAGATCAGGATACCCGTCAGCAAGACCAGCAGGACCAGTTTTTCCCGGATGCCAAAAGGATGGTTGGCCACTTCTTCCTGGCTCATGCTGAATTCCGAAGGGTCCCCGTAGACATAACTCTGGGTCGGATCTTTTTCCACCCGCAGGGCATACCGGACGGTATAGATGGAAGCTACCACGATCATGCAGAAATGGCAGAACAGCCGGTAGGCTGTCCCGGACATAATGGGTACACCGGCAATGCTCTGGGCCATCCCTACGGTGAAGGGATTCATAAAGGCGCCGGCATACCCGATGGCGGCGGCCAGAGAAACGATAGCCATCCCTACGATGGCATCATACCCCATGGCAATGGCAATCCCCACAAAAATCGGGATGAAGGGGAAGGTCTCTTCAAACACCCCGATGGTGGAAGAAGCCAGACCGATCAGAGTAATGAAGATCGGGATGATGGCTGCTTTGGCTTTCCCTTTGAACACCCGCAAAAGGCCGGCCACCAGCCCGTTGAAAGCACCGGTAGCAATGATCAGGCCGATGAAGGCATAGGCCACGAAGACGAACATGGTCACATTGGCTGCATTGCAGAGTCCTTCATAGATGCATTTGAACATCTCGAAAATCCCTACGGGATGGCCTTCCATCAGATGGAACGTCCCTGCCACGACGATTTTCTGTCCCGTCCCATTGGTCACCCGGTCAAATTCACCGGCTGGCAGGACCCAAGTCATCAAGGTACAAAGGATGATGATGCCAAAAAGCAGGGCATAGATATGGGGCAGTGCCAATTTTTTCCTGCCGGTTGCTTCCGGCATCACTTCCACTTTTTCTTCTGCCATAGGAATCACTCTTTCTTACGGGCCAAGACCCGTTGGAAATCTTCCCGGACTTTTGCCCGGAAGCTTGGATCGTTGAAGATATCCAGGACCGTTTCCCCAATCACTTCTGCACCCACCCCCATCTGCTGCCGGGCATGGGGCGTCAGGGTGGCATCCCGGAATTCCGGCGTGTGGAGGGAATAGGGTGCATCCGTGATGCTGATGATGGGCTGGATGGTGGGACAGCGATAGCTCACGTTCCCCACATCGGAAGAACCCCCGGCTGGCAGCGGATCTTCCACAGGAGCACCGATTTCCTGGAATTTCTCCTTCACTTTTTCTTCCAAAGCCGGGACCCGGACCATGTCATAGAAATCCGGGAATCCCAACGTGAATTTGGTCTTGCAGTCCAAGGCAAGGGCTGCTCCCTGGGCACAGTTCCGGACGATCCGGTCCAGTTCTGTCAAGTTCTTCATGGAAGGAGAACGGAATTCCATCCGGATCTTGGCGTAATCCGGCACCATATTGGGCTGTCTGCCTCCCTCCAGGATCACTTCGCTCATGATGGTCCCTGGCTGGAAAGAATCCCGGCGAGCATCCAGGAGATCCATGAATTTCCGGGCTGCCGTCAGGGCATTGTGGCCCAGCCAGGGGCTGCCGGCCGCATGGGCACTCTGCCCATAGAATTCCACGATATAGCACCGCAGGCTGGTAGCATCCATCTCCGTCTGGCTGCAGGGCCCGCTGCCGCAGTGCATCATGATGGCCAGATCCATCCCATCAAAGACTCCCGCCGGAGCCATATGGAGTTTGGCCCCTTCCTCCTCTTCCGCCGGGGTCCCGATGACTTCCAGGGTCCCGGAGAAAAGATCTTTGCATTGGGCCAGGGCCAGAGCAGCCAGGATGGACAGCGGCCCATGGAGATCATGTCCACAGCCATGGCCGATTTCCGGCAGGGCATCATATTCCACCATGATGGCAGCCCGGGGTCCCTCCCCGTTTTCCAGCACAGCCCGGAATGCCGTCCCATAGCCCAGTTCCTTTTCCATGAAAGGATACTCTACCTGGAACCCGGCTTTGCGGAGCACTTCCACCAAGGCTTTACTGGACTGGACTTCCTTCCCCGCTGTTTCAGGATGGTCATACAGGTACCGTACCAGAGAAAAAGCTTCTGGCAGGTTGTCCTGGATGGCCTGCGCAAGTTCACGATTCATCATTGACTCCTCCCTTGTCAGATTTTTCTTTATTTTACCATAACGCCGCAGCGTCCAAAAAAAGACAAATGATTCCATAGGGACAGGTTCTATCCAAAGGCCCGGGACTCAAGACCCCAAAAAGGGACCGTTGCGCATGCAGCAGTCCCTTTTACCTCTCTCATCACTGGATCACGGCCAGCAGATCCCCCGACTGGATCCGGCTGCCGGCTTTGACCAGCACTTCCTTCACCAGACCGTCCACCGGTGCCGTCAGAGTAGTTTCCATCTTCATGGCTTCCGTGACCATCAGCGGATCTCCTTGTTTCACCACTTGTCCCGGTTCCACCTGGACCCGGAGTACCGAGCCGGACAAGGTAGCGCCCACTTCTCCAGGCACCGTGGGGTCCGCTTTCCGGCCCAGGCTGCTGCCTTCTGAGGCCTTAGCATCCCGGACTTTGATTTCCCGGGGCATCCCGTTGATCTCGAACTGGACTTCCCGATACCCTTCCGGATCCGGCCGGGTAATGTAGTTCAGCCGCACCAGAACCATCTTTTCATCCATATGCACCCGGATTTCCTCCCCCGGCTTCATGCCAAAGAAGAAAGTAGGTGTATCCAGGATACTCATATCCCCGTACTGATGGTACCGCTGCATATAGTCCTTATAGACCTTAGGATATAAACAGCAGCTGCTGACCGCTTCCGGGGTATCCGGGATGTGCAGCTTCTTCATATCTTCCCGGAGTCTGTCCAGATCGATGGGCTGGGGCGGCGTTTCCAGGTGGGGCTTTGCCCCCCGCAGGATGATCTTCTGGAGCCGTTCCGGGAACCCGCCGTAGGGCGTCCCTAGTTTCCCATCAAAGAAATCCACCACGCTCTGGGGGAAGTCCAAGGTGTCCCCCCGCTGGTAGATATCTTCTTCCGTCAGATGGTTCTGGACCATGAACAGGGACATATCCCCCACCACTTTGGAAGAAGGCGTGACTTTGATCACATCCCCGAACAGCTGGTTCACCCGGGCATACATCCGGCAGACTTCCGGCCAACGGTCTCCCAGTCCCACCGCGGCGGCCTGCTGCTGCAGGTTGGAATACTGCCCGCCCGGCATTTCATGCTGGAACACCGTGGTGTTGGGGCAGGTCATCCGGGCATCCACCCCGGCATAATACTTCCGGACTCCCTGCCAATACCGGTCGATGGCTTCCAGGGCATCCAGATCCAGCTTCGGCTGCCGGGGCGTATGTTCCAAGGCATAGCACAGGGCCGTCATAGATGGCTGGCTGGTCCCGCCGGACAGGGCGCTAGTGGCCACATCCAGGATATCCACCCCGGCTTCCACCGCTTTGGCATAACTGTACAGGGTACAACCGCCCCCTTCATGGCTGTGGAGATGGATGGGAAGAGCCACAGCATCCTTTAGGGCCGATACCAGGGCATAGGCCGCTTCCGGCTTCAAAAGGCCGGCCATGTCCTTGATGGCGATGATATTGGCCCCTGCATCGGCCAGGGCTTTGGCCAGATCCGTATAATACTGCAGGGAATATTTCTGCCGCCGGTCGTCCAGGATATCTCCCGTATAGCAAATGGTCCCTTCTGCCACTTTCCCCAGCTTGCGGACCGCTTCGATGGAGAAGGTCATATGATCCAGCTGGTTCAGGCAGTCAAAGATCCGGAACACATCCACCCCGTTTTTCGCCGCCAAAGCCAGGAATTCCCGGATCACTTCCGGAGGATAATTGGTATAGCCCACCGCATTGGCCCCCCGAGTCAGCATCTGGAACAGAATGTTGGGGGCTGCCTGGCGCATGAGCCGGAGCCGCTGCCAAGGATCTTCATCCAGGAAACGGTAGGCCACATCGAAAGTAGCACCGCCCCAGTTTTCAAAAGCATACAGCTGGGGTACCTTTTGGGCCGTATAGTGGATGGCCCCCAGGATATCCCGGGTCCGGATCCGGGTGGCCAGGAGGGACTGGTGGGCATCCCGGTAGGTGGTATCCATCAGCAGCACCTGTTTCTGATCCAGGATCCAGCGGGCAAAAGCGTCCGGTCCCAATTGATCCAGGAGCTGCTTCGTCCCGGCCGGGCAAGGAGTTCCGTCCGTTTCCAGGCGCACCGGCGGCGGGAATTCCGGTTTGGTCTGATGGCCGTTCCCCCGATATCCGTTCACTGTCACTTCCCCGATATAGGTCAGCATCCGGGTCCCTCTGTCGCTGACTTCCTCGGGATCCACCAGCAGTTCCGGATGCCGGTCGATGTAGTTCACGTCACAGGCCCCGGCCTGGAACGCAGGATCCTGGAGCATATTTTTCAAGAAGAAGATATTGGTCTTCACCCCGCTGATCCGGAATTCGTCCAGGCACCGGAGCATCCGGTGGATGGTAGCCAGGGGCTCCATGGCATGGGCCGTCACCTTGACCAGCAGCGAATCATAATAAGGAGTGATGACCGCTCCCTGATACGCCGTCCCCGCATCCAGCCGGATCCCCGGTCCGCCGCCGCTCCGGTAGGCAATGATCTTCCCTGTATCCGGCATGAACTGGTTCTGAGGATCTTCCGTGGTGATCCGGCACTGGATGGCCACTCCGTTGCAGGGGATATCTTCCTGCCGCCCGGCATGGATTTCCGGATCATCCAAGCTGTATCCCTCGGCAATCAGGATCTGGGCTTTCACGATATCCACATCGGTAATGGCCTCGGTCACCGTGTGCTCCACCTGGACCCGGGGATTGACTTCGATGAAATAAAAATGCTTTTCGTCCTGATCCGCCAGGAATTCCACCGTCCCGGCATTCACATAATGGACATTCTCCATAAGTTTCAGAGCCGCCTGGCAGATGGCCTCCCGCAGTTCCTGGGGCAGGGACCAGGCCGGAGCCATCTCGATGACCTTCTGATGCCGCCGCTGGATGGAGCAGTCCCGTTCATGGAGATGGACCACATGACCCTGTTCATCCCCCAGGATCTGGACTTCGATATGTTTGGGGTTCAGGATACACTTCTCTACGTAGATGTCTTCATCTCCAAAAGCCATCTTTGCTTCCGAACGGGCCCGATTGTAGGCTTCCTCCAGGTCTTCCATCCGGTCCACGTTCCGCATACCCCGGCCGCCGCCTCCGTTGACCGCCTTGATCATCACCGGCAGCCCCACTTCTTTCGCAAAGGCCTTCACTTCCGCAAAACTCTTCACCGCTCCTTTGGTCCCGGGGATCATGGGGATCCCCGCTTTCTCCGCCTGGATCCGGGCGTTCACCTTATCCCCGAACATCTCCAGATGTTCCACCCGGGGACCGATGAAGATGATCCCTTCCTCCTCACAGCGGCGGGCCAGCTGGGCATTTTCCGCCAGGAACCCATAGCCGGGATGGATGGCATCCACCTCATGTTCCTTACAGATCCGGATGATATCCTCGATATCCAGATAGGCGTCCACCGGCTTTTTCCCTTTCCCCACCAGATAGGCTTCATCGGCCCGGCTGCGGTGCAGGGACAGGATGTCTTCCTGGGAATAGACGGCAACCGTACGGATGCCCAGTTCATGACAGGCCCGGAAAATCCGGATGGCGATCTCCCCTCGATTGGGGACCAAGATTTTATGGATGGCGCGCATATGAGTTCCTCCTTCTGATTGCAGAGATTGTATAGGGCGAACACTTTACACTTTATCGTTTTTATTATTCGTGTCGCCGTTTTATTGTAGCATATCTTGGGAGGAATTCAATATTTTTCTTATATTTAATATTTGATTATTCTTATAATGTTGATTATTGTTAAATCCAGTACATTTCGAATAAAAAAGCTGCAAAAGCCGCTGTCCAACAAAGTACAGCAACTTTCACAGCTTTTATCGAAGGACTATCTATGATAACCAAGACTTACATATACAGCTGTTCCATGGAAAAACGATGTACCCGCAAATAAAATTTAAGGACATCTTCCAAGGCATAGATAGGCACTGGCCCAACCAAATCGCAATCAAGTACACTGACACCATATTGAGTCGCTTCACTTTTTATGGTCTCAAAAACGCGATGAATCGGTGTTTTTTCATAGTTCGTTAAATTCATGGAGACTTGGACGATTCCATCTCTATCTTCCAAGGTCAAAGCGATAGCGCGGACATACTGATACCCTCCCGTTACTGCGCGGACAGCCTTGACGATTTTTTTACCAATATCCAGATTTTTTGTCTGTAAATTCACGTTAAAAGCGACCAACGGAAATCTTACACCAGTTACAGTAGCACCGCTTTTGGCGTTAAAAGTCTTGGGACCTTCATCAGGAACCCAATTCGAATCCTTCATTTTTTCTTCCAGACCTTCATACTGGCCCTTTCTGATTTTCGGGAGGCTTTTTCTTTCTTCACTGGTAGCAGCATCTTCATAATAATATACAGGGACTCCAAGATTTCCCATAAATCGGCCGAACTGATGGCAGATATCCAAAGCCTCATCTACCGTTACTTCTTTTACCGGGATAAAAGGCACAACATCAACAGCTCCAATCCGTGGATGAGCCCCTTTATGCTTGGTCATATCAATCAATTCCACAGCTTTTGCAGACAGTCTCTTGGTCGCATCCAATACATTCTGAGGTTCCCCTTTAAACGTAAAGACTGTCCGATTATGATTCGGATCAGAAGAAATTTCCATCACATCGATGGGTTCTCCATCCAACATGGCCTCTTTGATTTTTTCAATAGTTTCCTGATTTTTCCCTTCACTAAAGTTCACTTCTGCCATTAAGGTTTTCATTGTTATCCTTCCTTCCATCAGTTTTTTACAGCCAGCAAAAATAATTCCAACATGTCATTTCGAAGTGAGCCACTGACAGCCTCATCTTTAATCATAGTTAAATTGGCTTCAACATTGAGTGCACAATCTTTGATTGCACTCTGGGAAAGAAAAATGGCACACATTAAATCAGAAAGACAAGCAGGATTTGAATTACCTTTCAATGTCATTCCCAGTTCCAGGACTTTGGCGGCCAGGCGCCCATTATCTCTGGGCACTTCTGCAGCATGGACGGCGGCAGCTTCTACAGCTTGCCGTCTAACATTTTTTTCGGTTTCAGATCCTTTCGGCATCTTAAAGGCTTCCACAATGCCACAATAGGCCCTATAATCCTCTACGCATCCTTTTTGAAGCAATTGGGACAGCTGATCGCTTTCGGCAGCAATATGTTCATATTCCTCCACAGTCAGATGAACTGGTTTTTTCCTGGACAATTTGGCAACCATGGAAACAATACTAGCTGCCATCGCAGCGGTCAAAGCCGAACCAGCACCGCCCCCTACCGTAGTATCATCTGAATCTAATAATTTTCTAACAATCAAATCCACATTATCCTGCATACTCTACTCCTTCTTGTACACCATTCAAGGATTTGGGTTCAGAAGCATATGATTTTCCACGATGACTTCTCCATTCTTCACAACCAGTTCTATGGGATTTTCCCCATATTGATAAACAACATCTTCAAAAGTAGATACATTGAGAAGAAGGACATCTGCCACCTTTCCTGGCAATAATTGTCCACGATCAGTCAAAGTCAGTGCTCGTGCCGACCCGAATGTAGCTGCCCGGAAAGCTTCTGCTGGAGTAAATCCATGACGACGGCAAGCCAGGGTAAGGACAAAAGGCATGGATACACACCAGTTACCCGGACAGCAATTGGTCGCCAAGCCAAGCGTCATCCCGCAGCTCAGCATCGGCCGGGGATCAAAAGGTTTGGGATGATTCACTGCAAAATCGATGGCTGGTAAAACCACACCCACCACGCCAGAATCCCGGAGCTTCGGAAGGACTTCCGTCGGGGTGTAATTTAAATGGACCGCTGAAGCCATCTTCATATCGGCTGCCAAATCAGATCCCCCGATGTAAGAATAAGCATCCGTATGGATGGTTGGAATCAGTCCATATTTCTGTCCGGCAGACAGGATCCTGCGGCTGTCTGCCGCAGTAAAATGGCCTTCATCACACCAAACATCATTGAAAGCGGCCATTTTGAACTTAGCCACCTGAGGAATCATTTCATTGCATAAAGAATCAATATATGATTCTTTATCCATCCGTTCATCCCAGCCATGCCCGCCAAGGAAAGTCGAAACAATATCAATGGGCAGCACAGTTCCCAGCAGTTTATTGACTTCCAGCATTTTCATTTCAGAAGCCAAAGTAAGTCCGTATCCACTTTTACTTTCCAAAGTGGTTGTTCCGTTCAAAATCATCGTACGGACTCTTTTTTCAGTTTGTGCAGCCAGTTCCTGCATCGGCAGATTACGTGTCATATGCACAGAAGCATAGATTCCCGTTTCAATCCCCATTTTCTCCAAAGTTTCGGGTCTGGAATCTGTCAATTTGACCGTGTATTCAGCCACTCTCGATCCGCCAAACACTACATGGGTATGACAGTCTACAAATCCTGGAACAATGACTTTTCCTCTTGCATCAATGACTTTAAGGTCAGGAATCATCTCAATTTGGGGATCCATCTCATTTTGTTTCCCTACTTTGATGATTTTCCCATTTTGGATAAATAAATACCCATCTTCAATCATTCCCACATCATGATTGCTCGATCCCTCCATGGTCAATATCTGTTTGGCGTTTTTAAACAACAAACAGTTGTTAAATTTCATACTACCCTCCTTTTCAAAATAAAGGGAGGAGAAGGACCGCTCAGTTCCTCCTTCCTCCCTTGCTTTCACCACTCTATGCAATTTTTCATTCTGCTAACCGATACCATAGGACTCAGCATCTGCAGAATACCTGAGACCATCAACGGACGTATTCTCCTTCTGGCCCGAAAGTGACTTTGTCAGCAGGTTCCCACCACAGAGGCACTTTGATGCTTTCGCCACCAGCAATCTTACCTTTGCCATTGCAGACATCTTTGGCGGCCTGATAACCAGCCTGAGCATGGCGTACAACCCCAATACCGGAGTCCGTAGTCATGCAGGCAGACAGACGGAATGCAGCTTCATCAGTCCCATCAGCAATCATGGTCACGCCCGTATGGACCGCTTCACCCATGGAATAGTTGGCCTGAATGGCAATCAGGTCACACATAGCCGCACAATCCAGCAATCCGTTCAGCATCGGCCAGTCAGAGATATAGTCGCCGCCATCCGGCATATTTTCGGATTCAAAAGTCGGGTTTACAATGGACCCGGAGTCCAAATTGTCTCTGGAGAAAGCAACCGGCCCCTTGATTTCGCCTTTTTTGATCAGTTCGTTGACAGCAAGGCCGAATCTCTTTCTTTCACCAAATCCCATATAGCAGATACGTGCGGGAAGCGCTTCAATAGGAAGATGTTTTCTGGCCAAGTTGATCCACCGTTCGACGAGTTTGTCACCCTTGCAGATTTCCAGGGCCAAATCGTCCAGTCTTGCCAAGTCCTGAGGATTTCCGGACATACAGGTCCAACGGAACGGTCCACGGCCTTCGCAGAACAACGGTCTGATATAAGCAGCTACGAAACCTTCAATCTGTTTAGCTTCTTTTTCAGGCATTCCGGCATCAATGCATTCTTTACGGATACTGGTGCCATATTCGAATACTTCAACGCCACGTTTCTTCAGTTCAATCATGGCACGGAGCTGCCGTTTCATGGTTTCCCTTGCATCTTTCAGATATTGTTCCCGATGTTCACCGCGGTACTTATCAGCTTCTTCGCCTGTATATCCAGCCGGGATATAGGAAATGGGATCATGGCACGGGCACATTTCAGTGACCACATCAGGGATGTAATTCTTGCGGAGCGCTTCTTCATAGATATCCGCCGCATTACCGATAACAGCGATGGAAATGGGATCATCAGCTGCAACATGTTCCTTGGCGATCTTCCAAGCTTCATCCAGCGTCTTGACTTTAATGTCCATATAGTTCTTGGAAATGCGCCGATCGATTACCCGTTCATCCGCATCGGCCAAAATGACCACGGCACCATGCATTTTACCGGCCCAGGTCTGATTTCCACCCATACCGCCAGCTCCGGCTGTCATGAAAATCTTGCCGTGCATGTCGTTTTCCCAGCCTTTTTTAAGGACAATGGCAGAAAGGGTTTCAAAAGTTCCTTCGATAACCCCCTGAGTTCCGATATATTCCCAAGGAGCTGCCGTATATTGGGCAAAAATGGTAAGGTTCTTATCCTGCAGATCGTAGAATCTTTCCCAAGTTGCCTTCATGATGTTGGTGGTAGCCATGACCACTCTAGGGGCTAGGGTATGTGTCTTGAATACAGCTACCGGCATACCGGACTGCACAACCAAAGTTTCGTCATTTTCCAGATTCTTCAAGGATTCAACGATTGCATAATAGGATTCCCAGTTTCTTGCACATTTTCCGTTGCCGCCATAGATGATTAGCAGTTCAGGAGATTCAGCATTCTCCATATTGTTTTCCAGCATACGGAGAATCGTTTCTTGCTTCCAGCCTTTGCAGCGCAGGCTCTCCGGTTTGTCAAAGCCGCCTCTTTGGGCTTTCACAGAAAACAGGACTTCCGGTTTCCCCGGTTTTGCCGGGAACATGTTTCCACCATTTTGTGTCATAGTACTTTCCTCCATTTCTACTTTTTTTACATTTCTCATGCACGTTTCTTATCACGAGTACGGCTTCATTATATTTTTTTCGTGTCGAGGTTGCGTCGAACTATTCAGGAAAATTTATTTTTTTTATCGACGTTTTGTATTTAAGCCAAAAAGAGGTAAACCGCGCCTTTTCCACAAAGACAAATCGCATAGCAAATCCTTTTATTGTATGCTAAAATGAATTTGATTATTTTTTCTGTTTATTTTCTTCTCTGTGAGGTGATTGATATGTCCATTACTGTTGAAATGCTGGGAAAAGCACAAGTTAAAAAGAATGCCGTATTCATTACATTCCCTTATCGCAAAGCTGAAGGATTGTTCTACTACCTGGTAACAAAACAGACGATTACAAGAGATGAAGCCATTGGGATATTCTGGACAGACTGCTCTGAAGAAACAGGCCGGAAAAACTTGCGTGACGCGCTGTACCACATAAAGAAACGTCTGGGTAAAAATATCATCCTCATCCATGGCAAAAATTCCATCAGCATTAATCTCAATCTCATTTCTCATGTGGATTTTCTCCAATTGGACGATACGCAGCTTCTGCAAAAACATTTTGGTCTCTTTCTCGATTATTTCTATATAAAAGACTGTCCTCTATTTGAAGAATGGGTCGATACCATGAGAAATGGACTGCTAGACCGTTTCCTTTCTGCAGCACGAAAATACCTCCATTCTCCGGCAAAAAACAGAACCGCGTCTTCCATCTTTGCGATTGGTGGATTGGTTGTAGAGTACAAACTATATGATGATGATGTAATCAAAAACATCTTGGAATGTCTGCTCGATTCCGGCTACTATATAGAGGCTAAAAAATTATGTACACTCTATGAAAAAATGCTCGAAACTGAATATGATGACGAAATCAGTCCCGAATTGACAGCTTTAATTACGGAAAAGAATACTCTCAAAATCAACCGTCACAGCAATACCAATAAATTCCAGGTTTCAACGTCCTTTTTCTATCGTGATAAGGAAATTGCAATCATCAATGACAATTTTCGAAAATTCCTGATGGACTATCCATATACCTCCCTGCTGATCACTGGAGAAGCCGGCGTTGGAAAATCCGCCCTTTTAAATCGTGTAAGCACTGGAATAGACCCTGATTCTGCAGTTGTGTTGAGATACCAATGTATCCAAACAGAAGTTGATTTATATTTAAGGCCCTGGAATGATTTTTTAGCACAGATTGAAATTTTACTTCATCAAGACGCAACAAAATCAGTTTCTTCTATCACTACAGAATTTTCTGCTCAAACAAATATTTTCGCAACCCAGTATGAACAGTATATAAAGAATGCTTTTTGCATGCTTTATGACCATTTAGAAGGAAAAAAGAAGATTGTCCTGATTATCGATGATGTCCAATGGATGGATTATGCCAGTATGAGATTGTTGGCCAATATCCTTTCTTGGGATAAAGAAAATCGACTTTTAGCTATCTTGGCTTCCAGGACTGAACTTTCTGCTGAATCGTTAAAAATCAAAAACTCCTTGCTCAGTCGGGATCTTTTGACAGAAATATCTCTTTCCCGATTTACCTATGAAGAAACAGAAGAAATCATCTCCACTTATTATCCAAGCCTGGGTAAACAAAAAGAAATCGTCGATAAGATTTTTAACAACACCGCCGGCAATGCACTTTTCCTGCTCGAATTGTTAAAAGACTATAACCCTGCAAATTCAGTCCAAGAACTGACAAAAAAGACGGTTATCATGATTCAAAACCGTCTTTTGGAATTAAGCATGGAAGAGCAGCATATTCTCGATACAATATCCTTATTTCCCCGTTTCGCTACCCTTAAAGACCTTCAATTATTTGATAAACGTCCTTTGGAATCCATTCTGATGGATATCGAACACTTATTTACTTGCCAGTTAGTCTGTTTCAATAACACCTATTTCAACAATGGCTACTCTTTTTCACATCAACTGATCAGAGAATACGTATATGGCCACCTGCTTCCAGACAAAAGAATCGTAATGCACGGTATAGTGGCTAATAGTTATGAAAAAGATTATCTGCAGACCCACAGCAGCCAATTGTTCTCCACTTTGATCCACCACTTTAAAGGAGCTAACAACCTATATAAGGCTTACAATTATCAACTGGAATACTTCTGCAATATATATACAATTCAAAACGAAATTTATCCATCGACATTGAGTACAGAAAAATTTTCAGCAAGCCATCCTTTACCTTTGACTTCTGGAGATGCTTTGATTGCTTTGGCAAAAAAAGTACGTACATTGGATTCTTCTATTCCCAATGCGGATTTGCTGAAAATGAAATTGGAATTCCTGATCGGCCGGTATGACCTATATTCCGGCGATTTCAAACATGGCTTAGACAATATACAAAACAGCATTGCAATCGCTAAACAGCGCAATGATTCCGACTATCTTTTGAAAAATTATCTTCAAATGATTTTCCATGGAATCCAAGTCAACAATCTTAAAATGTTCAATGATTATCTCACACTGAGCGAAGCCCTGATTGAAACTGAAAAGTTCTCTAAAGCAGCTGTTTATACAATCAAACGCTTAAGAGGCTTGTTCTTTATGAAAAATTATCGTTATGAGGAAGCTGAAAAAATCTTTCTGAAAATCATTGAAATCCTTTCTGATAGTCCAACACAGGATGATTCAACAAATATTGCATTAGCGGCCTGCTCCAATTACATAGGAGAATGCAGGCAAATGACAGGCAAAACTGATGAAGCACTGGATTATTTTTTTAAAGCAATTGAGTATTCCAAAGATGAGCCGAATTTTAGCGGTCTGGCCATTTTCTACTGTAATATTGGTCAACTATACTATCAGTCGGAGGAATACAAGAAAGCCACCACATATATCGATGCCGCACTTACCTGTATGGAAAAAACTGATGCGCTATGGGGAAAAGCCAGAGTAAATTGCTACAAAGCCTTATTGGAAATCAATAACAAAAATTGGAAAAGTGCCCAATATTTTTATAAAAAAGCTTCTGACTTTGCTGAAATTGGACAAAACCCGATTACTCTTTCTCTGCTGACCCAGGTCCAGGCAAAATTCAATCTTGCAGAAAATTAAGCCAGCCATCCGATTATCGACAATTTCTCGACGCAATTTCGCCGTTTCATTCCTATACTCAAAGAGAAAAGTTGAATATTCTGCTTGTTTTATGAGTACAGCCGTCAATACGCATGTTTCCACGAGTACAAAACATCTATGTAAAGTCGGTCAAGACTCAAAAACAAATCTGAAATTCATTTTATAAAGAATTATGGAATGGAGGCGAAACAAATGCTGGAGATTTTAACAAATCCGATAACAATATCCGTTATTGTCATGTGTGTCCTTTGCCTTTTAAAACTCAATGTAATCCTATCCCTTCTGGTCGCCGCTCTCGTAGGAGGGCTTTCAGCCGGGCAGGGGCTGGATCTTATCATGAAAAATCTTCTTGCAGGTTTTAACAGTAATGCTGAAAACTCCTTAGCCTATCTGTTGCTGGGGACATTTGCGGCAGCCCTGGAATACACTGGATTGGCGTCTCTCTTGGCGAAAAAAGTTACAAAAGCCGTAAAGGGAAATCGGTCTGCGCTCTTAGCAACCTTATGCATCTGCGCTTGTATTTCAGGTACACTGATTACCGTTCATATTGCGTTCATTCCCATTCTTGTCCCGCCTCTGCTTCACCTGATGAATGAATTAAAAATCGATCGCAGAGCCGCTGCTACAGCACTCGGATTCGGTCTGAAAGCAATGTATATCACAATCCCTATCGGCTACGGTATCATTTTCCAAAGCATCATCGCCAGCAATATGACAGAAAACGGATGGCCTATCGCATTGCCAGATGTTTGGAAATATAATTGGATCCTTGGAATCGGGATGATTGCGGGGTTGATCATATCCCAATACATTTATCGGAAACCTCGTGAATACAAAGATGTCAGTTTTGAATTGGATCATACCTATGACAATTTAAAAATGGGAAAAGCGCAATGGGTTTCCGTTGTTGCCGTAATCGTTACGATTATTGCCCAGCTCTGGACTGGCATGATGCCTTATGGCGCTTTGGCAGGACTTTTTGTGCTGATTGCAGGCGGTGCGATTAAGTTAAGCAAAACAGATTTCATCACTTCAGAAGGGCTCAAATTGATGGGTATGATTGCGTTCATCATGCTCATCGCAGGTGGATACGCCAATGTTATCAAATCAACGGGAGCGGTAGAAACTCTGATTGTGAACACTTTGGCCATACTGGGAACCAACAAGGCCGTCATCGCATTTGTATTGATTCTCATCGGCTTGATCATCACGATGGGAATCGGGACTTCTTTCGGTACAGTCCCTGTTATCGCTTTGCTTTATGTGCCACTGATGAAAGGGACTGGCTTCAGCATTGGAGCCTGCTGCTGTCTCATAGCCTGTGCAGCAGCACTGGGAGATGCTGGATTTCCTGCATCAGATACCACTTTAGGACCAACAGCAGGGCTCAATGCGGATGGACAGCATGACCACATCAGAGATACCTGCATCCCTCAATTCTTCTGCTACAATATTCCTCTTGCTATTGCCGGTTTTATCGGAGCACTGATTTTTTAATCTAACATACGATTGGAGGTTACTCAATGAACACGATCTACTTGGATGGCGAAAGTCTCACGATTGAAAATGTGGTAGATATCGCACGGAATTTTGCAAAAATCGACCTTACCCCTCAGGCAAAAGAAAAAATTGAAATTTCAAGAGCAACCGTAGAAAAAGCCATCGCAGCAAACAAACCCATTTACGGACTGAACACAGGATTTGGCAAATTCGAAAATGTCGCCATCAGCAATGACCAACTGAACGAATTGCAGCTGCGGCTCATTTTGGCTGACTGTGTAGGCGTCGGTCAACCATTTCCCACAGAAGTCGTTAGAGCCATCATGCTTCTCCGGGTCAACGCTCTGGCAAAAGGATATTCGGGAATCAGACTCTCTACCGTAGAAACGCTGATTAAAATGATCAATGCGCATGTCCACCCAATCATCCCCGAAAAAGGATCCGTAGGTTCAAGCGGAGATCTTTGTCCACTGGCCCACATGGTCATGCCCCTGATCGGAGATGGCGAAGCCGAATACAAAGGCGAAATACTGTCCGGTGCTGAAGCTATGAAGAGAGCAGGGATCCAACCTGTTGAGCTAACTTCTAAAGAAGGTCTGGCCCTCATCAATGGAACCTGTGCCATGATGGGTGTAGCAGCCATCGCAGTATATGATGCCTATAATATCGTAAAAACAGCGGATATCATCTCGGCATTGACCTGTGAAGCTTTGACCGGAATTTCTGATCCGTATGATGCCCGTGTCCATGAAGCACGGCCTCATAGTGGACAAATTGACGTTGCCTATAACATGAGAAAGTTGCTCAAGGGAAGCCATTTGACGACCCGTCAAGCTGAAAAACGGGTACAGGATGCCTATACCTTGCGCTGTATCCCGCAAATCCACGGTGCCAGCCGACTGGCCCTTGACTATGTCCGCAGTGTGATTACAACAGAAATTAATTCTGCCACTGATAACCCCCTGATATTCACAGACAATGGAGATGTCATTTCCGGCGGGAACTTCCACGGTCAGCCCGTCGCCATCGCAATGGATACCTTGGGGATTGCCATGGCAGAAATGGCCAATGTATCTGAACGGAGAATTGAAAGACTTGTCAACCCTGCCCTCAGTAACGGTCTTCCAGCATTCTTAGTTTCCAACGGCGGTTTAAATTGTGGTTTCATGGTTCCGCAGTACTGCGCAGCTGCATTAGTCTCAGAGAACAAAATTCTAGCCCATCCTGCAAGTGTCGATTCGATTCCTACTTCAGCCAACCAGGAAGACCATGTCAGCTTCGGAACAATTGCTGCCCGTAAGGCACGGCAAATCATTGAACATGCATTCCACGTTCTCTCCATTGAATTTATCTGTGCAGCCCAAGGTGTTGATCTTCGGGAAAAAGGAGCTTCTCTTTTAGGTACACCTGGAAAGATTAGTTATACTTATATCCGGGAAAAAGTTCCTTATATGAAGGAGGATATTGCTATCTACAGAGATATGGAAAAGGCTTATCAGCTGATTTATCATGGCACATTGGTAGAAACAATGGAAAAAGAAATCGGAGAATTGCATTAATCAAAGAATCTAGACCGTTCTTCCTGCAAAAAAAGGCTGCTGCACAAAACAACTTGTGCAGCAGCCTTTTTAATTCACTCAATCCAAAGCGGCAAAAGCCTGTTTCAGATCATCGATGATGTCATCGATATGTTCGGTCCCGATGGACAGCCGGATGGTGGCCGGGGTGATCCCGGAAGCCGCCAGCTCTTCTTCGTTCATCTGGGAATGGGTGGTGGAAGCCGGGTGGATCACCAGGCTCTTCACATCCGCCACATTGGCCAGGAGAGAGAAGATCTTCAGATGATCGATGAACTTCTGGGCAGCAGCGGCACCGCCTTTGATTTCAAAGGTGAAGATGGAGATCCCGCCGTTGGGGAAGTACTTCTTGTACAGTCCATGATCCGGATGGTTGGGCAGGGACGGATGGTTCACCTTGTCCACATGGGGATCTTTGGCCAGGAAGTCCACTACCTTCAGGGCGTTCTCTACTTGGCGTTCTACCCGCAGGGACAGGGTTTCGGTACCCTGGAGCAGCAGGAAGGCGTTGAAAGGAGAAATGGTGGCCCCGGTATCCCGCAGGATCAGGGTCCGGATATAGGTTACGTAGGCAGCTGCCCCCACATCCTTGGCAAAGCTGATGCCGTGATAGCTGGGGTTGGGATCAACCAGCCAGGGGAACCGGCCGGAAGCTACCCAGTCGAACTTGCCGCTGTCCACGATGATGCCGCCCAGGGTGGTGCCGTGGCCGCCGATGAATTTGGTAGCAGAATGGATCACTACATCAGCCCCATGTTCGAACGGCCGGAGCAGATAGGGAGTGGCAAAGGTGCTGTCCACCACCAGAGGGATCTTATGCTTGTGAGCAATGGCCGCCACTGCGTCGATGTCGATCAGGTTGGCGTTAGGGTTGCCCACGGATTCAATGTAGATGGCCTGGGTATTTTCCCGGACGGCTTCTTCAAAGACCTGGACCCCTTTGGTAGGATCCACGAAGGTAGTCTCTATGCCGAAATCTGGGAACGTATGTTCAAACAAGTTGTAGGTCCCGCCGTATACGGTGGTAGCGCAGACAATGTGCTGCCCAGCATGGACCAAGGCCTGCATGGCGTAGGTCACCGCAGCGGCACCGCTGGCCGTGGCCAGGGCAGCCACCCCACCTTCCAGGGCGGCAATCCGTTTTTCAAAGACATCTTCCGTCGGGTTGGTCAGCCGGCCATATACGTTGCCCGCATCCTTCAGGGCAAACCGGTCAGCGGCATGCTGGCTGTTCCGGAATACATAAGATGTGGTCTGATAAATGGGCACAGCCCGAGAATCAGTGGCCGGATCAGCTTCTTCCTGCCCTACGTGGAGCTGCAGGGTCTCAAAATGGTATTTCTTTTCTTCGCTCATTGTCATTGCCTCCCCCAAAGTACTTCTTTTTAATCACTACCATTTTAGTATGATTTACATTATAGGCACTCAACGGTGGTATGTCAATAGAAATTTGTTGTTTTTTCTTCACTCAGTCATTGCGGGCCAGTACACAGACCATCACGATGATACAAAGGGCCCCTGCCATTTCCACCGCTCCCACCCGGTTCCCCATGACTGCTACGGAGAAAAAATAAGCCGAAAGCGGTTCAAAAGCGGCCAGGGCACCGGTTTCCGCCGGGGGGATGTATTTGGTGCTTTCCAAATACACGTAGTAGGCAACCAGTGTCCCCAGCACGAACAGGATGCCGAAAGCCGCCGCTGTATGGATATCCAGGACAGCCCCTTCCAGGGTAGGATCGTTGAACAGCTGGAGCAGCAGGGCATTCCCCAGACTGCCCCAGCCAAGGATCAGGAAGCAGCTGTATTTCTTCAGCAGCACCGCCGCATACGCTGTATAGAACGCCATTCCAAAAGCACTCAGGATCCCGTAGACCAGGGCTTCCCCGGAAACTGCCAGGGCCGCCCCCTGTCCTTTGGTGGCAATCAGGGTCGTCCCCAAGAGGGCCAGCACCACTGCAACGACTTCCCGCCGGGTAGGCAGCCGCCGTTCCTTCACCAGATACATCAGCAGCAGGATGGCGGGCATGGTGTACTGGAGTACCGTGGCCGTAGCTGCATTGCTGTAGTAAATGGCCTTGAAGAAGGTTACCTGCATCAAATACATCCCCAGCAAGATGAATTTCAGGAGCCATAGACAATCTTTTTTCAAAGGGGCCAAGAGGTCCTGTTTCTGGATCAGGGAAATCCCCAGGAAGGAAATCCCGGTAAAGACCATCCGCCAGAACAGGATGGCCGACCAGGTGAAATGCTGATCCACCATCAGGTATTCCACGCTGTTGCTGCTGCTCCCCCACAGGGCAGCGCCTAACAGGACCATCCCTACCCCGATTTTCTTCCGCCGTTCCATCCCCCTGCCCCTTTCTGCGATGAATTCTGTGATCAGTTCTATTCTACCTTTTTTTCTCGGCTCTGGCCAGCCGGATTTCACGGGTTCCTCCAGCCCTTACGGATGATGTCCTCCCCGAACCGCTGTTTCAGGGCATCCAGGGCCCGGTTCCGATTCTGCTGCCGCTCATCCTCCAGGGCCAGGCTCTGGGATCCTGCCGGTACCAGATGGCTGACACTGACTCCCAGCAGCCGTACCGGCTGATTCCAGGGCAGCTGGCGGGCCAGTCCCCGGATCTGTTCCATCAGTTCTTCATCTTGGGACAGGGGGTCTTCCACCGTCCGGCTCCGGGTCAGCAGCTGGAAGGAACCGGTCTTCACCTTCAGGGTCACCGTGCAGCCGGAAAGACCGGCGCAGCGCAGCCGCCATCCCACCTGCTGGCACAGGTCCCACAGGGCCCCCAGACAGGTTTCCAGCCCCACCAGATCCACGGGAAAGGTATTCTCTTTGCCCAGAGATTTCCGCTGCTCATCGGGCACCACCGGCCGGTTATCCAGGCCCCGGGCCCGGTCCCGGATCTCTTTCGCCTGTTTTCCCAAAAGGGGCTGCAACAGCCGGGGATCACAGGCAGCCAGCTGACCGATGGTCCGGATCCCTATTTTTTCCAAGGCCGCCACGGACCGCTGCCCCAGCCCGAAGATCCGTCCCACCGGCAGGGATACGATAAAAGTGGCCGCCTCCTCAGGCCGGATAATCACCAAGCCATCCGGTTTCCGCAGGTCGCTGGCCAGTTTGGCCAGGAATTTATTGGGTGCCAGCCCCACGGAAGCGGTAAGGCCGGTCCTTTCCCGGATCACTTGCTTGATTTTCGGTCCCAGGGCATACACATCCCCGGCCAGGGCTTCCATCCCTGTCAGGTCCAAGAAGGCTTCATCAATGGACAAGGGCTCTACCAGGGGAGAAAATTCCTGGAAGATTTTCCGGATTTCTCCGGACACTTCCTGATACCTGGCATACCGTCCTTGGACGAAAATGGCCTGGGGGCAAAGCCGGTGGGCCGTGGCCATGGGCATGGCCGAATGGACCCCGAACTTCCGTGCCTCATAAGAACTGGTAGAAACCACGCCTCGACCGGAAAGCCCTCCCACGATCACCGGTTTCCCCCGGTATTCCGGATGGTCCAGCTGTTCCACGGAGGCAAAGAACGCATCCATATCCACATGCATGATGTACCGCTGGCGGACCATTTTGATGCCCTCCTTTTGGAAAAGGGGGTGTTGCACGTTGTGTGCAACACCCCCAAGCTGTAGAGCCGCATAGCGGCTCAAGTCTGGAGTCTGGAGCCGGAGGTTAAATTTGCAAGCAAATTTTTGAATATGTAGAACCTTTGGACGAAATGAGCTCTCAGATTGATTGCGATTCTGGTTCTACAGAATCAAAAGGATCCGTCTAGCCAGGCGGATCCTGTCCTGAGGCTTCCGACTTCAGACTCCTGACTTCCGACTACGGGGATGTTGCACATATATTTTTTACGCGCAACACCCCCTTTTTCAGAACAGAAACGGCGTCCAGTTGTCCAGGATTCCGTAATGCTCGATCACGGCCTTGAGCCCGATCAGCAGGAGTACAAAGCCCCCGGCTTTCTCCGCCCGTTCCTTTCCCCACATGCCGATTACTGATCCACAGGCACAGCCTAAGAAGGAGAGGCAGAAAGTAATCGTGCCGATTTCCAGTACCGCCGGCAGGATCTGGATATCCAGGAAGGCGAAACCCACGCCCACCCCCAGGGCATCCAGGCTGGTAGCCACCGCCAGTCCCAACAGGGTCCGGAAGCCGGTGAGTTTTTCTTTTTCCTGATCCTCTCCTGCTTCCTGGATCATATTCCAGCCAATATATGAGAGGATCAGGAAAATGATCCAATGGGCATACGCTTCAGACATCTTGGCAAAATGGCTTCCCAGCTCGTAACCGATCAGCGGCATCAGAGCCTGGAACACCCCGAACCAGGCGCCGAAGATCAGCCCGCCTTTGAACCGTTCCCGGCCGCTCATTTTCAACCCGCCACAGACAGCTACGGCAAAAGCATCCATGGAAAGAGACACGGCCAGCAGGAATAGAGTCAGTGCACTCATTTCTGGATCCCCTGGAGCACAAAATAGGTCAGGAATTTCAGGACCCGCAGTTCTTTTTCATTATGCCGCTTATCTTCGCTCATTTTCCCGAATACCGGCAGGGCCGTCTTCAGCATGGCCTTAGTGATGCCGTGTTGGCGCACTCCTCCCTGGAGGACAGATTTTTCAAATCCTTCCAGTACCTGCAAAGTCTGGCGTTTTTCCGCACCGGTGAGCCTGCTGTTTCCCAGGATCTGTTTTTTGATGACTTCTTTTTGTTCCAGGAAATCCTGTTTGTCCAGGAGCCCGATTTCTTCTGTTGCCATATTTTTCTTTTACTCCCCTTGTTTCCAGGCTGCAGCCACCTGCCGCCCTGAAAGTTTTATCGTATTATTTTACCATTTCCGGCAGGAGAAAATCAACGGATGACCCGCAGAGGCTGGGAACCTCCCGTCAGGCACACTGGCCCGTCCGGACCGATCCAGTAGGTATTTTCCGTCCCCACCATGCCCAGACCCGGCAGGGCGATTTTGGGTTCTACCGCAAAGACCATGTTTTCCCGTACCCGGTCTTTGACACCGCCAGCGATCACCGGTGTCTCGTCCATGCACATGCCGATGCTGTGGCCCAGGAACCGGCCGCCATTCATGAACATTTTTTCATAGTAGGGATCGAAGTCGGCCATCACTTTGTCGTAAATCTCTCCCAGTACCGCTCCGGGTTTCAGCAGAGCCACCGTCTGCTGCTCCAGGTCCAGGCAATAATCATAGGCCCGAAGGATCTCCTCTTTGGCCGGGTCCCGATCCAGATCCCCAAAATAGTACACTACCGTTTTATCCGTATTGTACCCGTCCACCCCGCAGGGGATATCCAGATAAACCAGCCGGCCCGGCTTCAGCAGCCGGAAGGCCGAACCTATGCTCTGGACCGCCACACAGGTACCGCTGGTCCCCCCAGGTCCGTCGAAGGCCGTCCGTACCAGGGCGCTTTTGCCAAAAGACGCCAGGCCGATGGCATCTTCTCCCGTGGGCCGGTTGGTCCGGGCCACACCCTGGCTGCCCTTCAACACCATCCGGAGATACAGCTGGATGGCCAGTTCCGCTTCGCTGATCCCCACTTTCAGGAATACGGGTGCTTCCTGCATGAGTACATCGGCATGGATCTGCCCACTCCGGGCCAAAAGGGCCAGTTCATACTCACTTTTTACACTCCGCAGGCTGCTGAGCACCGGATCCAGATTTTTCCGTACTTCAAAAGGGAAGTACTTCCGGAAGAACCGGAGCCATTCCAGGGAGGTATGCTTTTCATCCAGGTACACCGCCGAAGGCAAATCTTTCCCGTAGTATTCTGCCGGCTGCCGGTAGCTGTGCATCCGGCGGATCCAGCCTTCCGGCAGGAGGCTTTCGTTGAGGGCCCGGGCCAGGCTCCGGCGCACCCACAAGATGGCATCCTGGGGACGGACCAGGAAAGCGCCTTCCTGCATAGTACCCGTAAAGTAATACATATCCAATTTATCTGTGACCACGGCCAGCTGCCAGCCCGGGTCCTGTTGGGTCAAGGTCTCCCGCAGCCGGGCCAGCCGGTTTTCCAGTTCTTCCCGGGGTACCCGGCGCAAATCTTCACTGATCAGGATATCATGTTCCAAAATAGCCATAGGATGTTCCTCCTGTTATTTTCCATAATGATGCTCCCCCATCTTACCACGAAAAAGGAGCTGCTGCACAAAAAACGTACAGCAGCTCCTTCCGAGAGTTTCTCATGGGCTGATCCGGAGGGACGGATCAGGACGAAATCAGGCTCCTTAGATCTGATGCTTTTATTATAAGGAAGCCTTCATTTTGTGTCAACTCTAATTTTGATCAGGTTTACTTATTGATTTTCTCAAATCGGTACCTTTGTCGGATCTCCGGATACTTCTTGCGGTCTACTTCACTGCAGAACATGGCGGCCGGTCTGACATACAGGCCGAAATCCCCGTACAGGGCCTGGTACACCATCAGCGGTTCCCGTGTCTCAGAGTGGACAGCTGGCCCTACGATTTGATACAGATACCGGTTGGTCTTCCGCGCTTCTTCCGTCAGCTGTTCCCGCTTGAAATGCTGTACAATATCCCCTGGATGAAAAATACGGTTTTCCATTTATCTTCTCCTCTCTCCGCTGATCATACCGCCCAGCACCAAAACGACTCCAGCTAGCTGCAAATGGGTAATGGGTTCCTGGAGCAGGAACACCGAAATGCACACGGCTACTACCGGATCCACGTAACTGAGGAGAGCCGTCGTCTGAGCCGGAACTTGGGTCAGGCTGCCGAAATAGATCCCGTAAGCCAGCCCCGTATGGACGATGCCCAAAAGCAGCGTCAGCCCCCACCCGGTACCATCCATGGCGGAGAAGTCCAGCTGTCCTGTCGACAGGCAGTAGAGCAGCAGGAATAAGGCAGCCGTCCCCAGCTGCACAGCCGTCTGTTCATAGGGTTCCAGTCCGCTGATGGTCTTACTGAGGATGATGATCCCTGCATAAAAGAAGGCGCCTGCCAGGGCATAGAACACACCCGTGATATCCCCCATCTCTCCCCGGCTTCCTAACACGCCGGAAACCAGCAGCATCCCGCCGACGGTGACGGCCCCGCAGACCAGTTTCCTGCCGCTGAGGGCTTCCCGGAACACCAATGGCGCTGCCGCCAGCATGAAGACCGGAGCCATATAGTAACATAGGGTAGCGATGGCCACCGTAGTATGATTGAAAGATTCAAAGAAAAAGACCCAGTCCAGGCCCAGGAGGAGACCGCTGAGCAGGAGTTTCGGGACCCGTGCTTTCAGTTTTTCCCTCTGGAAGGGGATCCGCTTCATCCGCATCAGGGCCAGCAAGGTCAGGCAGCCCAGTGACGCCCGCAGCAGGGCTAACGGCACAGAGCCCAGGGGAATGTGCCGGCGCACCAGGCCAATCGTCCCAAAAATGACCAGGGACAGGAGCATCCGGGAGCGGGGTGAAAGAAAAGAGAGATCCATAGCAGCGCCATCCTTTGCAGCAAGATGATGAGTTGATTTGTCAGAAGACAACAGAGAACAGGGACTGTGGCTGGATATGGTCCACAGCCCCATGCAACATCGTTGTACTACCTTTGTCCCAGGGTTGTCTACTGGGTTCCCTCACCGATAAGCTTTCTGGTAAATAGCCACACATTCTTCCCGAGAAGGAGACCGTCGGTCATTCAGGAACAACCCCTTCATAGCCGTGGTGGCGTTCTCTGCCATTTTCGGGAATTCTTCCGGTGAAATCTCATAGTCGCTCATTTTCAATCCGGCTACGCCGCATGCTTCCTGTAATTGTTTTAAAATCTTCAGGAACTCGATAGGTTTTTCGGCATTTTCTTTTCCCAAGAAGTGAGCCATGTCTACAAACCGGTCATCACAGATATGCTGGTCCAGCATCCAGCCAAAATATGACAGAGTAATCATCAGCAGCCCTGCCCCATGGGGAAGGGTTTCATGATAGGCGCTCATGGCATGTTCCAGGGAATGCTGGCTGGTGCAGCCTCCCGTCACCATGGCATAGCCAGAAAGAGTATTGGCAAAAGCCAGCTGGGTCCGGGCTTCCATGTCCCCGCCGTCGGCTACAGCACGGGGCAGATACCGTCCCACCGCTCGGATGGCCGTAGAGGCCAGCATATCGCTCAGCAGATTGGCTTTGCGGCTCACATAGGTCTCCAGGCTGTGGAACAGGGCATCGAACCCCTGGTATGCCGTCAGACGAGCGGGGACAGTCAGCATCAGTTCCGGGTCGACGACAGCCAGCCAAGGAAAGAGATCCGGCAATTTCAGGCCGATTTTCTCATGGGTCCCCTGGTTGGTGATCACACTGCAGGCATCCACTTCCGATCCGGTCCCGGCCGTGGTGGTGATGGCAATCACGGGCAGGGCCCGATGGGCATGCTGTGCTCCCTTTCCGGTCCCTGCGTTGACGTAGTCCCACAGGCTCCCTTCATTGACAGCCATCAGGGCAATGGCCTTAGCCGCATCCATGACAGAGCCGCCCCCCAGAGCTACCACCATCTCGGCTTCCATCTCCCGGGCTGCCTGGGTCCCTGCTTCCACCGAAGCCAGGGTGGGATTGGCCTGGATCTGGTCGAAGACTGCTGTTGCGATACCAGCCGCCGCCAGTTCTTTTTCCGTCCGTTCCAGATACCCGTTGGCCCGGGTAGACTTTCCGGAAGAAATCACGATCAGTGCCCGTTTTCCCGGCAGAGCCTGGGCATGGAGCTGTCCCAGCTGCCCGGCCCCGAACAGCACCTTCGTGGGAATATCGATTTGAAATGGATTCATCTGCATTCCTCCTCACAAGAGATACCTCGAGTATAGCAAAAAAGCCGCTAAGAAGCCAGCCCCCTCCGGATCAGCCTGCGGCTTTCCTGGCAGCCTGCCGGCCCCCCCAGGCTGTCAGCCCGCCGCAGACATTGCCAGCGGTGATCACCAAGAGGCGCACCAGAGCGTCCTGATCCATCTGGCCGGCCATGAAATAGTAGAACATATCGGCTACACTGTGCTCGTACCCACTCATGATGAACACGGTGATGCCCACAAAAATGGCCAGGTATTTCCCCAGGGCCAAAGGAAAGGTTTTGTACCCTTCCACGGCGATGAACACGAAAATATTGCAGAAGAAGCCCAGGATGAACAAACTCAAGAGCGTATCCCCATTTTTCCCGGATACCAGGACCAAAGCCGCCTGCCGAGCCGCCGGCCCCACTCGGGTCAGCCCCAGCAGATTGGCTGCCAATCCAGCACCCAGCCAGTTGCCGATCCAAATCAGAGGAAACCGGAACCAGCTCCATAACGGCTGTTCCAGTGCATAACAGACCCGGCCGGTAAAGAGATGGAACTGCATTTCGCAGATAGTATAAAGGCCCACACAGAACAGCAGCGCCCCCACCAGCTTTTCCGACTGGAGCAGGAACACGGCCCCGCCCAAGCCGATGCAGAATCCGGCAGCAATGGAAGAAGGAAGCAGCCCTTGCAGAATTTTCATCACGCACCTCCATGGTTAAAAAGGGATGTTTGGCAAGACTATACCACAGAGGATATCGGGAAATCGTCAAAAAAGAGCCGTTGCCTAAGCAACAGCTCCCTTGAATCAACTTTTTATGCTTTCTCTTTGAAATACTTTTCCAGGGTATCCACGATGACCTGATGATCTTCATAATGTTTCAGTGCAGAAACACAGATTGTTCCCACAACCGCAGACCCCTTCAGCCGCAGCGGGAAGCCTCCGCCTTGGGCCAGATACTTCTTCTCATCCAGTCTGCGCTCCTTCAGCCCTCTGCCCCCGCAGGCAATATCCGCCCAGAAATGGTAGGTGCTGATCCGCATGGTGTCCACTGTATCCGCCTTGGCTTTCAGCCAGATGCACTGGTTGGCGCCGGTGCCCTCCGGTAGGAACCGGAAAACCGTCAGATGATTGATCCGGATCTCTACGGCAATCGGTTTGCCAAATTCTTCCATGCTTGTTTCATAAAGCATTTTCCCCAGTTGGAAAGCATCCGTCTGGGTAAAGGTAGTGAACTGATATTTTTCTTCCTCTTCGATGCATCTCTTCAGGATTTCTTCATTGGTCATGATGGTCTCCTTTCACAAAAAGGCGTGCCAGGGACGTTTTTATCCTTGGCACGCCCGTAGAGAGGCTGGTTCTGAACTGATTGTCTGTTTTTTAGAAGTGGAGCTCTGTCCGCTGGATCAGGTCCTTCTGCAGCTTCTTGCCCAGTTCCACGAAGTAGGCACTGTAGCCAGCCACACGCACCAGCATGTCTTTGTAGTCTTCTGGATGCTTCTGGGCTGCCCGCATGGTCGCCGAGCTCATGATGTTGAACTGGACATGCATGGCCTGATCTGCCATATACTGCCGGATGAAGTTCACCAGGTTATCCCGTCCGGTGATCCCCGCCACGGTATCTTCGGTGAATTTCATGTTCATCAGGGTCCCGTTGGTGGCCAGGCTATGGTCCACTTTCGTCAGGGAGTTGGTCAGCGCGGTCGGTCCCTGGATATCGTGGGAACCGCCGTCCGTATGGACAGGTCCCATGTTGTCCGAAATGGCTTCGCCTTTGGTCCGGCCATCCAAGGAAGCATTGGTCGCCATACCCATGGCCACGTTGGCATTGACGGAATACACCCCAGGGCTGAATTCCCCGCCCCGCTGATTCTTCCGGCCGGCAATGTGGCGGCAGTAGCACTCGAACATGTACTTGAACAGGGCATCGGCATAATCATCATCATTCCCATAATGATGGACTTTGGAACTGTTGACCAGGGCATACAGTTTTTCATGGCCCTTCCAGTTATCTTTGATGGCCTGGAGCAATTCAGCTCCGGTCACTTTCTTTTCATCGAACATCAGCTGTTTGATGGTAGCCAGGCTGTCAGCACAGGTCCCCAACCCGGAAGCCTGCGGCCCGATGCCGTTGACTTCAGCACCGCCATGGGCCAGATCCTTCCCAGTCCGGATGCAGTTCTGGAAGAAGCAGGATACATAGGGCAGCGGTTTCCGGTTCTGGTGTGCCCGGTCAATGATATTTTCGCTGCTGCACAGCTGATTGGTCCAGTATTCGAACTGCTGGTCCACGCTTTCCAGCACTTCATCGAAAGATTTGTACGTCAGGAGGCTTCCTGTATTAGGACCATACTGGGTCTTGTCATCATCCAGGAATTTCCCGCCATTGAGGACCATTTCCATCATCTTTGCGGTATTCACGTACGCTGCATCGTGCCAGCCATATTCCTTCCCTGGAACATCGATTTCCACGCAGCCGACTACACAGTATTCCCGTGCATCTTCCAGGCTGAAGCCTTTGCGCAGGCAGGCTTTGATGGCAGGGCCGTCGTTGTACAGTTTCGGATGGCCGCAGCCTACCCGGATGACTTCTGCCGTCTTCACATACAGTTCATAAGGAGTCTTTTCATGGAACCGGACGCACAGCCAAGGATTCATCATCCGCGTATGAGCCGTTGCTTCCAGGAACAGCATGGTCAGATCGTTGGTAGCATCGTTGCCATCCCGGTCCACCCCGCCGATGGTCAGGCTTTCGCCCCCGAACCCACGGCCGTTCCGCACTGCCATGGAACCGAAGTCTTTCAGCTTCGTAGGATAGTTGACTTTCACATACTGGTCTTCAATCAGTTCCAGGGCAAATTCCTTGGTGATCTTCCCGGCATCCAGGTCTGCTTTGTAGTAAGGATACAGCCACTGGTCCATCCGGCCATAGGAGATGGAATGGCCGTTGCCTTCTGTCTGGATCAGCACCGTAGCGATATTGAACAGCTGCAGGGCTTGCCAGAAGGATTTCGCCGGTCCGCCGGCTACCTGGTTCAGGTTCGCTGCCATGGTCTCCAGTTCTGCTTTCCGTTTGGCATCCTGGGTTTCTGCTGCCATCTTGGCTGCTAGATCCGCATACCGTTTGGTCCAGATCTTGGCCGCATTCATGCAGATGATCATGGCATCATAGGTGTCCCGTTTATCTGCGAAATAGGGATCGTGCATATCCAGCAGTTTCTGCTGGGCAGAGATATCTTCGATGATCCCATCAAAGCCTCTCCGCAGGATATAGGCGTAGTCAGCCGCCAGATGGCCTACCCCTGCATAGTGGTACAGGTTGGTCTGGAAGATCTTCTTTCCGGCTTCCGAACATTTCAGCTGATCATAGCTCAGCCGGGATTCGATTTCATCGGCAACGGTCTGGCCCTGCCACCATTTGCACAGTTCCACTGCTTCCGCTCTGTCTTCGTCGCTTTTGAAATAGAACTGGTCATGTTCCCGTTTTTCGAAAGGATGGTTATAGGCTTCATCGATGATCCAGTCCACGGAAAATTCCGGATAGATCGGAGCATCTTTGGGGGCGGCAGACAGATTGCCGGCAATCAGTTCTTCATCATCGATATGCAGAGTCTCATTCTCCAGGACTTCCCGGAAGGCATAGGCCACCTTCAGCATGGTGGGACATTTCACATGTTCCTTATAGGATTTGGTCACCAGTCTCAGACGGTCCAGATCGATATCATAGGGTCTGGCCAGGAACTGTTTCCGCAGCCGGTTGACCCGCGGGAAGGGAGACCAGTCCTTATGATGGACCTGATACCCTACTCCATACTCATGATCAAAAGCTTCCGTACCGGCAGCCGTGGTGTGAGTGAACTTGTTTTCCATATCTAACATCCTCCTTTATCAAAACAAGGGACGATCAATCCCATTCTTTGGCACCTACTGAACAGTGGATCCCCCGGCTCCTGAAATAAGCGGCGTATTTTTCCATCCTTCTCTGGAAAGCCGGCCGGTTCATCCTAAGGCCCTTCATTTTATAAGGGATCCCTAAGGATTCGTATTTTTCTTCTCCCAATCTCATGAAGCTGAGCAGCTGCAGGGCTTTCACCTTTCCCTGGAGGTTCTTTTCCAGGAAATCTGCCGACGCTTCCATATTTTCCATGGCATCATTGAACTTGGGGATCACCGGGATCCGCAGGACCAAACTGGCTCCTGCTGCACAGACCTTTTCCATGTTTTCCAGGATCAGATCGTTATAAACGCCGGTCCTGGCTTTGTGGACTTCTCGATCCATATGTTTCAGATCCGCAATGAACAGATCCGTATACGGAATGACTTTCTCCAATTCTGACCAGTTGCAGTAAAAAGTAGATTCACAGCAGGTCTGGATATTTTCCTTCCGGCAAGCCTGGAAGAGTCCTGCGACAAAATCTGCCTGCATCAGGCTCTCTCCTCCGGAAACCGTGACCCCGCCGCCGGATTTTTCATAATATCCCCGGTCCCGCAGGATGATTTCCATACATTCTTCCACCGTCATCCATTTTCCCCAGGCCTTGATGGCATCTGAGGGGCATACCTCCTGGCATTTCATGCAGTTGGTGCATTTTTCCCGGTCGATGCCGGTCAATTTCCCCCGTTCGAACTGCAGGGCTCCCGGTACTGGGCACACGTCCAGGCAGTCTTGGCAGACCTTTGTTCCCAGGCACTTTTTCCGATAGATCCCTGCCTGTACATAAGGCGCAAATCCTTCTGGGTTGCTGCACCATTCACAGCGCAGGGGGCAGCCCTTCAAAAACAATTCTGTCCGGAGCCCGGGACCGTCATGGATGGTATACCGCTGGATGTTGAAGACATTTCCCCGAATGGGTTCCATCTTCGAAACCTCCCTTACGATTTCAGGAAAGCCGCTCGATTGTCTTTCCTCTTGTTATCTGAATTTTATCAATCTTCATGTAGAAAAGAAGCAGGTAAGTTGGCTATCTTTTCATAAGGAATGTTCCTTATAGACATCCTGATAAAAAAATAAAGGGGGTGTGAAAAAAATTCACCCCCCCGGTCACTAGTCACTGGCCGATGGAAAGAACCCCTGGCAGACGGGTTCTTTCGAATAAAAAATAGGACCTTGCTTTTCTTTTAATCCGTTACTTGTCTAATTCTAATTTTCCCGGCTTTCGATCCATTTGTACAGCTGGTACCGGCTTTGGATACCGCACTTGGTATAGATATTTTCCACATGTTTCTTGACGGTATGGTAGCTGACCACAAGCCGCATGGCAATAGCCTTATAGGTCAGCCCCTGGTACATCAGTTCGGCCACCCGCTGTTCCGTAGGCGTCAGCGGATCCAGATTCCGGGTGAATTCCACATGCTTGCGGCCTCCTTTGCTGCTGATGGTGATCCAGTGATACCGGTCGATGATCCGGTTGGAATAGCTCCGGTCATAGGTGTAGATCCGGAACTGATAATTCTGGATCATACGGACCCTCACTTTTTCCCCCTCGTCCTCTTTATCCCCGCTGCTCAGGAGGAAAGGCAGCCAGCCGCATACCCCTTCTCCTTCCAGCTGGCTGCGTACGGAAGGCCCCAGGATATCCTGCAGACACAATTCCGCTTCCTTATTACAGTCCATCACATGCATGAAATCATCAGTGATCAGATAGGCTTTTTCTCCGGAATCGATGATGCGGTTCTTGATTTCCGAAATGATCTTGGCTTGTTCATATTTCTTGAAATTCTTGTAAGCATTGGCGATATAGGCATAGATCTCGCTGAAATGCTGCATCTCTTCGTCCGTGAAATCTCCACTTTCGGCCTCTTTGAAAAAGGTCATCTGGATATAGGCATTGATCCCGAACGCCATGGTCACGCTGTATCTGGACTGGAATTGTTGTTGGATGAACTGGACATACGGATCCCTGTCATACTGATTCGGGGAGATCACATCCGTCGACTTGTACAGCCGGGGGATCGTATTGAAATAAGTCAGATGGTCCCGCAGGGCATCCATATAGACAACTTTCCGGACCGGATCCCGAGAAAGGATCTGCCGATAGGGATGGTTCTCCCCATCCAGCAGCAGCCCCTGTTGATTCACCCAGGAAAGGAAATGATTCTGGGTGTCAAAATAAAGGATGATCATCTGGTTCAGGTCAAAATTTTTATTGAGAAAGTTCAATAAAGTAGAGCTGAAGAATTCACGGGCAGTGATCTGATGATGCTCCATTTCTAAGAAGAAATTCGTCTGCCCCTTTTTCTCGTATTTCATTGCTGGTTCTTCCTCCTTTACGGACTGGCTGCTCTTCCATCATACCTTGTTTCTTGGGGAAATAGGAATTTCCTCTCACAGGATTTCTCATGGAAAAAGTTATTTTTACATTATGCAACTCTTGCTTCAAAACGGGAAACTCATCCCTTATCTTTCGAGAATCTAGTTGAAATCGGTTGCCCTGGCTTTTCTCTCTTTGTTATGATGCTGATAAAGAATTCCGGAATTGCGCGCAGTACCCCATTGTTTTCTGAAATTCAAGAATCTTCAAATACTCATTCTCTTTTCATATCTATTCCTGCTATTGAATTTCACTTATCCTATTTTCGTCCAAAAGGAGGACGGTGTCATGAGCATCAAAAATCGCACACTGCATATCTGGTTGGGTCCCATTCTCTTCGCTGTCTGCTACTTTGCCTTACAGGGAATCTTCTCTGTCAAGGCTGCCAAGGCCATCGGAATCGCTCTATGGATGATCTACTGGTGGGTGTCTCGGCCGGTCAATATCACGGTTACCGCTTTTGTCCCCATCGTGGCCAATGCCCTCTTCGATATCATCCCCATGAAGACCATCATCGCCCAATATTTCTCGGAAAGCATTATCCTGATCCTGGGTTCCGGCTTTTTGACCGTACCCTGGAGCGGTATCGGCCTGGACAAACGGATTTCCCTGAAAGCCCTGTCCTTGATCGGTCCCTCCATGAAAAGCCAGATCACCGTTTGGCTGCTGTCCAGCATCATCCTCAGTAATCTGATGCCCAATGTGGTAGTTTGTGCCTTGATGACACCCATAGCCGTCGGGATGCTGAAAGCCGCTGGCTATGATGGAAAGAGCGAAGCGGCCATTCCCATCCTCTGTGCCATCGGCTGGGGCGTGGGGATCGGCGGCGTCGGGACGCCTCTGGGCGGAGCCATGAACATCACCGCCATTGCCCTGCTCCAGGATTTCACAGGGAAAGAATTCATGTACATCGATTGGATGACCCATCTGACCCCGTATACACTGCTGGTGTCAGCCGCCTGTCTGGCAGCCATGCTGCTGAATCCAGGAAAGATCAAACAGCTGGACGGTACGAAAGAATATTTCAAGAAAGCCTATGCGGCCCTGGGCCCCATGAAGGGCGATGAAAAAGTCTGCCTTGTCATGTTCCTGTTGGGACTGGCTGCCGTCTTTTTCCGTCCCCTCTATGCCCATATCCTGCCCCGTATGGTACCCGCCTATGTATTCCTGATCCTTGGGTTCGTCTGCTTTTTCATTACTTCCAAAGATTCCGCCCGTCCTCTGATGACCTGGGAAGATGCCCAGAAAGAATCCATGTGGGGGATGATGATCCTGTTTGCCGGCGGTCTGGCCATGGGCGTCCTGCTCAGTGGTTCCGGAGCCAATGAGGAACTGGCCCAACTCGTCGCCGCGACCAATCTGCAGCCTGGGCTGCCTTTGATCATCGCCATCACCGTCCTGGCCTGCCTGGTATCGGAAACCACCAACAGCACCGTATCCGCCGCCGTCACCGTCCCCATCGTCATGAGCGTCACTGCCAAGATGCACCTAGATCTGATGACCTACTGGTACATCGCCGTCATGGCCTTCAACAGTGAATTCCTCCTGCCCGTCAGTGTCCGTTCCATTCCCGTAGCCTATGGCCTGAGCCCGGATACCATGCTGCGCAAAGCTCTGCCGGTCTTCCTGGTACGGGCCTTGGTGGTCATCGTCTGCAGCTATGTAGTCCTGCAGATCCCTGGATTTGGACAATAACAGCAGTCTGTCTGTGAAAATAAAGGAGGTTTTGCAATCCAATGGAACGTATCCCTGAAAAATTACGTACAAAAGTGATGTCGGCAGATGATGCGGCTAGACTCATCCAGCCTGGAATGACCATCGCCGTCAGCGGGTTCACCCGCACCAATTACCCCAAAGCAGTCCCCCAGGCCGTTACCCGCCAAGGTACAGCCAAAGACCTAACCCTGATCGTAGGAGCAGCGGTGGGAGACTGCATCGATGGAGCCTGGACCCGGGCCGGCCTCTTGAAACGCCGATATGGCCATCAGTCCAACAAAGATCTGCGGAAAGCCGTCAATGGGGATCAAGTGGAATTCAGCGATATCCATATTTCCCATCTGCCCAAATACATGAACGAACGGACAGGTCCCCATATCCACATCGCCCTGATTGAATGCTGTGCCGTCACCGAAGACGGCCTGTATCTAGGGGCTTCCGGGGGGACGGCCGATGCGGCGGTCCGCAATGCGGACAAAGTCATTGTTGAAATCAACCAAAGCCTTCCCTTGGGATTCATGGGCATGCATGATATCTTCGAAGTGGGCGTGGCTCCTGCTTCCCGGATCATCCCGATTACCCACCCCCAGGACCGGATCGGGACCCCCTATATCCCCTGCCCCTTGGAAAAGATCGCTGCCGTGGTCTTTACCGACGAAGCAGATGAACCCCAGACCTTCAAAGCCGTGACTCCGGCCACTACCAAGATTGCAGAAAACATCGTGGATTTCTTAAAGAATGAAATCCAGCATGGTCGGCTGCCGGAAAATCCCGGCCCCCTGCAGTCCGGGGTAGGTTCCGTTGGCAATGCCGTCCTTGCCGGCCTGGCAAACAGTGGGTTCCACCATCTGAACATGTATACGGAAGTCATGCAGGATGCTGCCCTAGGCCTCTTGGACCAAGGTGTATTGGACTTCATTTCCACTAGCTCTGTAGCCCTGACAGATGAAAACAGGAAAAGATTCTATGAAACGATCCAGGAGTACCATGACAAGATCCTGATCCGCCCCAATGAAATCTCCAACCATCCGGAAGTAATCCGGCGCCTGGGCGTGATTTCCCTGAACACCCCCATCGAAGTAGATCTGTATGGAAATGTGAATTCCACCCACATCGACGGGACTGCTATGATGAACGGCCTGGGCGGCAGTGGCGATTTTGCCCGGAATGCCCGGATCAGCATCTTTGCTTCTGAATCCGTGGCCAAACACGGAGCCATCTCCACCATCGTCCCCTTTGTCAGTCACGTGGACCAGACGGAACATGATGTGGATGTCATCGTCACCGAACAGGGAATCGCCGATCTGCGCTGGCTGACCCCTAAAGAACGGGCCAAGGTCCTGATTGACCATTGTGCCCATCCGGATTATAGACCCATGTTGGAAGAATATTATCAGGAAGCCTATGCATCCGCCAAGGGAAAGCATACCCCCCATGTGCTGGAAAAAGCCTTTTCCTGGCATTTGAAATATCTCCAGACCGGCTCCATGAAATAACAGGGAGAAAATAAAAACGGGACTGTGGGACGATGGCTGGCAAACAGCAGCCAGCCACTTCCACAGCCCTGTTTTTTCATTCTGGATAATACCCCAGTTTGCCGGAAATCTTGCCAGCCACCAGAGTGACTGTACGGGCGAACCGTTCCTCATCCACCTGAGCCAGGATCCGATGGCTCTGGGTGGAGATGCTGATGGCTCCCACAGGCCTCCGGGTCCAGTCAAAGACAGGGGCTGCAATGGACCCTCTGCCCATATGCAGCTGGTTGTTGTTGGCACAGTAGCCTTTTTTCCGGATGGTCTTCAGGGTTTCCATCAAGCCCCGCAGATCCGTCTGGGTCTCCGGTGTATACTTCTGTAGATCGCTGGCCTTCAGGATCCGCAGAGCTTCTTCTTCCGGCAGATAGGCCAGCATAACCCGACCCATGGCTGAACAGTACAAGGGCTGCCGATGGCCCAGAGGAAACAGCATTTCCGTTTTGTCTTCACAGCAGCAACAGACCAGGTGGACCACATCCAGACCATCTGGGATACCCAGATGGCTCAGTACTTTCATATTGAAAGACAACTGTTGCAATTCAGGATAGGCATGACGGTAAATGCTTTTATTCTTCAAAGCAACCCCGGCCAGGGTTATGATCTCCATCCCAGGGTAATAATATCCGGTCGCATCATCCCGCTGGAGGAATCCCCCATCCAGCAAAGTGTTCAAATGCCGGGACACGGTGCTGATATTCATCTGCAGCTGGTCTGCGATCTCGGAAGTCCTGAGCATCCGTTCCCCTTCTGAAAAAAGGGATAAAATCGCCAAAGTCTTACTGACGCTCTTATTCCCAGAAGCGTATTTTGATTTCTGTTCCAATCTGTAATCCCCCTTGTTGGTCTGTCCTACAAATTCTCCCCGGTCTGCCGCAAATGTGACTCAGGTCATGTTTTTCTATATTATTTTACCATAGATTAAATCTTAGAACTGTAAATGATTTGTTCACAATTATAGTATCGAAAAAGACAAATAGCAAGAGACCTGCCGTAGCGCATCCTGCAGCAGGTCTTCTTGATGGATTGGCGAAGATTCTTCACCGTGCATCCCTTCCACTGAAAAGGGGGACGTGGAAGGGATGCCTATGGAGAAAAGGAGGTCAGTCTTTCCGGATACAGCCTCAGTCTTCCCAGGCTTTGGCCGGATCCGGCAGGTAGGATTGATCCAGAGGATAGCCTACCCGTGTCAGGTTCATCAGCAGCTTATAAGTAAAGTTGCCGCTGAAGCTGTTGTTGCCCCAGGAACCACAGCCCAGTGTGGTGGTAGCGGTGAAACCATTGGTAGGGCTGCCGCCACCGGTGGTGCCGGCAGGCTGGTTGACGATCAGCCGGGATACCGGGCAGTGCAGGGCCGCATATTCCACATGTTCCGGAGTATTGGAGTGGACAGCCACACTGTGACCCTTTCCTTCATAATCCAGGTTAATCAGAGCCATATTGACCGCATCTTCAAAGCTCCCTTCATAGGGGATGATATTGATCACCGGGCACATCTTTTCCCGGTTCAGGTCATCGCCCCGGCCTGGTTTGGTACCCCGTACCGCCAGCACACGGGCATCTTCCGGTACACCAGGAAGCCCGATGATTTCGGCAATCTTGGCCGGACTCAGGCCTACGACCTTCCGGCTGATGGGACCGCCGGCTTCCGGGAACAGCCCTTTGCGGACGATATCCACTTCTTTAGGATCATCCACATAGTAGGCACCGGCTGCCCGGAATGCTTCCAAAAATTCCTCGAACTTTTCAGCAGGGATATAGGCGGTCTGTTCTCCCAGGCAGATCAGGCCATAATCGAAACCTCTGCCCAAAACGATGTCCGCGGCAGCCTTCTTGATATCCGCATCACTGTCTACGATGCACTGGACATTGCCCTGGCCGACCCCGTAGGCCGGTTTCCCGCTGGAATACGCTGCTTTGACCATGCCCATGCCGCCAGTCGCTACGATGACATCCGCCATCTGCATCAGCTTGTTGCTGTTTTCCATGGACACTTCATCCACTTCCAGGACCAGATCTTCCGGGAAGCCCAGGCCTTTCAAAGCTTCACGGAACAACTTGACACATTCATGGCAGCACTGGATGCCCCGGGGATGGGGAGCAAAGATGATGGAATTGCGTGTTTTCAAAGCAAAGGCTGCATTGCTCATGGGCGTCACCACCGGGTTGGTGGAAGGGATGATGGAAGCTACCACACCCATGGGTTTAGCCACCTTATACAGCCGTTTGGCGTCATCTTTTCCGATGATGCCTACGGATTTCTTATCTTTCAGGTCTTCCCAGATCAAAGAAGACTTTGCCCGGCATTTGGAAATCTTATCTTCTACTTTGCCCATGCGGGAATCTACCACTGCCAGTTTACCCAGCCGTTCTGCATTGTCATAGATGCTTTTGCAGATGGCTTTGGCAGCTGCATCCACCTGTTCCTGGGTAGCAAATTCAAATTTTTGCTGAGCCACACGGCTCCGTTCAATCAACTCTTCAACTGTACTCATGGTAAAACTCCTTTCACATTCCTAAGATTGTATAAACACCAGATAATAGGATGTTCTCAGTTACAAGCTCCCTACTTGGGAGAATGCGGGGATCTGCAGGCAGATATAGCCCACAACGATGACGCTCAAAGCACGGATCAGCATGATGGGGATCCCCCGTTTCATCTGCACATTGGGGTCCAGCCCGTTCCCGCAGGTGATGGCACGGACGCTAACCGGAAGCAGGAATTCAGAGTTGTAAGCCATGGCCGTGATGAAGAAATAAGGCATCAGCGGCAGACCGGCTCTCTGGGTATAAGTGATGACAATGGGAACGACCACAGCAGCAGACACAGTGGAGTTCGTGGATTCAGACACCGCTACAGCAAACACCGTGATGGCGATGATCATAGGCAGGCCAGGCGGCATGTGCATCTGGCTGGCAATCAGTTCGGCAATGGCTTTGTTGGCGCCGGAAGCTCCCAGCAGGTTTCCCATGGCCAGACCGCCGGCAAAGAGGATCATCATGCCCCACAGCATATGCTTCTGGACATAATCCCAATCCACCAGGGGTTTACCGTCATCGCCGTTGATGAAGAATCCCAGGAAACCCAGGATGGCATACAGAAAAGCAGGGACCAGACCCGGGAGGAGGGAAGCATACAGCGGACGCAGGAAGGACCCGATCAGGGCAATCACGAACAGAGCCATGCTGATTTTTTCCGTCCGTTTCATGGGTCCCAAAGCTTTGTAAGCTTCCGTGAAATATTCTTTCGTCCCTTCCAGGGATTTGACTTCCTGGGGCAGCATCAGTTCGCCGATGATGCAAGTGATGGACGTAAAGATCAGATAAGGAGCAATGTGGCTGACCCAGTCCATGAACAGGAATTCATGACCCGTAGTCTTTTCCAGCAGGGCAATAGCCACCACGTTCATGGCGCCGCCTACCGGAGTCCCCACACCGCCGATGCCGGCACACCAGCCGATGGCGCAGAGGATCGGAGCCGCTGCCGCACTTTTTCCATCATAGCCGGCTGCTTTCAGCATAGCGATGGCGATAGGAGTAAAGAGTGCCACCACTACCACATTGGGAAGTACGGTGGAGAACAGGATGGGGAAAATGGACCAGACAATGATCTGGGACCGCATGGAAGGCCCGATGACAGACAAGCATTTCAGGGCAACCCGCTGGTCCAGGCCGATTTTCGCCCAGGGCAGAGTCAGCAGGGTGGAACTGAACACCAAGATGATACTGGGGTTGGAATACTGGGAAACAAGCGCTCCCATAGGAACGATATTGAAAAGTGCATTACAAGCTACCGGGACAAATGCGGTGGTGGTAATGTCCACCGGACGGGTGACCCACCAGAATACCATCCAGAGGGAAACCCCCACTGCCTGGGCTCCCTTTACGGTCAATGCTGAAGCTCCTCCCATGCTGACCAGCAGGTAAATTACCGGTCCCAGCAGGGAAAGGATGATGCGGCGTGATGTACTCATGAAAAAACGTACCTCCTTTGGTTTGGTTGGTCGGCCGACCACACGTACAAATGAATTCTTTTGGAATTATTTGTCTTTTCTTGCTTTTCATTATAATCAGCCCGTCCATCTTGACAATATGGCTTTTGGGGGTTTTGCGGCGAGCGAAAGGAATTTCCAGTCAATGATTTTGGTTTTTAAGATATGACCATTGACTTGCACCATATGAAAGCGAGGTTTCGAAAGAAGAGAAACCCCGGTTCTCGCCTTTCTTTTTCCCTGAACTTCCATTACATTGTAGCCATAGAGATTCTATCTTTAATTAAAGGAGGAAGTTTCAATGATTCGTGATTTCTCATTCGCCGTCCCTCAAACCATCCAATTTGGCCTGGGCAGCCTGAAAAAGCTGCCGGAAATCCTGCAAGCCAATCAATCAGACCATGTATTCCTTGTATCCGATCCCGGTATCGAACAAATCGGGCTGGTCAAAAAAGTCCAGGATATCCTGGCAGCAGCTCAGGTAGACTGCCATACCTATTTGGAAGTAACCCCCAACCCAGATATTGAAATAGTAGAAAACGCTGCGAAAGCCTTCGCAGAAAGCGGCTGCACCAGCATCATCGCCCTGGGAGGGGGAGCTCCCATGGATACGGGAAAAGCCGTGGGCATCCTGGCCCGTTATGGAGGCAAAGCCACTGATTATGAAGGGCTGTCCAAGGTCCCAGGTCCCATCGTCCCCCTGATCGCCATCCCCACCACCGCAGGAACAGGGAGCGAAGTCAGTGCTTCCACAGTGATCACCGATCCAGAACGGAATTTTAAATTTTCCATCATCGACCATAATATCCTGCCCAAGTATGCCCTCCTGGATCCGGAACTGATCATGACGGCTCCGGCTTCCGTCGCTGCCGCCTGCGGCCTGGATGCCCTGATCCATGCCATGGAGGCTTATCTGTCCCGTTTCGCTTCTCCTTATACGGATGCCATGGCCGAAAAAGCAATGGCCCTGATCGGAAAGAACCTCCGGGCCTTCGTTGCCAACCGGCAGGATGCAGACGCCGCCTGTGCCATGATGCTGGGCTCCACCTTTGCCGCCATGGCCTTTGCCTGGAGCAAGCTGGGAGACATCCACGCCATGAGCCACCCGGTCAGCGCCTATTTCCATGTAGCCCATGGGGTCGCCAATGCCATCCTGATGCCCGCTGTAATGGAATTCAATGCGCTGGCTGACAAAGGCCGGTATGAAACCATCTATAATTTCATCCGGGAAGAAAAAGATCCCGCAGACAACTTCCGTCCCCAGATGCTGCTAGACGCCCTGAAGAAGCTGAACGACGACTTGAATATCCCGAGACATCTGCAGGAAGTAGGCGTGACCCGGGACAAATTCGAAGCCATGGCAAAAGACGCCATGAAAGCACCCAATACTCTGGCCAATCCTCGGCAGACGACCGTAAAGGACTTCATCGCCCTCTATGAAAAAGCCTTCTGATTCTGAAAAGGACAAAAAATGGCATCTTTTACAGGAACGGATTCCTACATCGCCTCTGAAGAATTGCAGCGCAGCGTAAACATCGCAGCCGCTCTGGAAAAGCCTCTGCTGCTCAAAGGCGAACCAGGCACCGGGAAAACAGTCCTGGCAGAAGCCGTAGCAGAAGAACTGGGGCTTCCCCTCTTCGTTTGGAGCATCAAATCGACCACCCGGGCCCAGGACGGACTGTACGTCTATGATACCGTCCAGCGGCTCTACGACAGCCAGTTCGGCACAGAAGGCGTGGAGGACATCTCCCGTTATATCCGGCTGGGGAAACTGGGGGAAGCTTTCCGCAGTCCCCAGCGGGCGGTCCTCCTGATCGACGAAATCGATAAAGCTGACCTGGAATTCCCCAATGACCTGTTATGGGAACTGGACAAAATGGAATTCTATATCCCGGAAACGGGAGAGACCATCAAAGCCCGGCAAAAACCCCTGGTCATCATTACCTCCAATGCAGAAAAAGAGCTGCCGGACGCCTTTCTCCGCCGCTGCATCTTCCACTACATCGCCTTCCCCGATCCGGCTGCCATGGCCCAGATCGTCCATGCCAAATTCCCTCATTTGGAGGATGACCTGCTGACAAGTGCCATAGACGCCTTTTACCAGCTGCGGAAGATTTCCGGCCTGAGCAAACCCCCCAGCACCGCAGAGCTGCTGGACTGGATCCAAGCCCTGGCGATCAGCGGCATTTCCCCGGAAAAGCTCACTTCCCAGCTTCCGTTCATCGGTGTCCTGCTGAAAAAGACGGAAGACTTGAAACGGGCCGGTTACTGATATGTTCACGCCGTTTCTCTATTGTCTCCGGAGCTATGGTCTCCATACCACTTTGACCGAGTGGTCCGTCTTTCTCCACGCCCTGGAATTGGGCCTCCACGGGAACAGCCTGCTGGGCTTCTACCATCTGGCCCGGACTGTCCTGGTCAAGAAAGAGACAGATTACGATCGTTTTGATGAAGCGTTCTCAGTGTTTTTCCAGCACATAAAAGATCCCAGGGAGCTTCCCCCAGAATTCCAAGAATGGCTGGCCCAAGCCAGCTCTCCCACGCCTTTTGATAAGGAAACGACGGATCTGGTCTGGGGAAGGTTCTCTCGGGAAGGAATCGAACAATTGATGGAAGAACGGCTGGAACAGCAAAAGGAAGCCCATCATGGCGGCACCACCTGGATCGGGACTGGAGGCCAGACCGCCTTTGGCCATTCCGGCTACGCACCCAAGGGCATCAGGGTGTTCGGAGAATCCCGCCAGCACCACGCATTGGCGATAGCCGGAGAACGGCGGTTTGCCGACTTCCGAGACGACCGGATCCTGGAGATCCGTCAATTCCAAATGGCCCTGCGAAAACTCCGCCGCCTTTCCAGCCAGGAAAATGTCCCTAGGACAGAATTGGATGTGGAGGAAACCATCAGCGCCACGTCCCAAAAGGGTGGCTTCCTGGACATCGTCCTGAAACGCCCCAGGAAGAACCGGACGAAGCTGCTCCTCCTGATGGACAGCGGCGGATCCATGTGGCCCTATATGGATCTTTCCCGCCGTTTATTCCAAGCCGTAAGCCAGGGCTCCTCCTTCAAAGAACTGAAGATCTACTACTTTCACAATATCTTCTATGATCAGCTTTTCACCTCGCCGGATTGTGCCTGGGAACACCGGATTTCCACCCAGTGGGTATTCCAGCAGTGCCCTCGGGAATATAAAGTCATCCTAGTGGGAGATGCCCGTATGGGAGAAGAGGAACTGATGGCAGTCAATGGGAACATTGAATACAAGCGGGGAAACGACCGCCCCGGGATTGTCTGGCTGGAAGAGCTTCTCCAACGGTATCCCGCGGCCGTCTGGCTGAATCCAGTGGAACAGGACTATTGGCATTTTTATTACAGCACGGCTCGGATCTTGGAAAAAGGGATCCCCATGTTTCCTCTGACGCTCAAAGGATTGGAAGCAAGCATGGATTACCTCCGCAAGATCCAAGCCTGATACGAAGAGGGGGCTGCCCGCAGCACTGCGGGCAGCCCCCTCTTCGTATTTTTCCTTATTGGCACATTTCGTAGATCTTCACCAAATCTGCTTCCTGCAAGTCTTTAAACCCTCTCACGATCCCGCCTTTTGTCCGACAGGCCTTTTCGGCCATGACGGGAAAATCTTCCGGATGGATCCCCAATTCTGTCAGTGAGGACGGCAGCCCCAAAGTTCCATAAAAGAACGTTGAAAGCTTTTGGATGCTTTCCCGGGCAATGGCCATAGGCTCTCCCGCCGGATCCAATCCGAACACATTGACCCCCAGACGGACATACCGGTCCACATGTTCCTGATCCAGGCAGTATTCCAGGAAGCGAGGCGTCAGGATGGCCAGTCCCAAGCCATGGGTGATATCATAAATGGCCGAAAGTTCATGTTCCAGAGCGTGGCAGCTCCACACCTGGTTCTGACAGCCCTTGATGAAGCCATTGATGGCCCAGGTAGACGTCCACAAGAGATTAGCTCTCGCCTCATAGTCATCCGGCTGTTCCAGGGCAATGGGAGCATATTTGAGGACCGTCTTCATCAGCCCTTCCATGACCGCATCCAGCATATACATCCCTTCTCCCGGGTTAAAATACGTTTCCAGGACATGGGACAGGATATCCGCCGACCCGCAGGCCGTCTGGTAGCGGCTGACCGAATACGTCAATTCCGGATCCAGGAAGGAGACTTTCGGCTGGAGTGCCGGGGCAAAACGGGCCAGCTTCTCCTGGGTCTCCAAGTTGCTGATGACACCTCCATTATCCATTTCCGACCCCGTAGCTGCAATCGTCGGAATGGTCACAAGGGGAAGGGCTTCTGTAAGCGGGGCTTTCTTTGTAAAGAACTCCCAGGGGTCGAAATCCACGCAGGCCCCTGCTGCCACAAATTTTCCGGTATCCAGACAGGATCCTCCCCCGGCGGCCAGTACGATCTGGATTTTTTTCTCCTTACACAACGCAGTGCCTTTCCGTACGGACTGGATCCGGGGATTGGGATCCACGCCCGGGAGTTCTGTCAGTTCCAAATGGTATTTTCTGACTTCTTCCAGGATCCGATCATATAGACCACTTTTTTTAATGGAACCTCCACCATAAATCAACAGGACCCGGTCGCCAAACTGCTTAAGGGTTTCCCCCAAATGATCCAGAGCTGTCCTGCCAAAATAAATCTTCGTGGGAACATGATACACAAAATCCTTCATTTCCTCTACCTCCATCTTTTCAGCGGTAAAACGCCATTTATTTTCTGTGATTTCCTTCAGTATAACAGAATTAAAAGCAACCGCAGGTCAAAAGAAGAGATTTGCAGTACAGGAAGAGAATTTTCATCCTTTGAAATTGAACGGTATCGAAATAAGGAATATCTCAGGCAAACACTCTATTTTTATACTCTCGCAACTCTTCTTGGAAATCCGGATGAGCAATGCGAATCATGGCTTCCGCCCTTTCCTCCAGGGACAATCCCGTTAAATGGGCCACCCCGTATTCAGTGGCCACATTTTGGATCAAAGCCCTAGGCCCTGAAATGGCACTACCGGCAGCAATGGCCGGGACGATATTGGAATGACGCACACCTTTCTTGTCCACTCTGGAAGACTCAATACAAATATACCCTGCACCGCCCCGGGACAGGAAAGCTCCTTCCAAGAAATCCAACTGTCCTCCCACACCGGAAATCTGCCGATTCCCCACGGATTCGGCGTTTTCCTGCCCCATCAAATCCAGCTGGATTCCCCCATTGATGCTGATATAACGGGAAATCCGCTCCATCACACGGGGATTATGGATATAATCCAATTCCGCTGGATAAAAGACCTCTGGGTTTTTTTGGAGCCAATCGTACAGCTCCTGAGAACCGCTGACCAGATTCCACGAGGAAAGTCCCGTTTTTTCTTCCTTCCAGCGATTGGTCAGTTTCCCCGCCCTATGGAGCATGAGGAAGGCATCGCTGAGTGTCCCGGTATGGCAACCCAAGTCTTCCTGTTCCGATTGCGCCAGAAGCTGGGCAATGGTAAAAGGAATGGCCCCCACCCCCAGAGATAGGACTGCCCGATCCGGAATTTCCCTGACCACATTCTTGGCAATTTGCAGATCCGCCTCACTGGGTGCCCGATAGCTGGATACACAAAGGGGCTGGTGTTCCCCTTCCACGATGTAATCGGCTTCCCCCAGCGAAACACGATGAGAACCATCCACGCCCTGGAGATTTGGCATCTTTTCATTGATTTCAAAAATAACCGTCCTGGCTTTCTGGATGATGGTCTTCCAGCAATAATTTGCCATTCCAAGGCCGCAGTATCCCTGATCATCCGGTTTTGAGACCGGCACGATAGCCACATCCACCTGCAGATAATCCCGATACATCTCTGGCAGAAGGCGCAACAGCATAGGGACAAAATGCAGCCGCCTGGCCATGAACATCTTTCGCTCATAGTTTCCCAGATGCCAGCTGTAATACTGGAAATGCTTCATCTCCGGATCACAGTCGATGGTATGGATGATGGGCCGATAAACCAATCCTCCACGGATCTTCACATCCTGCAGTTCTTCCTTATGTCGGGCCAGGGCCTCATCCATCATTTCTGGGAACCCATTGCCAAAGCCAAAATCCACCCAATCCCCTGATTTGACTGCCAATTTTACAGCTTCATCAGGGCTCACGTATTTATGAAGATAATGTTCCATTTATTCTTCCCCTCCTGTCATACCCGTCCTTTTTCAGACGAAAAGCGGCTGCATCGCCCAGAGGCATTCCTGCAGCCGCTTCCCGCTATGAGAAAGGAAAGGACTTATTCGGCCCAGATTTCTTCATCCGTAGGGATATACATATCCGGAACACGGTAAGAAACGCGAGTCAAATTCATCAGATGATAATAGGTGAAGTTTTCGCTGATGCTGTTATTACCCCAGGTCCCGCAGCCCAGGGTGGTAGTGGGATTCAGCCCGTTGTCCATGGCTCCCCCGAGATTGGTGCCGCCCACCTGGTTCACGGCAAAACGGCTGACCGGGATTGTTTCCGCCACTGCTTCAATATGTTCCGGCGTATTGGAATGGATCACTACACTGTGTCCGATGCCCTCCATTTCCAGATTGGTCTTAGCGATATGGATGGCATCTTCCCATTTGTCATAGGTAAAGAAGGCCAGCACAGGGAAAAGTTTTTCTTTGGCCAGAGGTTCATCCTTTCCATAGCCCCGGGTGCAGGAAACAATGACTCTGGCATCTTCCGGGATGCCCTGGATGCCGGACAGCTTAGCGATTTTTGCTACGCTGGCTCCAGGATATTCCTTGCTTACAGGACCGCCGTTAGGGAACGCCGTATCTCTCAGCTTGGCTGCATCTTCTGGATTACCGATGTAATAGGCACCATGTTTCTTCAGTGCAGCAATCATCTCTTCTTTTTTATCTTCCGGACAGATGACATTCTGTTCACAGGTGCACAGTACCCCATTATCAAAAGTCCGTCCTTTGATGACCATAGCAGCCACCTGATCCAGATCCGCATCCCGGTCCACCAGGACCTGGACATTCCCTTGTCCTACCCCGATAGCCGGTTTTCCGGAAGAATAGGCAGCCTTGACGAGCCCCGGACCGCCAGTGCAAATGCACAAATCAACGGCACTCATCAGACCCGCAGAAAGTTCCATGCTGGGTTCTGTGATCACTTGGATCAGATTTTTCGGCATGCCCAATTCATCAAGAGCTTCATTGATGACTTCCACTGTTTTTACACTAGATTGTTTTGCCCGTGGATGGGGGCTGACAATCATGGAATTCCCACATTTCAAAGCACACATGGCATTTTGCATAACATTGATGACTGGATTCGTAGTCGGTGCTACGCAACCGATCACTCCGATAGGTTTGGCAACTTCCACCAATCCCAGTTCCGGAATCCGTTTGATGATGCCCCGACTTTTTTTATCTTTCATACGCCACCAGACACTCTTGGATTTATTGACGCATTTGGCAATCTTATCCGCATAATTTCCCATTTTGGTTTCATCCACAGCCATATGGGCCAGAAGTTCCGCATGATCATAAACCGCTTTCCCCACTGCCCGCACAGCTTTATCGACCGTTTCCTGAGGATACGTGGCAAATTCCTTCTGTGCAATGCGGGATGCTTCCACCATTTTGTCCAAATACTCTTTTACTGCCTGTTCCATAAACGTGTACTCCTTTCTCGATATCCCCTGCATTAGGGGAACCTGTCAGCTTGCTTTTCATTATGCATTTTAATAATCAGGTCATCAGACTTATTTTTTTACAATAATTTCCGATACAGCGCTTCGATATCCTTGATCGTCGTCTGCCGCGGATTGACCACCACATTGACACTCTTCATAGCATCGATGGCCATCACGCCGATTTTATCTTCTGTCACTCCCACATCAGAGAGCTTCTCCGGGATTCCTAATTCCCGATTCAGTTTCCGTAATTCTTCCACCAGCATTCCAGGAACAAAAGAAGCATCCGCTTTAGCCCCTTGAGTAATACAATCATAGATTACTCGGTATCTTCCCTGGTCGGCCAGTGCGTTGTATTCCACGATGGCCGGCATCAGGATGGCATTGGCTACCCCATGGGCCACATGGAAGAATCCGCTGACCGGATGGCTCATGGCATGGATATTGCCTAATTTCCCCCAGGCAAAGGCCAAGCCCGCCAGCATGGAGCCAACCAGCATATTGGAGGCTGCCTCTTCGTCATCCCGGGAAGCCACATAGTGCCGGAGATTACCACCAATCATCCGCATGGCATGTTCCCCCATGGCATCCGTGAACGGTGACGAGGTCTTCGATACATAAGCTTCCATAGCATGGATGAAAGCATCGACACCACAGGCTGCTGCCACCGAACGGGGCACTGTCATAACCAGTTCTGGATCCAAGAGTGCATAGGTAGGACAGATATTGTAACTGATGATGGCCATCTTGAAATGAGTTTGTTCATCTGTAATCACAGAGGAAGCCGTCACTTCACTGCCAGTCCCAGCGGTCGTAGGAATGGCAATCAAAGGAAGGACAGGGCCGGGCACTTTTCCCAATCCGGCATAATCCGTGATTTTCCCCCCATAGGTCACCAGGATGGCTACCGATTTGGCCACATCCATAGGACCGCCGCCGCCCAGGGCTACAATGCTTTTACAGCCGGAGGCTTTGAAAGCTTCTGTCGCTGTCTCCACATTTCCGACTGTCGGGTTGACCGAGAGATCTACGAATTCTTGGCAGGCAATCCCCTTTTCCGCTAAGATTGCTTTCGTCTTATCCACCAGTCCCACCTGCTGCAGTCCCTTATCTGCAACCAAAAAAACTGACTCCGCGTTTTCCGTTTTTAAAATATCAGGCAGCTGCTTCAGTGCCCCTCGTCCAAAAATAACATTTTGCGGAACTTTAAACATAAAACTCTTCATCGATCTTCCCCCTTCCAGGTCATTGGCATATTATTTATGGGCACGGATGAGCTCAACCAGGAAAGTCGAGAATCCAGGCACATAGGTAACCAGCATCAGCACCATAACCAGTGCAATAAAGAGCGGCCAGACATTCTTGACCTGTTCATTGAAATTCACCCGTTTATCCAGTCCGTCTGCGACAAAAAGGTTAATCCCTAAAGGCGGCGTCACCAGCCCCATAGTCAGATTCATCACGATGATTACCCCAAACTGGACAGGATCCACTCCCAGTTTTTTAATCAGAGGATATAGGATCGGTGTATAGATGAATGTGGAAGCTGTGGTTTCCATGAAGCATCCATTGATCAGCAAGATGATATTGATCAGCAGGAGGATCAGGAATTTGCTGTGGGTGATTCCCAGCACCAGATTGGACAGCTTCATAGGAACCTGTTGCGTAGAAACGATGAAGCTAAAGATATTGGCCGTCGCCACAATAAAGAGGATCATAGCAGATGTTTTCACCGATTCAAACGAAATATCCATCATATCACTGGGCTTCAGTGCGTGGTAGACCAGCCAAGCTACCAGGAATCCGTAGACGCAGGCTACAGCAGCCGCTTCAGTCGGCGTAAATACCCCTGAGTAAATCCCGCCCAAAATGATGACAGGCATCAGAATCGCCCAAATGGCCTTAAAGAAGGTTTTGACCACTCTATCCAGATGGACTCCATCGGTTTTGCTGCCCCAATGATTTTTCCTGGCTTTCACAAAAGTCATCAGGCACAGAGCCAGCCCCATAATGATTCCAGGGATCACGCCTGCGGCAAACAGTTCACTGACGGACTGCCCGGTGATCAGCGCATAATTCACAAAAGGGATACTGGGAGGAATGATACATCCGATGATTCCTCCGCAGGCCACCAGCGCCGCTGCAAATCCAGGCGGATAGCCATCATTGATCATGGCAGGAATCATGATGCTGCCAATAGCTGCAACCGTTGCCGGAGCCGACCCGGAAATTGCTGCAAAAAACATACAGGCAATGGTGGCCACAATACCCAGAGAACCATCGATCCAGCCAAAAAGTTCGTAACAGAAATCCACGATTTGTTTTGAAATCCCACCTTTTCCCATAATCACTCCTGCATATACAAAAAGTGGGATGGCCAGGAGCGGTGTAGAATCAAGAGCGGTTATCATCCTCTGGGCCGCAATGAACATCTGCCGGCTGTTTCCTGCCACAGCCATAGCCAAAAGAGGAGCGCCGCCAATACAGACGGCAATGGGCACTCCTATAAACAAGAGAATTGCCAAGCCGAGGAACAGTACGGTAATCATAGCTGCCTTCCTTTCTCAAAAATGTAAACTTTCTCTGCAAGATTCCTTCCTGATCTTGCCCTGACGGGATTCATTCCATCGGTTTTTGATAAGCCCGGTGTTTAAAAAGCTGCAGAAGCAGTTGTATGATGGAGAAGATACTGGTCAGCGGAACGATGCCATACAGCAGGTACATCGGTAAATGAAGAGCCGGAGAAATCTGACCGCTCTGGATGATGCGCTCCACTAGTACCAAGCCAAAATAAGTACACGCTACCATGAAGATCATCGTTATAATATAAGTTAAGATTCGAGTCGGAACTTTAAGACATTCCGGGAAAAGTTTCTCGACAAAAAGAGCAACCCGCACATGAGAGTTGTACCGCCAAGCTGCAGCAATCCCCAGAAAAGACATATACACACAGATGTACCGTAAGATTTCATCTCCCCAATTGAACGAAAAACCAAATCCATAGCGAAGGATGACGTTCAATGTCATGATGACTGCCATAGCCATCATGAGTATACTGGAAATAAATCGGGTAACCGGTACATCATCAATAAAATCAATGAGCCTTTTCATGTCCTCACCTCTTTCCGGAAAGAGCCGGCGGAAAATGGTTAATGGTTTTTCCGCCAACTCTTAATCCGTCTGACACCTTAGGATTCTGCAACGGCCTTTTTAAAGGCGTCTACGATTTCATCGCCTGCCTTGCTGCGGATCATAGGTTCAACATCTTTTGTTGCTTCTTTGAACTGAGCTGCTTCAGCAGCAGTAGGCGTATAGGTTTTCAGCCCGTTTTTCTTTTCCATAATGGACAGGAATTCCTTGTCATTTTGCTCATTCAGGTTTCTTTCATCTTTGATGAATTCTTTCACACATTCCTGGAAGATTTTCTGCTGTTCCGGAGAAAGTTTGTTCCAACTTTCTTTACTAATGGCAACGATATAAGGATCATAAATATGGGGCAGCAGGGTCATGTATTTTACCACTTCAGCAAATCCCATGGAATAGGTCAGTGCCACGCCATTTTCCTGTCCATCTACCGTTCCCTGTTGGAGTGCCGTATAAAGTTCGCCAAACGCAATAGGAGTCGCGGAGGCACCCAGATCATTGACGATCTTCATATGGACATCATTTTCCTGAGTCCTGATTTTCAGGCCGGCCATATCAGCCGGAGTGCGGATTTCTCTCTTGGAATTGGAAAATTGCCGCAGGCTGTTTTCTGCCCAACCCAGGAACTTCCAACCGCCTTCTTTTTCTGTCAGAGCTCCCAGTTTCTGTCCAAAGGGACCATCATAGATTTTCCAGCCTTTTTGCCGGTTTTCAATCATATACGGCAAATTGGTCACATTCACACTTTTTGAGAAACCGGCAACCACTGCAGAAGAAATAACTCCACAGTCGATGCTGCCCAGAGAAACCCCTTCCATGACTTCCCGTTCGGAACCCAGCTGATTGGCAGGATAATGGTTGATTAGGATGGTCCCCTTTGATTTTTTCTCCACATTCTTTTTGAAATTTTCACTGGCCTTTCCCAACCGGTCTTCAGGAGAAGAACCATGGGCCCAGGATAAAGTGACTACTCCTTTTTTTTCCGTTGATTCAGCTTTCTTATCTGATGAATTCCCGCCACAGCCTGCTGTAAAAATCAGCAGACTCATAGAAAGTAACGCCATTGCCAGCATGCTTTTCCTTTGCCATGATTTCTTCATTGCCCTTCCCCCTTGACTAACATACTGTTTTTATTTTTACTTGTTACAGCTTGGTTTCGTAACAAGTCACAGCCCTCTATGGATCGTATGAAAACATTCTTTATGTTACATTCAGCATATTTTAATATAATTATCTGTATTTTCTGTTCATTTATGGTCAGGTCATCAGACTTTTGTTTGAGCGCAAAATATCTCCTCTACCTCCTTTTCGGCATTTATATTTGCTTTCTATATATCTTTATCCTGAGATATGAGAATTACTCTTTGGGCAGTCGTATCCAAATGCTGCAACACTGCTTCGACACAGGCCACACGATTTTTGGACCGCAATGCTTCCAATATGCGGCGATGAGCAATCCTTGCATCTTCTATGATTTCTTCATGTTCGAACAACTTCCACAACAATTCAGTTCTCATGTTTTCCAATAATCTGCTGATTTGGATTAGCATCGGATTTTTTGTCAATTCCAGCAGATAAGCATGAAATTGTTTATCTGCCTCCACGTAATCCTTTTCTGGATGTTTTTCATCAAATACCCTCACCAGTTTATCCAGCACAACAAAATCTTCCTCAGTAACCTTATCATAAATGGTGAAGATATTTCCCAATTCGATAACTCTCCTCAATTCCAGGAATGGCATTCGGTTTTCCTGACTTGGGAAAAAACCCAGAAACTCTGAAAAATTCCGGGCACAATGATCAACCACAAAAGTCCCTTCACCCTGACGGGATTCAATCACACCATACGCCGCCAGGATTTTCATACCTTCCCGCAAGGAAGAACGGCCCACTCCCAGCTCTTTGGCCATATCGGCTTCTTTGGGCAATCTATCTCCCACATGCAGTTTCCCTCTTTGAAGAGCCTCCTTCACTGAATTCACGACTATATCTGTCGCATTTACTCTTAACATATGTACCTCTTTCTGCATTGATACGATGCACTGCTGATTTCCTGGTTGCGTTATATACGAAACAATTGGACACTTGCTTTGATTGTTCCACTCATCAGATATCTGATTGTCTGATGTTTTACGGCTTTAGTATAATAAACTATGGTAGGGCTGTCAATACTGAATTTCCAGAAAATTTGGTTTCTTAGTTTTTATCCACCTTTTCATTTGCGCGTTTATCCAATATGGTTGCATACTCTCTGCAACCCCTCTTTTTCCCGTCCCACCCATATGTTATAATAAATTAATTGATAATTTACACAACATTGTACCAGACAGCAGAAGCACCAAGGGGGATGAAAGCATGGTTATGGACAAGGAAGAAATCCAGGCGATACTGGAAAAGGCACTGGCAGAAGGAAGAAATGTATTGTACGAAGGCAGGGTGGCCAGCTACATACCGGAACTGGCCAAGGCCAACTCCGGGAACCTGGGAGTCTGCCTCATGCGCAAGGACGGCAGTACCTACTGTGCCGGGGACTATGATATTCCCTTTACCATGCAGAGCATCTCCAAGACATTTTCCCTGATCCTGGCCCTCCAGACAGCCGGATATGACAAAGTATTCAGCAAGATCGGCATGGAACCCACCGGGGACCGGTTCGACAGCATCCTCCAGCTGGAACTGAAAGACTGGCGTCCTTTCAATCCCATGATCAATGCAGGGGCCATCGTCACGGCCAGCTGCATAGAGGCGCCGGACCCTTATCAGTCCTTTCTTGATCTAGTCCGGACCCTATGCGGGAATCCCCGGATCAGCCTCAATGAATCAGTTTACCATTCAGAGAAAAAGACCGGGACCCGGAACCGTTCCATCGCTTATCTTTTGAAAAGCGACAATGTACTGGACGGAGAACCGGAGGAAGTCCTGGATGTGTATTTCCGGATGTGTTCCGTCATGGTGACAGCCCGTGATCTGGCCCACTACGGGATGATCCTATCCAACCACGGAGTGGATCCCCGGACCGGAAAACAGTTGGTAGATTCTACCATCGTCCGGATCGTCACTACCTTGATGATGCTCTGCGGTATGTACGATGAATCCGGAGAATATGCGGTGAAGATCGGTCTGCCCAGCAAAAGCGGTGTGGGCGGCGGTATCTGTGCCATTGCCCGGCATGGTATCGGCATTGGCACCTTCGGTCCCATGCTGAACAAAAAAGGGAACAGTGTGGGCGGAGAACGAATCCTCCGGGTGCTGTCCGAATCCCTGGGGCTCCATGTGTTCGATACGAAGGAATTTTAAACGGGGGCTGTTGCTCATGCAACAGCCCCCGTTTTTTACAGCGTCACGAAATCGGCGCTCTGGATTCCGTCCAGGCCGGCAATCATCTGCAGGGTCGCCTTTTCCACCGGGCTGTCCACGGTCATGATCATCATGGCATTGCCGGTCTTGGGCTTCCGGGCCACTTGCATGTTGGCAATGTTCACATGGGCAGCCCCCAAGAGAGTCCCCATCTGGCCGATCATCCCAGGCTTGTCGTCGTTCTTGGCCAGGATCATATAGCGTTCCGGTACCAGATCATAATGATATCCCTGGACTTCCGTGATATGGGGCGTTTCATCCGGTGCCACCATTCCGGCCGCCGTGAATTCCTTATTGCCGCTGTAGAATTTCACCGCTACCCGGTTCAACCGGTTCTCCCCGTTCATCTTACCTTCTACCACGGCCACTCCCCGGGTTTCCGCAGCCAGTTCCGCATTGACCATATTGACCCGTTCCTTCAGGATGGGATCGAACAGGCCCTTCAGGATGCTCCGGGTGATCAGGGTCGTTTCCAGGTTGGCTGCCGGACCTTCGTAGACCACTTCTACTTTGTCCACGGGATCCTTTTCCATCTGGTAGTACAGCTTGCCCAGGCATTCACCCAGCTGCAGATACCCCAGCATCCCTTCCAGTTCCTGGGGATGGAGTGCGGGCAGGTTCACTGCATTGGGGACCATCTGTCCTTTCAGCACGTTCACCACTTCCTGGGCAATGGAAATCCCCACTTTATCCTGGGCTTCCGCCGTATCGGCTCCCAGATGGGGAGTCAGGACACACTGATCCAGGCCGATCAGCGGAGAAATCGGTTTCGGTTCATCCACCAGTACATCCAGTCCGATGCTGGCCACCTGGCCTTCTTTGATGGCATCGGCCACAGCCTGTTCATTGTACAGGCCGCCCCGGGCGCAGTTCACCAGCCGTACACCCCGTTTGCATTTCTTCAGTTCTTCCTTCCCGATCATATTGATGGTTTCTTCGGTCTTGGGAGTATGGATGGTGATCACATCTGCTTTGGCCAGCAGTTCATCCAGGGTTTCGCATTTTTCCACGCCCAGCCGTTTGAACCGGGCATCAGGGATATAGGGATCATACGCGATGACCTTCATCTCAAAAGCCTGCATCCGTTTGGTCACCAGGGTGCCGATCCGGCCCAGGCCGATGATGCCCAGGGTCTTGTGGTACAGTTCCACGCCTTTCAGGTTCTTCCGGTCCCACACCCGGCTTTCGATCATCTTCTGGGCCCGTACCGTATTCCGGCAGGAAGCCAGCATCAGGCCGATGGTGTGTTCTGCCGCAGAAATCACATTGGCTTCTGGGGTATTCACCACAATGATCCCCCGTTTGGTAGCCCCGTCGATATCGATGTTGTCCACCCCGTTGCCGGCACGGCCTACCACCTTCAGATTCTTGGCGGCCTTATAGAATTCTTCGTTGACTTTGGTGACGCTGCGGACGATGATGGCATCATAATCCCCTACGATCTTCAGCAGCTCTTCCCGGGGGATATCGAATTTCACATCCACTTCCAGATCCGGCTGGGCCTTCAGCATTTCTACGCCTTTATCCGAAATCCGTTCCACCACGATGACTTTTTTCTTATCCATGTTTTTTCTCTCCTTGTTTTCCGCCGAAAGGCAAAATAAAAACTCCCGTGCCTGACCCCCCTAAACGGGTATGTCAAGGACGGGAGAACCTCTCACGTGGTGCCACCTTATTTCGCTGCAGCGCAGCCTCATTTCCAGGATAACGGCTTGGCCGGATGGGTTGCTGCCCCCATCGTCTCAGGAGTGGATTCCACAGGACCTTCCGCTGCTTCCCACAGCCAGCAGCTCTCTGTCTGAAAAGGCCTTATGTACTTGGTTCCTTCATGGACACTTTCTTCAGTATATCAATTTAGGCAGTTCAAGCACTTGCTTACGATTTTAGTCATTATCCCCGCTGTTGTCAAGAGCTTTCGTAAATTTTTCTGCCCGGTCCAAATGTTTTTTTAGGATCCGCGTACGGTCTCCTACGGACTCCATGGCAGACTGGGCTTCTGCCAGCTTCTTTTCTGCCCGTTCCACGGCGGTCTCGAAAGCTCCCAAGTCCGTGTTGATCTGGGCCACCAGCCGCCAGATCTGGCTAGTCTGTTTCTGGATTACCAGGGTGCGGAAGCCCATCTGGAGGCTGTTCACCACTGCGGCCAGCGTAGTCGGTCCTACCAATGTCACCCGATATTTCCGCTGGATTTCACTAAGAAGGCCGGGCCGGGACACAGCTTCTGCAAAAAGGCCCTCTAAGGGCAGATACAGCAGCCCGAAATCCGTGGAATAAGGGGGCGCGATGTATTTGTCCCGGATGTCCTTTGCCTCGCTTTTCAGCCGGATTTCCAACTGTTTCAGGGCCAGTGTCTCAGCGTCTGCATCACCCTCTTCCCGGGCCTGGACCAGCCGCTGGTAATCTTCCAGAGGGAATTTGGCATCAATGGGCAGCCACACTGGATTCTCTCCGGTCCGTCCTGGCAGGCGGATGGCGAATTCCACCCGTTCCTGGCTCCGGGGACGGATGGCCACATTGGTCCCATACTGCTCCGGAGCCAGCATATCTCCCAGCAGGTTTCCCAGCTGCATCTCTCCCCAGATCCCCCGGTTCTTCACATTGGTCAGGACCTTTTTCAGATCCCCCACCCCCTGGGCCAGGGACTGCATGGATCCCAGCCCCCGGTTCACCATAGCCAGCCGGTCGCTGACCACACTCATGGACAGGGTCACCTTCTGATCCAGGCTGTCTCGGAGCCGGTCCGCCTCTTCCCGGGCCTGTTGGGCCCTGATTTCCTCCTGGGAACCCAAGGCCCTCTGGAGCTGGATCAAGAGTACGATGAGCACAAGGAGGGCGCACAATACCGCCCCCAGCAAGATGGTTTCCATGACAGTTTCCGCCTTTCGTAAAAGTCTCCTTCCATTATAGCAAAAAAGAAGGTCAGCGAACAGGTGTTTTTGCCTTTACCCTCTCCTTTTTCTGCGCTATAATTAAATTAATCACATAACTAATTATTCGCAAAGAGGGGAAGTCTCATGCACAGACGGAATTCGGAAGAAACTATGCAGCGGCTCATGGATGCTGGAGCGGAACTGTTCGATAAAAAAGGATACCACAATGTCTCCATCAAAGAAATCGGCCGGCTGGCCGGCTGCAACAGCGCCCTGATTTCCTATCATTTCGGCAGCAAGCAGGCTCTGTACCAGGCTATCATCGACAGCCAGCTGGGCGTACTCCGTCAGCTGGAGGCGGATATCGAAAAGGAAGAGAAAACTCCCCTCCAACGGCTGAAACAGTATCTCCATGCCATCTTAGAAAGCCAGCTGGATCCCCGGCAGCATATGATCATCCTGTATCAGGAACTGCTGAACCCTTCTGGCCTCCTGAATGAGGATTCCTGGCATAAATTGATCCAGATGGGCGATTATGTCCAGAGGCTGCTGATCCAGGCTGTAGAACAAAAGGAGCTTCAGGCTCCTGTCCAAGAAAACGATTATGCCTTCGTGACCTTCATCCTGACAGCCATCACAGAAATGCTGTTCTTGGTAAAAGACCGGCCCCTGTCCCTGAACCCAGAAGGACAGCCCGCAGAAGAACTGCTGGACCGGCTGATCGGATTCGTGCTGAGGCCGCTGATGCCGTAAGAAAGGGGCTGTTGCGCATGCAACGGCCCCTTTTTTCACGCTTCCATCAGATCCGTCATGCTGTGGAGACTGATGGCTATGGTCGATCCGTTGTGGAGCAGGGCCGTTGTGGCCGGAGGCAGGATACCCATCACCCCCAGGCCGATCAGGCCTGCATTGAAGGACACGACAAAATCGTAGTTGAAATTCACCCGTTTCATCAGGAGGGTACTGATCTGTTTCAGCACCACCAGCTGGCGCAGGTCGTGGGCGGAGATGGTGATATCCGCAATCTCCCGGGCGATGTCCGCCCCTTCGGCAATGGCCACCCCGGCATCCGCTTCGGACAGGGCCGGGGAATCGTTGATGCCGTCCCCTACCATGACCACCCGGTGGCCGCTGGCTTTGGCTTCTTTCACGAACCGTGCCTTGTCTTCCGGCAGCACCTCCGCATAGAACTTGTCCACGCCGATTTTGGCCGCCACCGCGGCCGCAGTCCGTTCGCTGTCCCCGGTCATCATCACCAGGTGCTTGAATCCGGCTTTCCGCAGATCCTGGAGCACCGCCGGCGCTTCCGGCCGGAGCGGGTCCTGGATGCAGATGATGGCCACCAGTTTGCCGTCCAGGGCCATATAGATATGGGAATATTCCTCCGGACGGCTTTCATACAGGGCTTCTTCCCCTTCCGGGATCACGCACTTCTCGTCGTCGAAGATGAAGTGCCCAGACCCGATTACGATCCGTTTGCCTTCCACCATGGAGGCGATCCCGTGGGCCACGATGTATTCCACTTTGCTGTGCATTTCCTCGTGGATCAGCCCTTCTTCCGCTGCCTGGCGCACAATGGCGTTGGCTACTGAATGGGGGAAATGTTCCTCCAGACAGGCCGCGTAGCGCAGCACGGTGGCACGGTCATACCCACTGAAGCAAAGTACATCTGCCACTTTGGGTTTGGCCAGGGTCAGGGTACCGGTCTTGTCGAAGACAATGGTATCCGCCTGGGCCACCGCTTCCAGGAATTTGCCGCCTTTGACGGTGATCTTGTGGGTGCTGCATTCGCGCATGGCCGACAGCACCGCCAGGGGCATGGACAGTTTCAGGGCACAGGAGAAGTCCACCATCAGGATGGACATGGCCCGGGTCAGGTTCCGGGTCAGCAGATAAGTGAGCAGGGTCCCCCCCAGGCACCAGGGCACCAAGCTGTCCGCCAGATGGTTGGCCCGGCTTTCCAGGTTGGACTTGAAGGCTTCGGAATCCTGGATCATCTGAACGATCCGGTCATACCGGTTGGAACCGGCACCGCCCTTCACCTGGATAGTGATTTCCCCATCTTCCACCACAGTCCCGGCGTAGACGGTAAGACCCGGAGTCTTGTGCACCGGCAGGGATTCCCCGGTCATGGACGCCTGGTTCACCATAGCATCGCCTTTGGCTACTACCCCATCCAGAGGGATGGTGCTGCCCATCTTCACGCTGACCAGGTCCCCGGCCTGGATATCGGACAGGGACACTTCCACTTCTGTCCCGTCCACCACTTTCCACACCGTGTCGATGTGGAGGGACATATTGTCCGCCAGATCGTGGACGGATTTTTGGTAGGTCCATTCTTCCAGCAGTTCCCCGACCCGCAGCAGCAGCATTACGGAACCGGCGGTGCTGATGTCCTTCTGGAGCATGGCCGCCGTAATGGCCGTGGCGTCCAGCACCGGCACATCCAACCGGCCGTGGCGCAGGGATTGCAGACCCAGCCGGATAAAGCCCAGGGTATGGTACCAGCCCCGGACCATCCGGATAGGCAGCGGCAGGAACCACTTGCAGGCAAAGTGACGGGCCAGGAGAGTGATCAGCCGGTTCCGGTACTGCCGGTTCAGCATCAGGGCTCCAGCCTTTTCTTTGGTGGCTTTCCGCAGGTCCGGATCGTTCATGTTCAGCCGGGCCAAGGCCTTCAGGATCCCTTCCCGGATCTTCCCCAGATCATCGGGCCGGTACAGCACGGCAATGCCCGCTGCTCCCGAATACAGCTTCACCTTCCGGATCCCGGGGACCCGTTCCAGGCCGCCCAGGATGGCTGCTCCCTGTTCCAGGCTGAAGGAACGGACACTCCGCCCTTCCTGGGCCAGGCAGCGGACCCGGAGCCGGCCGGCTGTTTCATGTTGGATTTGAAATTTCATGGCGTTTCCGCTCCTTTCTCAACGAAAAGAGCTTACTTCGCTTCGTCTTCAACTACGGCAGCCGCCGCTTCTTCCTTGGCTTTTTCTGCCGCTTCTGCTTCTTCCAGCTTCTGGTTTTCTTCCTTGGCCGCCGCTACGATATCGTCAGCCTGAGCCTGGAGGGACGCAGAGCTTTCCGCAGCACATTTCTGCACCCGCAGAGCAGCAGCCGTGGTCTTCACCAAAGCCTTTTTCACCAGCTTGGATTTTACCACCCGTTCTCCCAGAAGGCCCAGTACGGCCCCGCCGGCAACCAAACCCGTTTTGATCCAATCTTCTTTTTCCATGATACATGGCTCCCTTCTCGGCCTGCAGGATCTGCAGGTCTTTGTGAATTTCTCCCGGTGCCTTTCGCATATTAGGAAGCTGTTGCACATGAGTAGGGCAGAGCGCCCGATCTTTGGGAACGGCCTAATCCACGTCCTCAAAGCCGCATTCAAATCAGATCTCAGGTACCTTACTCCAGTATCAGCCGGGATAATAGAATATTATAGCACAGATGTAGGGGATCGAGGAACAGGAGATTCCGTCACTTCCTCACCCTCAATTGTTCCACCAGGGCGTTCAGCCGGCCGTTCCTGACATCCAGCTGGGTGTCAGATCAAACTTTGTTGGAATAACAGCAAAATTTACCGTTTTTCATTTGAGCAGAAATAACTTATAGAAGTCATAATAACTATCTGGAAAGGTCTACCACAGAGATCCTGCGATACCCTTTAATCGGTTTCGGCTGCTTATGGGTTGTAAAGGATGTTGTGAAAGATGAGACGGCTATCACTGATATTCCTATAGGCATGACGGACATCTGCTTTAAAACGGATGCTTTCCCCTTCACAAAGGCGAAAGCTTTCATGTTCTATTTCCAGTTCCAACGCCCCAGAGAATACGGTGATAAACTCAATGGTCCCCCGCATATGCATCTCAGACTCCCACTGAGCCCCAGGATCTATATCCATGTAATAGACACTGAAACGCTGGGAGCCATCCCCAGGAAAAATAACATAGTTCCTGACCCCTGCATCACCTATGATGGGATCGATATCCGCTAATTTCACAACTTCATAAGGCAAGTGAGGCCGTGTCACAAGCGTGTTAAAGGGAACCATGAGACCATTGGCAATCTTCCAAAGCGTGGACAGCGACGGATTTCCTTTACCTCGTTCAATTTGAGCCAGCATAGATTTGCTGACGCCGCTGATTTTGGAAAGCTCCTCTAGGCTGATACTTTTTTCATTACGGATCCTGCGAATATTTTTGGATACGATCAAGTTGATAGTGTCCAATATAAAAAACCTCCTTGACAATATAATAACACGAAGCGTATTATTATATTAGCATTTGGCATGCCAATATATTGCTACTTGTTCTCTCATCAGGATATCCTATCTGCTGTTTTTTTTCAACCTCCATGCAGCTTCATCGTAAAAGATACCGAGAAAGGATGAGTCTATCGTGACTTTTGATGAATTGATCACTGCGGTTGATAATTTTGCCTGGGGACCTACGTTGGTCATATTTTCCCTGGGCTGCGGCCTTTTATTTTCTATTGCCTTAAAGTTTCCTCAGATACGACTCTTTAAGGAAATGGTCCGCTGTTCTTTCCGCAATAAAAAGGGAAAGGCCGGGCTGACCCCTTTTCAGGCGTTGTCTATCGCTATTGGGGGAAGGGTTGGAACAGGCAATATAACAGGGACTGCTAGTGCCATTATGTTTGGGGGGCCGGGTGCTGTTTTCTGGATGTGTGCGATGGCCATTGTCTGTTCCGCCTCTGCTTACATTGAATCAGCCTTAGCCCAGATATGGAAACGCCGTGTCAATGGTGAATATGCCGGTGGCCCTTCCTTTTACATGGAAAAAGGCCTTGGCTCTTCCTGGATGGCGGGATTCTATGGTTTTGTCAGTGTCGTTTTTTTGATCATCTTCGCAGGCGTGCAGACAAATGCATTCAGTTCCATCGTAACGACCAGTTATGATGTGTCCCCACTCACAGTCGCAATAGGATATACACTCCTCCTGGTCTTTGTGATATTTGGAGGTTCAAAGGTCATTGCCAGCGTTGCTGACAAAGTAGTACCTTTTATGTCCATTGCGTACGTAGGGGTTGCACTCCTACTTATTTTAATCAATCTTTCTCATGTGCCGTATGTACTTTCATTGATTGTATCATCTGCGTTCAGTACTCATGCAGTTTTTGGCGGAATGGTGGGAACATCTATATCATGGGGTGTCCGCAGAGGTGTGTTTTCGAACGAAGCAGGTCTTGGTACAGGAGCTTGGGTGGCAGGATGTGCCGACGTATCCCATCCCGCACGCGCGGGTTTATCTCAGGTCTTTTCTGTCTTTATTTCTCTCTGTATTTGCTTGGCCACTTCTCTCATGATCCTCGTGACGGAAAGTTATAGTGTCGTGTCGGGTGATGGCAGTTATGTCGTGCAGCATATCCAGGGAGGCTACGATGTCTTCGTCACAGAGGCTATCAATTCAACCGTCCAAGGGTTCGGTTCCTTTTTCATAACAGCTGCCATGGGGCTCTTCACTTTTACGACCATCATGGCCTATTCCATGTATCTGTCTCGGATTTACTACTATTTTTTCAGTGATCGCTTAGATAAACCCATTGTAAAAGCCGTCAATATCGCTATCAATGCCGCTACTGTCGCACTTGGATTTGTCGGTCCATTGGTCCATTCCACATTAATATGGAATATGGCTTCAGCACTTTGCGGCCTGCTCTCTCTCGTAAACCTTGCCTGTCTTGCTTTTCTGTATAAACCAGGTGTCGCTACCCTTCGCGACTACGAGCGACAGCTTGCGAAAGGCATTGAACCGGTTTTCATTCCGGAAAGATGTGGCATCAAGGGTGCTGAATATTGGAACCAAATTATAAAAGAAGATTATCCTGAAGAATTATCTGCCTACCAGAAAGCTTTTACAAAAAAATCATGAGGAGGAACCAAGTATGGGCAAATTGAATCTTGATGAATTGCATGACAGAAGAGGGACCGATTGTGTAAAGTGGGATTTCATGGATTTCGTCGATCCCCGTGTCCCTAAGGATGCCCAGCCATTATGGCTGTCCGATATGGAATTCCCGGTAGCTAAAGAAATCCAGGAGGCATTGATTAACCGGATCAAACAGGGGTTCTTAGGGCATTCCATGCCTGGCAGCCGCTATTTTGAATCTGTCCAGGGATGGTATAAGAGACGTTTTAACTGGGATATCGAAAGACGCTCTATATTCTACTCGCCCGGTACCCTACCTGCACTTGGATTTGCCATCCGGGCTTTTACAAAAGAAGGTGATGGCATAATCATTCAAGAACCCGTTTTCTATCCCTTCGCTGAATTGATTGAAGGAAATGGCCGCAAAGTTGTTAACAACCAGCTGATCAATGAAAATGAAAACTATAGCATGGATTTCGATGATCTGGCCGATAAAATCAAAGATCCTAGAAATACCATGATGATTCTTTGCTCACCACATAATCCCGTAGGCCGTGTATGGACAGAAGAAGAAATTAAAAATGTGGCTGACCTCTGCCAAAAGTACAATGTCCTTCTTTTCTCTGATGAATTGCACTGTGATGCAACGAGAAAGGATGTGACACATCATCCTACTATGACAATTACCGATTACCCTAAGGTCATTACAGCTGTAGCTTTAGGGAAAACATTCAATGTCGGAGGTGTCCCCATTTCCCAAATCATTGTCCGGGATGAAGAACTGAGAAAGATTTGGTATCATGAAACACGGCTGAAACATTATATCAGTTTCGCGCCGCCTCTTGATATGGTACTGACAGAAACTGCCTATAGCAAATGTGACGGATGGGTCGATGAAGTCATGGAATACATCGAAGGAAATTTCGATTTTCTGGTTGAGTATCTCCAAAAACACTTGCCCCTGGCAAATTATAAGAAACCAGAAGGGACCTTCCTTGCTTGGATTCATTTGGGCGCATACGGCGACCCTGAGCGGCTCTTTGAATTGATGATAAAAAAGCACAAAGTCCTTATTGAAGACGGCCGTGTTTTTGGTCAAGGAGGCAGCGGGTATTTCAGGATGACGGTTGCCTGTCCGCGTTCCTTCCTAAAAGAAGGACTCGATAAAATCGTGGCCGCAGTCAATGATCTGCAAGCTGAAAACAACAAATAGCACACATGGCTATCTAAGGAAATGGAGGGAGTGTTGCACATCCAGTGCAACACTCCCTCCATTTCGTCTTCCTTACAGACCTTCTCCGACTTCAGCCGCAGCCTGTCGGCTGTCCTCTCTCCGGCAGTCAGCCGATACTTCGAAAGGGATCCGGTTCTCCCGGACCGTCCGCCGGGCAAAAATGGTGAATGCCGTAGTCATGTTCATCCCCACATTGCTGCAGAATGATTCGAATTCTTTTTTCAGTTCCGCATCCATACGGATATTTACATTTACCGATGCCATATCCATCAACCCCTCTAGCTGTGATGTTTTGCATTATACAGCCATTGCAACGGAATGTCAACAAGAAGGTGTTGTCAATAGCAGCAACTCCTTGTTGACTTCCGCCAGGCGCACAATATGGGTCCAAATGCGCTCCCTTTCGACTCCTTCCAGGCGCACGAGATGTGCCCAGATGCACGAAAGCGGAAATTTTTGAATGGGGCATAGTACTAAAAGGTACATGCCGCTTTCAAAAATTCCCGCCGACAAAGCAGATGGGCCCATATCGTGTGCCTGGGTTATCCGTTAGCAATCAGTAAGCCGCCACCGTCCCATCCGTCCTGGGCTCCGTCGCCCCTACCAGGGTCCCGTCGTCCCGGCGCCAGATGATCTGTCCCCGGCCGAAAGAGGTCCGGTCCTCCTTCACCACGATTTCGTGGCCCCGCTGCCGGAGCCCTTCGATGATCTCTGCTCCAGCCTGGGCTTCGATTTCCACCTTCTTCCCTTCGATCCACTGCCACCGGGGTGCATCCAGGGCAGCCTGGGGATTCATGTGGAAATCCAGGGTGTTCAGAAGTACCTGGAGATGGCCCTGGGGCTGCATGAAGCCGCCCATGACCCCAAAAGGCCCTACGGCTTTCCCATCTTTCGTCAGGAAGCCAGGGATGATGGTGTGGTAGGGTTTCTTGCCGGGAGCCAGGCAGTTGTCCATGGCAGGATCCAGGCTGAAATTATTCCCCCGGTCATTGAGGGCGATGCCGGTACCAGGGATCACGATACCGGAGCCGAAGCCTCGGAAATTGCTCTGGATAAAGGAAATCATATTTCCCTCCCCGTCGGCCGCGCACAGGTATACAGTGCCGCCGCTGAAGGGCTTGCCCCAATGGGGTGTCAGTGCCTGTTCCCCGATCAGGCTCCGGCGCTGGTCCGCATAGGCCGGACTCAGCATATCTTCCACCCGGGTGTGCATGAACCGGGGATCGGCTACATAGTGCTGGGCATCGGAAAAGGCCAGTTTCATGGCTTCGATCTGTTTGTGCCAACTGTCCACGGTCTCCCGCCGGTCCAGCTGGAATCCCTTCATGATGTTCAGGGCCATCAGGGCGGTGATCCCGTGGCCGTTGGGGGGGATCTCCCACACATCATAGCCCCGGTAGTCCACATGGAGTGGAGTTACCCACTCTGCCCGGTAAGCCGCCAGATCTTCCTTCCGGAGGCAGCCCCCGGTTTCCCGGCTGAAACGGTCTATCCGGTCCGCCAGCTCTCCCCGGTAGAACGCTTCCCCCTCGGTTTGGGCAAGGATCTCCAAGGTCCGGGCGTGATCCGGCAGGGTGACGGTCTCTCCCACTTCCGGAGCCCGGGCTTCGGGGAAGAAGGTAGCGAACAGTCCGGCAAAAGCCGGATCTTCTTTATACGGGGCAAAAGTCCCTTCCGCCGCCTTCCACAATTTCCGGATGGTAGGCGAAACAGGGAAACCTTCCCGGGCGTATTCCAGGGCCGGTTCAAACAGTTTGGCAAAAGGCAGCCGGCCAAACCGGCGATGGAGCTCTGCCCAGGCCGCCACCGCACCAGGTACCGTCACCGGCAGCCAGCCCCGCTGAGGCATCTCCTGGCAGCCGGCTGCCAGGACTTTGTCCCGGGTCAACAGGCCAGGAGCCGGCCCGCTGCCGTTCAGGCCATACAATTTTCCGCCGGTCCAAATCAGGGCGAAAGCATCGCTGCCCAGACCGTTGCTGGTGGGTTCCACTACCGTCAGGCAGATGGCCGCCGCCAGGGCTGCATCCACGGCATTCCCTCCTTGGAGCAGCATCCGGAGCCCGGCCTGGGCCGCCAGCGGCTGTCCGGTGCACACCATGCCCTTCCGGGCGAAGATGGTCCGCCGCCGAGAAGCATACGGATAAACAGACGCATCAAATTCCATTTTTGCACCTCCTATGGATCAGTAAGCCCCTACCAAAAAGCCGAAATATAAAGGCAGTTCCAGGATCTTTCCCTTCCGGGCCACATTATCCATCCCCAGCTGGATGGCCTGTTCTACCTGGTACTTTTCCGGCTGCTGGAGGAGGGTCTTCAGGCTCTTGGTATTCCCGGTGGAAGGTGTCGCTTTGACCAACGTGCTTTTTCCTTCGTGGAGGATGACGAAATCCACTTCCAGCCCAGAATTTTTGTGATAGTAGTACAGCTTCCGGCCGCTCTTGCTCAGAAGATCCGCCGCCAGGCTCTCATAGACAGCTCCCTGACAGCCGGACAGATCTCCCTGGAGGAGCTTCTGCCGGTTTTCCCCGGTGAGCATGGCCGCATACAACCCCACATCTTTCATATAGACTTTGAAAATGGTGGGGACCGCATGGCGTTCCAGGGGCAGCCCCGGCTCCGTCAGGTTGTAGCTCCGGGTGACGATGCCAGCTTCTTCCAGCCACAGCAGCGCCCCTTCGAACTGAGAAGCCTTGGACCCTTTCTTCAGCTGGGCATACTGGTATTTTTTATTTTCCTTGTCCAACTGGAGCGGGACAGCCTCCAGCACCGTCTTCAGTTTGCCCCGGGCCCTTTTGTTCACCTGGACGAACAGGTTCTCTTCATAATCCTGGAGGATCTTCTGCTGCATTTCCAGGACTTTCTTCAAGTCATGGTTCCGGACGTATTCTTCCACCACAGCCGGCATCCCTCCTACCAGGGCATACTGGCGCAGCAGTTCATTGAGCCGCAGGTGCAGGGCTTCCGGCACCGGGGTTTCCCGATCCAGGCTCTGGTGGAGCATATCCAGGACCGGAGACGTGATCCCGTTGGCCCAAAGGAACTCCTCGAAATCCAGAGGGACCATATTCACAACGGTTTCGCAGCCTACGGCAATGGGAGCCCCTTCCTTGCCGTAGCCTTTAACTCCCAGCAGGGATCCGGCCGCGATCACATCATACCGTCCGTCCATTTTGAAGGCCTTCAGAGCGGTCCTGGCTTCTGGGCATTCCTGGATCTCGTCCAGGACCAATACCGTCCGGTAGGGTTCGAATACAGCCTCCGGTCCGGCCAGCGCCGTGATCAACATCACTAGATAGTTCACATCCAGGGAATCTTTGAAGATAGCGGCGTAATCTGGTTTTTCCTGGAAATTCAGGTAAACCACATGGTCATATTCCTTCCTGGCAAAATCCAGGATGGAGGTGGTCTTTCCGCAATGGCGGCATCCCTTGACCACCAGGGGATTGTGTTTCGGGACCTGTTTCCAGGTCTGCAGGAACTTTTCAATCTTGCGCTGAAGCATAGGACTCCTCTTTCTTTTCCAATGAGATACGGTTCGTGATTATACTGAGCTCCTTACACTTTACAGGAAATGGAGCCATTTTTCAAGGAAGTTTTATGCTTTTTTCCCGTTTTATTTTTCACAAGCAGTCCGAAATACTTTTTCTACCAGTTTCAAGGTCACCTGGCAGGATTTTTCCAAAGATGGCAGGGGCAGGAATTCGTACCGGGAATGGAAATTCAGGGCCCCTGTAAAGTAATTGGGGGTGAAGATGCCCTGGGTGGACAAATGAGAGCCATCTGTTTCTCCCCGCATAGCAAGGGTCTTGGGAGAGATACCCAGTTCTTCCAGGGCTTCGTAGAGGAAATCTACGGCTTCCCGATTATCCGGAGTCATGGCATCGGCGATGTTGCCGTAGACATCTTCCAGGGTGCAGCGGATCCGAACCCTGGGCTCCTGGGCCTTCAGCCGTTCCACATTGGCCAGGATGGTCTGTTTCCGGGCTTCGTACCGGGTTTTGTCGTGATCCCGGATGGCCAGCTGTACCGTGGCCTGGGACGCATTGGACTGGATGCTCTTGATCCAGATATACCCTGCCTTCCCTTCGGTACATTCCGGGGTTTCCTTCCGGTCGAAGAAATTGGCAAAATCCACGGCCAGCAGGGTGGGATTCACCAGGTTCCCCTTGGCGTTCATGGGATGGGCGCTGATGCCCTGGATCTCCACGGTGGCAGACCCGGCATTGAAGGTTTCATACACCACTTCTCCCAGAGCGCAGCAGTCGATGGTATAGGCGAAATCTACCGGGAATCGGCTGCAGTCCAAGGCTTTGGAACCCTTCAGTCCCACTTCCTCGTCCGGGACGAAGGCCACGTAGATGGCTCCATGGTGGATTTCTGGATGGTCCGTCAGGTATTGGAGCAGGGTCATCACATTGGCGATGGCCGCTTTGTTATCGGCACCTAGGACGCTGGTCCCGTCTGTGAACACAATATCCTGCCCCACATAGGGAGCCAGTTCCGGATGGTCGGCAGCCTTCATGATGAGCCCTTTAGCGGCGTTGAGGACCACGTCGCCGCCGGGATAGTTCCGGACCACCTGGGGATGGACTTCCGGGCTCAGATCCACGTCCACTGTATCCAGATGGCAGCAGAATCCGATCTTGGGCACGGACCCGATAAAACCGGCGGGTAGGTTGGCAGGCAGATATCCGGTGAGGACACAGTGCTCACTGAGATGGAGATCTTCCAGATCCAGGATCTCCAGTTCCGCTTCCAGCTGCCGGGCCATATGCCATTGCTCTGGAGTACTGGGGACCTGGGCTGCTCCCGCCCGGCTCTGGGAGGGAATATTCACATAGCGCAGGAAACGGTCGAGCAGTTGGTCGGTGAGTTGGGACATGGGCAATTCCTCCTTGCAGGGTTGTTTTGGGGATATTATACCATAAGAAGTCAGGGGGGTAGGTAAGTAGGTAGGTAGGTGGGTGGGTGGTTAAATCCGTAGGGGCGGACCAAGGGTTGCACGGCAATCCCGCCAGGTCCGCCCGCAAAGGGTTCATCGTTCTTCGTGGGTCGTTTGTCGTTAAGGAGGAAAACCCCACGGTTTTTTCTGGAATGGAAACGCAGCTGACGCCGCTAACCCACCACCAGCCTGACGGCCGGTCCCCCGCCCTTGAAAAGGGCGGATAGAAAAAGAAGCCAGGCGCACGAGATGGGTCTAGATGCGCGAAAGCGGGAATTTTTGAATGCGTCATAGTACATGGTAGTACATGTCGCTTTCAAAAATTCCCGCTGACAAAGCAGATAGGCCCATCTCGTGCGCCTGGGTTATGCGTCAGCCTTTACTAAAGCAAGTCCGATCCTCCCCCTCTTCTCATCCACACTGATGACCTGGACCTGGACCGTCTCTCCAGCACTGACCACATCCAGGGGATGTTTGATCCGTTTTTCGCTCATGTGGGAAATGTGGATGAGGCCGGCGGTTTTGATGCCGATATCCACGAAAGCCCCGAAATCGGTGACGTTTCGGATGGTGCCCCGGAGGATGCTCCCTACTTTGATGTCGGACAGCTTCACGATGTTCTGCCGGGTAAGAGGGGCTGGGAGATCGGTCCTAGGATCCCGGCCAGGAGCCACCAGGGCATCCAGGATATCATGGACGGTGGGTTCCCCGGCCTCCAGTTCCCGGGCCATCCGGGCTTCGTCCACCTGTTTCCGCCGGTCTGCCAGCCGGGTCAGTTTTTCTTTGTCCTGCAGGTCTTCCAGGGTAAATCCCAGCTTTTCCAGGATCTGCTGGGCCAGTCCATAGGATTCTGGATGGACGGGGGTATCATCCAAGGGGGATTTGCCTCCGTGAATCCGCAGGAAGCCAGCACACTGGGTAAAGGCAGCCGGCCCCAGCCGGGGCACCTTCAGCAGCTGCCGCCGCCCGGTGAAGCGGCCATGGGCATTCCGGTACGCCACGATATTCCCGGCGGTAGCCGCAGTGATTCCGGCCACATGGCGGAGCAGGGCAGGAGAAGCGGTATTCAGGTCCACCCCTACATGGTTCACCACCCGTTCCACCACTCCGTCCAGGGTGCCGGCCAGGGCTTTCTGGTCCACATCGTGCTGGTACTGTCCCACCCCGATGGCCTGGGGATCGATCTTCACCAGTTCTGCCAAAGGATCCTGGACCCGCCGGGCCATGGATACGGCACCCCGGATGGTCACATCGTATTCCGGCAGCTCCTCCTGGGCCAATTTGGAAGCGGAATAGACGGAGGCACCGGCTTCATTGGTGATGAGATAATGGACATCCTTCAGCTGATTCTCTTGGATCAGCTGGGCGGCAAACTGCTCCGTTTCATAAGAAGCCGTGCCATTGCCGATGGACAGCAGGGTCACATGATGCTTTTTGATCATAGCAAGGAGCAGGGTTTCGGCCTTTTTCTTCTGGCTTTCGCTCTGGGTCACCTGGATCACTCCGTGGTCCAGTACCTGGCCGGTAGGATCCACCACCGCCACTTTGCACCCGGTCCGGTAGCCTGGGTCAAGGCCCATCACCGTGTGGCCTCCCAGAGGAGCCTGGAGCAGCAGCTGTCCCAGGTTGGCTCCAAACACCTTGATGGCCTGGGCTTCCGCCTGTTCCGTCAACTGGTTCCGGATTTCCCGTTCCAAAGCAGGGAACAGCAGGCGCTTCCAGCTGTCCGCCAAGGCTTCCTTCAGCTGCTCCCGGTAGATGCAAGGCCGGCGGAGGACCCGCCATTCCATCTTCCGGAGCGCGTTCGGTTCATCCCATACCAGATGGACCTTCAAACAGCCCTTCTTTTCTCCTCGGTTGATAGCCAGTACCCGGTGGGAAGGCAGAGTCCGGACCGGTTCCCGGTAATCGGCGTACATCAGGAAGGTCTGGGCTTCTTCCGCCTCTTCCACCAGTTCCGTCTGGAGGAAGCCGTGGTTCCAGAGCTGTTCCCGGAGCGTCTGGCGCAGGGTGGGATCTTCCGCCGCCATTTCCGCCACGATGTCCCTGGCTCCGGCCAGAGCATCTTCCGCTGTTTCCACACCCTTTTCCGGATCCACATAAGCCCGGGCGGCGGTCAGGGCATCCCCTTTCTGGTCCCGCTGGAGCAGGAATGCGGTGGCCAAGGGTTCCAAGCCTTTTTCTCTAGCTTGTTGGGCACGGGTACGCCGTTTTTGCTTATAAGGCAGGTAATAATCCTCCAGTTCGGTCAGTTTCTGGGCGTTTTCGATGGCCTGGCGCAGCTCCGGCGTGAGTTTTCCCTGTTCGTCGATCTTGGCCAGGATCTCTTCCTGGCGCTTCACCAGGTTCCGGAGGGTCCCCAGCCGTTCCTCGATGGTCCGGATCTGTTCATCCAACAGGGATCCGGTGGCTTCTTTCCGGTAACGAGCGATGAAAGGGACCGTATTCCCTTCATCCAACAGTGCCACGGTCTTTTCCACCTGCCAGGACTGGACGGAAAGTTCCCGGGCAATGGCAGGGGCGATGTCAGTTTGTTTCATTTTGTTGTCCTTTCGTGAAAAGGTGTGCGGCTACCCAAGCAGCCGCACACGTCATTAGTCTCCGACTCCTTCCCTGGGCGTCAGAGTGGGTCAGATGCGCGAATGGGTGATTTGGTTCGTGACACATCCCCCGGCTCTCGCCAGGCGCGAAAGATGTGCCCAGATACGCGAAAGCAGTGGATTTTGGCTGGGGCATAGTACAAGGACGTACATGCCACAGTTAAAATCCGCTGCTGACAAAGTAGATGGGTGCATATTTCGCGCCTGGATTATGCGTTAGCTAAATATGCTTCACCCAGATTGGATATGTACTGAGAATGACCACTACCAGCAATGTAGCATAATCCCCCAGATGCAGCTTCATGGGCCGGCGGTTCTTGTAGGTATTGGGCCCGAACCCCTTCAATTCCATAGAAAGAGCCAGGGTATCCGATTTGGCCACCGCCCGCATCACCAGAGGCTTCACCACTGCCAGGTACGCATAGAGCCGTTTGAAGGCGTTCCCCCGGTTGGAATAGCCCCGGCAGGACTGGGCGTCCAGGGTAATGGCAGAATCCGACAGGAAATCCGGCACGAACCGCAGAGCCGTAGTGAGCATGAAGGCGTATTCATAGGGCATATGGAATTTCTCCACCAGGGCCTGGGCGATATCCTGGATCCGGGTAGAAGCCAAAAGGCACAGGAAGGCCGTGGTCATCACGAACATCCGCAGGCCCCCGGTCAAAGCTACATACAGAGGGGAGCCGAACAGCAGCTGGAGCACCACCATCATCCCGGTGAATACTGTCAGTGTCCCGATGGCCGCCATGGTCATCCGGTCCCGCTTGATATACAGCAGGATCACCAGTTCCAGCGCCAGCAGGGTAGCCACCGCCGGGATGGGCAGCAGGAACACCCAGGCCGTCACCGCCAGCACCAGGATCAGTTTGGTAAAAGCTGTAATCTTCATGCTTCGGCACCTTCTTTCGGCTGAATCTTGCTGCACAGGTCTTCCGGACTGTCCGCGGCCACTCCGAACAGAGCCCCCAGACGGGCCAGGACCGGCTGCTTCAATCCCCATTCTTCCACAGGCCGCTTCCCATCGAACAGTTCCGCCGTCTTCCCGTCATAGACCAGCTGGCCGTCATGGAGTACCAGGGCATGGTCCGTATATTTCCGGGCGATCTCCATATCGTGGGTGATCAGGATCAAGGTCATATGTTTTTCTTTCTGGAGCCGGGACAGGTACTCCATCATGTGCTGTTTTTCCTGTTCATCCTGGCCGTTGGTGATTTCATCCAAAATCAGGGTCCGGGGCTGGAGGGCCAGAGCCACAGCCACTCCCAACCGCCGTTTCTGCCCGAAGGACAGTCCCCGGGGATACTGGTCCAGATAGGGAGTCAACCCCATGGCTTCCACAGCCTCCCGGACCTGCCGGTCCAAGGTTTCCTTGGGCATCTTCCGATTCTGGAGCCCGTAAGCCACTTCATCATAGACCGTATCCCCCAGCAGCTGCAGATCCGGATTCTGGAACACATATCCTACCTTGTCCGCCAGATCGGCCGGTTCACAATCTACGATATCCACCCCATCCACCAGCACCTGGCCGCTCCGGGGATGGTCCAACGCCATGAAAAGCCGGCTCAGGGTGGTCTTACCGCTGCCGTTATGGCCCAGCAGGGCTGCCGCTTCCCCGTCTTCCACCCGGCAGCTGATATCCTGGAGTACAGGGACACCTCTCCGATAGGCAAAGTTCACTGCTTTTGCTTCAATCATGCCTTGCCGCCTCCCTGAAATTTCTGGAGCAGTTCTTTTTCTGCTTCCTCTTCCGTTCTCCAGCTGCCCAGCTGTACTTGGTATTTCTTTTCCAGCTCCAGTTTCACCAGCCACAGCTCTGGGAGATTTTCCCGCAGGTCTTCCTGGGCAAAGGCAGCCCGGGCCGCTTCTTCAAAGTGTCCCTGGACTCTTGCCTCTCCGCCGCTGATCAGCACCAGATCCGTCATATAGGGCAGCAGGTAATTCAGGTCATGTTCTACCACCACCACCGTCATCCGGTGCTGCTGATAAATCTTGTACAAGAGGGCATACAGAGACCGGGCCCCATCTGGATCCAAGGCAGAAACCGGTTCATCCAGGATCAGCACCTCCGGCCGGCAGGCCAGTACGGAAGCCAACAGCAGCCGTTGGCGCTGGCCTCCGGACAACTCATCCAGCTGATAGTTTTCCCGGCCAGGAAGCCCCACGTCTTCCAATGCCTGGCTCACCCGGGCATCCACTTCTTCCGGAGAGAACCCGTGGTTCAAGAGGCCGAAAGCGATTTCTTCCCCAGCCGTCAGGGAAACCATCTGGCTTTCGTAGTCATCCAGCATGATCCCCACCCGCATGGCGATTTCTGAAATCTTCCGGCCCCGGATGTCTTCTCCCAGGACTTCTACAGAACCGTGGTACCGGCCGCCATAATAATGGGGGACGATTCCCGTCATAGCTTTGCACAGAGTGGTCTTGCCCGCACCGCTGGGGCCGGCAATGGCCGTGAAGCTGCCCTTCTGGATATCCAGGTTGATGTCCTTCAGGACCAGATCACTGTTCAAGTAAGCAAAATAAAAATCGGAAATCCGGATAGCGCTGTCACTCATGGCGTTTTCCCTCCGTGGCAAAGAAAATCTTCCGTACCGGGCCATAGAGCACTTGGGTCACCACACCGTTCAGGACCCCTACTGTAAGCACTACGGGCAGCATGGCACGGGTCCACACCGCAAGGGGCAGTCCCAGGACCAGCTTCAGGATATAGGTGAACACACTGCCGCTCACAGAAGTCGCCAGGAACCCCACGATAAAGGGTTTGACTGGCAGTCTTTCCAAATGGGTCAAAGCAAAGGCCTTGACCAAAAGGCAGGCAGTCAAAGCCCCGCTCAGCTCACTGGCAATATTTCCCAGAGGAAAAGCTGATTTGGAAGAGGGGATCAATGTCAGGCCGGCTACGAACCCGATGCCCAGCGCCCGGGTAGGGCTTGGCTGCGTCAGGCTGATGGTAATGGAATACATGGCGATGGTCCAGTTGGGAGTTACCCCGCCCACATTGGGGCTGATGGTGTGGAGGATGACACCGATGGCCAGCAGCAGCGCCGTCATAGCTACCCAGCGATGGGTGTCCCGTGCTGCTTCCACCGTGATCAGATCCGGAATCGGTTTATCCATGATACGATGCTCCTTTGCTGCAATGGATTATAGAATATAGTTTATGGGGCAGCGGGGAGGATGTCAAGGAAAAAGGGGCTGCTGCACGTGTAAAAATCACCCACGTGCAGCAGCCCCTTTTTCAAACTATCTGAAAGATCCGCTGTCCCACTTCCAGCATCTTCTCCCGCTGGGTCTCCAGTTCCACCAGGATCATCTCGATCTTTTCCGCCGCTACATCGAAGACCTCCAACGCCTGGGTCAGGATCAGCCGCTTCAGCTGTTCCCGGGGGAACAGATAGCGGAATTCATGGGCCAGGATATATCCGGTCAGGGAAGAACGCACCACCAGCACCCGCTCATAACATTCCTGGGCCGTAAAATCCCGGGCAAAAGTCAGGTGGGCATAGGAAGCATGCCGGTCCACCAACATTTCAAAGAGCCGGGGTGTGGTATACATGGTCTTGTAGATGCTGCAAAGTATGGCGCTTGCATCCATGGCCTCCAGAGCGATGGCCAAAGGGATAATGTACTGGTACAGGGCCAGCATCTCTTTGGGATTTTCTTTCAGCAGGATTTCGGAAGGTGCCAGTTCTTTTTCCATCACTTCCTGGGAACGGGCCAGCAGCTGTTCCGTCAGCGCCGCCAGGATCTCGTCTTTGGTCCTGTACCAGTGACGGAGTTCTGTAGGCCCCACCCCGGACACTTCACTGATCCGGCTCAGGGTCGTCCGTTGGTATCCCACTTCCTGCAGCAATTTGGCTGCCGTGCGCAGGATCTGGTTCCGGATGGCCTGATCCTGGGGAGTAGCGTCTACCAATGTTTGTTTTCTGGTTCTGCCCATAAAACCTATGACTCCATTCTTTATCCTATAAATAACCTCTATAATAAAATACTATAGCACGTGACAAAACCTCCATCAATTCTCTGCGAAAAAATTCATCTTTTTCATTTTTTTGCCACATAGGTTCCTTGAAACCCTTGTAAACTCTTTGCTTTGCGAAGTGACTGGGCAGTCAAAAAAAAAAAAAAAAACCGGAAGGGAGTGCTGCCTCTGCAACACTCCCTTCCGGTTCCTATTGGAGATCCCGTTTCTCTCCCGGGACCTCCCTGCCTCGTTATCCTTCGATAGCGATGTATTTCTTGTTTTCTACCTTCTGGGGTTCCTTCTTAGGAATGCTCAGTTCCAGGATCCCATTCTCGTACTTGGCCTTCACATCAGCCTCGGTGACCCCTTCACCCACGTAGAAGCTCCGGGCGCACTGGCCAAAGGTCCGTTCACGGCGGATGTACTGACCCTTCTTGTCTTTTTCATCCTTGTCCACACCCTTGCTGGCACTGATGGTCAGATAACCATTTTCCAGCTGTGCATGGATTTCATCCTTCTTGAAGCCCGGCAGATCGATATCCAGTTCGTAGTGGTCGCCCACATCCCGCACATCGGTCTTCATCATATTTCTGGTATGTTTCCCGTACAGAGGGTTCCGTGCGGTGAACACATCATCAAAGTCATTCATGAGATCATCGAACACATTGTCATTGAAAACGCTAGGCAGTAACATAAGCCATTCCTCCATTCAATCTTGGCCTTGAAGGTCAGCTTTTGGAACTACCGAAAGGCTGGATTCCTGTGGCTCCCCAAGGAGCCCATCCTACGTTCCAGGTTCTCTTGGGAACCCTTCTCTGTGGTCTTTCCTTCGTTCTGGTATTATAATAGCACATGTTGTTAGCACTGTCAAGTGTTGAGTGCTAAAAAGTCAAAGTTTTTTTGACTTTTACATCTTCACCCTTGCCGGAGAAGCGATCAGGAACAGATTATGGTTTCCCCCTTCTTTTTCCGGGAACTGTCCATACATATCAAAGGTGGAGAAGAACCGGGCCGCCGGATAGATGCCGTAGCCGTCCTGGTTGTGGTCCGTGGTATCATAGGGATCTGCCACGATCAGTACATCATCCTGAGTATCCGCAGTCCCCATATCGTCATAGCCGATGATCACCTGCCAGTGGCCGCCCCAGTCGATCCACCCCGCCAGGATGGGTTTGCCGGCCTTCAGGGTAGCTTTGATGTCTTCCGGGCCAAAGGTTTTCCCGGCTTTGGCATAGTCTTCCGTGGTCACCAGATCGAAGCCCCCCACCTTCTGGAAGATGTCTTTCAGCTGTTCCAAGGTCGTACCGGGATAGCCCTCTGGGAAACCGGGGACGGTCACATCTTTCAGGGGATGGCGCAGATCCGCCAGTTTCTGTTCCGTCCAGTCCTTCTGCCGGTCGTACCAGCGGAGGACCATCAGGGCAGCAGCCGGTCCGCAGGACCATTCGCTGGACTGCTGGATTGTCTTGAAAGCCGGCAGCAGAGTCAGGGACCCTTTGGAATGCATATGGTAGAAATCCGGATGGGCATAATAAATGGATTTCTTATGATCCAGCTTCCGTTCGATGGACGCAGCCCCCTGATCCTGGGTAATTTTGGCCGGTTCCTGGAATTTCATATCATCGCTGAAATTCCGGTGGGAAGCCGCCAGCACCGGCAAAGAGGATCCAGCGGCCAGCAGGCCGGCCAGTACAGCAAAAGTCAACTTTTTCATGATTTTCATGGTGATTCACCTCAGCGTTCAAATAAATAGAGATACTCTGTTTTTTATTATACGAAATTCCACAAAAAAAGCCTATCTTCTTTCTCTGGATCGGTGTATAATATTATTGTAACATATATTATTACAGGAGTGTGATTTCTATGGAAAATCATGAAGCTTTGGTTGCAGAAGTCAAAAATCTGGCAGCTGCCCCCAGCGTATACAGCGGGCTGAAGGACCTGGCCGAAAAATGGCTGGCTGCAGACGGTACGGCGGCCCAGGCCAATCTGACGGCCCTCCTCCGGGCAGCCCTGAAAGAAGATGTGTGCACCATTGATGAAGTACTGCCCTTCTTTGCTTCCGAGGAAGCCAAAAAGGCCTTTGGAGAAGAAGCCGCCGCTCAGATGCTGGCCCAGGGCCAGAAAGTCAAGGCGGAAGGGGGCAAATATTGCTTCTGCCCGGCCTGCACCGCTGGTGCCAAGATTCTGGAGATGTTGGGAGAATAAGAACAAAAAAGGCTGTTGCATGAGCAACAGCCTTTTTTATATCATCTTCTCCGGATGGAACACCTTGTCGAATTCTTTTTCTTCCATGAATCCCAGCTTCAGCACCGCTTCTTTCAGGGAAATATTGTCCTTGAAAGCCACTTTAGCCACCTGGGCACATTTGTCATAGCCGATATAGGGACTCAGAGCCGTCACCAACATCAGGGAATGGTGCAAGTTGTGGGCCATTTTTTCCTTGTTGGCTTTGATCCCCACTACGCAGTTCTTCCGGAAGGATTCCATCACATCGCCCAGGAGCCGGACAGACTGGAGGAAGTTGTAGATGGTCACCGGCAGGAACACGTTCAGCTGGAAATTCCCCTGGGAAGCGGCAAAGCCAATGGCCGCATCGTTCCCCATGACCTGGACCGCCACCATGGTCACCGCCTCGCACTGGGTGGGGTTCACTTTCCCAGGCATGATAGAGGACCCGGGTTCGTTGGCAGGGATGGTGATCTCTCCCAGGCCGTCCCGGGGCCCGGAAGCCAGCCACCGCACATCGTTGGCCATCTTCATTAGGTTGGCCGCCAGGGCTTTTAAAGCGCCGTGGGCAAAGACCATGTCATCCAGGCTGGTCAGGGCATGGAACTTGTTGGGGGCTGTCACAAACGGAAAACCGGTATTCTTCGCGATGAAACCGGCTGCCTTTTTGTCAAAGCCCTTGGGAGCGTTCAGGCCGGTCCCTACAGCCGTACCGCCCAGCGCCAGTTCCAGGAGGCCTTTTTCTGCCACCTTGATTTCCTGCCGATTCCGTTCCAGCATGGTCCGCCAGCCGGAAATTTCCTGAGAGAAGGCCACGGGCACCGCATCCTGGAGATGGGTCCGTCCTGTGGTCACAATCCCCTTATTGGCTTTTTCCAGTTTCTTGAAGGCCGCTACCAGTTCATCCAGAGCCGGCAGCAGCTGCTTTTCCAGTTCCCAGACTGCAGCGATGTGCATGGCCGTAGGGAAAGTATCGTTGGAGCTCTGGGACATATTCACGTGGTCATTGGGATGGAGGAGCGTTTCTCCTGCCATTTCATTGCCTCGATGGGCGATGACTTCGTTGACATTCATATTGCTCTGGGTCCCGCTTCCCGTCTGCCATACCGCCAGGGGGAAGTTTCCATCCAGCTTTCCCTTGAGGATCTCATCGCAGACTTTGCCGATGATCTGGCAGCGCTTCTTATCCAGCTTATCCATCGCCTCATTGGCCTGGGCAGCACTTTTTTTCAAATACGCAAAAGCCCGGATCACTTCCATGGGCATCTTTTCCGTACCGATCTTGAAATTCTCGAAGCTCCGCTCTGATTGGGCGCCCCAATATTTATCTGCTGGGACTTTGATTTCTCCCATAGAATCCCGTTCCAAACGCCATTCCTCTTTTTTTGCCATGCTGTTCCCCTCACTTTCTCCTGATACCTGCATTATTCCATAGCCATATCCGTTTGTCAAACGAATCTGACCAGTAAAAGAAAAAGACCTGCCCTCACAGGACAGGCCTTGCAATATCCAAATGGTGATCCACCCGGGACTCGAACCCGGGACACCCTGATTAAAAGTCAGGTGCTCTACCAACTGAGCTAGTGAATCATTGCGTTACAGCTTTATTATTATAGCTTGCTTTCGCAGGATTTGTCAACCCTTTTTCTCCAAATTTTTCATGTAAAGATCCATTTCATCGGCGATTTTCTTGGAATACTCCACCGCGTGGACCACGGTCTTGGCACCAGTGACCACATCTCCAGAAGCAAAGACCCCCGGCAGGGTGGTTTCCCCATCTTCCGTGATCTTCAGATTCCCCCGGTCGTTCAGTTCCAGGCCCTGGTTATGTTCCACCAGCCGGTGTTTCGGCACCTGGGACACGGCAATGATCACGCTATCTGCCGGAAACAGTTTGGCCGTATCCTCCAGCACTTCCACATGGCCGTCTTCGTTCACTTTGGTATCTGCTACCAGGGGGCCTTCGTCGGTAATCCGCACAGCTGTTTTGTTGAACTGGTATTTCACCCCGTCCAACAGGGAATATTCGTATTCGTCAGGGGACGCGGACGCATGATCCCGGCGCACAAAAACAGTCACATCCTTGCAGCCCTGGCGCACCGCCGTCCGGGCCACATCCATGGCAGAGTTGCCGGACCCAAAGATGGCCACTTTGTTCCCCAGGTCAAAAGATTCCGGGTTGTTCAGATAACTGATGGCGTAGTGCACATTGCCGAAGGTTTCCCCGGGAATATGCATCCGTTTGGGCCGCCAGGCACCGGTGCCGATGAATACGGATTTGTAGCCGTCGGCAAACAAATCTTTCAGGGTAATATTGCCCCCGATGGTGAAATTGTAGCGGAACTGCACCCCCAGTTTTTTCAGCAGCACCTCGTACCGATCCAGGATGTACCGGGGCAGCCGGAACGCAGGAATACCATAACGCATGGTCCCGCCGATTTTATCCCGGGAATCGAAAATCGTTACATCGTAGCCCCGTTTGGCCAATATGATGGCGATGGTAATGCCCGCAGGCCCGGCCCCGATGATGCAGGTTTTCATCCCGTTCCGGGGTGCCCGCTCCACCTTCAGCCGGTCAAAGCAGGAATCGGAAATATAATGTTCAATGGCGGAAATATGCACTGGTGCTCCCTTGATGCCCCGGACACAGTGCCCTTCGCACTGGGCCGCGTGGTTGCACACCAGGCTGCAGATCACCGACAGCGGATTGTTGTCAAACAGCATCTGGGCGGCCGTCATCAAATCATTTTCCTTGAACAGCCGGATCATTTCCGGGATATTGGTATGGATGGGACATCCCAGGTTGCGGCACCGGGGCACCTTGCACTGGAGACACCGGTTGGCTTCTTCTATTTCATGGATGGACATACACAGAACCTCGTTTTCAAATAGTGTTTTTGTATAGTTTATAGAAGCAGCAGGGTTCCTGTCAAGCTCTTGAATAAAAATCTGCGGTCGCGAGCCTGGATGTTTTAACCGTTTGTTCTTTTTCTGTATGATGATAAGACAAACCCAGTTGGAATCTGCAAAACTGGATTTTCGGTCTGCACCAACAAGCCCGCGACTCACAGCCCGCGACCCGCGACAAAAGGGGGTGTTGCACGTAACGTGCAACACCCCCGGTCTCATAAGCCGCATAGCGGCTCGGTCTCGAGTCTCGAGTCTCGAGCCGAATGAGAAATTTGCAAGCAAATTTTTTGAATGTACAAACCCTAATCTGCTAACGATAAGATATT
>Ga0129307_1000240_pt1 | contig 95119 bp, 70 predicted proteins | sample P1105metagenome_FD_94437 | JGI IMG/M metagenome (GOLD analysis project Ga0129307, IMG submission 94437) | Capybara group fecal microbial communities from Wisconsin, USA - P1105 metagenome | ecosystem: Host-associated > Mammals > Digestive system > Large intestine > Fecal | place: USA: Wisconsin... | reverse complement strand
TATACGAGCAGGAAAAGGAAAACGAACTGAAACGGGAACTGGAAAAGAGCAGAAAGAAAGGAAATGTAGCCTAAATCTGATGTTGGAACAAACTATTTTTGCGAAAAACCCTTGACACTACCTTCTGCACAGCAATCATTAAAGGATCATTCTTGTCAATTTTCACAACTCCTCCATATAAAAACACATCTATCACCAATCAATCCAAACATAGAATTTTTATGCTTTACTTTTCGCTATTGATAATATTCCTTTAGGAATAATATACTTAGAAGATGTTATACATAATTGTTTGGTCTATCAAGCTGGGCACTTGTGTAAACAATTTTGCCTATGAAACTGCGGAAATAAACATTGAAGTAAAACATCTTCCAATTACACATTTCCCGTTACTCCAAACATTTCATATAATTCTGGTGCCATATCTCTCATTTGTTTAAAGACATCCTGTTTCATTTTTGTTAAAGGTCTAATGTGAATGTTTTTTTCCTCTTTGTAAAAACCATAAAGAAATCTTTCCAAATATTTTTCGCCATCTCCAAATATATCCTTATACGTAGCCTTTAATTGTTCAACATAGCTTTCATTGCACGTCAATCCCATCCAAATCACTTCTTCAGCCTCATCTAAATAAGATTTATACAATTCATTAACCATAAACACCTCATCATGATTTACAATCAAAGCAGGTTCTTGTGGGGTTTTTATTTCTATCTTCAATTTCTCAGCGTCATGTGTGTCTGCATATTCTTTTATCGAGGATACGTTTAAATTAATTAAAAATGGATCCACGCATTCTTTTTTTTTCGTGTATAAGTTAAATTTAATGGATTTGTCGGATTTCCACAAATTACAATAACCACAACTTGGTTGAAAGTTGTAAAACGAGATACACAAAAACGGATAACGGGATTGTGGCATAAAGTGATCTATCTGAAAACGGCCAACCATAATTTCCGTTGTTTTCTTTTTGTTTTTCACTTCTGCAATTTTTTGAGCATAAGACAAATACTCTGCATTACAATAAACGCACGTCCTTATATTTAATTCTTTAATAAAAGGAACAATGACATTATTCCGTACGCCATCATATCCCATAATTTCAGTAATTCTTTGCCAAAAAATAAACTTCTTTTTTGAGGATGATCCAGAATTACTTTGATTTGAAGGATCGATATTTTCGACAAATTCTTCATCATCTTCGCCATTAGGATTAGCATCGGCTTCCAAATCCCGCCCATCAATTTCTAATTCTTCTTTTAATTCGGCTTCGCTAAGATTAAGTAACGTATGATTTGACAAAAAATCATCTATACTTTCTGGAACTAGAAGAATAATGTCATCAAAGCTTTTGGCTATTTCTTCCAAATAATCGGCATATTTTTTATATGATGGATTTTTTTTTAAAACGTCTGCTAATTTTTTTAATTTATTTTTTTTTCTTGTTTTATTTTTATCAATGGCTAGTTTATATTTTTTCGCTGTACCTTCATCTTCTTTTTCTATATATATTCTTCTCATATCAATACTTTTCCTCAATTAGTCTTTTCAAGCAAGCCTTAACTATCGGTTCTCCAACAAATTCATCAACAAAAGAAATGGCGTCAACTTTTGTCCATTTTTCACAAGAGTTGATTATTGAATTGATTTTCTGCTTCGCAAATTCTCCCGTAAAGCCATTATCCATAAAAAAACTTTGATGTAGAATATCATTTACATTCGCAGCAAATGGATTCTTCTTTATTTTCTCATTTGCAACTGCCCCTTCCTCAAGATAAAGAATGTTTTCTTGAGGAATGTCTGATAATATGAAAGGAGAATGTGTAATGATAAAGACGTTAAATCTAAAATCGTCTTTGGCCATTTTTTTCAACATATCTGTTAATTTTTTTATAAAAATTCTTTGATATTCTGGATGAAAGCACACTTCTACTTCATCAAATACGAGATTTACATTTTTGTATTTAATTTCAGCATCGTTAATAGACATCAAATTCCGAGCATGATATGCATGCGTTGATAATGTACTTAGAAATTGTAGTTCTCCAGAACTCATTTCATTTAAAGGGATTTTTTTTGCCTCGGTATTCTCTAAAAAAACATTATAAGAAAAAAATGGCGGTGGAAGTTGCTCTATAATTTCATCTAAAGAACGAAATGAATTCTTCATTCTTTTTTTATAATCATCATATGTGAATTTACGATCAAATTTTTTTAGAAAATCATCGAAATAATTCCCCGTAATATGCTTTGCATTTTGAAGAAAATGAATGGTTTGTTTTACCTTTGAAACTGCATGAGAATGATTAGATTCTATGAATTTCAGAAAAGAGTCAAAATTATCATATTCAGGATTATATAATGACCTTGTTCCAGTTGCGCGATATTCTTTAAATAAAGGATAACCATAGACCATTTTGTCAATTTTATAAATAAGATACACAAGAGCTAAAGTAGTTGATTTTGATGTAAACAAATGAAAATCATATTTATGGTTTATAGAATTGTACAATTTTAAATATTGAAGCTTGCATTTCAATTTTTCTTTTATTCGATTAAAATATTTTGTACTTTGCTTTTTTTTGTCACGTTCCTTTATATTCCCTTCGATTTCTCTTATTTCCTTTTCTATGGATTTATAGTCTCCGTTTTCAAAAAAATTTACTATTTCATTAATGCTTGTACAAAAATTAAGCTTATTTTTCACATATTCTTCATTCAGTTTATAGTCAATTTGTTTTAGCGTGTAATTTGGTATAATAGATAATCCGTTCTCTTTTGAATCAATTAACAAAGAAATGAGGCGATAATTTGAAATTTTTTTCTCCACTTCCATGTCAATTTTTCCTTTATCTCGAAAAGGATTGAGAACTATTGACCTGACATATCCATCATTTTTATGGAAAATGCTATCAATCCATGATTTATCTTTTACTCCTTCTTTCTTGGTTATTCGTTTATCATATCCATCTTCATCTATATTTCGCGGAGAATCACTTTCTTTGGAGGACCTGTTAAAAACATAAACTTTATGCCTATAATTTGATGATATAAAGGACTGTAAAGAATAATTTGATACCACAGTATAGAAAAAGGGTTCTACAATTTTTTTTATTTCAGAATTACTCTTTCGTGGTACATCTGCTTCAATAATTTTATCAGAAATCTTGAATATACGTTTTACGGTGTCATAGTTTTGATACTCGTTTTTTTCGGAATATATTTTTAATTCTATTTCATCGCCTTTAACATTAAGAATCCCTTTCCATTCATCAAAAGTGTAACATATTCTTACATGCAATCCTTTTACGTAGAACAAAAAATCAGCATTTGGGCGCTTGATATCTCGTTCAAACATGTATGCGAAATTATTAATGGCCATATACATTAAATCCATCAATGTACTTTTGCCACTACCATTTTTACCAACAATAGCTTGGACATTTATATTCTCTCCCCAAAAATCTGGGATTTTACTAATCAGCGAGCATTTCTTTCCTTGAGAATCTCTATGTCTAGCATTAAAAAAATATTCTTCCTCTAATTTAAGATTTTTATATAGTGATTTATCGCAACCCTTAAGGATTTTTAATGAGTCTATACTAAAATTCATTGTCACTCCTTTTTGTGTCATTTCATTTGCATCCATGACTACCTCTTTTATGCTTTCTATAAAAACACAATAGCTAGATTTGAAAGTTTACTCTACTTCCCATATTGTTCAATAATAAAATCAACCGTTTTTTCATAATAGAAACATGTTTTTAGAGCTTTCGGATTTCTCGGATTAAGAGACCTTTCGCAACACATCTCTTTATTTTTCTTCACCTTTTTCATAATATCGTTAAAATCTTGTCCAAATTTAATTGAAGGCATTTTTTTCTTTAATTTTATTCGTAACTCTTTGTATGTTAATGGCGGTAAATCGGGTTCCATCCTCACCAAAGGTGCATTAGGATCATCTGTTACACGAACTACTTTTGTTAATTTTACCGTAGCTTCAGAATCAATTGCAGCAACAATGTCAGCATTAGTCGCCTTTTTAACACTTGCTGTAAAAATGTCAAATCCAACAACAATGGACTCCTGAATATTTGCAGCATTCAGTTCTTTTATATTTTGAATCACATGGCTTACAAAATCATCTTGAGCCAATTTATATTCTTGTTTAAGATATTCAATAGGATTCAACGGAAGTTTAAGTCCGATTGGCAAAATGATTAAATTGTCGTCTTTTGTAACATCTTTATTAAAATGAGTTTTTATGAAATTATCATAGTTTAAAACAGCCTTACTAATCAACATAAACATCAAGGCATCCAATTTCTGTCCAACAAAGTGAACATCTTTACATCGGTATTCATTAAGCAGCATTAAATTATTAAAAACTGCTTCGAATGAATTTGCCTTAATCGTATTCAAATGTATGCGTACAATATCAGCAGCTTTTGTAAAAGAAATAGTATGCCCTTTTGTCCCTTCAAAAATCTTTTTTTTGTCGATATATTTATACACAAATGCTTTTAAAGCAAGTTCCCATGCATTTATAATAAGAATTACACACGAAGAATAACGATACGCAATATGCGGCTTATTGTGGATTTCTATCCCAGCAAATAACGCCGCAACAGAAGCATCTAAGAGCTGTTTTGTTACTGATTTTCCTCTAGCCATGGGCTTAGCGCCTCCTCATCTTTAGAAAAGACAAATCTGTTCGAACACTTTACCAAAATGTCGTTATAAATCTTTACGTCTTTCTCCGCTGCAGATATACTACACATATCAGTATAACAATCTTTAAAAGAAATCAGCACAGCTTTCTTAGAAGAAAATGGACAATACAATTCAAACTCATCCTCAGACATTTCTACAGCATCTTTTCCAAATGCTGCATACACATTAACCACAGGCTGATCTGTTGTTATAAAATCTAATGTTGATGTATTTTCAACAAAAACTATTTTTCGCTTATTTAGTGAATTATATGTGACAGTATTCGCCATCAACCAACGCATCGGATTCATCGCACGTTCAATAAACCCATCAAACTGAGCCGGATTAGGCGATTTTTGTGTACTCTTTAAAAGGTTATCAGATATATTTTTTGTTCTAAAGTACTGAAGGTTCAAAAAGAGCAAAAAACTCATTTGATCATCTTCATTCCAATTAGGAATTCCTGTCGCAAGAATATCATTTATCAAGGATAAATATTGACCTTCATAACTAGCAAACATTTTTTCAATAAGATTTTTTTCAGCATACTCTTTCACTTTTTTTGCTTCAACATTTTGAGTCGAGTCAAGAACATTTAAAAGACCATTTACTTTTCTAAAGTCATCAATAATTCCCTTATTAACATTTTGTAATAGTTCAGGTCTATTATTCACCCATAATTGCTCTAAAATGACAAAATCCTCATCTCTTAATTGCTTCATTTCGTAAAAGAAGCGTTGTTGAGCAACGCCCATAATATTGGGATTAAAAGTATTATTTTTTTCTCTATCTAAGCACCATATCTTTTCATCTTCATCAGCCCATTGCTTTAAATATAGGCGCGGCACATAATGTTGAGCTTTAGTAGATTGCATATTCATAATCTTACCCTACCTCCACTTGGCCGTTCATGAGGAGCGGGAGAAGTTTGTCGCGGAGGGCGGTGAGTTTGCGATTTTCCGTCCATAAATTATTTATCTGAGCATAAATAGAATTGTATTTCTCGTTAAATAAAGAAATCGTCTTTTTATCCGGAAATAACAACGGTATATTTCTAAAGCTTGTCTTATTAAACTTTAATTGAATACTGCCAGAAGAAATTGATCGTAATTGTTGCTGTCCAAGTTCACTTTTAAAATACATATAGAGGTAATTATTATAAAATAAATCGTTTACAACAACACCATTGGGGCCCAACGTCATTGGACAATTAAGAAAAGGGCAGCGATAAACAGCACCAGCATTTCCAACATTACATATAATAATTTCTCCGCCATGCAAAGAACTTGTTTTTAAATAATCATAGGAATGCTTATTTACCCAAATAAATTTCTCACTTTTAGCAAAATCGTCATTAAAATCAATAATCCTAATCAATAAGGCATAAGGAGAGCCCTCATTATATTTCACATTTTCTGCCAAATCATTAAAGCTTCCATTTGCAGTAAAGTCCGAATTAAAAATATTCTTCAGCAGAATTGATGATTGTTCCCACCCGGCAGGTATTTCTCTTTTGAGGTTTTGGTTGTAGGTCATGGGGCCGCCGGTGGTTTTGTAGGGGTGGCCGTTTTTGTCGGGGAAGTCGTATTGGACGAACCAGTAGTCGTATAGGCGTTTTGCCATTGCTTCGAGTTTCTGGTTCATCTTTTTGTTCAGGGCGATTTTGTCGTCTAATGCGGAAAGAACGGAGGCAATTTTCTTTTGGTCAGCAATACCACATGCCGGAATTTCGTAACCAGGCATTTCATCCACAGAAATTCTATTTACAGTACTGCCTTTAATTATATGATTTTTTATATAACATTTCCATTGAGGAGACTGAAAAAAATAATACAGCCATTTATAATCCACAGCGTCACTTTTTACACGAATAATTCCTAAACGGCGACCTAAACATCCATAAAAATTTTCAGGAATAATTGCATATCGTCCTAGCGTAGCCTCATATGAAAAGACTATATCTTTAAATTGGGGAACAACTCTCTTGGTCCATATTTTATAATCTTCTTCAGACAAAAAAGTAAATTCATTAGGATTAATCTTACAATCCTCAGTAATCGCGTCAATACCCAAATAAACAGGGCCATTATCAGTCCTTTTAGGAGTTGCATGCGGTCCATCATAAATAGTCGCAATATCACCTAGTTTGTATTTCGTCATTTCCATATTCAAGTTCACCAAGATTCTTTTTATTGCCACACGGATAGAACTCCGTTCTAAATGCTGGGCTCAATCATGCCAAAAATAAATTTTTGTCGCGATATTCGCCCTACGCATTTATCGAAATAACCTAACGATTTTTCTGATTTATATTTTTTTTCAATAACAATCATAATATCTTTTTCCTTGATTTTCCGTTAGGAAAATTGACAATCCGTGTGGCATCAAAAACTTCAATTTTCAATTATCTCCCAGTGTCCGCCTTTGTCTGCACCAACTCTGCTAATCACTCCTTTTTTCTTTAGTTCTCTCAATTGCCACTCAACGCCTTTTGACGAAATTTCTAGCAAGCTCGAAAGTTCCGCCGTTGTTATGTCAGGCTTGTTTTTTATAGCCTGAATAATTTTCTCCCTAGTTTTGTTTTTCTCCCTAGTTTTCTCCCTAGTTTTCTCCCTAGTTTTCTCCCTAGTATTTTCATTTATTGTATCATTATTAGGGTCACTTATTTTGGCCCTATAAAAGTTGACCCTAAGCAAATCACCGATTTCAAGGAACTCGGGTGGTCTAATTTTAAGTTCCTTGCAAGTATCAATAATCTTTTTGAGTCCAGTGCCCCAACCTTCGACCACGCCCAGTTTTTCGCAGACCGATGCCAGGAGTTTATTCCGAATAGAAGACCGTCCAGAAAGAGCCTCTTCTAGAGTCAAAGTTCCATACAAGGCCCCTGGCGACGAAATCTCCACGCGGTCATCGTAAACTGCGACTTGCACGCAGGAACTCATCATGTAATTGCGGTGGATAACCGCATTTAGGATTAGTTCACGCAAAGCCTTCTCCGGCAATTCGCAAGATTCCCGACGGTAAAGTCCTTCAAACTTGACAATCGTCTTGAGATAAGTTTGTACAAACTTAAACGCTCCGTCAACTTGATCCAGCAAGGGGCCTTCAAAGTCCTTCTTGTCTAAAAATTCAACCCGGTCCTTTCCGCGGAAACGAGCACATTGAATCTTGCAAAAGAAATCAGGGATTCCTGCAAAAATCGCATAGGCATTAGTGGCAACCAAAGACCCGCCGTCTTCACGGAGTAGGCCCGTATTGAAAAGAAAATCCTTGGGAATCCTTTTTCCGCTATGGCTTTCAAAATTCCGGCACAGTCGCTGCACATCCCGTCTGGATACTTTCAGTTCTGCACGAGGGAGTTCATCATAATAGCGGCGCTGTTTCTTTAAATTCAGTTCAAACAGCGTGTTGGCATCGGCCAATCGGGTCGTGGCTCCAAGGCGAATAAATGTCCCGTTTTCGATACCAAGTTTTTTGAGATAATAAGGCGTGCTGTTACCAGGAAAAACTTCCACTACCAAGACAACGCGGCCATTTACCGATTCCTGATAGATGTCGAATACAATTTGCGGGTTGCAGGCCTGAGCAATGGCATCTGCGATTGAGTCCTTGAGTTTAAAAATGTCCGCATGGGCGGGCAAGCCGACAACCTGTCGTTCATCATTGACGCCTACAACAAACCTGCCACCGGCACCATTTGCGAAGGCGACGATTGTCTTCAGCCACTTGTGGGATTCCCTAGGGAGTTCCTGTTTGAACTCCAAGGTCCGGCTTTCACCCAGTTCGATTTCTTTTTCCAAACTCATATTTATTCCCATCTTTACTAAACCTTTCCTAGATTCTTCGACTCCGTTACACTCCGCTCAAGATGACACCGTCGTTAAGGAGATTCCCGGTCAAGCCGGGAATGACAATGATGCTAGTTGTTTCTGTATTTCCTTCTCGAGTTTGTGGCTTTCGGCGAACATGGCGGCGAGTTCTTCGGTGTCGGCTTTCATCTGGGCGTTGAATTCGTCGGCGGTGATATCTACGTAGTCTATCTTGATGTCGAAATACTGGCCGGCGCTCAGGCTGTAGCCTTTTTCCTTGACTTCGCTGTAGGTCACGACTACGCTGAAGTCTTCGACGGCTTTGGCCTTGCGGAAGGTGGTCACGATTTTCTCGATTTCGTCGTCTTCGAGGCGGACTTTCTTGAGGCCGTTCGCGTCCTTGTATTCCTTGCCGAGTTTGCTTGCGTCAACGAGGGTGACTTTGTCGTTGTCGGTCTTTTTGCGGGTCTTGTCGAAGAAGAGCACGCTCACGTTGGTGCCGGTGTTCGCGAATACGTTGCTCGGCATGCTGACCACGCCATAGACGATGTGTTCGTCAACGATGCGTTCGAGGATTTTGTGCTCGATGCCGGATTTCGCGGTGATGAACCCGGTGGGGATAACGATGGCGCCCTTGCCGCCCGCCTTGATACTGTTTACCACGTGCTGGATAAAGCAGGTGTAGATGGCCATGCTCTCCTTTTTCTTGTTCGGGACTTTCGGCACGCCTGCCCAAAAACGGGCATTCCATTTCTTTTCGATGTCGTCGCGGGTGTCGCTGAAGTCCATCTTGAAGGGCGGATTGCTCACCACGTAATCGAACTGCTTGAGGCTCTTGCCGTCGTCGCTCTTGTGGTAGGGTTCCAGGAGGGTGTCGCCCTGCACGGCGTGATCGAGGCTCGATACGAGTCCGTTCAAGAGCAGGTTCAGCTTGAGCATTTTGTTACTGCGCTGCGAGATGTCTTGCGCAAAGATGGTACAGCGGTCTTCGCCAATCTGGTGGCTGAGCGCCATGAGCAATGTGCCAGTGCCTGCGCTGGGGTCGTAACATTCAACGTTGTGCAAGTCGGCGTTGTCGCCCACCAAGAGGCGTGCCATGATTTTCGCGATGGCCTTGGGGGTGTAATATTCGGCGTACTTGCCGCCGCCTGCGGTGTTGTAGTCCTTGAGCAGGTATTCAAAGATGTCCGAGAAAAAGTCGTAGTGTTCGGCGAAGGCGTCTTCGAAACTAAAGTTCACCAGCTTATCGACAAGTGCTCGGGCGAAGTTTGCACGCTGGGCGTCGTCGGTCACGAAGATGGTGAGCTTTTCGAAGATGGGGATTTTCGTTTCTTGCGCGGTCTTGGTGTAGAATACATCCAGGTTGTCCTTCGCGATGGCGACCATGGTTTCGTCAAAGATGACGTCGAAATCGCCCTTGGCCTGCTTGTTCCAGAGGTTTGCAATCAGGTAGTCGGGCTTGAACACCGGGACTTCGGGCGGCAAGAACAGGCTCACCTTTTCGCGGTCGGCCTTGCTGAGTTTCGCGTATTCCTCTTCCCACTTGTCGGATTTTTTGAGGGCCTTCAGGCAAGGGTCATTAATTTTCTTGAGTTCGTAGCCGAACTTGTCGGCCATAAACTTGTACAGAAACACCTGGGTGATAATCTTGTATTCGTTGCCGTCATTGCCCATGCCGTACGTTTGGCAAGTGGCCTTGAGAGAGTCAATAAGGGCAATGGTCTTGTCTTTGATGTTCATTTAATTTCCGTAGTAGGCGTTATACTGGTTAATATACTGCTTAGCGATGCGCTGCTGGATAAACAGGTAATCGGGCATTTCGGGCTTGATTTGTGGGAAGTGCGCGAGCCCGTCTGCGATTTCTTTCATCACGGTCTTGCCAAAGTAGGCGTCCTGTTTGAGGATGTCGTTGCGGTCAAAAACTTTCGCGTCAATCGTCCCCTTGATGGTCAAAAGAGCCTGCACAATTTCTTCGTCGAACTTCGAGATGATCGGCGCCTGGTGCTTGGGTTCGCGGGCCTTGTTCTCTTCGCGAATGCGCTTGTGGACGTAGGCGAATTTCGTGTCGCCGTTGTACTTGCGCAAAAGGGCGTCGTTCGCCTTGCGGAGTTCTTCAAGGCGTTTCAGGATGTCGTTCATCGCCTGGTTCTGCTCGTTATAAACGGCAAGGTTTTCTGGGGTAAAGCCGTGCTTGTCAAAGATGCGCTTGAACTCCTGTTCCAATTCAACAAACACAGGGTCTTCGTGATCGAAGTTATCCAGGAACCCGCGGAGTGCGCGCTTGTATTTTTCACGCAGTTCCGTACCGTTATCGATGATTTTCAGTTCTTCAGTTCCAATGCAGCTAAAATTGAACTCGATGTTCATCATGGCTTCGTTCACGGCAAACTGAGTCGCTTCGCTATTGGTCCACGCCTCCTTCTGGTTAATCATCGCAATGCGGTGGTTCACTTCCGAAAGCATGAGCGGCAACTTTTCGATGTTCAGCTTTTCAAAGTCCTTTTTAAGGGCATCGTCACCGAAAGTGCGTACAAGGTTCATCGCGTCCTTGGCGAGTTCCAACGCCTTGCGGAGTTCAATCAAAACCTTCTTATCTTCAAGGCTAGAAATCTCGGTAGAGAAAACTTCTGCGTTGTCGGTGGTATAACTGAACAGAGCCTGACGTGCCACCTTCATGTGGTTGATAAGGGCATCCTTGTCTTCCATGACTTGGTTGTACATGTCGGGCAAGTTATCGTCTGGGTCAGCATCTGCATCGTTGTAGCGGTTCAGTTCCTGCAAATACGCGGCATTGGTCTCGTCAAAATTCTTCTTGATGTCGGCAAAGTCAATCAAGAACCCGCGTTTCATATTCTTGTACGGGCGATTCACTCGGGTAATTGCCTGCAACAAATTATGATCTTCGATTTTGCGACCGAAATACAATCGCTTGAGGCGCGGTGCATCAAAGCCCGTCAGCAACATGTTGTAAACAATCAGAATATCAATCGTGTAGTTCTTCTTGAAATCGTTGATAATCTGCTTGCGGGTTTCCTTGTCATCGCTATCGAAGAGAATCAGGCCCGCTTTCAAGTTGATTTTCTGGATGCGGTTTTCATTGAGTTCGTCCTGAATCTCGTTGAAGAACTTGTACAAGTTTCGTGCCTGTTCCGAAGATTCAGCAATAATCATGCCGCCAAGGTCGTTGTCGCCCTGCATGGCACGGAACTTCACCAAATCGTTGATGATGTAGCGGAGCAACGCCTTAACGTATGTGGGGTGCCGAATAATCATGTCCTTCGAGACAGAACCCTTCTCCACCAGTTTCTGCACGCTTTCGTAAGCATCGTTCAGTTTTTTGCGGTAACTTGTTTCGATATCTTCGCGGATAATCTTTAGCGTGTAGCCGTCTTGAATGGAACGGTCGTAATAATACGTGTGGAAGTAATCGCCAAAGACCTTGCAGCTCGCCTTTTCGCTCCCGATGAGCGGCGTGCCGGTAAGCGCAATCTTGATGGAGTTCTTGTCGGCATTGAAGAGGTTCGAAAGGAAACATCCGCCCGGTTTGTAGCCGCGATGCGCTTCGTCCATAATGAACACGCGTTGCAAATTCGTGGCGTAATTCGGGATTTCCACTTTCTCGGTATCGTTTTCAAATTTCTGGATGTTCACCACGGTAATTTCATCGACACCGGCGTTGCCCTGCAAGGCCTGCTGCGTGCGGAACTGTTCCATAAGTTCCGTGCGGGAATTTGCCGTTGTCACCTTGAGGCCACGATTGCTCAATTCTTCGGTCGCCTGCTCCAGCAAATCCAGGCGGTCCACAATAAAGTAGAATTTGGCAACCTTGTTCTGCTTGGCGTAATAGTCCTTGAGGACTTTGCTCAAATGAAAAGAAAGCGCGGTCTTGCCCGAACCCTGCGTATGCCATACAATGCCGGACGTTGCACCCGCTGCCAGTTTTTCACGGATAATCATGGCCGCAAAAAATTGCTGGTAACGCATAATGTGCTTTTCGTGGCGGCTCTCAATTTGACCATCCTTCTCTTTTTCAACATGCAAGTAAGCGATGCCATACTTGAGCAAAAAGAGCAAACGCTCCGGGCTCACCATAGAAGTAAGCACGCGGTTCGTGGGCGTGTTGATATCGAGATTCGTCTTGTATTCCGGATTCTCTTTCAAGACCGGAACATTGAAATCCATCAGCACTCTCTTTTCTAGATCCGCAGGAATCGGCAAATAAGGATAATTGGCGTGGAACGGCGCGATTGCCGCGCGCTTGGGGTTCTCTTCCCTGAAGCAGTTGAAACGCGCTTCGTTTTTCGCAGCCGTGCAATAGAACACGCCTTCAATCGGGACAACACCGCCCTTGGCATCGTACTCCATGTTGTTGGAGAAAATCATCAACTGCGTGATGTTGATAAAGCGACGGAACTTCTTATTCGGAAAACGTATATCGTTCAACCGCTTGCTTTCGGCCACCATGCCGCCTACGTTGTTCGGCTTCTTGACCTCGATAAACACGAGCGGGAGCCCGTTGATGAACAACGTAATGTCGGGGCGGAAGTTTTCATCGCCGTTCTTGCAAGTGAATTCCGCCGTGCAATGGTACGTGTTGTTTTCCGGATGTTCGAAATCAATCAAGCGAAGCGGAGAGTAGCTGGTCAAGCGCTTGTAGAACTGCTGGCCCAAATCGTCGTCATCCAGTTCCTTCTGAATGTCCGAAAGCACGCTCTGCGCAGAAACAGTCGCAGCCGGATTCAGTTTCTTGAACTGCTCCGCAAAAATGTCCACAAGGATATTCGTCTCTGGGTCGTAGGGAATCGCCGGTGTTGCGCCAGACTCTGAAATTTTTCCCAAATACGTATAGCCGATGCGAGCCAAATGCTGAATCGCAGTCAGTTGAACGCGCGTCGCTTCCGTAAAAAGACCTGGCATAAAAACAATATCGCTTGTGTGTATAAAACGCTCTTCGTGAATATAAGTTTTTATGCTGTCAATAAAGTGACACGGCAAAAAAAATATTGCATTTTGAAGGCATTAAAAAAATCCAATTTTACCTCTTGACAAATAGTGCACAAAAGTGTAGTTTTAGATAGTCGTTTAAAAACATCTGCGTTTATAAAGCTTGTACGCAGAAAGGAGCATAGAATGTACAGCACCGCCAATGGCGCCGTCACCGACGCCCAAGCCGCCGAAATCGATTCTCTCAACAACGAAATCTGGAAAAACTTCTGGAGCATCCCCCGCGAAAAACGCACCAAAGCAGATTGGGAAAAGCTGCTCGATATACAAATATTGGTGAAAAAGGGGTGAAAACGCCTCTTCTCTGAGCCTATCCACCCGTTTTTCAGTCAACAAAACCGATTTTCGATATTTTTTATACCGATTGCCAAAAGTGAGAAAAGTGTCGTAGAAATACAGAAATATCTTGATAAAAGTGTAGTTGGATTACATTTTTATCAAGATATTCAGAATACGAACGGAAAAACGGCTTTTTTAGCGAAATTTCGTCAACTTTCGCGATTTGCCGCTATTTTCATTGAAAAATCTATAATTTTTAACAGATTTTATGTTGAAATATCTATAATTTTAGGGTATATTTATGTTGAAAAATCTATAATTTTTGGATAAAAACGGCGAGGAAGCATGTTCAAACGCAAGGCATACGACAAATTGAAGGAGTGGAAACAGACTTACTCCGGGCGGTATGCCTGCCTTCTGGAGGGCGCTCGACGCGTAGGCAAATCCACCATCGCCGAGGAATTCGCCAAGAACGAATACGAATCCTATATCCGGGTCGATTTCGCCAACGTCACGGACGAGATGCTGGATGTTTTTCGCGATATCTCCAAACCGGACATTTTCTTTTTACGTCTCCAGGCAGAAACGGGCGTGAACCTCAAGGAGCGCAAGTCCGCAATTATCTTTGACGAAATCCAGCTCCAGCCCAAGGTGCGACAGGCAATCAAATATCTTGTCCAAGACGGTCGCTACGACTATATCGAAACGGGGTCACTCATATCCATCAAAAAGAATGTCCAAGGAATCGTCATCCCTTCCGAAGAGCACAAGATTAACGTCTATCCCATGGACTACGAAGAATTCATGTGGGCAATCAGCAAGGATCCTTCGGTAATACGCGAAATCTACAAAGCCAAAACAGCCATCGGGAATGCAACCAACAGGAGCCTGATGCGTGATTTCAGGCTTTACATGGCTATCGGCGGCATGCCACAAGCGGTCGATGCGTACATCCGCAAGGAAAACTTCGAGACCATCGATGGAATCAAGCGGAAAATCAACGACCTGTATTTTGACGACTTGAAAAAACTTGACCCGACAGGACGTTTGTCCAACATTTATAAAGCTATCCCGAGCCAGCTCGCGCTGAAGAAAAAGAACTTCACAATCACTAAAGCGACGGGCAAGCAGAAAACGCCAAAAGACGAGGAACGCTTTTTTGAACTGATGGATTCAAAGACGGTGCTCGCCTGCTACCACGTGAGTAATCCGGCCTCGGCCCTAGCACAGACAAAGGATTTGGACAAGTTCAAACTCTACACCGCCGATACGGGACTTTTTATCTCGCTGATGTTCGACAACTCGAAACAGACCAACGAGATTTACAAGAAACTTCTGAGCGACAAGCTGGATGCCGATTTAGGTTACTTGTACGAAAATGTCGCGGCCCAAATTATAGTTTCAAGCGACAGGGAACTGTATTACCACACCTGGCAAAAAGAAAACAGCACGCATTACTACGAGATTGACTTTCTGCTATCGCACGGCCACAAGGTCGTCCCTGTCGAAATAAAGTCTTCGGCGGCGCGGAACCACGAATCCATCGACCAGTTTGCAGAAAAGTATTCTAAAAAGGTTTTCCGCAGAATCCTTTTTTCACAAAAAGATGTAGACCATGTAGGGACTCTACAACTCAAGCCCCTGTACATGCTGCCGTTTGCATTGGAAGAGATATAATTCACCATCTAGCAAACCTCTCCCCCCACAAAAAAATCTCCGGCCCCTCCAAAGCCAGAGAATAAAAACTTACTTATAGTGCCGGCGCATTTTCACGGCGCAGTTTTCATACCGCATTTTCACTCATGCCGCGCACATCCCATTCAAATAATCTATTAACTGTATTTTTACACCTCCTTATTCTACATATTTCTTAATTAATCTTACCATCAGGTCGGCGAGTTTTTCCACTTTGTGGTCGCCAACAGTTGCCTTGATATGCGAGTTTCCAATGCCGCTGTCGTCGGTGAGGAACACGTACGTTCCGCCCGTCGCAAGGTCAAAGAATCTCAGCATAAATTCAGTATCCTTGTCCACGCCGCTCGCCGCCACCGGAATCACCTTGATGCCGTTTTTGGCAAAGAGCTTGATAGACTTCTGCAAACTTTTGATGACATCGTCTTCGTGATGCGCAGGCGCATCGAGAATCAAAAACGCAACGCGTGCACGTGCAGACTCGTCCCACGAGAGTTTTTGCAACGCGGTTTCAAGCGCGGAGTGTACGGCTTCGGGGTAATCGCCACCGTCATCTGCATCTTGCTCGGAGACGTACTTCTGGATTTCGGACATGTTTTCAGAGAAGTCATGGTGACGGGTGAGGAACACGTCTCCTACGTCACGATAAAATACGGTCGCCGTGCGCAGCGGCACTTTGCTTTCCGAACTGGCATGATCGATGATGTAGCTGAGATCGGATTTGAGGAAATTGATTTCGTCTTTCATCGAGCCTGTCGCATCGACGATGAACGCGACGTCGGCCTTGGCTTTGGCGCGTCTTGGTTTCTGGAGGGTGACAACGTTCGTGTTAAGTTGTTTGTCACCTTTGGAAGTAATTGCGGGTTGCGCCTTGACGACGGAACCGCCGACAATCAGCGTGAGGCTCTTCGCTTGTGTGTCATTGGCATCGCCATCGGTCAAGCCAATCCAGCAGTAGGCATTGCCTGCATTATCTGTCCTGGTGGTAAATTCAACGTTCTTGCCGTTAATGAGTATCACGGACGCATTCGCGACGCCAACGTTATTCGCGTCAACCACTTTTACCGCTACGAGTTTTGTCGGGAAAAATTTCCAGTAACTCGTCTTCCCGCTAAATTCGTTGTCGTTGATGATTCCATCCCAAAAAGACCAGTGATCCAAATCGTTCCATTCACCAGCCGTAAGCAGGCCCGACTTGCGATCATTGGAACCTCCAACATCGACATGTTCATGACGATCCAAAATTTTAATCGAAGATTTCGGCTCGGAAGTCACAATCTCCATGTCTGCTCGCGCCGCCGCAACACCTTTTCTTTTGGCGAGCCCTCGCCTTCCACCAAGAACCGCTTTTCCGGAGGTTTCGAGCCCGGCCACGCTTTTCATTACTTTATCTATACTTTTCGAATACACAGCCGATGGTTCCGAATATACTTCTGAAACTTCCGGAGCATCCGCCATCATGTACACCGCAGACATTTCCATGGTTTCGATTTTGTCGCTACCGCCCGCGACTTCTATACGGCTATCCGGTTCATCGACGCCAGTAGCTTTACCATCTGCGGGTTTTTCATGGTCTCCGCCGCCGCATAAAACAACACACAGCAAGACGCCAACCACCGCAATCACAGCAATCAGAATGAACAATTTGTTTTTCATGATGTCCTCCTTGTGTCTCTTTCAAACTAGCACATTCGATTTCGAAAGACCAATATTTTTTCGCAAAATGTGGCTAAATGTTTTTTACAAAAAAAAAGTCCTCAGCCGCAATCTGAGCCGAGGACCTTTATTGAAATTTTTATTTCCGTTTCTTTTCGGAATCTTTCTCATGACCGTAATCTGGATCACGTTCAGGCAAGTCTTCTGCGATTCCCATAAGGCACTTATTAAATTCATCGGTATTATCAAGCAGGTAAAGAGTCCTATCCTTAAACATATGACCTCCATCAGCAAAATCATAATCGAACATATAGTCATCTTCGTATTTAGCGCTGCACTGGTCTTTCCCCACTTCCCTTAAATGATAATCACCAACGCAAGTTGTCTTGCCATCGGTCACTTCAACATTGACTTCCATCAATATTTCGCCTGTTGCACCAAGACTCTGTTCCGCCTGATTGACCTTGAAAGTGTAAGTCTTTTTACGGACGGTAAAAGTCTGGCTTGAATCCGAACTTTCAAGAACCTTGATACCGTATCTTTTAATCGTATATTCATTTTCGTCGGTACCATGGGAATAAAAAATACCGGGAAAACTTATGCCAGGATACCAACCGACCATAGCTTCATAGATCTGATTTATAAAGTTATCTACAAAGCTCGTCTTTTCGGAATCCTTGAGGTAATCGTCAAAGTAATAATCAATCTTTTGGGCGTATTTTCCATTAGAGAATTCTAGAGCGTATTTTTTGAATCCACTATCATAACATTTTGTTTCTTTACTATAGGTTTTATATTCGCAATCCGTATATACCCACGTTCCTTCGAGCTCGCCTCCCTGGCCTCCGACATACATGATTCCATATTCACTCGTTTCACCACCCACAACTTCAAAGAATGCTAACGTATCACCAAAGAATTCGTATTTGAAAGTGTCGGGCTCAACAACCTTTTTCGACGGTTCCCAGGAATACTTGCCGTTTTCAAAAATGCATACATCTTGCTTGGCCACGTCTTTAGTCAAGACAAGCAGTTGCTTTTTCTTGTTTACGGAATAAGTGCCCGGTTTTGAAAACGTGACAGGCTCGCCCGTGAAGACCTTGCTTTCTACTTGTGTGTCGGTGGCACCTGTAGAACTATCATTTCCGCAAGCAGTCATTAAAGTTGCAAAAGCCGCTACGGCAGCAACTAGGGAAAATTTCATGTGATCCTCCTTTCTATCGCAAATAATATTTATTGCAAATAAAGCTATTTCGCTTTATGAGGGTTAATATAGTAAATAGAATTCTGCGAAAAAGCTATTTTTTACGCATGCCAGAAACGTTTTCGAAATGGGTTGCCTGTTGGGGTAACGCGACCTCCATCACAGACCGCAAAGAAGCCACATACGCCAAGGATTTAACGCTGCGCTATCCGATTCGCGCATGCTTTTCGGGGAACAAGTTACGGTTCCATTTTTCAAACCTAACAGGGACGGAATCCGTACAAATCAGCGAAGCGTATGTCGCGCATTCAATCACGGCCTCCGCGTATTCCCCAACCCCCATCACGTTCAGCGGCAAGCCTTCCGCCTCCATCCCTGCGGGCGAAGAAATTCTGAGTGACGAAATCGCATTCGACGTGACCGCAGGCGAAACTTTCGACGTGAGCCTTTACTTTGCCGATTTCACACAAATGAACGCAGGTACAGCCATCACGGGCCCGCTTTCTGGCGGCAAGTACAGCTACGGCAACTTTGCGAAAAGCGCCTCGCTTCCCGACAATCTCACGCGCAAAACAAACTGGATTTATTTCCTCAACACTATCGACATTTTCACCGAAGAGAAAAACTTCGCGCTGGTGTGCTTTGGCGATTCCATCACGGCGCAGGACTGGCCCGATTACCTCACGCTCCGTTGCGCCCGCGAAAACTTCAACAACGTTTCGATTATCCGTCGCGCAGTAAGCGGCACGCGCATTCTCCGCGAATACAGTTGCATCACTTACGCCGCCTACGGTCTCAAAGGCGCCACGCGCTTCCCCATCGAAATGAATGTGGCAGGCGCCCGTGCAGTTATCATCCAGCACGGTATCAACGACATCATCCACCCGGTCGGTGTCGAAGTCAACAAGTTCCGCCCCTGGAGCGACATGCCCACCGCAGACGACCTCATCAATGGCGTCCGCTCGCTTTACGTCACGCATGCGCGCAAGCTCGGCCTCAAAATTTACAGCGGCACGCTGCTACCGATTTACGGCTGGCGCACCTACAACGAGAACCGCGATTTCATCCGCATGGCGTTCAACGAATGGCTACGAACCGCGCCCGATTTCGATGGTTGCGTCGATTTCGACAAGGCCGTCCGCGGGCACGACGACCCCAAGCGATTCGCGAACAATTTCGACTCGGGCGACCATCTGCACCCAAGCGCCAAAGCCTACGAAGCGATGGCCGAATGCGTCCCCGAAGAATTGTTGAAATAAATTTGTCACCTGACACGTTAATTATTTATTTTATAGCCATGGGCTTGAAAGAATCCATTAAACAGATTCAAAAAAGGGAACACATGACGCAAGACGAACTTCAACGTCGTCTTGGTTGTTCCCGCAATAGCTTTTTGGAATCGTCTTCCGCAGATATCCAGACGTATTTTGAACTGGCCTTCGGAACCACAAATCCCGATGCTTCATCTGCCGAAAAAGACAAAGAGCTCGAAAAACTTTTGCCGTGGGTCCGCAAGTTCCCCATCCGCGCATTACAGAACATGGGGTACATTCCGGCAAACGCAAAAGGCGCAAACCTCGTACGCGCCGTCTTCAAGTTCATGCAAGTCGGGAGCATCGCCGGTTTCAACAGATACTACAGCGCAACATTGCAATCCACAAACCCGCAGACAATCGCCGCCTGGATCCGTCTCGGCGAAATCCGCGTCAAATGCACAACCGGCGATTATACGCCCGACCACAAAGCCATTTTTTCCGTCTTGAAATTCCTACGGACAAACGTTTTCCTTCACGGACAAAACATCCGCAAGCAAGCCCGCGAAGAGCTTAAAAACTGCGGCATCGAAGTCATCGATGTGGAACCGTTCCTCACTGCACCCGTCCCGGCATGCGCATTTTACTGGGTTGGCACACAGCCCGTCATCCAATTCCCGACCACAAAAATGGACGATTCCAAATTCCTGGAAGCATTGTGCCACGCCATCGCGCACATTCTCTACCATCCGCTGCGCACGACCTGCCTGCAGCTCGGCGCATTCGCGCAACCCAACGTAACAACTGAGCAAAACAACGAACCTGCTCAAAGCAACGCCCAAAGCATCCTCGAAGTCGAAGCCGACAAGTTCGCTCAAGACATGCTCCTTTCCGAAGCCGAAGAATGCGAGCTCATCTGCTGCGGCCGCTTTAACGAACCGCGCTGCATCCAGCATTTTTCAGGGCTTTTCCACGTGCGGCCAGGCATTCTCGTCGAGCGCCTGCAACAGCAAGGCAAAATCCGCCGCCGCTCCCCACTGAACGAATTCAAAGTGGCCGTGTAAAAATAAACAGAAACATCACTGGATGTTTCGCGGCTTCCCGCCACTCAACATGACATCTTAAAAATGCAGCCTTTTTATCGTCATCCTGAGGACTGTAAGGACGAAGGATCCAGTCCATTTATGACGTCTTGACAAAAAAATCCGGCTTAGCCGGATTTTTCACATTCAAGGCAGAGCGCATTTCGTCGCGCCTATTCCTGAATTAGTAGTTAATTCCGAAGAACAGGTTGAAGCTGCTGAAGCTCTTCTTGAAATCCACGCCAGAAGCGACAATGTCAAAGCCAAAGCCCACTTCCAACTGAACAGAAGAATTGTGGAAAATGCTTGCACCCACTTCACCACCGAAGCTCATGCCCAAAGCCCAACGTTCACCGAAATCCCAATCGTCAAAATGGGAATCCAGCTGCAAACCGAGACCAATACCACCACCGACAAACGGCGAAACCATTTCGTCAAGGAACGAATAGCGACCGCCCAAAAGCATGTTGCCATGAACTTCCCAATCATCGCCAAACTTGAAGTTCCAAGTGCTTATTGTCGTGATTGCACCATGAGTCGTCATTTCCCAAATATGGCCGTAACGGATAAGCGGAAATGCCGTAACGTGGTCTTTGTCCGGATTTTTCTCCTTATCTTCCCAGTTGCTCCAAAAGCCAAGACCAAAAGCGGCCGTTTGGAAACTATAGACAGGACGCTGGAGAGTTCTCTCCGGGGCAGAAGTAGATTCGCTCTGGGCAAATGCCGCAAGAACGAGGAAGGAAATGAGTATAATAATCTTTTTCATAATGGGAAATATACAAAAAGTTTACACGATAGGCGCAAATAATCTTTAAGCATTCTATATTTTACACTATCAATGAATAAAGCCGCTATTATTGTCGCCGTTTCGATGCTTCTGAGCCGAGTGCTTGGAATTTTCCGTGAAATGCTCCTCGCCCACGCCGCCGGCGTGTCGCTCGAAAAAAACGCTCTCGACCTCGCTTTCATGATTCCGGACATCCTGAATCACGTAGTCAGCACCGGATTTTTGTCCATCATCTTCATCCCGATTTTTACGGGGTACAAGGTCGCGGGCGACGAGAAAAACGGCTGGAAGTTCTTCAGCAACGTGCTCAACACGTTCGGGCTCATTCTCCTCATTCTCGTGATTCCCGCGTTCATCTGGATGAAGGAACTGATTTCGCTTTTGACCGTCGATGGCGTAACGCCCGAGCTTTTGGAACGCGCCACTTACTACGGCCGCATCATTTTGCCCGGGCAGATTTTCATCTTTGTCGGGAGCATCCTCGTTGCAGTCCAGCACACTCGCAAGCAGTTCCTGATTCCCTCTCTCACAGGCCTCATCTACAACATCGCCATTGTCGGTGGTGGAGCCGCAGGCCTTTGGCTCAGCAATTACACCGGCAACGATTACGGCCTCGCAGGCTTCGCCTGGGGCGTTCCCGTCGGCGCATTCATCGGATTTTTCGCCCTCCAGATTTTTGGCGCCAAGCGCGGCGGCGTCCATTATGAATTTATCGTTGAGCCCAAGCACCCCGACATCATCCGCTATTTCAAGATGATGCTCCCGATGTCGCTTGGAGTCGGTTCCATGTTCGGCCTCGAATTTATCATCCGTAGCTTTGGCGCGAACTTCGGCACAAGCGGCATTTCGAGCCTCAACTACGCATACCGCGTCATGTACACGCTCGTCGCAGTCTTCGGATTTTCCGTCAGCGTCACGAGCTACCCCGACATGGCGCGTCTCGTCAAGGAAGGCGACTTCCCGCAACTCAACCGCAAAATCTGGAAGAGCCTCTCGCGCATGTTCTGCATCTTGATTCCGGCTGTCGTCGCCGTCTGGGCATTGAGCTTCCCCGCCGTGCGCATTCTCTTTGAACGTGGCGCATTCCATCGCGAAACGACCGAAGCCATCTCTGAAATCCTCCGCTGGTACTTGCCCGTAAGCCTCGGCCTTTGCCTGCAAGCCGTACTCGTCCGCAGCTTTTACGCCTGCGAACGCATGTGGGTCCCGACACTTTTGAACACCGGCATTTTCGCCGCTACCATCCCCGCCTACATTTTGCTCGGCGAACCCGAAGTGGGACTCGGCATCAAGAGCGTCCCGATTATCGGTGCGACAGGCGCCATTCTGCAAGTGATTTCGATGATTTTCATGTGGGCTAAAAAGAACGGCACCGACGGCATGAAAGAAGCGCTTTTCAACATGGCACGCGCACTTATCGCATTTGGCATCATGATTGCAGCCGCAGTCGGCCTTGATCACATTTCTGGAGACTTTGTCCGCAACGCAGGATTTGTAACGCTCGTCGTTTACGCCTGCGCCGCAGGAATCGCGCTCTTTACGCTCACGCTCATCATCCAGCGTTACCTCGGCAGCAAAGACGCCAAAGACATCTTGAACGAACTCTTAGGAAAACTTCTCCGCAAGCTGCACCTCGCACGTTAGGAACTACAAATTCTCTCCGTTTTCGTCACTTTTCACGGGTGGCAAAATTTCTTCAGGCAACGTCCCATAACCAGAGACGTTATCCTTTTCAAATCCGTTGATCATCCATTTGAAAAAGCCTACTGTTCCGCCGAGCACGGCCCCAGTAGCAAAACCAACCCCAGCGGCACTAAGCGCAACAAGTTTGAGAGGAAACAGGCGCACATCCATTACATCCACTGCACGGAAACGACCACTGCCATTCGTAGCCACGAACCAACCGGGTACCGCCATAGTCGTCGCAGTATTCGCTCCATAACGAATCATGGGGTTCGGGTTCTTACTTGCAGAACAACCAACAAGACTCAACACAAGCATCACGCAAACAATAGGCTTCAAAAAAATCATACACGTAATATATAGAATTCAAATTTTAGAATTCCATATTTAGTTTAATTTCGATCCATATTCATTATCGGGCTTTGCCGGCGGCAAAATATCTTCTGGCAAAGGACCGATTTCCTCAATGTCATCATTTTTAAATCCGTTGAACATCCACTTGAAAAAGCCAACGGTCCCACCTAATAAAGCTCCGATTACATAACCAGCACCCGCAATACCAAGCGATATTCCAAGAACCATTATGTAATCATCCTCAGCCTTCTTTTGACTTTCGGTCTTACAGCTATAGCTATGACAATCGTCGTCATCATCGTCATCCAGTGCGGCAGCAAGCGCTGTAACGCCCACAGCACCCACCAAGCCAGGCACCGCCAAAGATGCAGCCGTATTTGCCCCGTAACGAATCATGGGGTTCGGGTTCCGGCTCACGGCACAGCCTACAAGGCTAAGCGAAAGCAACATGCATATGACGGGCTTCAATAAACTCATATTCGTAATATAAAGTGGCGATTTCAAATCGCCAATAACGCGATGAAAATTTCGCGACAATCTAGCAAAAATTCAGGATAAAATGCATTATGAAAAATGCGACGGCAATCAGCGAGCGTTGTTTCTCAGGCGATAGAGCACGCAGGCGATGTCGATGGCACGCGGGAGGCTCATTTCGCGGCTCAATCCTTGCGGCAAGTTGCGGAATCCAACGTTCTTGATTTTTTCGCAGAGCGCGTTGATGCATTCCATAATCGTCGCGGACTTTTGCGATTCACCATTCGCAGAATCATTGTTGCTTGCAGCATTCTGGCAGAGGTTCAACAGCATGAATCCCGCACCAAAGCGCTGCTGCTTATCCACAAGCGCACCCGCCTTGGAAGTGTCCGAAACAAGGAACCCGATTTGCAACAACGTGTCGCCGGAGATTTTCACTTTTACCTGGCGCTCCACAGCAGACGCAGGACGCAGTCCCGGGAGCAACGGCTTCACGTATTCGGCAAAGTCGCGGCACTGCGGTTCTACAAACGCAGGCAATCCCGGCACGATTTTTGCAACCGTCCCATCAACCTCGCCATCCCCGCCGGCCAATCCATCCGCCAAATTTTTCCCGTTGATTCTCGCGCATTCCGCCTTGTACGACGCCATCACGATGATGTTGTCCGCCAAGTCCAAGAAGTCCCCGCAGGCGCCCGCCACCAGAATAAAACTACGCCCCTGGATTTCACGGATGCGGTCCGTGAGCGGTATAAGCGGCTCGCGGTCGTCGCCCAGGAGTTTTCTCACGCGCACGTCGCGAATCAAGAAGTTCACGGCAGAGGAGTCCTCGTCAATCAGGAACACGTCGCTGCCCGCTTCCATCGCTTCCATCAAGTTCGCGGCCTCGCTCGTCGAGCCCGACGCACACGCGGTCGTAAAGTTCTTCGTCGAGATTCCGCCCGGCAAGTCGCGCACGAACTGCGAAAGGTCCGTACCACGCACGCTGCGGCCGTCTTCGACGCCCACGCGCACCGCCGATTCGCTCACGACAATGCCTTCGCGGCCATCTCCCGGAACATGCGGATAGACAGCCTTCGTCAAGGCCTGCAAAAGCGTCGATTTTCCGTGGAACGCCCCGCCCGAAATCACCGTAATTCCCTTCGGGATTCCCATGCCGCGAATCTCGCGACCGTTCGCCGAAAACGTCACCGCCATTTCTGCAGGCGATACAAACGGCACAGCGCCTTCCATCGGGAGTTCGCTCAAACCCGATGCACGCGGGAGCACGGCGCCATCCGGCACAAACGCGCAAAGCCCTCGTTCTTCTAGCTGCGACAATATTTCCTTGCGTTCGGCAAGCACGCGATAATGCTCGGCAAGTTCCGGCTCAACGCCATCCGTCTTCGACTCGCCCGAATTGTACAGCGCCGCCGACACCAAGTCCGGGAGCACCATCGTCAAAATCTCGGCGGCATCTTCGGCCTGAATCTTGCGGCCATCGCCCGGCAAGCGCACCTGCAAGCAAGCCCGCAGCTCGCCGTTATCGACCCAGAGTGCGTTCCGCACCAGCATTTCAGGTCCAGCAGAGTCAAAAACGACCGCCGCATCCTTGCCCGGGAATTTCTCGCGCACAACTGCCGAGAGCCTGCGGTAAAGGAAATCGCTCAACGCCAAACGGCGCTCGAAAGTGCTACTCCATTCGCCCGAAAAACCCAGCATCTGCAAGCTAGACTTTATCATCACACGGGACGCAGGCGCATACGGGTCGCCCTGCACGTGCAAGAATTCCAGCACAAAGTCCCCAAAATCCCACGTTTTATCTGCAAGAGACTTGTAAAGACCGTAATTTTTTCCCTGTAAGCTGCGAATTTTTTGATAAAGCGCTTTCATATACACAAAATTAGTTAATAAAAACCAATTATAGACCAAATATTTACGCACTTTTTACGGCACTTTAACATTTGTCATGTAAAAAAAGAATTAAATTCTTAATGTGAACTAACTCATGTACACGAAAAAAAAGGAGTACATCCCATGAAAAAGCTTTATATTTTCGCCTTGATGATGGCTTTCCTCTTCTCATCCGTTGTCGCTGACGAAGAAGATCCACCTCCGCGTGGCAAAGCCGCAACCATCAACGTTATCACCGAACCGCCTAACAGCGACGTGTTCCTCGGCGGTGAACCTCTCGGCAAGAGCCCGATTAAGGACTATCAGGTCAAGTCCGGTCGTCAGACGCTCGTCGTCATCGACCAGGGTTTCGAACTTGTCAACAAGCGCGTGAACATTTGGCCGGGTACTGACTCCCGTAACAACTTCGACTTCAGCACCAAGATTCCGAAGGGTCACGTCAAGGTCACGACAACTCCGACTCAGTGCCTCATCTTCGTTGACGGTGAACAATCCGACAAGACCGACGGTGCCGAACTCGTCATTCACAACCTCGATGCCGGTGACCACGTCATCAGCGCCCAGTGCAGCAACCGCAGAAGCGCCGAAGCTCTCGTGACCGTCAAGGGTGAAGAAACCATCGACGTCCACCTCGACGCCACGAACGGTGCCAAGGTCAAGGGCATGAAGATCAAGAGGAAAAAACGCTAATTTCGCACAACGAAAAATACTTTTTTCAAAGAACTCCTCTTTCGAGGAGTTTTTTTTGTATGTTTATAACAAAACATTCCAATCAGGAGTAAACAATGTCTAAAATTTGGATTCTCGCTCTTTGTGCAAGCGTCGCTCTTCTTTCCGCTTGCTCCAGTGGTAGCAAAAAAGTTACCCGCCTCGAAGCTGACACTGTCACTGACCTTTCCGGCAGCTGGAACGACACCGATTCCCGCCTCGTCGCCGAAGAAATGATCAACGACTGCCTCGGCCGCCCGTGGTACGAACAGTTCACCGCACAGAAGGGAAGCGTCCCGACCATCGTGATTGGCAAGGTCCGCAACAAGAGCCACGAACACATCCGCGTCGAAACGTTCATCAAGGACATCGAACGCGCCCTCATCAATTCCGGCAAGGCTGAATTCGTCGCGAACTCCAACGAACGCGAAGACCTCCGCAACGAACTCGCTGACCAGCAGGGCAACGTCACCGACGAAACGCTCAAGGACGCCGGCATGGAAATCGGCGCAGACCTCATGCTCACTGGCGCCATCAACTCCGTCGTTGACCAGGAAGGCGGCGAACAGGTGGTGTTCTACCAGATCGACATGGAACTCACCGACATCCAGAGCCACCGCAAGGTCTGGCTTGGCGACAAGAAAATCAAGAAACACATGTCCCAGAGCAGCGTGAAGTTTTAGACTTAATCAGACACCGTCATTCTGAGTCTGCAAAGACTAAATGTCCAGTCATTTCTAGTTAAGATTTCACTGGATGATTCCTTCGCTCAGGATGACGTGTTAGTTCTAATAACTTTAAAGGCTCGCCATTTCGCGAGCACTTTTTATATACATTTACTTATATGAAACGCCTACTTTTACTTTTTGTTGCTTCGATTCTTTTTTCGGCTTGTGCAAACAAGTCCATTACCCGCTATGAAGCGCTAGCTCCGACTTTCGAGAACAAGGGTTGCGAAGCGACCATCACCCAAGTCAAGAAACAGCAGAAAGACCTTTACGGCGAAAAATCAGAATTTCTCTATTACTTTGATCTAGGCGTGCTCTACCACTACAACGGGGATTACAAGGAAAGCTCCAAGAACTTCGACAAGGCCGACAAAATTTACGAAGAACTCTACACGCGTTCCGTCACAAACGAAGCCGCGGCTATTGTCACCAACGATAACATCCGCCCGTACAGGGCCCGCCCATTCGAAGTGCTCGTGCTCCACGAACTGCAAATCTTGAACTACCTCGCGCAGAAAGACGTCGACGGCGCCATGATCGAAGTGAACCGCGCACAAAAAGCCATGACAGGCCTGTACCAGAAGGACAAGGACAAGACAAACGACAACGGCTTCTTGCGTTACCTCTCCGCAATCGTCTACGAAATGGCAGGCCAGCCGGACGACGCCGCCATCGCCTACTACAAGACGGTCAAGGCTTACCAGGAAAACATCCTGAACCTCCCGAAAGAAGTCCGCCAGTTCATCGTCGAAAGCTTGAGACGCACCGAACGCGAAGATGACATCAACGTTCTCGGTCTCGACAGCGCCATGGAAACGCCAAAGGCAAAAGCGGTATTTGACCAAGGGCAAGAAATCATCGTCGTGGGCTACGCTGGTCACGGTCCCATCCTCAACGAACTCAGGCTTTCGGGCACATACGTCAATGGCGGCTTGCTGAGCCTTTCGTACAAGGACGGAAAGACCGGCCAGATGCAAACTTCCACAGTAGATGCCATGCCAGTCGCAGGCGCAAGCAACGGCGAAACCTTCCACATCAGTTTTGCGCTCCCCGAAGCGTATTCGTTCAGCAGCAAGGTCCACCATTTTAACGTGTCCGTCGACGGCCAGTCCGGAATACGCCCAGAAAAAGTGATGGCGATCGACAAGGAACTCGAAATGAACCTCAAGGACGACTTCACAGCGACGATGACCCGCACCGCCATCCGCGTCGTACTCCGCACAATTGCAGCGCAGGCCGCAAAGAAGGCCATGAAGTCGGACAACTCCTTGTTGAACCTTTTCACAAGCATCGGTACCGATGTCGCACAGATGCAGCTGGAAAAAGCGGACCTCCGCATCGCGCTATTCTTGCCGAACTCCTTCCAGATGACAAGAATACCGGTCGAACCGGGTTCGCACGAAGTCACCGTCGCCGCGGAAGGCGAAAACGGAGGCACGGTCAAGGTATTCAATTACGGCAAAGTAGATGTGAAAAAAGGAGAAAAGAAGTTCATCTTCGTACAGGCAGTCAAGTAAGCAACGTCACAAATAGGCGAAAATGCATTTTTTTCTCGAATGTAAATACCTTTTTGCCAAATATTTAATTAGTTTCAAGTGCAAACATCCTAGGAGCTAAAGTATGAAATTCAAAATCATTTTCACTGCGGCAGCATTGCTCGCCACTCAGGCCTTTGCCATTGCAGGTATCGGCTTCCATTACACCCCCAACGTCGGTACAACCCTCAAGAAAGCCGACAAGGCCCCCATCGAAGGCACAAACGACCAGCTCAGCATGAGCCATGGCGATTTCGATTTCATCCAAGGTTTCGGTATCAAGGCTTGGGTTGACATTCTCCCGTTCATCGATATCGAAGCGACATTCAACATCCAGTTCGCCTCCTACAACGCTTCCCTCTGGAATGGCGACGAAGAAATCCCGCTGCACATTGAACTTTCCGGCGTCCCGTTCGGCAAGGCTACCCCGAAGTACATCGCCATGAACGGCGACATTTCCGTCACCAAGCCATTCTCCATCCCGCTGTTCCCGATTCGTCCGTACATCGGTGGCGGTCTTACGATGCACCTCAATACGTTCGTCCTGAACAACCAGTTTGTCGCCAACGTCTACAAGAACGTTGAAGAAAGAGCTAGAAACAACGGCGAACCGATGCCGGCAAATGCAAACGAACTTGCCAAGCGTCTCGCTAGCGAAGTCGTTGACGTGGCCAAGGAAGAAGGCCTCAACAAGAGCATCGGCTTCCACTTGCTCGCCGGTGTCCGCTTCAAGCTCCCGATTATCCCGATTGCCGCTTACGCCAACATGAAGTGCTACTTCGGCGGTGATTACGATAACGATATCGATGCCGGTCACTTGGCATTCGAAATCGGTGGCGGTTTTGCACTTTAATCCCGTAAATACATTATTTGGTTAGAAGAGAGTAGGTATCCAAGAATGACTCAAAATACAAGCAGCACGAACATCCTCATCATCGAAGATGAAATTGCCATTGCCGAAGGTCTCGTAGATCTCTGCGAGCTCAACGGTTACCGTGTAAAGCACGTTGTTGACGGCGAAAGCGGCCTTGCCGAAGCGCTTTCCGGACAGTACGGACTCGTACTTCTGGACTTGATGCTCCCGGGCATGGACGGATTTACCGTTTGCGACAAGATTCGCGAAAAGGACAAAAGCCTCCCCATCATCATCCTTTCTGCAAAGAACTCCGATGACGATATCATCAACGGGCTCAAGTTCGGCGCTGACGACTACATCCCGAAGCCGTTCTCCGTACCGATGCTCCTCGCACGAATCGAAGCTGTGCTGCGCCGTAGCCGTCAGACGATGGAAAACGAAGGCAAGCTTGTAGCAGGGAACCTCCGCGTGAACTTCCGTGAATACACGGGCGTCCGTGGCACGGAAGAACTGGCATTCACCCGCAAGGAAATCGAAATTCTTGAATACTTGTGGAACAACCGCGACCACGCCATTCCGCGTTCCGAACTCCTCCGCAAGGTCTGGGGTTACGAAAATGCGGAATCCGTCGATACCCGCACGGTCGATATCCACATCACCAAGCTCCGCAAGAAAATCGAGGACGATCCGGCTCACCCGAAACTGCTCGTCACGTTCCGCGGTGAAGGTTACCAGATGCGTTCAGCTCCAGAATGCGAGAAGACAGTATAAATAAACTATCTACATACCTCTCTAGCAAGGTCAAGGCTCTGCGGAGCCTGATACTTGCCTCTAAAGATCGTCTCATTTTTGTGGCGATTTTTATCGTTATTGCGATTCCCGTAATAGTGCTTTTAAGCCATTCCTACGCACAGTTGCAAACGTCGTCGCTCTTTGGTTACAAGGAACACGCGTTCTCTGTGCTCCAGAATTTGAACAAGAACATCACGGCGGACTTGGCTATCGAAGACAGGCGTTCGTATGCCGACTACCGATTCATCCGCTCGGTCCCTGTGTTCGGCGGCGAAGAAATCACCATGTCCGAACTGGCGGAATTTCCGCTCCGCAGCCATTACGTCGGGCTCGTCGGGCATTTCCAGCTGGACCCTGCCGGCAACTTGAGCACGCCGGTTCTTCCGGATGGTGTTCTCGAAAGCATTCCCATGGTCGATAGGGACAAGCGCCTTGCGATTCGTAACAAGATAAGCGATATCCTCAATACGTCGGGATTCTCGGCCATTTCTTCGCCAAGTGCGATGATGTTCACATCGAGCAGTTCCGAAAAACTTTTGGATTCGACGCACAGGAACGACAGCAAGCTCATCGACCAGATTTACAAACAAGATCTCGATATTTTCGGCACGCACAAGAAAAAGAAAACAACCAAGCCGCGTGTCGAACAAATTACCAAGACCGGCGACTTTGCGTTCGGAGTCGAATCCACGAAGCTCGATACGACCGGTCTCCTCGTCCGCTTGATCAATTCGGAATCGACGCACTCCATGGAAGCGGAAATTGACTTTTTCCAGGCGATTGTCGACTCGAACTACATCATTTTCCATCGCACCGTGAGACGCGGCGCAGACGTGTTCATCCAAGGCTTTATCGTTGACGCCCGTGCCTACCTCACAAACCTTGTGAAGAACGAAATCGAAAAGTACAAGGGCGTCACGAAGGGCACCCAGCAAGATCCCCTCGTCCTTGCGTTTATCCACAAGAACAAGACCTTTGTCGCTTTCGGCGAACGCAATAACATCACGACGGAACTCCTTTCAGAATCGCTGCAGGCGCCTCTTTCGGACATCACGTTCAAGATGTACACCACGCAAAAAGCGCCGGGCGGTGAATTCGTCCTGTTCATCGGGCTCTTGATGCTCACGGTCATCGCGATAGGCCTCATTTCCATCTACCACGTGACGCAGAGCCGCATGAAGCTCGCCGCCAAGCGCCAGGATTTCGTCTCCGCCATCACGCACGAACTCAAGACGCCGCTCACCGCCATCAAGATGTACGCAGAGCTGCTGCAGAACTCCTGGGTCGTGAACGAAGAAAAGAAGCAGAAGTATTACGGACAAATTGCCAGCGAAGCGGACCGTCTTTCCAGACTCATCCAAAATGTATTGAACCTCTCGAAGCTTGATGGCAACCGCTGGAACGTACAGCTCCGCATGGAAAAGCCCAAGCGCGTTCTGGACGATTTCGTCTCGACCTACAGCAAGAACGTCGAAAAGCAGGGCTTCGAACTGACGGTTTCTTCGGATACCGACGCCGACAACATCAGTCTCATGATTGACCGCGACGCCATCATGCAGATTCTGATGAACCTCGTCGATAACTCGCTCAAGTTCTCGAAGAACGCGGACTACAAGATGATTAACGTGGAACTCCGCATCAAGGATACGGACATGTACCTCGCCGTCCGCGACTACGGCCCGGGCATCCCGCCTTCCGAAATGAAGAAGGTGTTCCAGGAATTCTACAGAGTCGAAAACGAAATGACAAGGCAGACAAGCGGCACAGGCATCGGACTTTCGATGGTAAAGAAATTGTGCACTTTATGTAACATGAGCATAGAATTGGAAAACGCAAACCCCGGTCTGCGCACGAAAATCCACTTCCCAAGTCTGTCCATTTAAGTTTTCATTATGTATTTTTTGGAAGTTCCCACCACAATGCGGAACTTTAAAATTGAAAGAGGCGTGGCATGACTCAAGACGATATCATCAAGAATCCATTGGATTATGATCTTTCCATCGAAACTGTCGGCAAGGGCACTTTAAAGTCCCCGATGAACGGAGTGCCGTTCGTTTCCGAAAACGACAAGATAAGCCTCACGACCGACATCAACCTCATTTCTGAATATATCGCCAAAGGCATCCCGGTTCCGTCCCTCGAATCGGCAGGCCCACGCGAAACGATTTTCCACGACCCGGCCTGGACCCGCGCAGGCATCGTAACTTGTGGCGGCCTCTGCCCCGGTCTCAACAACGTCATCAAGGGCCTCGTACAGGTGCTCTGGTTTGACTACGGCGTAAAAAACATCTTCGGTATCCCCTACGGCTACCGCGGCCTGAACCCGAACTACGGTTACTCCCCCATCGTGCTGGACCCGGATGTCGTCGATGCCATCCAGGAAGACGGCGGTACCATTCTCGGCAGTTCCCGCGGCATGCAGGACCCATCTGTCATGGTCGATACGCTCATGCGCCTGAACATCAACGTGCTGTTCTGCATCGGCGGTGACGGCACGCTCCGCGGCGCCCACGCCATCGCCGAAGAAGTCAAGAAGAGGAAACAGCCCATCTCCATCATCGGCATCCCGAAAACCATCGACAACGACTTGAACCTCATCGACCGCACATTCGGTTTCGAAACAGCCGTGCTCAGTGCGACAGACGTCATCACGAGCGCGCACATCGAAGCCAACGGCGCCTACAACGGACTTGGCCTCGTGAAACTCATGGGCCGCGATTCCGGATTTATCGCCGCATACGCATCGCTCGCGACAACGGTCGTGAACTTCTGCCTCGTGCCCGAAGTTCCGTTTGAACTCGAAGGCGAGGGCGGACTCTTCAAGGCGCTCGAAAGCCGCTACGCCAGTGGCAAGACGCATGCCGTGATTGCCGTTGCCGAAGGCGCCGGACAGGAACTCTTCAAGGACCAGGAAGAACGCCGCGACGCCAGCGGGAACATCCTCAAAAACGACATCGGCGAATTCCTCACGCGCAAAATCAAGGAACATTTCGACCAAGTCGGAAAAGAAATCAACATCAAGTACTTCGACCCGAGCTACATGGTGAGGAGCATCCCCGCCAAGGGCACGGACGCCATTTTCTGCTTCCAACTCGCCGAAAGCGCCGTACACGCCGGCATGGCCGGAAAAACAGACATGGTCGTCGGCAGCATGAACGGAGCGTTCTCGCACGTGCCAATAGAATACGCCGTCAACGAGCGCAAGAAGATTAACCCCAACGGAACACTCTGGCACGCCGTACTCGGCGCCACCCGCCAGCAGGACTATTTCTCCGGCAAGGGCAAACGCAGCAAGTAATCTTTAAACTAATTTATCACTATGCTCAAAAAAGAAGAAAAAGTCATAATCCGCACAGCCTTGATGGAATACCGTAATCTTTTGTTCAAAACGTTCCACGGCACCGACGAAGAAAAGACCCGCATTGCCATGGTGAACAAACTCCTCCAGAACTGGAAAGTTTAAACGTATTCATGAAGATTACGCCCAACATTCTTTTTGCATTCTCGCTTACGTTGTTGCTTGCGATTAGTTCCGCAGGTGCAAATGAGTATTTGCAGCTGGCGGATTCCTGTTATGCGGCAAGAGCGTTGCGCGCAAACGGCGACAAGGCCGATGCCAAGAACGCCGCTATCATGAAGGAAAATTACCGCAAGGCGATGGAAGATACCTCCGTCCTCGAAGCGGCAACCGAAGGCTACGTCAAGACGCTGTACTTTTGCTTCAGGTTCGTGCAGTTTGACGAAAAGAAACGCCAACTCCATCTCGATTCGCTTTTAAACGCAAGCGCAAGCGCCTACGAAAAATTCCCGGACAACAAGGAAATCGCGCACATCTACGCTTCGACGCTTTCGATGTGGGGCTCCGAAAGAAACGTGTTCACATCGCTCAAGGAAGGTATCGCCGGCAAAGTCCGCGATGTCGCCACCAAGGCGGAAGACTGGCAAATTCTCGGACGTGCGCATTTCGTATTGCCGTACGTGCCGTTGATTCTCTCCTGGCCAGACGAAAAACTTGCAGACAAGTACCTGACCATGGCACTCGAAAAGAACCGCAAGGACATCTACAATTATTACTTCCTTGCCGACTTGCGCTACGACCAAAAGCGTTACGACGACGCGATGGAACTGATTGTGCAAGGGCTTGCCGAAGGTTTCCGCGAAGACTACGTACTTGAAGACAAACGCGCACGTTGGCACCTCAAGGAACTTTGGAAGGTCATCGACCGCAAGCATAAGAACAAATTATCACCAAAACATTTGGAATACGGCGAAAACATCCGAAAAGAAATCGAAGCGATGCGAGCCGCAAAAATGAAAAAGCTTTAACGTTTTTATTCCATTCCCAATTTATTTATGTATATTACATAAATGGCGCTGAACGGAGGGATGGATAAATGAAGACTTTCAAAACCATCATCGCAGCTATCGTTGCATTAGGCATATCATTTGCATGGGCGGAAACCGTCCATGAATTTTACATCTTCTTACCCAATAACACAATGTGGAAAAGTTCCACTCCGATGATAAACGAAGACGGGAAATCCCGTAAACTTGAAATAGACACCTTGAATTGCGGATGGTATTACAGGCGCTATGTTGACGAGCCGCTACCGTCAAGCGTAGTAATCCACAGAGACGATGACCCGACATTGGAAGATGCAATTGGATTTAACGGTGTCTGGGAAGAAGGCGCTGCCGAGCCCATTATTTTAGACGCCATGTTTGAGCTTTATTCGACTGAACCGGGCTATAACAAAGCGCTTTATTTCGTTGCCGATGCCGAAGAATCACAAAAACTCCCCAGTTCAAACCAGGGCTGGTTCGTGAAACGTCCAGATGTAAGGGGATATTGCGCTTATTCGATACAATCAATCGTTTACAGCACTAAAGAAATGCCATGCACAAACATAACTGCAGGAATGGTCGAATCTACGCTTGATTCAACAACAAAGAAAATGAAGCTCACCGACAAAGGCAGAGCATGCTTTGGCGACAAAGCCGATGAAACGTTTGCCAACATGTTTGCAGCGACACCGGATAGCAACAAGTCATCTTGCTTTGATATTATCATGGAAAAAAACAAACTCGGCAAATACAGCACCGACTCTATTTCAAAATATATTCCAAAAGACAAAATCAACGATTTCTATTGTACAGAATCCCACACAAATTTCCAGTATAAAAAAGGGCTAACTTACAGCATTAGCGGAAGCGACTACACTTGGGTATTTATCAACAACAAGCTAGCCATAGATTTCGATGCTTCAAAGCAAGGCGATATTGCTTTGGACAAGTTCATGCAGAACGCAGAAATCGGCAAGGATTACATAATCGACATATATACATGTAACAAGCATCCAGGTTCAAGCGATCTGAGCATCACAACGAACATAATCGTTGGTTTAAACTTTCCTCGCACCGAATGGTCCCCAAATCAATCCTGTACAGCTTTTGAAAAAACAACTGTCATTACGAATAATTGGAATTCCTATTATTGCATTAATTGTCCAATCATTAAAGAGCCACCGATTGAATACTTTTTTTCAACGGACAAAACAGGGCAAGACTCGACCAAGACAATCGTCAGCATAGAGGATTTCGAAGCCAACCCGATTCAGTTTAATGGCGGCATTAACGTTGAAATGCCGGCAGCACCAGTTATCAACGAAGAATTACTGAAAGCGCAACTTCCAAATGGTAAGTATTACCTTATCATAAAAATAGGAACCGACCAAAAAGCAATCGAAATCACACTCAAAGATTCAGAAGGTATCGTAAACCGCAGAACCATTCCCGCTGATGCATCTTTCAACATCATAAAAACAGGCTTCCTCGAATTCACGATTCTGACGAATTCTCCGAGCACCGCCAAGCGCTACGCCGTCATGGACATGATGGGGCAAGTCATTTCCGTAGGCGCTTTGAACGAAGCAACCACACGCATAAAGGTCCCGACCGCAGGTTCGTACATCGTCAAAGTCGGCCGCAATTACAAACGCATGAACATGAAATAACGGGGTTTAAAGCGTATAAAAAAAGCGGACTTGAAAAGTCCGCTTTTTTCATTGGAGATTCCGGCTCAAGGCCGGAATGACAAATTACTAAGCCTGGGCCTGCACTGCGGTGAGGGCGATCGTGTAGACGATGTCTTCGACGAGGGCGCCGCGGGAGAGGTCGTTCACCGGCTTGGCCAAACCCTGGAGCATCGGGCCGATGGCGATTGTGCCATGGGCGCTGCGCTGCACAGCCTTGTAGCCGATGTTACCGGCAGAGAGGTCCGGGAACACGAACACGGTAGCCTTGCCGGCGACCGGGCTGTTCGGGGCCTTGAGGGAACCGACGCTCGGGACGGTGGCGGCATCGTACTGGAGCGGGCCATCGACGAGCATTTCGGGGCGGGCGGCCTTGGCGGCGGCAGTTGCAGCCACGACGAGGTCGGCATCCGGTCCCTTGCCCGAATTGATGGTGCTGTAAGAGAGCATCGCCACGCGGCTCGGGAGACCGAAGGCCTTTGCGGTATCATCGCACTGGAGGGCGATATCGGCGAGTTCTTCGGCAAGCGGATTCAGGTTGATAGCGCAGTCGCCATAGATGTAGGTCTTGTCCTTCATGCACATGAAGAACACGGAGCTCACGGACTTGACGCCCGGAGCGGTACGGATAATCTGGAGAGCCGGGCGGAGCGTATCAGCCGTAGAATGGATGGCGCCGGAAACGAGACCATCGACTTCGCCGAACTTGAGCATCATCGTGGCAAGCATTACGTTATCCGAAAGAGCAACGCGTGCGGATTCCGGAGTCATGCCCTTTGCCTTGCGGAGATCCACGAGGGTCGGCACGTACTTTTCGGCGAGCTCGGCGCTCGGTTCAATGATTTCGATGTTGGCCGGGAGCTTCACGCCCACAGACTTCGCGGTAGCTTCGATTTCTTCCTTCTTGCCGATGAGGACCGGCACGGCAATGTTGCGTTCGACGGCGAGGCATGCAGCCTGCACGGTACGCGGTTCGGAGCCTTCCGGGAGCACGATGCGCTTGACGCTCTTGGATGCCTTGGCAAGGAGGCTTGCACGGAACATGGCCTGGCTTACGCGGCGTTCGGCAGCCGGTTCAGCAAGGTCAGCGGCGAGGCACTTTTCGCAACGGAGCAAACGCTTGGGGCAGAAGAGTTCTGCATCTTCGCCGTCGGCAAAAATCTTTGCATCGAGGGCGGAGGCGAGGTCGTCGTTATACTTGTGAGCAATGACATCGTTCATGCCCGTTGCCCCTTCGACGATGACGGCATCGACAGCATCAAAATCCTGCTTGAGGAAATCGGCGCAAATCTTTTCCATGAGCACGGCGGACTTGCCCGCCTTGATTTCTTCGACGCTATCGGCAGCGCTGACAACTTCGAGCGGCTTATAGACGGAGGCGATGAGGCCGACCTTGGTAAGGGCTTCAACAATTTCCTGGACTTTGGCTTCCATCTTGGAGGCAGCCGTGGCAACTAGGTAAACACGATTCATTTTTTTCTCCAGTTTTTTGAATTTACGATTGTAAAAGTAGGATATTTTTTTCAAAACAGGTTCCAAAACCCCTTTTTTTGACCGTTTTTGAACACAGGCACGAAAAAGACTTCTAAAATAAATCTTTAAAAAATGTCCACAATTTATTATTTTTATCTTTTAGGTGATGTATGGGAAAACACTGTGGGGGAGGGATAAAATAATTTTAGGAGTCACGGATGAGGATCAGTGAACTTTTTTACAGGGTGATAGTGTGTTTGGCAATTTTAAGCGCCTGCGCTTTTGCACAGACGGTGGCTATTGCACACATTATTTATGACGGCAATGTCTTGTTCTATGCCGATAACGAAAGTAATTTCGTGTATAAGTCACTTGAAAAAGGAGATGATGGCTTTTTCACCATCGAATTCACCGACGAACGCCTTTCAAATGGCAAAAAAGATGTCCGCAGATTACAATTTGGGGTCGGTTGTAGCGGCAGCACATGCCATACGGACTTGAGCCCCGACAACAAGCCTCTCCTTGGAGAACTGTTCCCTAACTACAAGGAGAACTCCATCCAAGACGGGAAATACATTTACGACAAGGAAGAGGTCTGGATTGTCATCAGCGATGACAAGACCTTGACGTTTTACGATTCGAAACCTGATTTAGCAGCAAAGCCCAAGATATTTATACGGTTCCTCACCCCGTGGACAAACACGAACGCTATCATGTTCCTGAACGATACGGAAAACTACATGAGTTCCGTGGGTTCCCCCTACTGCGGTTGGTTCCAGAGCAGCGTTTCAAAAAAATCCGGCAGCGTAAACGCATACTTCAAGCAGACGATAGGCTCTACGTACATAGGCGCCGACGGTTCCACGGAAGACGAGAAGACTGTCCAGCCTATCAGCTTGGATTCCGCCCTTGCCATCAGCGACACCATCTGGATTGTGGCGTACCCGTACGGTGCTCCCGAAATCCATACGAACTATCCGGGCGTGCTCGGCGAATGCCTGCCGAAGATTCTTCCCGTGATGATGTTCGACTGGTACGACGGTTCCATGAACTCGGACGGCTCGAAGGACGGCCTTTACGGCAACAAGAAGGGCGCAGGCCGCACAGGCTTCGACGCTCGTAACGTGCCCATGTTCGGCACGGGAGTCAGCGAAGACTTCGGCCAGGGCGGATGCGAAGGCTCCCCGATGACAGGCATGGTCGAAAAACAACTGGGCCCGAACGGCGTCCCCGTGATGGCAAAGAACTTCCCCAGCGGATGCAAGAACACGACGCACCTCAACAACTGGTTCCTCCCCGAAGTGGTAGCCGAAAAGAACGGCCAGCAATATACGAACGTCACTTGCCGCGACCTCGAACTCACGCTTACCGACGACGGGTTCTGGCTCGGCCAGAAGGATGACGAAAGTCCGGAACACGGTCTCTTCTTGCTGGACGACTTCCGCTGGCTCGACAGCGCACACACCGTCGAGAACCCGCACTACGACTCCATCAGCGGCGGAGACGACATCCCCGGCTTCCACAACTACGGATTCGCCATGAAGATCCAGGCGGAATTCGTCTATGTCAAGGGACAGTACTTTGAATTCAACGGCGACGACGACGTGTGGGTGTTCATCAACAACGAACTCGTGGTCGATATCGGCGGACAGCACAGGAAGGTCAAGAAGTCCGTGAACCTGGACAACCTCGGACTCACGCCAGGCGAAACTTATCCGTTCCACATTTTCTACGCAGAACGCAAGCGCACGCAGTCGAACTTCATGATGCGCACGTCCATCGACTTGAAGGTGGAGTCCAGCATGTTCCTCACGGACCACTCGGTCGATTCGACGCTTATCAAGAAAGAAGTATGGCAGAACATCCGCGAAAAGACGCTCGCCTGCGACTTCTCTGCGAACTCGGAACAAAAGCGCACGGAACGCGGCCCGTCCAACTTTACTTTGTTCGGAAAGAGCCTCCCGTTGACGGGTGTCGCTTTGGCGAAGCTCGATACAGCCTACTACAGCGGCATCACCATCACGAACGATTTCACGATGATCACAATCAACACGACGAACATTTCCCGCATGCAGACCTTGCCGCCGGGAACATACTACGTACGTGTATCCCTCAAGAACAACCCGAAAGAATTCAAGGATGTGTATTTCACCATCCCGCCGACAGAACTTCCGAATATCGCTTATGCCAACATCATCGACTCGAGCTACTGCTTCATTGCCGACGTTATCAAGCAGGACACGCTCTGCCTCGACAAGTACTGGAAGCCGCTCGGAAACGAAGCGAGCCGCGATATCAGTAGCGACACGCTCCCCATCAACTTGAACAAGTCCGAAAAACTCTGGGCTGGCCGCATCTACCCCATCAACGTCGCTTTCGTTGAAGACTGGGCGCGCAGCTACAGCGGCATGGCGGTCCAGGTTTCAACAAACAACACGAAACTCATCCCGTGCGATTCCCTCGGCAATCCGCTCCCGAATAACGAATTCGTACTCATCGAAGGAAAGAACACGTTCTACGTGAAATCATCAGGAGCAGTCACCAACGGGACACTTACGATTTCTACGACAGTCGCAAAGAACAAGAGCGTCAACTGGACTAACATCACCATCGAAGAACCTCCGGTCCCGCAAATCGAGACGGCGTTCATCTACGATAGGAACGGCGACGGCCGCGGCGACAGCGTCTGGATCCAGTTCTCCAAGCCGCTTGGCGGCAGCAGCGTTCTGGATTCCCTCAAATTCACGTTCCTGCAAACGCACTACGAACTGAACAAAGTAAAATACAAGGATGGTGACCGCACGCTTTCGATTGTCGCCGACGGTGACGGATTCGGAACGGCAATTTCTACAGGTGGCGCGACGGAGCCCTATTCCGGAAAGATTACCGCCTACTACACCTACACGAACCCCGAAGACCATTCTGTTGCAATATTCTCTGTCGACGGGCTCCTCGGCGATGCCATCGGCCCCATCATCATGGCTGCAGAAATCGGCTACACGGACGACGGCAAGACCATGTTGACACTGACGTTTAGCGAAGGGCTCGATTCGAAGAATGCATCATCCAGCATGTTCGCCTTCCGCTGCTACGGCGGCGGCTCCTTGATCACGACAATTCAGGACGCCGAATACATAGCGGTGTCGCAACCCAACCGCTGGAAACTCATTTACGCCAAGAAGTCCATCAACGACGTGGTTCCCATCGTAGGCGACTCCGTACGCATCAAGCCTCCTTCCGAAGGCGGCATTGCAGTTGACCTCATTGGCATCCAGGCTCACGAAAAGAATCCGTGGGTACGTATCACGGGCGAACAGCGCATCACTGTCACGAGCCCGCCAGTCGTCACCATGGACAAGGAATCGCCGAACTTCGAATTGACCAAGGAAATCGTCCGCAGCGATTCGGCGACCGTCCCAATTCTGGTCACAAGCGACAAGCCGCTCACGGCGACCCAGGTCGGCGAAATCTATGGCACGCAGGGCCATTACCTGGGCGACATGAACATGTCCGAACTCGTCGAGAACGAAATCACCGAAATTTCCAAGACGGTGAAGACATCCACCATGTTCGAAGACAAGGAAGCCGCCAAGAACGGCAGCCCCTCAACATCCGTTTCGCTTGAAACAATCATCACCATGATGGACCGCAACCAAATCACGTCGAAAGAAGCCAAGAACAGGTACGGCGTAAGCGACGTCATCATCAACGCCTACAATAACGGTCTCTTGACCAAGGACAACCTGCATAATTACATGCACGGCACCGAGGACGACATCAAGACCATCGCCGAATCCATGGCCGACAGGACGGCTCTCAGCTACAAGACGACCTACTACACAAGCCTCGGTCAGTTCGTCAATAGCGATGCGGGCCAGATCGCCTGCAACGACGACATTTTCAAGAAGGACGGAGCCGTGAACTGCCTCGGCAACAACGGTCACCTCTACCTCGCCTGGAACATGCGCTCCAAGGACGGACGTCTCGCGGGTACCGGCGTCTATATCGCCCGCCTCGAAATCCGCCTCATCGTCAACGGCAAGAGGATTACCAAGCGCACGCAGGACTTCCTCTGGGGATTCCGCCACGGGAACCTCGCCATTGTCGATTTTGACATGAATTAGCGAAATCCGGGTCAAACGAAACTTTCAATAAGGCACCTCCGGGTGCCTTTTTTTTGCAGTATCCGGGCGTTTTCTTTCGTTAAAAAATGGAACTTTTCACCCTAACAACAGAAACAACCTTCAAGTGTTGCTGTCTTCGCAATTTATTTTACAATTCAAAAAAAAATTATTGATAATTATCACAACTTTGAATGTATTTTTCATTAGGGTGAACAGTGTTCAGGGAGTCATGGATGCGGTTAAAAAACGTCTTCTCAAAATTATTAACTCTACTATTTTGTGCAGCTATTCCGTCCTTAGCTGCGGATTACAATATTCTTGTCAAAAATGAGACAAGCGCCAATAGCTCGAGCTTATACGTGGTTCTTTCTTGGACCGACGGAATGCGGACGCGGCAATCAAGCTGTACATCACTCAGAAGCTACGGGGACGGTTCGTTCTATGTTTCCGCAACGATGGAAGCAGACCAAAACCCCAAATTGACCTTCTACACGAACCGCACCTGTTCCACCAGGAACTCCGTTGGCTCTGTATCTCCGTTTGCTGGCACAGAACCGGTCTCGGAAAACTTCGTTATTACCATTAGCAGTGCCGGTACAACTGTAACCAACAGTGCCGAAGTCATCACACCGCCGCAAACCAATCCCGGTGGCCCCGGAACAACCCCCGGTGGCCCAGGGACAACTCCCGGCGGCCCAGGCACTACCACTCCGACAACGTCCAACAGAAAAGTCATCCGCTTCTTCGCTCCCTGGACGAATACTTCCGCAATCCTCTATGTCGCTGGCGGCGATTCCGCAAAAATGACGACCGTAAAGAACTATTGTGGTTGGTTCGAAGCTAGAATTACTCCGCCTAGCGGTTCGCTCCAGGTTTATTTCAAGCAGACCATCGGATACGACTACGTGGGCGATCTCCATTACACTAGAATCAACCCGGCAACGCAAAACATTTTACTTTCGCTCGACAGCGCTGCAGCACATTCAGATACCATATGGGTCAAGGCCGGTAAAGAAGTCGGCATCGCGACGACAGTCTATGAAAAATACCCGGGTATCCTCGGCGATTGCCCTGTCAAGAAACTCCCCGTGATGATGTTCGACTGGCTCCATGGCGAACAGGGCGACGGAGACATCAAGACGACAACGAACAGGCGCGATTCCACGGTTACGACTTCTTACGGGAACGGCGCCAAGGACCTCTACTTCAACGACCCGATGTACGCCACAAGCAACGACTTCGGCAGTGGCGGATGCGGCGGAAGCAACGCCACGGATAGTCAAAGGCGCGGCTACATGAAAGGCATGGTGGAAGAAACACTCGGTGCCAACGGCGTCCCCGTACCGGCAGTGAATTTCCCCGAGAACTGCAAGCTCACGACCCATATCGCAAGCTGGTTCTTGCCACAGATTATCGCCAAGAGCAACGGCAAGGAATACTCGAACGCCACCTGCCGCTCTATCGAATTGGAACTTCAGGATGACGGCCTCTGGCTCGGAAAGAAGGACAACAACAGCCCCGAAGGCGGTCTCTTCTTGCTGGACGATTTCCAGTACCTCGACGCCGAACAGACTGTCCCGAACCCGTTCTACGACAACATTACCGCCAACCGCAAGAGACACAACTATGGCTTCACGATGAAAATCCAGGCGACGTTCGAATACGTCCCCGGCCAATACTTCGAATTCCTCGGCGACGATGACGTCTGGGTGTTCATCAACAACCGCCTCGTCGTGGATATCGGCGGCCAGCACGCCCAGGTTTCTGGAGCCGTTGACCTCGACACGTTAAACCTCACCGAGGGCATGAACTATCCGTTCCACATCTTCTATGCCGAACGCCATATTTCCTCCTCGAACTTCATGATGAGAACCTCCATCGACTTGAAGACCGAAGCAAGCTTGTTCTATCAGGATCTTTCGGCAAACGGCATTCTCGATTACAAGATTTACCAGATTATCCGTGAACAGGCGCTTTCTTGCGACTTCTCCGGCTCGACCACCAAAGATACCGTAGACGCCCCCTCGAACTTCACCTTGATCGGAAGCGGCGCCTATTCCGAAGGCGTCCCGCTGGATAGCGTAGGCGTCTGGTACGGCGGTATCACCATCAAGCCGGGCTATACCGGATTCACCATCAACACCGAAGAGATTAGACAAAAACGCACGCTCCCGCCGGGAACGTACCAGTTGCGCTTCTCCCTGCAAAAAGATGAAACCCAGTACGACGAAATCACCTTCACCATCGACAAGTACGATTCCCCCACAATCAATTACGCACGAGTCGATGACAAGAACAAATGGACGCTCATCGGAAACGAAGTCGATGGCACTATCGATACGCTCGGCAAGTGGGTCAACACGCGCTACGCCGTAAATATCGCATTCGCCGAAGACTGGGCCACATTTGACGACATGGTCTATGTCAATACGTCGAACTCGGCATTTATCCCCTGCGACGAAAACGGCAACCACATTACGACCGTGACCATGAAAAACGGACGCGCCACCTTCTACGTGAAGGCTACCGCCCCGGTCCAGGACGTGACGCTCATCGTCGGCAGTAGCGACGAAACGCAAACAGCAGCATGGCGCCACATTTCGTTCATGGAGCCGCCGGTACCGCAAGTGGTGTTCTCGTGCATCTTCGACAGGGACGGCGACGGCCGTGGCGACAGTGTCTATGCGAAACTCAGCAAACCGTATGGCAGCACGCTAGTCAACAACCATGTCAACCTGGATTCCATCCAGCTGGAATTCGGTGAAAAGTTCGCGGCAATCACGGCCACCAACGGCAAGATCGGCCATAACGACTTCGACAGTTCCATGACGATTACGACCACCGGCGGAGGCTTCGGCTCTGTTCCGTTTACCGGCGGCGCAGAAACCATCTATACCGGAAAGATTACGCCATTCTGGAAATATACGGAAGGCGGCTCGCAATCGACCATCAGCCTCACAGGCGACGTCATCGACTCCATCGGTCCTGTCATTACGGCGGCGAACATCACCTACAGCAATGACGGTTCCACGGTGCTTACGCTTACGTTCAGCGAAGGCCTGGACTGCGAAAACGAAGCCGACGCCAACTACTTCATCTACCTGCCCAAACAAACGAACGTAGAAAGACAGGACGTCGTCCCGGACATTCTCTCCAAGGACAAGAAGAATAAATGGAAACTCATCTTTAGAAGCGCCCGCAACGACAAGGAAGCGTACATCCCAGTCATGGGCGACTCCATCAAGATGATTCCGGGCATCCACATGGACCTCCTACACAGAAGTACTCCGGCAAACAACAAATATGTCCGTATTTCCGGACAACAGAAGGTGGTCATCACCAGTTCACCGGTCGTGACGATTGGCGAAAAGGAAGAATCCATAGAAATCATCCAGAGCCCGACGCCCACCGTTCCGAAGCTTTACCAGACTCCGGAGCCCAAGACCGCCAAGGAAGTTGCTGAAGAATACGGCGTGCAAGGGCATTACCTCGGCGACATGAGTATTTCGAACTACGTCAAGGACGAAGTCACGGACCTCAAGGCGACTATCAAGAGCATCAACGACAAGAGCGTTGAAAAAACAGGCTTGAACATCAAGGATCTTCTTGAAACAAAGAGTCTCGGCGACGTGAAAAGAGAACTCAACCTCTCTAACGACGAAGTCAAGGATATCGAAGGTGCCCTCAATAGCGGCATCATCTCGAAGGATGACTTGATCAGCATCGCGAACGGCAACACAGCGGTTCTCGACGAAGTGACGAAGAAACTCGCTGAAAAGACAACGCTCGAATACCAGACCCATTACTTCACAAGCCTCGGCGTATTCGTCAACAGCAATTCAGGTTCTCTCTCCTGCACAGACACTATCTATAACGGAAACTGTCTGGACAACGAGAAGAACGGCAAGCTGTTCCTCGCCTGGAACATGAGATCCACCGAAGGAAGATTGGTCGGCACAGGCGTCTATATCGCAAGACTTATGTACAAGATCAGAGTCGGTTGGAAAACGAAAGTCAACCGCACGCAAGACTTCCTCTGGGGAGTGCGTCACGGAAAGACGAAAGGATTCGAAATCGACTTGAATTACTAAGGTATTCACTCTCTCTAAAAGGCGCCTGCATGAGCAGGTGCTTTTTTTGTGCAAAATTTTAAGGATAAATGCGACAAAGGCGATTCCCGCATCCTGAACAGAGCCCGCACATCGTCATCCTGAACGCAGTGATATACGATACTAGGGACTTCAGTCCCTTAGTAGAGTTAGGTTCGAAGGAGCAGGATCCAGTGATGTCTTGACATGAGAAAAGAACGACATTCCTAGCGTCCGTTGACTATTCCCATATACAGGTTCTTTTTTCCTTGCGATACGGTGAGAATAGCGTTTTGTGAACCTAGATGGTGCGGCCATTGGTATTTCAATTCCGTACCATCCATGGATGTTTCGAACAAAAGCTGACCGTTGGGAGAAAACATTCGGACTGATTTTAAACCCTGCAACGGAGTGGTAACGTGAACCATTCCACTTTGCGAATATACACGAATATCTTGTTTCAATTTTTTTAACGGGGCATCACTTTCTATAGAGTCCTCAACAATTTTAGAATAGGAAAAAGAATACGAAATTGTTTTAGAACTTGAAGATTTTTCCTTCACAATCCATACAGTTTCATCAAACGAACTGCTAGACAGCTCTCTCTTGAACGGCTCATCCATGGTCACGTTGAACGTAACATATTCTTTGTCAGGTGATTCGATTATATCAGAAAGAGTGATATTCATGTCAAGGCCGTTTTTAAAAACAAACTTGTTGAATTCGGTCACATTCGCACTCCCTGGAAATACATCTGAAGATCCTAGAAACACATCACTCTCTTTAGCTTCGACAACATCAACATGCATGTAATTATCATCGTTGACTTTAAAGGTTTTCCAAATAGATTCCACATAATCTATATGCCATATCAACATTCCAGAGTTTTCTTGACCGATATCCCAGCCTTTATTTGTGCGGTATTCCAATAAATACATTTCATCTGGATTTTCTGGGTTAGTGATGCCGTAGGCAACATTGTCATCCAATTTATTCAACTGTATTTTTCCACTAGTTTTGAGTTCTGTAGGCGTAAGCCAACCTAATGACATTCTTTCAAAAGCGGAATAAAGTGGTGGAGCGCTACCCTTCGCGGCATCCGTATTAGGAAAATGACTATCACTTCCTCCATCCATAACAGACCATGTTTCAGGAACCAAAACAACTCTACCTATATAAAGATCAGGCAAACCGAGAAGATGACCAAATTCATGAATAAAAATGCCTACTCCACTTAAAACACGCGTTGATTTATCCCTTTTATATGCGCGTTCATCAATTTCATTAGCACACGCATAACGGTTAATGTACAAACCTTCTCTTATCTTTTTTCCTGATTGTTCGACATTCTCTTCACCTAAATAACCAGCATGGGGCCATATTCTGAAATTGGACCCACTTGATGATTCTCCAGCATAAATCATAAAAGCATAATCAACAACACCATTGCCATTATTATCATACTGTAAAAAATCAATCCCATCATTTTTTAGAAGTGAATCTAGTGCTTGAGAAAACGCCAAATCGGATTTGCCATAATCATCACCACCATATTCAACTTGCGTCCCAGGCAGAGTCACCGGTCCATACACATCAAATGTAGGACGAAATTTTCCCATAGAATTTTTTATAAAATAATCTCTAACACTACCAATATTGTGATACTCGTTGTAGCCTTCTTTATTTAGATAATCGGTGAATTGCGATACAGGGTCAGGACTTTTAAACCGGACATCTGAAAATTCCACAAGAATTACCAATACACGAACATCACCTTGAGTGAGCTTTGAATCAGGCTTTGGCAAACGATGTACTATCGGAGATTCAAAAGAATAGCCCGCAATGCAATACACGGCACAAAGTATTATAAACAACACTGTTTTGAAAAAAATCATACCATTCTCCTACATCCGTAAAAATAAATACAAATTTGCGGAAAAGAACAAAAAAATAAACGGATATGTATAAGGAGATTCCGGCTCAAGGCCGGAATGACATTGTTAAGAATTCGGCACATACAGCAACACCAAACACCCCGGCACGAAAAACGTGACGGGGTGTTTGTAAAGTTTACGCTTGGTGAATTACTTCAGCAAGACATTTTTGCCACTAATGGAACCATTGTGTTCAATGGTTACCGTATAACGGCCACTGGGCACATTCCCAGAATTCCAATTCAAGGAATTGTAACCAGCCTGGGCATTTTCGTTGACCAATTTCGCGATGACAGCACCATCAGGATCCATGATGGAAACAACTGCACGCCCTGCGGACTTGAGTTCAAACGCAACAGTCGTGCGAGTCAGCATCTTCAACTTTGCAGAAGATGGTTTGTTCGCACTCTGCGTCTTTGCCTTGGGAGCAAATTCGTCAACGCGTTCCACATAAATACCGTTCAGCGATTTTGCAGAAACAGATGCATCCGACTTTACAACCGTGCCGTTCTGCATCACGGCAACAAGCTGCTTGCCACTCTCGGTCGCACTTGCATAAGTTTCAATTTCCTGAGCGTTGTATTCAGACTTGTCGCCATACCAGGATTCCACGCGTTCGCTTTCCAAATCCTTGACGGTTATCTGAGTACGACGAAGAACTGTAGAAAGCGTATCGCCCTTGCTAACGAACGTGATTTCAAGCGGTTTATTCTTTTGTCCACGGAGCTTCACCTTCGATTCTTCGATGGTATTACCCTTGAGCGCAACCCCATCGACAGCGACGATGACATCGCCCGCACGCAAATTGCTTTCGGCAGCAGGAGTACCGGGAATAATTTCCGCAATCTTCACTCCATCACGGGACTGGTAAATTGACACACCGATACCGCCGAATGACTCAGACGCCATAAGCGGAGCCACGGACAGAGCCGTCAAAAGAAGAATTTCCTTCGTATTGATTTTCATTTTCTTATCCTTTTTTAAACTTATTTGCCATTTTATCTTAATGCAAGATTCGTTGATTGGGTAATCGGATCAAAATCGACTCGATAAATTCTTGAATGCTGGTGCATGGTTACCAATTTTGCCAAGAATCGACCGTACATCAACTTATTAGTTTGCCCCATCACTAGACTTGATCTTGCCGCATGGATTGTACCAGCCCAATCACCTTCAATATTGACGTTCTTATCACTAAGCTGTATCAGCCTAAATCCTTTGGCCACAAGCTCCTTGTCTTCATTACTGATAGTCGTTCTCCAAATCATGTTCCCATCCGCATAAAAATCCGTCTGTCGACCAGGATTTGTAAATGTGATTGTACTACCCGATTCAAATTGGATATTACCAACTCTAATTACACCAGGTTCAATCTTTAGCGTTCCACCAGATTCAACCTTAACTTTAGAATATCTATCGCCATGACTCAACGTTTTCTCTTGACCTGCGGTGACAATCAAAACGGGTTGCAAGTCAATATCCTCTAAATAACGCACTCGATTATCCCAAACACCGGGGTACGGCCATTCTGCGGAATTTCGAGGATCCATGCTACCATTATGAACAGCACCGCCTTGAACATGTACAGCATCGTTACTTGCAGAGATTAAATACGTGTGAATATCACCATGAACTTCGGAACGTGAACGCAGCCAGACGCCACCCATACTGTAGATTTCGCCAACAACAGACTGCACGCCTACATTAATTGCAAAATCTTCACGACCCGACTCAGATGCAATCTTGCAATACCCTTCACCATCGTAGCAAATGGTTCTGTCGTTCACACGCATCGCATCCAGCGCGTAAATCGTAATATCAGAAGGAAGATTCCATGTAATCTCATAAGAATCCGGAATATCATCATCCGAATTAAACATTTTCCTTCCGTTAGCAACTTCACTACCATCAGATTCCCCACCGTTATCAGAATCCCGATCTTCAAAAGTATACCATCCATCACCATCAGAATCTAAAGCATCACGAAGACTAAAACCTTCACAACCAGCTATTTCGCCTTTTGTATTATAAGGATTACATCTTAACACACCCTGTAAAAAATCATCATAGTCAAGAAGTTTATCGTTATCAGAATCATAATGATTTGGATTCAATCCACCATTGCCATTTGCAGCCTTGCCAAATCGAACTTCTTCATCGTAATCAACGATTCCATCAAGGTCTTTATCATTATCTACTCTATAATCCTTTTTTCTAACAAAAGCAGGACTCTCCAATATTCGGTAATTATTGTAATCAATATCAGAAGCCTTTATCCAATATGAGCTTCCATCATTATCGAAATTCAAAAAATGATAAACTAAATCACCCTTGGAAAAAAGTTTTACGGTTCCACCATTTGATGTCAAATCATCAGAAATAATGCCGTATCCATCAATAACCATCTCATGCTGACTCCCAACCAAATTAAAAATGGAAACATATATAGGCTTTCGTGCGTTAATTGCGTTTTTGACCACCGCATATGAAGGCATGCCAACTTGATATGGAGGAACAACTCCAAAAGAATATTGGAAAGCTGCATCCACCATATTTTCATCACCACCATCAGATACACCTATTTGAAAATCTAAAAGATGTGAAAGATTCGGATCCTGCACAGATCTAAAACCATGCATTTTGATTTCGTCTTGTGTAAGCGTTCCTCCATAATACCTATTTAACATATTCACCGCAACAGCCCAACAACGATTTTCTTCTTCTTCCGTTTTTTCTTCATCAACAGTATGCACTCGATTCCAGCCTTTTATTTCAGCCAAATTTCCCCATGTAGGAACTAACATTCGAGTATCTTTTCGAGCTGCAATCGGCTCCACTCCAATAATATTATGTTCGCTCCAAAAAGCATCCAATTCATTTAATTCAAAAATAAAGAATTTTCTTGAAGCTGTACCAAATTCCCAATACCCTTTGTTGTTTACAGTGGTGATTTTCCAATGAAACTCTCCAGAATTTAAAACAACATCTTCAGAAGATTTACTTGTCATATTTTCATACACTAAATTATTGTTCTTGTCCAAAATTGTAACAATGTATGAACTGGCTCCCTTAACAGGAATCCAAGTCAAGTGAACTCTGTTATTTTGCCCAGTGGTTAAAGACATTCCATCAGAAATACCAAAAGGTGTCGCATCCGGCAAGGCATCTGGACTTTTGTTGATTTCGCCAGCATCGTAAATATTCCAACCGGCATCATCAGCATATCTAAAAAAGTTGCCAGTATGATAGCTGACACGCATTCCATAACTAGGAACTGGCTGAGTTTCAAGATAGCTGTAGCTAGAATCCAAAGTTCCCTGAGCACCCCATGCTATGTAGTCAATCTTGTTTGACTGTTTTTTCAATTCAAATTCTCCAGTCAAACCAAAATTAAGACCGTTCAGCACCACATTTGCATCAGAAGTAGGGCACTCCAAAGTACTTGACTTGCAAACTCTGATAATTTTGTTGGGTTGCAGCGTTCCACTACCAATATCCACGCTATCACTAGCAGACCATTTCAAGTAAAGTCCGTTCAAGTCGATAGCGGTCGTATCATAGTTCTGCAATTCCACCCAAGCAGAACGCGTCGCCGTATTTTCGGGCTGGATTCCAACAAAGCGGATTTTGGGTGGTTCTTCGTTTACGGGGTCGTTGATAGGTGTCAACCCTGCGACAATCGCACCATTCGCATAGACCGGAATGTTATTCGCAACGACAAAGTTACTAGCATTGGGATAGCTGTAGTTGTCCTGTTTGTTGAACGCGCTCCAATCTGTATAGTTCATGCCAAGACTTATCCCGCTCGAATTCGGGAACACGCCTGGAGCAAGGCTCGCCACGTTGATGTTGACAACAAGGAAGTCGCCCACCGTGTCAATCGAAGTGGTTGCCCCAGCCATGTAATATGGGGAGACATTCAACGTTTTGTTCCTGTCAAAACCCAGGAAATATTTTGCATGAACGTCATTCAACGTGTTCGATGTGTTATTTGTAAGTTTCAATCGAAGCGTCAACTGGCTTGGATTATTCCCTTGTTCGTCAAATGCTTCCACCGAAACGAGATTTTGCGCATACGCGCAGCCAAACATGGCACTAGCAATGATTATTTTACGAAGTATTTTCATTTGTTCTCCTTTTTAGGAACAGGTTAAACCTAATAAAATAATTTTTATTTTCTTCATAAAAGTTTGTTTACGGTTTACACGAATTCAGAAATTTGAACAAATAGTACACTTCGTTATTTTACTTTTACAATTTTACTTATATAAATAAAATAATTATTATAAGTATAATACACTCTTTTTATAGGGGGATTCCAACATCACGGAATAAATCTTGAACAGGTTCCAGCCGGGATGACAACGCAATCGGTTTCGTATAAGGCGATCCCGTCCCCATACGCGGATCATGACCACGTAAGCGATAAATCGCAAGTGGTCAAAGACAACAAGTGCGGGATGACAATACAAAAAGTCCCGGCGGGGCCGGGACTTTTTGCGTTTAACGCGTGAATGTCAATGCGCTTATCGCGGAAGCGACAACTTATGCAAAGTTGTACAAATCCGTAATGTCTTCGCCAGACTTGTCGTACATCCAGAACTGGTTGATGTGGGCATATTCATCTTCCACGAGGGAAATCTTGATGTTATGCTTGTATTCCAGATAATTGAACATACGGTTCAAGTCCTTGCAAAGAACATCGATGACCTGAGCGCTCACGACAAGGGTCACTTCGCGGAGACGGCCCTTGGCATGCGCACGGGCGAGCCAGCGGTCAATCATGCCGAGCGTCGATTCGAGCGTCGCGATGCGGCCACTGCCGTTGCACACGGGGCAGCATTCGGTCTTTTCGGTCATCAGGTTCACGCGGACGCGCTTACGGGTGACTTCCATGAGGCCGAACTGGCTGATCGGGGCGGGGCTAATCGGCGCCTTGTCGCGGCGGATGGCCTTGCGGAATTCCTGATAGACGGCTTCGCGGTCTTCGTCGGTTTCCATGTCGATGAAGTCGATGATGATGAGGCCGCCCACATCGCGGAGACGCAACTGCTTTGCGATTTCGTGGCAAGCGTCGAGGTTCGTTTCAAGAATGATCTTGCTCTGGTCCTTGCCATGCACCTTCGGACCCGTGTTCACGTCGATGGACACGAGAGCTTCGGTCTGCTCGATGACGAGGTTGCCACCGCGCGGAAGCGGAACCTGGCGCTGCAGGGAGCGCGCATAGTCGTTTTCAATCTTGAAGTATTCGAACAAGCTTTCGCTAGAGCTCCAGAGCTTGACCTTGTCGAGCTTATCCGGAGAGAGGACCTTCAAGTATTCGCGAAGAGCGAAATACTCGTCGCGGTTGTCGATATACACGTAGTCCGTGTTGTCGCCGAAGTATTCGCGAACCGTCTGTTCGATGGAATCGGATTCTTCGTAGATGCAGGTCTCGGGCGGCATGGTTTCGAAGTTGTACTTCGTCTGTTCCCACTTGCTTTCGAGTTCGCGCATCTGCTTGTTGATTTCGAATTCGGATTCGTTGAGGCCGTTGGTGCGGACGATATAGCCCACGTCGCGACCCTTGAGACGGCGGACGACCTTCTTGAACTCGCGGCGCTTGACCGGATCGCGTTCGCGCTTGGACACGCCGACGAAATTTGTACCGGGCATGCAGACCAGGAAACGGCCAGCAAAACTCAAGTGTGTCGTCAAACGGGCACCCTTGGTGCTAATCGGTTCCTTGACCACCTGCACCATGATTTCTTGGCCTTCCTGGAGAATTTCGTCAATCGAAATTTCCTTAGAGGCATCGCCTTCGTCATCATCGTCACCATATTCGCGGCGCAACAGTTCGTTGCGGTCCATGGCGTCTTCCTGATGCAAAAAGCCAGCCTTCTCAAGACCAATGTCAATGAATGCCGCCTTGAGTGCGGGGAGCACCTTCTGAACGACACCCTTATAAATATTGCCCAGAACTCGATTAGAGGAAACACCTTCAACAACCAATTCCGCAAGTTCACCATCTTCCATGATGGCGATGCGCTTTTCGTACGGTGTTTTGCTAATCAAGATTCCGCGCTTACACTTATTTGCCATTAAAACTCCTAAAGGGTAAAGCAAAACTTGATAGATATCCCCAAGACCGGTCCAAAAGTATGGACCGCATCCGAGCTCCCGGTGTTTCTTGACGGAAAGTACCGCCTGCCCGCATCGCAAAGCCTGGGGACTTAAAATATAATAAGTAAGACGTAATAAGTTTGAAGCAAGCAGTTAAAATGTAGGGAGAAAGTCACTGGATTCTTCCCCGACGACAACGCTTTCGTCATCCTGAAGCCTGTAGGGCTGAAGGATCCAGTGAAGTTTAGTTGGCAGAACTTAGAGCTTAGAGAAAAAAATATTGACCGATAACTAACGACTAATTAAATTAATCTGCGATGAGCAAAAAATCGTTTCCAACAGACAAAGCCTACCTGAAAACCTACGAGAAGTACATTCGCAAGATGACGCTAGATGAACTTTATGACGAGCTGGACGCCGCCGAAAAAGCAAAATCCGACGAGCACATAGACATCATCATCAAACGGATGGACAAACTCGAGCCGATTGAGCAAAAGAAAAAGGAAATCGAAAAGAATCGAAAACGTCTTAAGGACACCTTTATTTATTGGCCATTTTGCACCGTCTTTGGAGGCTTTTACATCACCTTGCAATTTTTGTACTTCTATAAATACGGTCAATTCTTACCGCGCCATAAAAGGTTACCATATGAAGCTCCAATTTCAGAGGTATTATTATACTCGCCTTACGTCAGCTTTGTCATCGGTTTTCTCTTGGCGTATTTTTGGAGTTACTTACAACAGAAACAGAGGGCTTTAGATTTGGGGATCACCGGACTTTGTTTATCTAAAGCCACATGGGGTTTGATTGTTGGAAATTATCCTGGATTTTTCACAACGCCTGGAGCCATCCTTTCGAGATTTATTGCAGGTATCGTCGCTACGCTTTCGCTGGTATTCATGTACAACGTATTCATGAAAAAACAGGCCGGACGTTTTTACGACAGCGCATGGCCATTGCTATTGATAACTATAGCTATCGAACAAGTCGGTTGGCTAGAACGTTTGTAATCAATTCAAATGCGTAGGCGGGGCGCCGGCGCTGTTGCGAATGGCGGCCTGCTTGCGTTCAACGATGGAATCTGCGATGGCGCGAACCTTTTCAGTAAGCCAAAGCCACGACTGGCTTGCCGTTTCGTAATCGGCTTCACCGAACATCTGCACGCGATTGTCACGACGGAGCGCATCGACTTGGCGGAACGCTTTCACATCGCCCTTGGGGTAAACGGCGAACGTACTGCCGCCATTGTAATTGAGGATGCTGAACGCAGGAACATCGCTCGGGCCGTCGGCAATGTAAATCATGTTTTCGAAAGGCACGCGGCGGCTCTCGCGGGCGATTGAAGAATTGACGTCAATCGTTTCGGGATACTTGTTGCTGCCCTTGTTGATTTCAAAGAGGTAGCGCGTTTTGGAAGTATTGTCGAGCGCGGATGCGATTTGCGAAATTTCAGATGCAGTGGGAGTTGCGGCGTTTGAAATGCCCGCGGCTGCAGAAGGAACGTCGCCGGATTCAAAGCTTTCCAAATAGCCAGGCTGCGCAGGCGATTCGATAAATTCACAACCGTAAATGCCATCGACAAACGGTGCAATATCACTCCCGCGAATCGTCTCCGCAAAACCGGTACTCACAACATAATGTTCCAAGCGGATATCGAAAGCCTTGTATTTTTCGTTATCGTTGATAAGCGATTTCACTTCGCCGAAAAATTGCGGAAGCCCCGGATAAAATTTCAATTCCTTGCCGAACTCGCGAAGCAAAGCGTTGTTAAGTCCTTTGAAAATGCCCGCCTTCACGTAAGTCAAGATGTGGTTCAAGTAGCTCGTATCCGAATTGACGGATATTCCCTGTTTACCGTAAAACGTCTTGAGGGCATTCACCTCTTGCCAAAACTTTTTTCCATCGACATCGAAATGCCTAAAAAGCGGTTCCTGCATGTACGAACTGATGAGGGTCTTGTCGCAGTCCCACACCATGGCGATAATATTTTGTTCAAAAGGTGATTTCATTTCGTTATAAAATAATCCTCGGGGTTGACGGGAGCGCCGTTCACGCGTATTTCATAATGCAAACCAAGGCTCGACTGAAGCCCACTCTTACCAATGATTGCAATCGGATCCCCGCGACGAACTTTGTCTCCTTTATCCAAAAGCGTTTTGCCCAAATGCGCATAGAACGTTTTTACATGTTCCAAATGTTCAATCTTCATGGTGTTTCCGAAACCGCGATGTTTGCGAACTTCGACAACGGTTCCGGCACCCGGAGCATACACGGTATCTCCCTCGGCCGCCAAGAAATCAACACCCCTATGCGGGAGTTCCTGATCCGTAAACGCATCGAATACCATTTCAAAACGGCTCTTGATATCATGATGGTTCCTGAGCGGATGGAGCACAGGAATACGGGCAGCGAGGGCAGAATCCGCTTCCAGCTTGTTAAGCGTTTTACGGAACATCGCTTTCATTTCGTACAAATTCTTTTTCGGCGAAACATCATCATCTGACGAAGTCCCTTCCAGAGTAAAACCAAGGCCGCCGAGCTTTAAGGTGCTGTCACGGATAATACGCGTTTCCTCGATTTTCAAGATGGTCGTATCGACAACTGTACGGATTTTCTTGATTTCCTTCTTGATGACAGAGTTTTGGTGATAAACGTCTATCAAGTTGCCGTTCGACAAGTTTTCTACAATCTGCATCGGCGAGAACAAGACAAAGCCCCAAATGGCACAGATACCTATAACAATGTAAATAACGGCCTTTCGCACAGAGAACGTCACATCACGTCCTCTGGAATCCTTGTTCGGATAAATGTGCACCTCAATTTTTTTCACTGGAACCTTCAGCCTTATTCAGTTTCTGTTCGATTTCTGCAACCTGTTTCTTGATTTCGAAGATGGCGCCCACGGTTTCAACCGTAGAAGTGTCGTCCTTGATGGACTCCAGACGGCCTTCCTGAATCGCTTCGTAAACATACTGTCCAAGCAACTGGAACTTAGCCTTGAGTTTGGACTGCACCATAGACAATTCGACACGCGACAAAACGTTGGACGCACAGTCCTTTGCCGTGTTTTTCAGCTTATTTAGAGTTTTTTCGTTCATAATATCATCCGACTAGCCTTTAAAATAGTAGATTTCTCGATATAAAACAATGGAGATTTTTCTATGAGTCGCAGCGATCGCAGAAGAGCAAAGCAAAACGCCAAAAAATTCGTCCCAAAAAAATCAAATGCGCTGGATAAACGAGTTATCGTACTCCTCGCAATCATCGTCGTTGTATTTTTCGTAGGAACAATGCTCATTCAAAGAGGTGCTTAATCCATGAAGTTCACTATTCAAAAGAATGTATTGCAGGACGCCCTGCAAGCGGCAATTAGCGCCGTTCCGAACAAATCAACCATCCAAATTTTAAACAACTTTTCGCTCCGTTTGGAAGGCAACTTCCTCGAAGTGAGCGCAACCGACTTGGACCTCGGTATCAGGGTCAAGGTGGAAGTGCAGGGCGAACGGGATGGTGCAGTCGTCGTTAACGCACGCAAGCTTTTCGACCAAGTAAAGAGCCTCGTGGATCCGAGCATCACGAACATCACTTTTGACGCACAGGACTATCTGGTCAAAATCCAGTGGAGCGAACGCGGCAAGGCAAGCATCATCGGCTTTGACGCAAACGACTTCCCGCCGTTCCCGGAAATCGAAAATGGCGAAACGCTGAATATCGCCGCAAGTGAACTCGCATTCCTCGCCGAAAAGACCTTGTTCGCAACCTCTACCGATTCCACCCGCTTGAGCTTGAACGGTGTGTTCCTTGAAGCGAAGGACGGCAAGGTTTCCATGGTCGCTACCGACGGTCACCGTCTCGGCCGCGCATCCATCGATCAAGAAGGCGCAGAACTTTCGAACGGCGTCATCATTCCGCACAAGGCTTTGCAGCAGATTTTGCACATGGCCAAGGGCGATTCCACGGTCGAAGTCCGCACCTCTGCAACGCACATCCTCTTTAACACGGGTTCCATCCAGGTGATTTCCAAGCTGTACGAAGGACCGTATCCGAGCTACCGCTCCGTGATTCCGCAGCAGTTCGAACGCACCGCCCAGGCAAACACCACGGAATTCCAGAACAAGATTCGCAGCGTGATTTCGATGGCGAACGCACGCACCCGCAAGATCCGTTTGCAGTTCGACGGCAACATCCTCGAACTCAGCGCCACGGACCCGGATGTCGGCGGCGATTCCCGCGAAGCACTCGCTATCACGCACAACGGCGAAGGCAGTTTCTGCATCGGCTTCAACGGCCAGTTCCTCGCAGAAATCCTCAGCATGTGCAAGAGCGAAGAAGTCATCATGAAGATGAACAACCCGCTTGGCGCCTGCATTATCGAGCCGGTGGGCGACAACATGAACTTCTCGTTCCTCTTGATGCCGACGCACCTGACGGACAACTAACCGAAGTTCGAAAAAATTTAAGGGCTCTCGCGAGAGAGCCTTTTTTGTTAAACTGTATCTGCAATGAGTACTGCACCTGCAAATGGAACCGTACTCGCACGCAAAATCGCGCATATTTTGGATAAAGTAAATGTCTAGTCAAATTCGCAAAAGAGTCAATAAGAAAATCACGAAAGCGATTCACGACTTCAACTTGATTGAAGACGGGGACCGCGTGTTGATTGCCGCAAGCGGTGGCAAGGATTCTAGCGTGTTGTTGATGGAACTCGCAGCGCGCCTCGGCAAATTCGGCCCCAAGTGCGAACTCGCCGCCATCCACATCCAAAGCGATTTTGCAGACAAAGCACCTCGCGAATTTTTACAGCGTATGGCGGAGGAATACCCGCAAGTACCTTTTTACTTTAAAGATGTTGCCGTAGAAGGTCGCCTCAAGGAAGGCCGCAAGCTGAACTGTTACTGGTGCAGCACGCAGCGCCGCACGGAACTCATCAAGTTCGCCAGCGAAAACAACTTCAACAAAATCGCACTCGGCCACCACATGGACGACATCGTCGAAACGCTTTTGATGAACATGCTGTACAAGGGCGAGTTTAGTGGCATGCCGCCGATGGTGCCCTACGAAAAATACCCGTGCAGCATCATCCGCCCGCTATGCTACTGCGAAGAAAGCGAAATCATCGCATACGCCGAAGACACGGACATCCGCAAGTTCACCTGCACTTGCGAATTCTCGAAAGCAAGCCATCGCAAAACCATCCGCGAAGAAATCAAGAGCCTCACCAAAGGCAGTTCCACGCTCAAGGCAAACCTATTCGAAAGCATGCGGAAAATCAGGATGGATTATTTATTGTAAAAGCGTACGCTTCGGGGAGTGCGCGGACTTTTATTGGACACAGCGCACCGAACGATAATCCGTCTTCGAAAACGCATTCAAGCTCGCCGCATCGCTACTGAACGAGAGGAACAAATAGTACGCCAACGATTCCGGAAATTCATCATCTTCCGTTGCACTCCAAACATAAGCGTAACCGCCGATACCATCGTACTTGCCATCAACACTGCGGTACCCCGCCGGCAGCGCCTTGAAGCCTAAAATATCCGAACCGTTCCCTTTCTTGAACCAACCGTCTTTAGCTTTCAAAGCCGCGCCAGCATCACCCTTAGATGATGCCATGCCATCCTTGAGCATCTCCGCAATAAGCTTCTCGAAATCCTCTTTCGTCGGCAAACGCCAACCCTCCGGGCAAACCGTTTTCGCCTCCGCCCACGAATAAAGCCGCCCCAAGCGCTTGCAGTTGCGGGTATCGCCATCAGGGCAAGCGCTCCCTTCCGTTGCATAATTCAGATTCTTCGCCATCCATGTCTGCTCGCCGATTTTTATGACACCATAAGACTGCCCGTCACGTGAATCCGTGAAAGATTCGGAGCAAGCGGAGAGGAGGAAGGTTAAGGCGGCAAGAGCGAAAAAGGAATGGATGGTGAGATGCATGGAGAGAATATAAAAATTGCAGCCGAGATTTTCGGTAATTAGTGACAATATTTTCTGTGAACTTTTCTGCGAACTCTTGACTCTTTGATGATTTTACAGTCCGCTTTTACAGTCGCCTCGCCCTTTAATTTATCGCCGTTTTATCGCCATTTTCAGAGTTTATTGCCACTTTTATCGCCATTTTTCAAATTTATCGCCGTTTTATCACCGAATTATCGCCAATTTTTGATTTTATTGCCACTTTATCGCCGACATTAAATTTCTGTTGGCGATAAAAAATCAAATGGAAATATTTTTATTACAAATTTCTTCATTAATTTGCAATAAGTTATATTAATATTCGACAAAATTTCATTTTCACAATTCAACAAATAAAAAATATGTTCAGCATTAACTGCCTTGAAATAACAGTTCCGAAGGAAGTATGGGACAACCCAGAATTTAAAAACAGAAATCGGTCTATATACAAAAATCTTTTGTCAGATAACGATTACAAAGAGTTTAACAAGAACAATCCGAATCACGAACCTTTTCGTAAAAGATTTTTTTTCAATGATTTTTATGAAAAAGAACAATATGGTGATTTAGAAAAAAACAAAAAAAGAACACTACCGGACAATTTCTTTGGCGACAACATCAATATACAAGCAATTGTTGGCATGAATGGTAGCGGCAAAAGCACACTAATGGATTTGATGTACGCAGCCATCAATAACTTTTGCTATATGTTTGAAAGAGGAAATGACAGACCTGGTGCAGATCCGCTCTATTACGTCCCAAATTTGTACATAAATTTATTTTTTTTGTTACCAGAAAAAGGGGGTGATGTCCCTGCATATCTGTCTTGTAAAGATTCCAGTATTTTTTTGTATGTGTATTCTAAAGAAAAAAAAGAGTACATTGCTGTAAAAAATTTTTCCATAGCAGAGAAAGAGAAAAAAATCATTATAAACATCCAACAAGGGTGGCGTAATTGGCTTAAAAACATAACCTCTTATAAAGGAAAACACTTAGTTGACATTCATTCAAACAGTGAGTATTTAGGTATTTGCGATCCCGAAAAAATCGTAGATTTAGTGAAGAACTTTTTCTATACAATTGTTTCAAATTACTCAACACAATCGTTTTTATATCCAAACTACAATGGTGAAATATATTTCCATTACGGGAAAAACGACAAGAATCTTTCTGAGCACTATGACGAAAAAAATAATGCATCATGGATTAATTCACTTTTTCATAAAAACGATGGGTATGTTTGTCCTGTTGTTCTCAACCCATATCGCGAATGGGGAAAAATTGATTGCGTAAAAGAAGCAAACCTTTCAATAGATAGAATTACAGCCCTTCTTATTTACGAACGGCAGCAAAAAAACACAGAACTAGATTTTCCGAAACTATTCTCTCCCTACACATTTAAAACACTAGATATTAGATTAAAAAAAGGATATCTTTTAAATAAAATCATTTACCTAGTAACACGTTATTTGAAGGCATCTCCGACTCAAAAAGATGAATGTATCAAGTCGTTAAAACAATCCAAAAATGATTTTGAACTAATTTATATTTCAAATAAAAATTTATCAGATATAATTAGAGTTCAATTAGGAATTTCTACAAAACATAAATCTTGCCAGTTAGAGCAAATCTCATTTCTATATTACCAACTTAAAATTATAGATATCATTAACAAATATACCGACTATACTGAATACAGAGATTGTGTACAGCTATCAATAGATAACAACTCAAAAATCATAATTAGCCTTAGCAATAAAGCCATATTTATGAAGTTAATAAATAAATTGGTTAGTGACGACTCGCATATTACAAAGAAATTAAAGAGAATGGACAACTTTCTTTTTTTAACGCAACTCATTAATACAGAAAAAATTCCTTTTGAAAGAGTTCAATTTTATTGGTTCAACTATTTGAAACGCATCGCTAATTTTTATACGAACAGGGTTAATAACAATAACATTCCTACCTCTTATCGGAGCTTTTATCAGATTAGAAACCCATTCAATCATAATGGGCTATTTAGTAGCCCCATGACGATAGACACTTGCTTGCCACCATCAATATTTGAATACGATCTTATACTTAATAAAGAAAACAACAAAATAATTAACTACAAACAACTTAGTTCTGGTGAATTACAACTATTTCAAACACTATCAACACACGCATATCATATAGAGAATTTAATTTCAATCCACACAAATCTCAACAATAATCGTCCCAAATATCATCTTATTAATCTCGTTTTTGACGAACTTGAGATATGTTTCCATCCTGAATATCAACGACAGTTCGTAAGCAGATTAATCAACATGTTGAATGCTATTATTTTTCAAAAAAATATTTTCTTTTTTAATGTATTTCTGATCACGCATTCTCCGTTTATTCTTTCCGATATTCCTTCACAAAGAATTCTCTATCTTAACGAGGGATTACAAAAAAACATTTCAAACATCAGCCCTTTTGCCGGAAATATTGGTGAAATGTTTTATGATTCGTTCTTTTTGAAAAGTACCATAGGAGCCTTTGCAGAAGAAAAAATAAAGACCTTAATAAAAAAACTACACAACAAAGAAATAACATCAGAGTCTACAGAAGCAAAAGCTGTGATTGACAGTATTGGAGACGCAATCGTTAAATCGATGCTAAAAGAGGTTTAATAAGCATGATAAAAATAAATCCCTCAATAATACTAGACATTCAATCTGACGGAAAAAGTTTGGCGCAAAAACATCTTGATTGGTTCATCGCCGAAGTATCTAAACATAAATTCAGAGATACTGGTGAAACATATAAGGAATTTCTTATAAGAATTTTAAATCTTCCAACAGAGGAATTCGAAGAAAGAATAAAGCCCTATTTAATCGGGCAAAGAGATGAAATGGAAGGCCTGATAAAAAAGCATGAAATATTAAAAGGAATCCCTCCAAAGAAAAAACCAAACCCTGATGAAGAAGAAATTATAGAACTCTCAAAAAAAATTTCAAAAGCATTTTGTTACGACTTTTTTACAGATAAAGAATCTGAAACATCATGGGGAGCATACAACTTCTGTCAAAAACTACAGGTTGACGTATGCCCGTATTGCAATCGTCAATATATTTACACAACATTTAATGAAGAGGACGATTTCGATGACAATGATGAGTCTGCAAATTCCACAAGTCAGCCCAGTACAACATCCGTTGATTCCACTACAGAAAAAAGAATTAATTACATAACACGACCAGAATTAGATCATTATTATCCTAAAAGCATATATCCATTTTTGTCCTGCAACTTGTTCAATCTTATTCCATCATGTTCAACATGTAATCACCTAAAATCAGATCAGATTGTGTGCGAAAAGGCTGATGAACAAACACGTAAAGAATCCCAAACACCAATCATATATCCTTATGAAAAACAATTTGGAAATGATGGTGTTTTTAGAGTAAAAATTGACGAAGAATTTCTAACAACAGTGAATTTATTTGATGACGCCTTTTTGAAAGACAGCGGGATTGACAAAGCAGAAATCGCAATTATATCTAGTGGAAACAACAAGGAGGAAATTGAAAAATCAAAAGAAATATTCCATCTAGAAGAAATATATAAAATGCACAAAATGGATTTATCCGATTTTTTGAATAGATATAAAAAATACTGCGACCCCAAAAGAAAGGAAATTATAAAACTATTTCACGATTCAACAAGCACACCCATTGACGACAAACAACTAGGTATTTTTCTTAACATCATGTCGTCAAAATTGGAAAAAGAACTTCTTGGAATGATTGAATGCGAAGACAGTAAACAATACCCTCTCAAAAAGATGAAGGAAGACCTAAAAAAACAACTTGACAGTAGCAAAACAACTTAGTCTGCTATCGCACGTTTTCCTATTGATGTCTATTTTTTGATCTCGATAGGATTTGATTTACCGCAATCCCGCTCTTACGAGCGGTTTTGCGGCGTTGATGATGCGGTCAATCAGGAAGTTCTGGAATTCTTCATTGTCCAGGAATATGCGACAGAGTTCGGTGCGTGCGGCCATATTATTAACAATAATTTGCTTCAACGCTTCTCCACCTTCTAGCTGAATATTGTTGTCATCAGCATACTTTACGGCATTGGCGAAACTTTCACTTTCGGCGAGTTCCTTGGGCAGTTCCTCGATTTCCTTACGCACCTTATCCGGGTATTCCCATTCCACGCCGCCGTAGCGAGTGTTAAACTCATCCAAGATGCTACTGAGCGTCGCCAAATCGGAATCTTTAACACCACCTACAACAGAACCTGTCGGCACTGGTGCAATTTCTGCGTTTTCGTTTTCAAGAGAAATTTTAGCAGCTTCTTGTTCGACAATGCGGAGCTGATCAAAATCAATTGCTTCCAACAAGCCCTCGGTAAAATCTTCTCGTTTCAACTTGGGCAGTTTCGTCACGAGGAACTTGTAGAACGTCCAGCGCATTTCCCATTCTTTGCTACCGAAGGGCATAATGGCGGCAAGGAATGTGTAGATACGTACGAAATTCTTCATCGCACTCTTGCAAGCAATCTGCTGTTCTTCCTGCAAATCAGTCTTAAACCTATCTACACATGCATCGATGATTGGGTCAAGTTCTTCGCGAGAGGCAGAACCGAAATACAATCTGCAATAACGTTCAATATCTTCGAAGGTGTAAATGTTGTATTCGTCCAGTTCGTAAACGAGGTCATTCAACTTATTCGGATCAGTTTCTCCTCCGAGACAAGTCTTCTTGTAATAACGCTGGAACGCTTCCTGGATATCTTCCGGATTGTTTGCGAAATCCAAAATGAAGGTATCTTTCTTTTTCGGATGGCAACGATTCAAGCGGCTCAAGGTCTGCACAGCCTTGATGTCAAGCAGCACCTTATCCACATACATCGTTTGCAGTAGCGGCTCGTCGTAGCCCGTTTGGAACTTATCGGCGACTACCAAGATGCGATATGGTTCCACCTTCATGTTCTTTTCAATTTCAGCAGACGGGAATCCGTTAATAGACGATTCCGTTTCTTCCTTGCCCTTGTATTCCTTCTTGCCGCTGAACGCCACGACAGCCTTGTACGGGCTCCGCATATTCTTTAGCTGTTCATTGATTGCAAAGTAATAATCGATAGCCCTTTCGATACCGGAAGTCACCACCATGGCACGGGCCTGTCCGCCCACTTTCGCTTTGTTGATGACATTATTGATAAAGTGGTTTACAATGATGGCGGCTTTTTTCTCAATAGTTTCCGGTCTGCTTTCCACATACCAGCGAATTTTCTTTTGCGCCTGGTCGCGGTCAAATTCAGGATCTTCTTTTCGGCGGCGAATAAGTTCTGATTCAACGACCTTGTAATAGCTTTGGTAAGGCGTGTAATTCTTCAGAACATCCAGAATAAATCCTTCTTGAATTGCCTGCATCATCGTGTAATTATGATGCGGTTCAAAAATCACTTTACCATTTGGATCTAAAATTGGCTTGCCGGCAAGATCCACCTTCTTTTTGCCGAACATTTCCAAAGTCTTGTTCTTGGGAGTCGCGGTAAAGGCGTAATAGTTCGCATTCTTTACCATCTTGCGACCTTCGATGGTCTTGTTCAGAATGTCTTCGAAATCATCTTCGTTTTCTGCATTGACACCGGCAAGAGCCATGTTCATCTTTGCCGAAAGAGAACCATTCTGGCTACTATGCGCCTCGTCAATGATAATGGCGAAATGGCGGTCTGCCAAGGTCGAGCCAATTTCTTTCAGAATATAGGGAAACTTGTGAACAATCGTGATGATAATACGTTTACCCGCAGAAAGCTGCGTTCGCAGCGATTCCGAAGAATCCGCCCAACCCACAATATTTCCGAGCTGGTTGTAGGCATTGATATTGTTACGAATCTGCTTATCCAAATTGATACGGTCCGTAACGACGATGATGGAGTCCATCATTTTTTCGTTGCCGTTCAACTGCTGCGCAAGCATAAAGGCAAGCCATGTAATCGTATTAGATTTTCCAGAACCTGCACTGTGTTGAATCAAGAATCTCTGACCGAGTGGATGACTTTTTGTTTCTTGCACGAGATAGCGGACAGCATCAAGTTGATGATAACGCGGCCACACTACGGCTTCTTTAATTAAACGCCCTTTTTCATCGGTAAACTTAGCCACCTGAGCCAAATTCTCGACGATATACGAAAGCGTTTGTTTTGTAAGGACATATTCCCACAAGTAAGCGGTTCGCGGGCCATTCGGATTTACGGGGTTTCCCGCCCCACCATCAACGCCCTTGTCGAAAGGCAAGAACCAAGATTCCTTGCCCTTCAATTCAGTACACATTTTCACGTTGTCATCATCGACTGCAAAATGGACGGCACAGCGTTTGGGCATCAGTAGCAACTGTTTCGGATCGCGTTCATTCGGGTTTGAATACTGCGCGACAGCATTGGCAACAGTCTGCCCCGTATAATGGTTTTTGAGTTCGATGGTAACGATAGGCAACCCATTGATGAACACAACCATGTCTATGGACAAATCCGGATTGGCTGTGCTGAAATGCACCTGTCGCGTGACACTAAAGAGATTATTATCGTAATAAAATTGCCCGGCTTCCGAAAGTTCAGACGGAAGTGGATAATACATTTCAAAATGGGTGGTATTGAACCTGAAACCCTTACGAAGGACATCAATTACGCCACGCTTAGTAATATCGTTCTTTAAGCGTTCAAAGAACATGTGACGACTATGTTCATTCCTGAAATCTACAGATTTTTGAACCTTGTCCTCTTGCGTAGAAATGAGAAAAGCCTCTAGTTTGCCAGTATCAATGGCATAGTCGGCATTATAATCAGCGGGATTACCTTTGAGATAACCGCTGTTTTCGAGAAGACTGTTCTCGATAATAGATTCAAGGCCTTTTTCTGTAGTATCTGTCGTCATACTTTTACCTTTCCCGTAACAACATCACTAATCAAGCTTTGCTTATACTCGTTCAGGTTCGCAATCTGTTTTTCGATGGAAGAAATTTGAGAATCAATAGAAGAGACTCGATTTTCGATATATTCAACAATCACTTTTTGTTCTTCGAAAGGCGGAACTGCAATTCTGATTTTTTTTAATTCGTTATAGTTTAAATTTTGGCGTAAACCACCACCCATCCCATAAAACATTTTTTTGATATCAAACGAATGAAGTTGGTAATACAAATATTTGGGGAAATAACCAGACATTACCTCTAAACATTCATAAGCTGATGTGATTATTCCTTCTTGCGTAACATAGCCAACTCTCAAACTTTTATGGTCATTTTGTAAATCTGTTAAACGAAGAACAATATTTCCATCTTCAACAATTTGGTAGGTATCAAATGATTCTGGCAGTAATCCTTCCGTTGTATTAATATCTTTTTGAATTATCCTACCATAACTCAATGAAAGAAGATTTTGGTGATGGATATTTTTATTTGATATGTAATGTTCTTTTGCTTTTTGGAATAAAAAGTGAATACTCCAATGTTCCGGCACTTTCCCTATCCAATTGATACCGGAGTCTTTCATTTTTACTTTGGGATTTATACCCTTGGTGACGGCATTTGCAATAAGCGACTGTTTATATTCTTTCAGCAATTCAATCTGTTTTTGCTTTGCACCAACAAGTCCGTTGATTTGTTCCGTTTTCTTATCTAAATAAGCAGCAATAGACTTCTGTTCTTCAATAGGCGGGACTGGAATCAATTGCGTCTTCAATTCAGCATAAGATAACGTTAAACGAATACCAGACCCCATTCCATGAAACATTTTTTTATTGTCCATTGTCTTGAACAACCAACAATAAAACATAGGATCAATGGTGTTTCTTGGAGTTATGGCGATGTATGCAGATGTTATAATTCCTTTCGCAGGACAAATAGCAACTCGTTGAGAAACAAAGTCGTAATTTAGATTCAACCCATTAAAAACAAGATCATTTTTATTCAAAACAGTGTATTTAACATAGGTTTCTTCATATTCTTTTTCATCACCAATTTCATTTTTCGGAACAAGCGAACCATATTTAAACTGATACGATTTTTTATACACAAAATTTTTATTCGTCTCTTTATTTTCATCAAAAAAAGACGCAACGCGTTTCATTGTCCAACGCTCTGGGATTTTTCCTATCCAACTAATTCCAGAATCTTTGTATCGTGCGTAAGTTTTCATTCTAGAATCTCCGCCAAAGCACCTTCTGTCTGCTTTTCAAGTTTCATAATATCGGACTTGATGTCTTTCAAAGAACGGAGTTCGACAGGCTTATAGAAATACTTGGTAAAACTGAGTTCGTAACCCACCGTCGGTTCGCCGAAAATCACATCCGGTGTGTAGGGTTTCACTTCGTTTTCATAGAATGCTTCAATGCCACCCGGATAATTCATCGGAACCTGTTCAGTCTCATTACGGACTGCCTTATATTTAACATTTCCCTTCTTATCCTTTACAGCATTGCCCTTTTCGTCCAATACCGGTTTCATCAGAGGCACAGACCAATAGCCAAATTCAGAGTTATCGAAAATCTTGCTCTGTTCCGTTTCCTTGAAATCCATAAGCAATTTCAGAATCTTGGCTCGGTCCGTCGCATTCGTTTCGCAATTCTTTTCGCCCAAATTCTTGCGGAGCGGAGTCTTGATTTCGGTCGCGTCAATCAATTGGACTTTACCCTTGCGACGTTTTTCCTTGCGGTTCGTTACAATCCAAATGTAAGTGCCGATACCCGTATTGTAGAAATCCTTCTCGGGCATAGCAATAACTGCTTCGAGCATATCATTTTCGATAATGTAGCGGCGAAGATTGCTACTACCTGAGCCCGCATCGCCCGTAAATAAAGAACTTCCGTTATGAACTTCCACAATTCGCGTGCCTAGCGGCGTATCCTTCATGCGACTGACATTGTTAGCAAGGAAAAGCATCTGCGGGTCGCCAATATCCGGCAAAAAATTCAAGTCATCCGAAAGCACAAAACGACTATCCGTAATTTCTTTCTTATCCGAGATACCCCAGTTTTTCAAGTCTTCCTTCCATGAAGTTCCGAAGGGCGGGTTTGAAATGCAGAAGTCATAATTCTCACCGATATGACCATCTTGCGAAATGGTCGAGCCAAAAGCGATGTAGTCCTTCTCCTGCTTATTCATGGTATAATGGAAACTTTTGATTTGCCCCGAAATCATGATATCCGCCTTGCACGTGGCGTATGTATCGGGCATCAGTTCCTGACCGAAAATATGAATCTTGATTTTCTTGCCAGCACTTTCCGCCATGTCCAAAATTTTTTCCTTGGACACCGACAAAATGCCACCCGTTCCACAAGCACCATCATAAATTGTGTAAGTCGTATTTTCAAGTTTATCCGCAATCGGAACAATGGTCAAATCTGCAAGCAACTGCACCATATCGCGTGGCGTGAAATGACGACCAGCACTGGTGACTGCATAAGCTTCGTTAAAGCGACGCAGCAATTCTTCGAAGACCGTCCCCATCATATGGTTATCGACCCCAGGCAAAGTTTCCTTGCCGCTAGCATCTTTGACCGGATGAATTCCCAAGTTGATAGACTTGTCCGTGAACTTTTCAAGAATGGAACCGAGCCGGTTGCTCTCGGACAACTTGTCGATTGTCGGCAAGAGTTCAAACTTCTTGACAATATCCTGAACATCCTTGCTGTAACCATCCAAATATTCAAGGAAGTTCATCTTCAAACGAGCCGGATTCGTTTCAGCAGTAAGTATCTTCATCGTGAACTTGGACGTGTTCACAAACGGATACTTGGTGATGGCCGTAAGGACGGGTTCCTGATTTGTAATCTTCTGCTTTTTTAGGGATTCCGCAGTCTTCAGCACAGCTTCTTTTGTCGGTTCAAGAAGCACATCGATGCGACGAAGCACCATCATCGGAAGAATGACCTTCTTGTAATCGACTTGATCAAAGATATCCACCAACACATCGTTGGCGATATTCCACATAAAACTGACCAGCTTGTTGAACTGCTGCGTATTATCCATAAGGGCCTCCGGTCGGCCCTTAATTCAGTTCATTCAGCGCACAAAAAAGCGTGGTGTCGAATGAACTTACCGAAGTGGAGGTTCTGGTAAACCTAAAATTCCAATAAGCACAAACGACCCACGCCCATTGCTGGACGTGAGCTGTTCGCCTTACTCTCGGAATTTTTTGAAAATTTACCAGATTTCCACTTCGAGAATAAGAGCTAACTCAACGTTAATCTCTGCGCCCCAAACCGTGAGGAAAGGGGCTGTGTCTGAGGGGAAATATAAATAAAATTGCTTAAAAGGTTATTTCATAAAGCAAAAACACTCTCTAAACAAGAGTGTTTGCACTTCACAAAAAAAACGACCTTAGAAAACTAGTTTAACAAGTCCATTACATCACGAAGCGATCTAGCAAATTGATCATCACTAAATTCTTTTGTATTGGTAAATTCAAATTTTCTCAATTCTCGCTCAATTTTTTCAACTTTATCACTTAAAAAAAACATCTTAACATAATCTTGCGGACCAATAGGGTTAGATATATGATATATACTATATTCTTTATTTATATATCTACATTCCGAATAAGAACAGTTTGAAACACTCCACTCTTTTAGAGATTCATTCAACACACCTTTTTCTTCAAGTGAAAAGAAATAATTATATGTCGAAACACTTTTAGATTTAACTGATATCCTTGATTTAGATGGATTCTTTGCAAATCGGAAAAGGCTTTCCACTAATTCAAAGCAAAGAATACCTAAAGATGGTTTTTCAACATCACCTAAACGTGCACGTGCCACCTGGTGCATAGTTCTAGCTTGACGAATAATTGTTTCTTTATCTCGCATTTGCATTGAATCAAGGACATCATGTATGAATTTTTGAACATAGTCAATTTTCACAATTCCCAACGGATTAAATTCTTCTTCAAAACCATTCAAAATCGCCAATGAATTTTCATTTAGCGATGCGCAAGGTACAGGAATAACCATTTGTATAAACTTGAGCAAATAGTAATTGACAAACTGTGATTGAACATCACAATATCCTTTATCCATCAACAACCCATCAACCTGTTGCGAATCATTTCCATATTTACGCACCGTCCACCCAAGAGACATTTCATTATTAAAATTTTTACCAAATGCCTTAGATATGGAAGATGCCAATTCATCTTTATTAATAGCCGTCAGTTGAACAATAGGGATCCCATAGCACACATGATGCAAGCGCTCCAAAACCTTTATCGCATATTCTGGCAAACAACGATCTAATTCATCAACAACAATTAAAATCACCTTAAAATCTTTTTTCAAGGATTGCATTTTTTCGCGAACACCATCAACCGCTTTTTTTAGCGGCAACATTGTATCAAAATCGCATGATATAGCAATCTTTTCTTCTGATTCAAAATTTTTCTGAGCCGCATCAATCAATGCTGTCGCGTTCAAACCTGTTTTATATTCAAACACCGTAGCGCCAACATCTTTAACGAATGACAAAACCGACTTAAGTCGTTCTTTTTTACTCCGTTTCATTCGCCTCTTTACAAGGTGTTCTAATTCATCGATTATAACAGATATTATTGCCATTAAAGGCTCGTCATAAAAATCATTTTCCCAACAATTATAGTGAAGTACAAGATTGCCCTCACTTCTCAGTTGCTCTTCCAGCATATTCAAAATAAAAGACTTACCACACCCCCATTTACCATCAATGGCAAATGAGAATCCATCTTGATTATTTAAAGATTGTTGTTCAATAATGTCTTTCAATAAGCCAACAAACTTTTCTCTATTCAAAAGGTCTTGATTTAATTCGTTATTTTTCATGATTTTCCTTTTAATATCTAAATCAAACATAGTATATATTTTTCTATCGCAACAAAACAATAGATTGCTTCACAATCCAGCAATACCCAAGTTAAATATTCTACTAAAAAAATCCCACCAAATGTCATTTTATGTCATTGCAATAATTTAAATTGAATTATGATTGTTTTAGCCTGCCTTTTTTGCTTGTAGGCAGTCGGAGGTAAAGATGAAGATAGAGAAAATGTTGCCAAAAAATTCTGCGAATACGACCAAGACGGTCGAAAAGCCCAATTTTTCCTTGATAGACGAAAATTTCTTGAAGTCGCGGATATACACGATTCGCGGGGTCAAGGTGATGCTGGATGCCGATTTGGCGGAGATTTACGGGTATTCGACCAAGGTTTTCAATAGACAGGTGAAGAACAATATCGACCGTTTTCCCGAGGAATTCCGTTTCCAGCTGAATGCTTCGGATATCAAAATTTTGCGGTGCAATTTGCACCGCAAATATAAGTTCAATGAGTCGATCAAACCCCTATGTATTCACAGAACAAGGCATTTACATGCTTATGACCGTTCTGAAAGGAGATTTAGCGGTTCGACAGAGCATGGCACTCATCCGTCTTTTCAAGCAGATGAAGGACTACATAGTCGCAGAAAACCAACAGTTGCGCGGAATCACGAAAAACGCGATCGTGCATATTTTCAGCGAAGAATGGGGCGACGAAAAGATTACTCCAGCAATAAAGGCTGACTTTGAGAAGACTCGGGAAACAAGGTTACAACGATTATGCAAATCGAATGCCCTGAATTTTACCACCCCGCTTGTGGAAGCTCTCTTAAAATTTTCCAACTATTGACAGTTATTAAATAATAACCTATATTAAATATGCCAAAGATATTCGAAGCAGAAGGATTCTCGTTTTTCTTCTACATGAACGAACACGAACCAGTGCATGTCCATGTGAGAAAACAAGGGAAGATTGCAAAGTTTGAAATTCTAAATGGATACGCAGTACCTGTATTCGGAAAACTATCAAAAGCCGATATGGCAAAAGCAAGTGAACTAGCGACTGAAAATAGCGAGCTCATCATCAAAAAATGGTTCGAAATTTTCGGATAGGAGCTCTTATGAACGAAATAACGGAAAAAGACGTAAAAAGGGTTTGGGTCGAAAAGGATGCCATTTGCGTCGAGCTCAAGGACGGTCGCATAGGGAAAGAACTCATTCGCGATTACGAGCCGCTCAAAAAAGCCACCAGAGAACAGCTGAAAAGTTGCAGGGTAGATCTCGATGGCGTATGGTTTGATGATCTAGACGAAGGGCTTGCGCTATCTGGATTTTTCTCGCCCAAGAAAACAAATCCCGTTGGTCGCATATTTTGGCTTTTCCCCGAACTGAACGCAGCCGCATTCGCGCGCCGTTTGGGAATTCCACAACCACTTTTTGCGGCCTATGTCAATGGTTCAAAGAAGCCATCCGCAGCTAGGCGTAAAAAGATCAACGACGAATTCCATCGAATCGGTCGCGAGTTGATGCAAGTATAAGCACCTATTTTAGGCGCCACTCCTCCCCCTATTGACTTTTTTAACTTAAAAAGTTAAATTTAAGTTAAAAGCTAAGGAGATGCATCATGGGGATCGGCGGGATAACATTCAAGACCATCAACGGTAAGCGTTACGCTTATTACCAGTGGACCGAGAATGGCAAGCAGCACAGCCGTCGCGTCAAGGACGACGAGTTTGCCGAATTGGCCGCCAAGATTGCCGCCGAGAAGGCGCAAAAATCACCGTTGCAATTCATGGTCGCAGAGGCTCCTGCCGCATATTCCGCGAGACCAGATTTCAAGACCGATATCAAAACCGGCACTCAGCTCGTTAACTTTTGCAAGTCCGTCGCCAAGTGGAAAAAGCGCGAATGTTTCGGTACGCTTCACGATTACATTTATGGAGAAAACAACGACCGCGTCTTGATTCTTTACGGACTCCGTCGTACAGGCAAAACAACACTTGTGCGTCAGGTGATTGGAGAAATGTCTGCCGAGATGCAGTCGAAGGCGGCTTTCATCCAGTTGAGTTCGCGGCTTACGCTTGCCGATGTCAATCACGATCTCAAATTGTTGGAATCTCTCGGTTACCGTTATGTGTTCATCGACGAGGTGACTTTACTCAGCGACTTTATCGAAGGTGCAGCCTTGTTCTCCGACGTTTTCGCCGCAGGCGGGATGAAGATTGTGCTTTCGGGAACAGACTCTCTGGGGTTCGTCTTCTCGGAAGACGAGCAACTTTATGACCGTTGCCAGCTATTGCACACGACATTCATTCCTTATCGCGAATTCGAGCATGTACTCGGCGTAAAGGGTATCGATAAATTTATCGAGTACGGTGGCACCATGAGCATGGGCGGCAGCAATTACAACACAGATAAGTTCACTTTTACAACCAAGAAGAGCGCCGACGACTACGTAGATTCCGCAATCGCTCGGAATATCCAACATTCCTTGAAATGTTATCAACACGAAGGGCATTTCCGTTCGTTGCAGGAGCTTTACGATGCAGGTGAACTCACGAGTGCCATCAACCGCATTGTAGAAGATGTAAACCATCGATTCACCATAGATGTTTTGACTCGCAATTTCAAGTCGAACGATTTGAAAATTTCAGCATCGAATTTGCGACGTGACCGCTTCAAACCGATAGATATTCTAGACAGAATTGATATCAACATTGTTAGTAAACGGTTGAAAAAATTGCTGTTGATTAAAGACAAGCTAGAGCAAACAGTCAGCATCAGCGAAGTTCATCGTGCAGAAATCAAGGAGTACCTCGACTTACTCGATCTCACCTGCGATATCGATATCGTCAACATGACTAGTTTGAATGAGCGTAAAAAACGTACGGTTCTTTCGCAGCCAGGGTTGCGTTACGCCCAAGCATCAGCATTGATTGAAAGCCTATTGCTCGACGAGACTTTCAAAAACATTCCCATCACCGAGCGTATGGCTATCGAGAGCCGCATTCTTGACGAGATTCGTGGACGCATGATGGAAGAGATTGTTCTGCTGGAAACGAAAATCGCGCGGCCCGAGATGCAAGTTTTCCAATTGCAATTTGCCGTCGGGGAATTCGACATGGTTGTTTTCGACGCAAAACGCGCTTGTTGCGAGATCTACGAAATCAAACATAGCGACAAGGTCGCCGACGAGCAGCGCCGTCATTTACTAAACCCCAAGAAATGCGCCGAGACGGAATTCCGCTATGGGAAAATCCTGAGCAAGAATGTCATTTACCGCGGGGCAGACGATTCCGTGCAAGGAATCAATTATTTGAACGTAGAAAAGTATCTGAAGAAATTGGGGTAGTACGCCATCCTAAGCAAAAAGCATCATCATCCTGAACGCGAAGCATGTATAGAATTGTCAGCAACTTGTTGCTCTACAATTCTTAGGTTCGTAGGAGCAAGGATCCAGTGAATTCTTGTGACTGGATTCTTCGCTCCGCTCAGGATGACACGCCCACCCTCAACAATGAAGAATTTATTGTTGAAACTTTATCCACACTTGTTGATAAATTGTTGAATTCACATTACCGGCAATGTTTCTTGAGTGCCGCGATATACGCCTCTGCATAACGCGACTTCGTGACGCCTTTGCGCATCACGTAACCGACCGTCATTTTGTCGTGGACATCGAGACGCTTCGCGATGATGTTCTTGCCGTTAAGTTTGTGGCTGATGACGCCGGAGCAAATGGTGTAGCCGTCGAGGCCGATAAGCAGATTGAAAAGCGTGGCGCGGTCGCGGACCTTGATGTTTCGCGGGCAGTCAAAATCGATAGCGGTGAGGGGTTCTTCGGCAAAGTAGAACGAGTTGAAATCGCCTTGTTCGTAAGTGAGGTACGGGAAGGGTTTAAGGTCTTCGAGGGTGATTTTTTCTTTTTTGGCAAGTGGATTCTTGGACGACATGAACACGTGAAGCGGCGTTGCGAAAAGCGGTTCAAATACAAGGTTGTTCTTTTGGATGAGCTTGGTGATGACTTTTTCGTTTTTATCGCTGAGGTAAAGCACGCCCATTTCGCTTTTCATTTTGGCGACATCGTCAATAATTTCGTTGGTTTGCGTTTCACGAAGCGTAAAGTCGTAGCTGGGGCCACCGAACTTGCGAATAACATCGACAAATGCATTCACGGCAAAAGAATAATGCTGACAGCTCACGGAGAAAATGGTGTTGCCGCCCTTGCCGCCTTTGTAGCGGTCTTCGAGGAGTGTCGCCTGCTCCAGGACCTGTCTTGCGTACGAAAGGAATTCGTCGCCTTCGTTTGTAATGGTCACGCCTTTGTTGGAGCGGTTAAAAATCGTTACGCCCATTTCTTCTTCGAGTTCGTGGATGGCCGCGGTAAGGCTCGGTTGTGAGATAAAGACCCGCTTGGACGCTTCGGTAATATTTCGCGTGTCTGCAATGGCAATGGCGTACTTCAGTTGTTGTAAAGTCATTTACAGGTTTTAGGTGTTAGGTTATAGGTATTAGGAGATTTCTGCGTTGGTTCGGCAAGCTCACCAACCTTACAAGGTCCCTGAGCTTGTCGAAGGGCATCATAGGAAAAATCTATGGTGAACACACAAAAAATAGTATTTTACCTATTTCAAAAATGAAAATATATTTGGGAACGTTCAAGAAAACAAGTAAAAAGGTAGGTAAAACACTATGGGCAATAAGAAAACATCTGTAATTGGTTTCCCGCGTATCGGTAAGAATCGTGAACTCAAGTTTGCTAGCGAAAAGTTCTTCAAGGGTGAAATCTCTGAAGCAGAACTCCAGAAAGTCGCCGCAGACATTCGTTTGTACGGTTGGCAGAAGCAAAAGGCCGCAGGCATCGATTTCATTCCGTCCAACGACTTTTCGTTTTACGACAACGTTCTCGACATCGCATTTTTGTTCAACGTTGTGCCAGAACGCTACAAGAATCTGAACTTGAGCACGCTTGAAAAGTATTTCGCAGCCGCTCACGGCTACCAGGGCGATAAAGGCGACGTGAAGGCGCTCCCGATGAAAAAATGGTTCAATACGAACTATCATTACATTGTTCCTGAAATTGACGACGCTACCGAATTCAAGCTTGTCGCCGACGCCAAGCCGATTCAAGAATTTAACGAGGCCATAGCTGCCGGAGTCGAAACCGTCCCGAGTTTGATTGGCCCTTACACATTCCTCCGCCTCGCCCGCTACAACGGCAAGAAGAAGGCCAAGGATTTCGCAGCAGCAGCGGTCAACGCGTACGTAGAACTCGCCGAAAAACTCGCCGGCGCAGGAGCCAAGTGGCTAGCGCTCGCAGAACCCGCTTTGGTATTTGACGTCACCGAAGACGAAAAGCGCCTTTTCAAGTCCATTTACGAATTTTTCCTGGATCAGATTCGCGCAAAGACACCATTAAAAATTGCATTGCAGACTTACTTCGGTGACATTCGCGATGTTTATCAAGATGTAACGGCACTTGGTTTCAACGCGATTGGGCTCGACTTTGTTGAGGGTTTAAAGTCTCTTGAACTTCTCAAGACGGGATTCCCGAAAAACACGCTCCTCTTGGCAGGCATCGTGAACGGCAAGAACATCTGGCGCGCCGATTACGCACAGAAGAACAACTTGCTCGCCGAAATTGAAAAAATCGTCGCCACCGAAAACGTAGTCGTTAGCACGTCATGCTCACTGCTGCATGTGCCCTACACTGTTGATGCCGAAACTAAGCTCCCGGCAGAAACGCTCAACCACTTTGCATTTGCCGAAGAAAAACTCACGGAGATCGCAGAACTCGCAAGTGGCGATGAAGCCGCACTTGAAAAGAACAAGGCCTTGTTCGCGGCAACTCGCGTCAAGGAGAACAGCGCCGTGCAGGGCCAACTCTCCGCCCTCACGGACGCTGATTTCGAACGCAAGCCGAGCCGCCTCGAGCGCCGCGAAATGCAGAAGAACAGATTCAACTTGCCCGCTTTCCCGACAACGACAATCGGTTCCTTCCCGCAGACCGCCGAAGTCCGCGCCAACCGCGCCGCGTTCCGCAAAGGCGAAATCACACGCGAACAGTACGTAGAATTCAACCGCAAGAAGATTGCCGAATGCATCAAGCTGCAAGAAGAAATCGGCCTCGACGTGATTGTACACGGTGAATTTGAACGCAATGACATGGTGGAATATTTCGGTTCCAAGATTGACGGTTTCGTGTTCACGCAGAACGCCTGGGTGCAGAGCTACGGTACCCGTTGCGTGAAGCCGCCTATAGTCTGGGGCGACGTGAGTCGCAGCGCCCCGATTACTGTCGAATGGTCCATTTTCGCACAAAGTTGCACAGACAAACCCGTGAAGGGAATGCTCACCGGCCCGGTCACCATTCTCAATTGGTCTTTCCCGCGCGAAGATGTTTCTCTCAAGACGCAGGCTCAGCAGATTGGCCTTGCCATCCGCGATGAAGTCCTGGACCTCGAAAAGAACGGCATCAAAATCATCCAGATTGACGAAGCCGCCCTCCGCGAAAAGTTGCCGCTCCGCAAGAGCGACTGGCACAAAGAATACCTCGACTGGGCCATTCCGGCGTTCCGTCTCGTGCATGCCAAGGTCAAGCCCGAAACGCAGATCCACACGCACATGTGCTATAGCGAATTCAACGACATTGTCCGCGATATCGACAACATGGACGCAGACGTGATTACGTTCGAAGCTAGCCGTTCCGACCTCAAGTTGCTCGACGCACTCAACGAAGCGCATTTCGAGACACAGGTAGGCCCGGGTGTTTACGACATCCACTCACCGCGCGTGCCCTCGGAAAAGGAAATCGTCGATGCACTCCACAAGATTATCGCAAAAGTTCCGCGACAGAACGTGTGGGTGAACCCGGATTGCGGTCTCAAGACCCGTGGCGAAACTGAAACGACAGCAAGCCTCAAGAACCTCGTCGCCGCCGCCAAGAAACTGCGCAAGGAGAAGTAAAGGAAACCGCCGCAAAAAATTACACCTCTTAACTAAATCCCCGTGCGAGTACCACGGGGATTTTCCTATTGACAAAAGCTATAACAAAGCATAAAAAAGTAGTATAAACCTATACCTTGTAAATACCCTACCACATTTCTATCTTTGTGCCGCATTTGAAATGGCTCCTCAAGGAGGCAAAAATGGAAAAACGCACAGGACTTTTTTCTAATGGAATTATCTGGTTCGGAGTCGCCATCTCCGTGTCCGAAATCGAAGCCGGCATTGAAATCGGCGCCGCATCCGCAGCGAACACATTGTGGCTCCCGCTCGTTCTCGGGCATGTCTTGGGCGGCATTATGCTCTTTTTCGTGGGCCTTATCGGTGCACGCGTTCGCTTGAACGCCATGGAAACGACCACATCGACATTCGGCAAGTACGGTTCCAAGTTTTTTGCCGCACTGAACACGTTCCAGTTGCTCGCCTGGGTCGCCGTCTTGAACGCTCAGGGCGCGTCGGCTTTGGCGGGGCTCAATCTGCCTATTTCATTTGCACTGACTTGCGTGATTCTCGCAGTGCTCATCGCCATCTGGGTTTACGTCGGACTCCGTCGTTCCGCCAACGTGACAACAGTCGTGATGGCAGCTCTCACCGTATTGCTCGCCATTTTATCTGTTAAGTTGTTTGGACTCGCCGACGCACTCGCTTCATCTCCTGCATCAAGCAAAATCGCAAGCACGGTCGCAGGCGCCGCTGCAACGCTCGGTTTCTGGAACATTTTTGAAATTTCAATTGCCATGCCAATTTCTTGGTTGCCCGTAATTTCGGACTACACCAAGGATGTCGAAAAACCCGTGAAAGCGACAGCCATTTCTGCGGTAGCCTACACAGTGGCAAGCCTCTGGATGTACATCATCGGCATCGAAATTGCAGGCCTCGGCGCAAACAACAACATTGCCCAGGCAATCCTTCTTGCAGGTCTTGGCATCCCGGGAATCGTCATCGTCGTCCTTTCCACCGTCACGACAAACTTCCTTGCCGCCAATTCCGCCGGCGAATCCGCCAAGGCGATTTACAACAAACTCAATCCTAAAATTGCAGGCGTTGTCGTAAGCATCTTGAGCGCAGCGCTCGCGATTTCAGGAATCATGGAACACTACATCAGTTTCCTCTACCTCATCGCCTCGGTCTTTGCGCCCATGGCAGCGGTACTTCTCGTTTCGTTCTACTTAGTGAAAAATCGCAGCGAAACACTCGGCTTCTGGCTATGGAATATTTTCGCATGGTTCGGCGGCTTTGTCGTCTATCAAATTGCAGAACACGTCGGTTCTGTTTTCCTCGGCCCGACACTCCTTGCCGTGATTGTATCGGCAGCACTCGCCTCCACGCGAATCTTGATAAAGAAATAATTTTTTATATTGATACCCAAACTGAGTAGTTCGTCATGTTTCAAAAGAAGATTGCGTTAATCAACGATGTTACAGGATTCGGCCGATGCTCCATCGCCGTCATGGCTCCGATTGTATCGGCGATGAAGATTCAGGCGGTGACGGTGCCGACCGCGATTCTTTCGGCGCACACGCAGTTCCCCGAATATTACTTTGACGACTATACATCAAAAATGCACGATTACATTCAAACCTACAAAGATTTGAATTTGCATTTCGATGCGATTGCAAGTGGATTTTTAGGCTCCGAAGAACAAGTCGATATCGTCATTGACTTTTTCAAGACATTCAAAAAAGAGGGCGTTTTCACGCTGGTGGACCCAGTGATGGGCGATTACGGAAAACTCTACGAAACTTATACGCCATCTTTGTGCGAAAAGATGAAAGCGCTTGTCCACTATGCCGACATTTTGACGCCGAACTTGACAGAACTTTGCACATTGACCGACATAAAATACCGCGCTGAAGGATTCAATGACGCCGAACTCGCCGAAATGTGCCGCATGCTCACGGAACAAGGCCCGGAACACATCGTTGTAACAGGCATTCCGTACAACAGCAAGCAAATCATGAACTTTGTCTATAGCAAAGGTGAGGAACCGCGAATTGTGATGGTCGATCGCATCGGCGGTGACCGCAGCGGAACCGGAGACGTCATCAGTTCCATCATTGCCGGCATGTACCTGAACGGACACGATTTTTACGAGTCCGTCAAAAAGGCCGCCGATTTCGTTTCCAAGTGCCTACGCTACTGCGAAGACAACAACGTGCCTACACATTGGGGACTCTGCTTCGAGATGTACCTTCGCGACTTGATGGAGGATTAGATGGTTATATACACAGTAACAGGAAACGTCGGCCAAGCAGGCTACCTCGACATCGCAAATAGCGGTGATATCACCGGCAAGAACATCTACGTGAACATGACAAACCGCTGCCCGTGCAGCTGCGTTTTTTGCCTACGCCAGACAAAGAAAATGATGGAAGGCAACTCGCTTTGGCTCAAAGGCGGCGAACCCAGCGTTGATGCCATTATGAAAATATTCGAGCCGTACGACCTTTCCGTCATCAACGAGCTCATCTTTTGCGGCTACGGCGAACCGCTCGAACGCCTTCACGATGTATGCAAATTAATTGATTTGTTGAAAAACAAATACCCCAATTTGAAAATCCGCGTCAACACGAACGGACTTGCCAACCTGATTTACGGAAGAGACATCACGCCAAAACTCGAAGGTCGCTTCGACACCGTTTCCATTTCGCTGAACGCCCCCGACGCCGAAGAATTTTTGGCTCTCACACGCTCAAGATTCGGAATCCAGTCCTTTGACGCGCTGAAAGAATTCGCAGCGCTTGCGAAAGAACACGTCCCGAACGTAGTGATGACCGTTGTCGAAAAAGTAATGCCCGAAGAAAAAATCGAACGCTGCCGCAAGATTTGCGAAGAGCTCGGCGTCACGCTGAGAGTCAGACCGTTCGAAAACTAAGGAATAAAGCTAAGAAATGCTGCCGCCGACAAAATCAGCGGCATTTTTTTTCGCAACTCCCTACGTCATTTCTTTCCACTTGATAAACAGGCTTTTCGCTTTCTGTAAATAGGCGCGAGTTTCCTCGGGTTCGATAAAGAATGTCGCTACACAAACGACAAAGAATGTGCTGAACATCAGTCCAATAAGAGTATTGGCAATATAATAGCCTCCATACATGTTTTCGCGCATATATTCTAACGAACCCCATAACATTTGGACAAACGCTATCACGGCATAAATTTTCAATACCAAAGAATTTCTTTTCACGATGGCGAACACGCCTACTGCAATAGGTAATAAAATCAACGCCGCATTCATAATGGAAAATGATCCCACACCTTTACTTAATAAACTCACAATAGATTGAAAAAAGGCTCTTAATCCATCGACCAAGAAGTATGCCGCGCAAAATTGAAGCAAGCCAAATTGTGTAGCCGTTCTAGGTTTAATAAAAAATACCGCAACAACAAAAACTATCATAGGAGTCACAATTCGTTCAAGTAGACTGTTAAAGAGATAATCATAGCCAACACCAAGCGGCAAATAAAAGCGGTTAAAATTCATGACATCTACTACAGTTCCGAACAAAATAGAAATGATTATCCACACGGCGTAGATTTTCAGAATCAGCACGTTCTTTTTAACAAGTGTGACTATTCCTAATGCAAAAATAATCACACAAAAAAGAACAGATGCAATATAAAATCCTAAAGGTTCGATATCGCCCGTCATTTCCTCGTTAAACTTCTTGAAAAGTAGACTTGCAATGTTATACAGCGAGCTCATAATCATGACAGCCGCACAAATTCTAAACAATTGCAAATTCATAAATTATCCTTTAATTTTCTGTAAGCAAGTTTTCACCCACTCGGGCTTAATGAAGAATACCGCAATAGCAATCACAGTAGATGTATTAAAAATGGCATAGAAAACAAGCGAGGTCACAATATAAGGGTCAAATCCAGAGACGCGGATAGAACTGAATAAATTCAACAAAATTTGAACAAATGTCATTAAAGACCCTACTACCAAAACAGGCACATTTTTTTTAACAAGGGCAAATATACCGACCGCTAAACAAACAACACCAAAGAAAGCAAGTTGAAAAACGGGAGGTTGCGTACAAATAAAATGTACCAAGCTGTTCAATCCACTTACAACAAAACAAATGGCACAAAGTCGGAAGAGACCTAAATTAAAGTTTTCATTCACAATAGCAATCTCATTTTCTTCGACACGCTTTTTAGATGCAACAAAGAACGCGGCCACAGCAACGACTACGTTCACGTTAAAAATCAAGCTAACGAATTTCTGGCCAAGATGCTCTTTTACCATTTCATTCCCTAACAAAGCGCTTATAAAATTAACAGCAAATACACCCAACACAATCCAGATGAGGAACAGCACGGCCGATATTTTTAAAACCGTTACATTATTTTTGACAAGCGTAATTATCCCCAGCGTTAAAAAAACGACGACGGTCAAAACACCTAATACAAATGGGAAGAAAACCCCTGACGCAATCAACAGTCCGACCGTTCCAAGCAAATCTTCAAACGATGAATTCGTAAGCGCGCTCCATAAAGAGCTGAAAAATCCTCCGCGCGCGGCCACAATGGACATGTTGACGACAATGTTCAACAAGTTCGCAATGAACACGATAGCGCAAACCCTGAGTAAAGCCAGGTTTCCGTTGAATTGAATTTTTTCTCCTTCGCTCATTTAAAACCTCCAACTTATTGAATCAAATATTTTTCGAATTCTGGAAAAGTACCGGAATTAAAAATCATAAACCGGCCCCGAGCAAAAATAAAACCGCTCCAGTGAGCAACAATCAAACTACGTTTTTTCATTCTCCTAAGCTTGAATTTTCCGGGTTCTAACTTTACAGAATTTCCCAATGCAAAAATAATACACATTGAGCCATCATCAAGTATCTTCACTTTTTTCGGGAACAAATGAATAATTAGAAAACAAATATAAAGAGTATAAACCGCTACAAGAATCCAAAAAAGACATTGTCTTTTAAAGGATGCGAATTCAAAGTCGTCGATAAATGCCAGCCGATAGCAAACCCAAAACACACAATTCCCGTAATCATGCAAACGAGCCATTGCTTGCCACGAGACACATATACATTATCTTCATTCTGTTCGCTTGAATTTTTCACATCGCTATTCAGATACTTTTCAAGTTCTGGAAATGACTGGGACGAAAAAAACATGTTCCGGCCTTTAGCCCGCAACATGCCGCTCCATTCCCCATTCAAATTTTTATTGCCTGAAATCTTAAAATCGGCCAACCTTATCGTAATGCTGTTTCTAAGGATAAAGGTAATACGCACAAACTCGTCTTCAATAAACTCCACTTTTTGCGGGGCCAAGTGGATTGCCACAAAACCTAAATACAGCCAAAGGATTTTAAAGAAAATCCACCCCGGAGTTATGCGGTCGAACGCACCGGAATTAACCAAAGGAAAAAAGTCCTTGACAAGCCAATAAACAAGCATAAGGACTATAGCCACCGAGATACAAGTTTCTCGTTTGTTCTGAGGGACAAAAACTTTTTCTTCGATCATTCAAAATTCTCCTGTTGCAAAGATACAAAATAAAAATCCCCCGACCTTATTTGGTTGGGGGTAGTAAAGAGAATGTGACTAGATCCTTCGCGACTTTCGCCGCTCAGGATGACATCGCGTAAGGAGGTGCCCGCTCAGTGGCGGGCATGACAATCGCGAGTTATTTCACGAAGGCGGCGTAGATGGCCTTGATGGCCTTCTCAGCATCGGATTCGTCAACACCGGTGATGATGTTGATCTGGGAAGAACCCTGGTCGATGATGCGAACGTTTACCTTGTTCTCAGCGAGCGCCGTAAAGAGCTTCGCGGCAACACCGATCTTGTTCGTCATGCCGTGACCCACAGTAGCGATAAGAGCGATGCCCGGGAAAATCTTGATGCGGTCAGGGCGCATCTGCTGCGTGATGTCTTCGAGGACAACATCCTGCACGGCGTCGAGAGCCCTGGAATCCACGACGATGCTCATGGAGTCGATTGCACTCGGGCAGAGTTCGTAAGAGAGCCCTTCGCTTTCAAGCACAGCCAAAACGCGGCGGCCAAAGCCAACTTCCTTGTTCATCATGGACTTTTCGATGTAAATCATCGAGAAGCCCTTGCGGCCAGCAACACCCGTAATCGGGAGCTTTGCGCTTTCGGGAGTCGGGCCAATGATGGTGCCGGCATCTTCCGGGCGGTTCGTGTTGCGGATGTTGATAGGAATCTTCTTCGCGCGGCACGGAGCGATGGATTCGTCGTGGAGAACGCTTGCGCCGGAGTAGGCGAGTTCGCGGATTTCGCGGTAGCTCACGTATTCGATCGGCAGCGGGCTTTCGACGATGCGCGGGTCAGCCATGAGCATGCCCGAAACATCCGTCCAGTTTTCGTACTTGGCAGCGTCAATGCCGTTTGCAAGGATAGCGCCAGTAATGTCGGAACCGCCACGGCTGAATGTCTTGACTTCGCCACGGAGGTTACTGCCATAGAATCCCGGCAATACATACAACTGATTTTCGTCGCCGAGGGTCTTTGCGATATCTTCGTAAGTCTTCGGAGCGATGCGGTACTTGTCATCGAAAGTGATGAGCGGGTAGCTATCGACGAAGTTTGCACCGAGATACTTGGCCATGAGGCGGGCGCAGAGAAATTCGCCACGGCTTACGAGGAAGTCCGTGCTCACGGATTCCGGATGGTTCTTGAGCTTTTCTTCGAGACTGTCGAGGTCTTCGGTGAGCTTGTCTTCAAGACCCAAATCCTTGCAGATTTCATCGTAACGGGCGCGGATGAGATTCCACGGCGTAGAGAAATCGAGGCCCTTGGAGGCGAGATCATAGGTGCTATAGAGGAGGTCGGTCAGTTTGGTTTCTTTCGGGTTACGCTTGCCCGGAGCAGAAACGACGATGACTTTGCGGTTCTTGTCGCTTTCGACAATGGCCTTGATTTTCTTGAACTGACCTGCGTCGGCGACAGAGCTGCCACCGAACTTACATACGATTCTTTGACTCATTTTTTCCTTTCGGGCCACCAAACCTCTCAGCTTCGAGCGCAGTCGCTTTCCTCACGACCGTCGTGCCCAAGCCTACCCATCTGGCCAGCCACTTTTAGGCGCCCTCTAAAAATTCATTCTCAAAAATTTGGCTGCGACACATCGTGCAGGTTGCATATTCATGCCAACTATACGGCTCAGTCATGCCCATGCAAGCATGGGCGCGACGTTCACCTTTTATAGTTGTCGTCACTCAAAGTGGTAAAGACTTCCAGTATTCACCACTTTTCGTTCCTGCCTGCACTCGGTCTCGCTCAAATTTTCAAATCAAAGCAATTTTTATCGGTCGCCTTGGTTTATGATTTGTCTATGTCTGCGGTAGAAAATTCTATCGCGCGGGCAAAAATAGAATATTTCTGAAATGATGTCTAGGGTTCGTATTCGGAACGACACGACCCTTAACGTCATAAATGCCAAATTTCGCCTTTTGAGCCGTTTTTCTCATGGCACTTATAGAGCTTTTTCCGGGGTCATAGCCTTCGACACCGGCTCCATTCAAGACCGGGTACGGATCCACGCCAACTTTCTGACCCCATACTTGGCCGTCCACACTTTCACTGCGGAAATCATGTAACAAGGTTGCAATTGTACCGTTCGCAAAATCTTCCGGAGAATGTACTACCACAGAATCATCAGCCGTCAAAGTTTCGTAAAAGACATTTTCGAACATGTCAGGAAACTCGCAATTTTGGCAAGTCAGCAGCGCATCGTAAGCCAAGGCGCTGCCTACAGTATAAGAATTTTTGAAAGAAACCCCCACATTCTGGGTTTTTATCAATCCTGCACCTTTAACCGTATGCTCTCCATATTCTTCTTGTACTGAACCTTGATTGTACGAATTGGCGACCTTCACTTTACTTTCGCTCAAGATTCCAATAAGACCGCTTGCGCCCACGTAACCCCTGTCAAAAGCAACCACATTGCCGGTATTATACGAGGTAGAAATATTCAGGTCGGAGTCCTCTATACGAGCAACTAGCCCGGCAACTTTTTCACCACCCCGAAGCGCACCGCTATTATAGGAATTCGACATTACCATCGTCCCGCTCATATATTCAACAAGCCCGCCAACAGACGTCAGGCCGTTCAATTCACCCGTATTGTACGAATTTTTGATAACGCTATATTTGCTAAAGAGCCTGCCGACAAGGCCTCCAACCTCGCCACTGCTTTCAAGCGGGGCCTTATTATAACTGTTTTCGATAATCAACGTGTCAATGTCTTTTTCATTAGGGGTAAATATATCACTGTTTTTTCCCACAAGACCTACAAGGCCACCCACGATAACAGAATCACTGAGAATTTCGTGATAAAACGTATAGATATTACCCTCATTGTAGGAGTCATAAATCTTTACCACAGACCTTGGCCCGACACATTCAATCAAACCACCCAGTTCAGAAACTTTTTTATAATGAGTTAACAAGCCTGAATAATGGGAATGGCTTACGGAAACAGAAGACGAATCCCACACCATGCCGACAAGGCCACCAGCCATATTTCCTTTAATGGTCATGTGAACATAGGAATTGTTGATAGCTATCTTCGTACGTGTACTTGTGCCGCCCACAAGACCGGCAATATCATTTTCGCCAACAAAATAAGAATCAACTATACCCAAACTATCAATGATAGCACTGTCTTTGGCGTAACCCACAAGTGCCACATGGCTTTGCTGAAAGTTGTCAAAATACAAGCCACTAATAGTATGGCCCTTTCCGTTGATTCGCCCCGAAAACGGATGATAAGACTCACCTATGGGAACCCATCGCAACAGACGTTCCGCGTCAGCACCCAATGAATCCTTGGAATTCAAAACCTTCTTGTTCACCACAATGTCTGCGGTCAGTTCTGCGCATACATTATTATCTTCGTCAAAATGGTCTTGCCCGTTTACAGTGTAGGCCAATCCGTAAAGTTCGTTGACATTGGCAATCTGGTAGCATCCATTCACCTTCTTCGGCTTTTTGACTTCAAACCATTTTGCATAAAAGGTTACGGTATCGCCTTCTATAACAGAAGGGAGTTCTATTCTAGCCCCCGCCACATAGAAGGTATCAAGGGCGTCTTTTTGCAACGTCCATCCCTGAAAAATATAGCCATCACGCTTTATGGAATCAGCCCAAAAGAGAATGCACTTTGCAGTAGTACAATTCTTGTACTCATACTTCAATCCTGTTCCACCATTCTGGTCGGCATGTATCACGAAAGACAGAGTGTCGGCCGCATTTACCATAGCAACCAAGGCGAATAGCAGAACCCAAACTTTATTCATCATCATTTCCTCTCTATGGAGATAAAGTTAATAACATTCAAGACAAAATTGTAAAAAAAACAGGTGCGAATGTAAATTATTCGTGCTGTTGCCCACAAAAGTCTCGAAAAAAGCGTGTATAGTATAGAGGCTTTATGAACAGACACGAATCCATGTTACGTATTGCGGCAAGCTCCGACATCTCGGTGCTCTTGCTGGGGGAATCAGGCAGCGGCAAGGAGGTCGCCGCTAGATTTATACACAAGCACAGCCCACGAAGCGAGGGGCCGTTCATTGCGCTCAACTGCGGAGCCATCGCAAGGAATCTCGCCGAGAGCCTTCTGGAAGGTGCCAAGAAAGGTTCTTACACCGGAGCTTCCAACGACCATCAGGGCATCGTGCAGGCGGCAAATGGCGGCACGCTCTTTTTGGACGAAATCGGCGAAATGCCGCTCGACATGCAGAGTAAACTTTTGCGCATTTTGCAAGAACATTCCGTGCTCCCGCTCGGGGCCACGCAAAGCGAACCTGTGAATTTTAGGCTTATATGCGCAACGAACAGAGACTTGCAAAACGAAATCAATGATGGTAATTTCCGCAAGGATCTCTTTTTCAGGCTGAACGCCTTCCCCATCGTGATTCCACCGCTCAGGGACAGGGACGATTTCGCCGAAATTGCATCAGCCGTGTGGAACGACGTCACGGCAAGGACTTTCGCAGAACAATTCGCGCTACGCAACAGGGAAATCAAGGCGCTTTCCAAATACAAATGGCCGGGCAACATCCGCCAACTGAAAAACGTACTCCAGCGTTACGCGCTCTTGATGCAGCACGACATTTCGCTCGAAGAAATTCTCTCCGAAGAATTTTCGGAAAAGTCGGTAAGCGATATAAACGAATACAACATGTACGGTGCCAACCGTGCATCGGCACCAAGCTGGTCATTTATTCAAAAAGCACTCAACGACAATGGAGGAAACAAGAGCCGCGCCGCCAAAGCCTTGAGAATCAGTCGCGGCTGTCTGTGCTACCAAATAAAAAAACACGAATTCCAACAATGGAACTCGTGCAAAAACTTGGCAGAACGTACATCAGCCTAGAACTTCACACCAACTGCAATATAATGGTTGCCACCTTCGAACGCCGGGCGCGGGCTGTAAGCGTAATCGAACACAACCATGCCAAACGTCACGCCGAGACCGCCGCTGATGGCATTTTCAGTATCAGGGCGAATCGCATAACCCATGCGGAACGAAAGCATGTCAAAATAGACCACCTCACCGCCGAACAAAAGCTGCGCCTTCGTATCGGCACGGCGGTACGCATCTACAGACAAATGAATCATCCAGCGGTCAAGAATCGGAATGAACCCGGTCACGCCAGCTTGGAGCGCAAGCGGAGCCGCTTCCTTCTCGTCTTCGTACTTGCTTGCGAAACCGAGATTCGTAAAGTTCGCACCAAACGCGAGGTACTGATTCACGCGGAAAGAGCCACCCGCATCGAACGTAAACAGGAAACCCGTTTCGTCATCGATGGTCTGCGTTGCAAAACGCATTGAAGCCGCCCAGTTGAAAATCTTCGACCGGCTACCGAAACCAGCCAAAAGCGACCAGGCATAAGAACCATATTCCGAAGTCTTGAGACCGTTCTCGTCACGACCTTCGATGTCATCATAACCCAAGAAATCGACTGCGAACGCAAGAGTAAACTTATCCGCAAGAGGCAGTCCGTAATATGCCGAAACAAAGTTGTCGGCACCACCTTCGCCAAAAATAACCTGGCTGAGTCCAAATTCCGCATCTTTTGCGACGCTCATCGCAAGCGGATTACGTGAAACTTCGGAGACTCGCCCCGGATCAGCGACGCCAGCACCCGAAAGAGCCGCAGCTCGCGGCGCAACTGGCATCGACAAAAACTTCATCGTCACACCGCCCGGATCCAAATGCCAATACTCCCCGGCAAACGCAAAGGAACCAACAGCAAGTGCGAGCGCAATAAACTTTTTAAACATACGAGGTATAAGATACTAAAAAGTAGGAAGCAGGAAGTAGGAAGTAGGAAGGAAACATCATAGCATTCCTTTCATTTTGTCATGTTCGCCTCTGAGCGAAACACCTCACACTCGAAAAAAGGAGATCCCCGAACAAAGTCGGGGATGACAATCCAAAGAATACTACTTCCGCCAGCCTTCCATAATCTTGAGGCAATCGGCGAGAAGTTCCGCACTGCGTTCCTTGCCTTCGGTTTCCACGTAGCAGCGGAATTCCGGAGCGTTACCGCTCGGGCGCAAGTGGATGATGTCGCCGGAATCGAATTCCATGCGGTAGCCATCGACTTCATTCAACGAAACCATTTTGCCCTGGAACGTCTTGTCCTTCGCAAACTTCGATGGCTTTGCAGCGAGAGCGCCGAACAGCTTTTCGCCGAGATTCTTTTCGCGGATTTCAGCGAGCTTCGCCTTCGACTTTTCGGTCGGGAATTCCTTGAGACGGTCGCTCACGGTAAAGCGCTTGGGCAACTTGCGGAGCAAATCTACAACGCACATACGTTCCTTGCGGACCATCACCATCACGGCAATCATCGGGAGGAGCGCGTCACGCGTCGGGAGTGCCTTGAGCGTGCGGCCATCGAGCGTCAAATCCGTCTCGAGCAAGAAGCCGCCATTCGCTTCGTAACCTGCCACCGTGAGGCTCTTGTCGTTTGCATCCACCAGGCTTTCCATGCCGGCAATCACATACGGGCTACCAATGCGCGTGCGGCAAATCTTTTCGAAACTGCCGGACTTTTCGAGCGAAGTATTGCAGCTCACCGGAGTCGCAATGCGCTTGATGCCAAGAGACTGTGCGGCCAAAATGCCAAGCACGTCGCCACGGAGCCACATGCCCACGTCGTCAGCCAAAAGCGGGCGGTCCGAATCGCCATCCGTGCTGAACACGGCATCCACGTAATCCTTATGCGTAAATTCGCGGGCGAGTTCTTCGTCTTCCTTGCGGATAGCTTCGGTATCGACCGGCACAAAGACATCGCTACAGCCAAACGGCTTGACCGTTGCACCGAGGCTTTCGAGAACGCGCACGACAATGTCGCGGCCCACAGCGGAATGCTGATAAACTCCAATCGTGAGTCCGTGCAAAGCGTCGCTACCGAAAAAGTCCGGGTAACGCTTGCAGTAATTTTCTTCGGCTTCCGTTTCGACCGCCGGGAGTTCAGGCGCATTTTTCAACATGCCATCCGCACCGAAAAGCGCTTCGTCAAAATCGACCGACTGCGAAACGATTCCCTGTTCGTCGGCCTTCGTGATTTCGCCATTCGGGTGGTTGAACTTGATACCGTTGCGGTCTGCCGGAATGTGGCTGCCAGTCACCATGATGGTCGGCAAATGCTTGTCGATGCCGTACATCGCAATAGCCGGGCTCGGGATGCGGCCGCAGTAAATCACCTTCCAGTTCGCATCGGCGCCAGCCTGCACCAGCGACTTCAAGATGCGTTCCGTACTCGGACGCAAGTCACCCGCAATCGCAATCGTGCGTTCGCACTTGTAAGACGCTTCGCAGTACTTGATAAAGGAACGTGCATATACATAGCACACACGGTCAGTCATAGCGCTCACGAGACCGCGGGCACCGCTCGTACCAAAAGCCACCCCGGACTGTTTCATCACATCTTGCATCGCAACGGACATATATAACCCAAAATCAAAAATTCGATTTACTTCTTTTTCTTGGCCTTCGCTTCCTTAGCCGCCGCATCCTGCCTGTCACAGGTCGTCACGATTTCGAATTTGCCCTTGTTCACGGTTATGATTTTCGTGTTGGCGTTTGCACCACGGCGGAACTTGATATTGCCGTAGATGCCCTTGAAATCCTTGGTCGCATTGATGTAGTGCGTCAAGTCGTCCTGCTTACCGTCGATAGCGGTGAGCGAAGTAAAGATGACATTTGCAGCGTCGTAGCTCAAGCCACTGACTTTGTCTTCACCAGGTTCAACACCCCAACGAGCCGAAAAGTCCTTCACGAACTGGGTGTAGGGAGACTTGTCCTTGTTCATGTCGTTATCCGGGACGCTGAAATAAGAACCTTCCACAAGCTTCTTGCCTTGGATCAAGAGTTCACGGCCATTCCATCCAGACGTTCCAAGATAGGTACCGGAAACCTTGTGGAATGCGGCCTGGCTCACCATGGCACCAGCATCAGCCGGGTTCGTCGCCGGAATAAAGAGGCCCGGGAATATCGCATCGGCATCGGAGAGATAAGCCTTGCGATCCTTCGAACTCAAAGCGCCGATATCGCTCGCGCCCTTGGCAATGTTGCGGCGGCGGTTTTCCTGATAAAAGCGGACATCGCGCATCATGTTGAATTCCGTCTTGTAGTCCGGACGGCCTTCTTCGTAATTGCGGAAAGCGACAACTTCACCGCCACGGCGTTCAACAGCCCTGGTAAAGTTTTCGGACATCGACGTACCGAAATCACCAAGCGGGCTCATGATACCGAATTCACGGATATCGAGGCACTTGATAGCAAAGTCCGCAATCGTCTGCGCAAGAATATCCATCGTGATATTCACTTGGAAAATGTTCGGGCCGAGTTTTGCGATACCACCGTCGGTAGCCGTCGGAGTAAGCATCGGCACATGCTGGAAGTTCGCACCAAGCCATGCAGCCACCGCCGTTGCCGGAGCACTCATGATAGGACCGATAATCGCAATGACGCTATCCTGGTTGACGGCACGTTGCGTACGCATGATAGCAATAGCCGCATCGGCATGCGTGTCCTGGAAGCGGATATTCACCTTGTCCTTGAGGCCAGACTGTTCGTAAGCAAGGAGCGAGCCCTGAACCGCAGCGGCACCGAATTCGGCATAGTCACCGGAAAGAGGAGCAAGGACGAGAATGGTCGGGAGGCCAGCGCCAAGCCCTTCAAGAGCGTTGAGTCCCTTCTTGGCCGTATTTTGCAAACTCTCGGAAGAAGAACTCTTCAAAACTTTCTTGTACCAGTACCTGGCACCACGATAACGCTTCGCATTCTGGCATTCACGGCCAAGCTGGAGCTGGATCCAGCCCATGACTTCGCGATCGACAGGATATTTTTCAAGCAGGGACTGGAGCTGTTCGGCGTTCAAAAGAGAAGCCGCCAACGTCTGGATAACGACATCCTTCGCGCGGGACCTTGCAGCCGGATTCGTCGAATACGAAAGCACGCGGAGCATGGCTTCGACGCCATCGAACACGGAACCCTTTTCCACATCGACAACGGCACGGGCAAGTTCCATTCGTTCGCGATAAGGGGACTTCACATGGTATTCCAAGAAGCGCGATGCCACATCGTGCGCCTCGCTGCGCTTATGGCTACGGAGGTAACATTCCGCAAGCATCACGGCAGCCTTTTCGCCTTCAGGCTTACCAAAAGAGGAACTGTAAATCTTCTGCAGCGGACCAATCGCGTCCGAACAACGGCCATCTTTGACCATCGGCTTAATGCGCTCGACCTCGCCTTGCGCAAACACTGTAGAAGATAGAAGAGCGACTAGAATTAAGGGAAACAAGCGATTCATATTTAACCACGCCGACCTTACTGGAAGCTATCGGCGGCCTCCTGGATAACAGAATGTTCTTTCTTGATTTGCTTTTGAAGAGATTCGGGGAGTTTCGACCAATCAACGACATCGACACGGAACGGAAGCCCACTTTCGACAAAAGCCTTTTCAATCGAAGTCATGTCGTCGAGAGAAATAGGAGAATCCGAAATGACCACCAATTCCAATTCCGTATCCGGGGTCAAATCCACACCCGTGACACGTGTCCCGTAAGCCCAAACTTCAAACCCCTCAAAATGGAGTCCAAGTATTCTCTGTACGGTTTCCAACTGATCTGATTCTAAACAAAGAGCCATAGTTCGCTAAAATATAGTTAATCAAATTTGACACTGACTGACATTACAACCTGTCGGGTACAAAACGAAGGAACCAAACCTCGGTATCGCTGCCAACGCGAACCGGCGGTCCCCAAGAATCCACGCCGCTGGAGACAAGCCACTTGACCTGATCCAGTTCGCCAAGCCCATAAGCAAGGCGCCAGACCCAGTTGATAATGACCGTTCCCGGGAAAAACTGACCGTTGTGCGTATGCCCGGACATGGCAAAATCAGGACGGCGCCCTGGGTGGTCTTCTTCGATTCCACGCGGTTGGTGGTCCAAAAGCAACCAAGGGAGTTTCGCCTCATCTGTCGGAGGGCGCATGTCAAAAAGCGGTTTGCGCTCGACATCGCGAATCTTTGCTACGTTGTGGTCAATGCGGCCGGTAAAACACGCCAAAGGCGTACAGACCGTAGAATCTTCCAATACGACAAAGCCGTTGTCCTGCATCCACTTTTTATAATCGTTACCTTTATGTTCGAGGAACCCCTCGTGGTTTCCATCGATTGCAATTGCCGCCATGCGCGCGGTCGCGGCAAGCTTCTGGGTCAAAAGATCGTATTCCCAAGCAGAGAGCGTCGAATCCACCACATCCGAAAAATCGCCGCCAAACAGCACGAAATCAGGATGGAGGCTGTCGCACACGTGCACGATACGTTCCATCTTTTCGCGGTTGAACAAGGGGTCAATATGGAGGTCGCTCAAAAACACAGCCGTGAACTCGTGTTCCGTCGGAAGTGCCACCTTGAATTCGCGAACCTTGAAGTTCTCGTTGTTACCCACACCAATCGCCAAGAACACAATCGTCATCACGACCGAAACAAAAAGCAAAAGTCTCGACACCGAAACGACAAGGCGACGGTCAATCGGTTTCTTCACCACGGCACGGCGAATACCGCGAGCAATC